>Ga0228701_1000033_pt1 | contig 182473 bp, 175 predicted proteins | sample McNCre117_Aug_MG_2_FD_178017 | JGI IMG/M metagenome (GOLD analysis project Ga0228701, IMG submission 178017) | Freshwater microbial communities from McNutts Creek, Athens, Georgia, United States - 11-17_Aug_MG | ecosystem: Environmental > Aquatic > Freshwater > Creek | place: USA: Georgia...
GTGTTCCTGCCGACGTGCTGCAAGCCATCCGCTCGCATCAACCCATTCAAGATGCGAAATTGGCAGCCCTTTATGCGGTGTCCACGGAAATGGTGAAGACACAAGGAAAGCCAAGTCCGGCGGTCGTGAAAGCCTTCATCGATGCAGGTTTCCAAGAGCGTGATTTGCTCTATATCGTGTTGGCAGTTGCTGTGAAAACACTTAGCAACTTCTCAAATCATGCATTTGCAACCGAAGTTGACGAACGCTTTGCCGCCTACAGGGTCGCTTAATTTTTTCCCTAAGGAACTCATCATGAAATTACTCAAGTACATCTTGGTTGTGTGTCTCACGGCCCTCTCGGCACTTAGCTTTGCAGGTGAAATCAAACCATATGCCCAAGCTGAGTTCGATAAATTAAATGCAGAAGGCAAGGGTGTCGTATTAGCAGTCCATGCTCCTTGGTGCCCAACATGCAAAGCTCAAATTCCAATCCAATCTGAGCTGATGGCATCGCCAGCATTCAAAGACGTGACCATGATGACTATTGATTTTGATTCGCAAAAGGACTTGCTCAAAAACTTCAAAGTTACGATGCAAAGCACCATCATCGCGTTCAAAGGCGGGAAAGAAGTGGGGCGTTCTGTGGGGGATTCAACGCGCAATGGCATAGAAGCCTTGTACAAAAAAACTCTTAATTGATCGCCATGGAATTCAGTCTTGCCAGTTACGGATTTGGGTTCTTGGCGGGCGTTTTGTCCACGCTCTCGCCTTGCGTTCTTCCCATCGTGCCCATTCTTTTGGGCACAGCCATCAATACCCATCCAAGAGCACCATTGGCTTTGGCGGGTGGGTTGGCCATCTCTTATGCCGTCATTGGTACGACTGTGGCGTGGCTCGGTAGCAATTTGGGACTGGATGCATCCACATTCAGAAATGTGGGCGCAATCGTTCTGGCGCTCATGGGTGTCTTATTGCTATCAAGTACATTGCAGCAGAGGTTCGCAAGTGCCGCTTCTGGCATCAGCAATGTAGGCAACTCGTTGCTGTCCAGATGGAAATTGGATGGGCTTTGGGGTCAATTCGCAATTGGCTTAATTCTGGGTATTGTTTGGAGTCCGTGTGTTGGCCCTACATTGGGTGCTGCGATTGTGTTGGCCAGCGAAGGTTCGCAACTGGCACATGCTGCAACACTGATGGGTATATTTGGTTTGGGTGCGGCTCTGCCGATTGTCATTCTTGGTCAAGTCTCTAGGACGGCTATGGGCAAGTGGCGTAACCAGATGATGCAAGCTGGGCAAACAGGCAAAGTACTTTTAGGTTTGGCGATGTTGCTGATCGCTGTGATGGTTTACACCGGTAGCGATAAAGCTTTTGAAACATGGCTAGTCAACGTATCACCCGCATGGCTGACGGAGCTAACAACAAAGTTCTGAGGTGTGTATGAAAACTCAATTCAAAAAATTCTTTGTTTTATTCTTATGGATTGGTTTGTCATCTAGCGTTGTAGCGCCCGCATGGGCTGGGCGCTGCGAGGCCGATATGTCGGCAGTGGATAACAAAATTCGCAAGCAATACGGCGAAGATTTAACTTGGTGGAATATTTTGGGTTGCCCCGTTTGCCTTGGTAGTGAGCTACGCAAAGATGCCATCGTGACCAAGTCACAAATCAAAGAAATCAGTTTTCACCGCAACATCGCTTACGTGCAATTGACCCGTGGCAACGACCAGCAATGTATGGATGCTTTGAAAATTCCCAAGCGCATGCTTCGGCTGTAACGTTTTATCTTTCACCTCGCTCTTTTAGCTATGAGCTGGCGTTGATTTGCCCTGTTCATATTAGATATAGGCTGGACGATTTAGATGCTCACTCTCTGCTGAGTTGCGGCTCACCCACTCCAAATCCGCGAAAGACCTTACTTGTTTCCCAAGTTTTTAATGTCTTCATTGCAAATGAGAGTGATTCGCATTTATACTTTGCGCACGTTTTCCCCTTCAACCTTTGGAGGGACGTATGCAAAGGACTATGACAATGCGGAAGACTTTCGTTTTTATGGCGGTGATTGCAGGTCTCGTGACTTCGTTGGCGCAAGCTGCAGACAATGAGGTGGTACTGACCATCAAAAACCATCTGTTTTCTCCTGCTGAAATCAAGGTGCCAGCAAATCAGCGCATCAAGCTCAGCGTTCATAACCAAGACAGCACACCAGAAGAGTTCGAGAGCCATTCACTCAATCGTGAAAAACTGATCCCCGCTGGAGCCAAGGCAGTGATCTACATCGGCCCTCTCAAATCGGGACGATACGACTTCTTTGGCGAATTCAATCCAACCACTGCCAAGGGCGTGGTTGTTGCGGAATAAGGCTGAGCTATGTTTGGAACTGGACTCATCGTCTTCAGAGAGACGCTCGAAGCCGCCTTATTCGTGGGCATAGTTGCAGCGGCTACGCGATCGGTGCCAAACCGAACCCGTTGGCTGATGCTTGGCGCAGTGGCGGGCATGGTGGGGTCGTTACTGATGGCTACAGCTATAGAGCAAATCAGCGACTGGGCTAATGGCCTCGGACAAGATTTGGTCAATGTGGTCATCCTCAGCGTCGCCTTGCTGATGCTGACATGGCACACCATATGGGTCAGCACACATGCTCGGGAAATGACCGAAGACGCTAGACGTCTGGGGGCTGATGCATCGCAAGGCGTAGGCTCGTTATGGGCAGTCGCTTTGGCTGTGGCGATGACCGTCTTGCGCGAAGGTGCTGAAACTGTGCTGTTTGTGGCTGGGCTTGCATCAGGAAGCCCGGAAGGCATCGCCACTTTGATGCTCAGTGCTACTTTGGGATTTCTACTTGGTGTAGCGGCAGGTTGGCTGATTTACAGCGGACTTGGTCAGGTACAACCTCGACGCTTATTTGCCATAACCAATGTATTGATCTTGATGCTTGCGGGAAATTTAGCCAGTCAGCTAGCCAGAACCATGCAGCAAGCAGACTGGTTGCAATGGCTGAGCGAGCGGGCTTGGGACAGTTCTGCATTGCTGACCAACGACAGCTTGATTGGCATGGTGTTGCATGGCGTGATCGGGTATGACGCCAGTCCAAGCCAGTTGCAAGTGCTGTTTTATCTGCTCTCCATATTGCTAATAAGTTCTGCGGCGCGACACATGCGTCTGCGGTCAACAGTTGCTTGATGCAGGCAACTCACTTCTCTTAACTCTCCAAGGAAAATTTATGTTTAAGAAAAAGGCCATTCCGGCCATGGCAGCGCTTTGCCTTTTTGCAGCCACACAAGCTCACGCAGGCCCTAATGATTACATCCGCTTACCCACCGTGGAATACGGTGAACGCGAAATCGACTTCAAATCCGGCATTCATAAAAACCGTGACGGCAGCACCGAGTCAGCCAACTCCATAGGCTATGGTTTCACCCCCACTAGCTGGTGGTTCACAGAGGTCTATGCCAAGTACGCGAAGCCAGCAGGTGAGTCAAACAGCTTTGATGCATGGGAATGGGAAAACAGATTCCAGCTCACAGAGTCGGGCAAATACCCGGTGGACGTTGGTTTCTTGTTAGAGGTTGAGCGCCCTAAGGATCGCACTGAAGGTTATGAAATCACATACGGCCCCATGTTCCAAAGCGAATGGGGTAAGTGGCAAGGTAACTTCAACGTGTTCATTCAAAAACATGTCCGCGCCACCACGGCATTTGATACTGAGTTGCTCTATCAATTGCAGCTGAAATACCGCAACACCGAGATGCTGGAATGGGGTGTCCAAGGCTTTGGTAATGTGGGTCGTTGGAATGACTGGAACTCAAGCGGCAAGCAGGAATTCAAAATTGGTCCAGCATTGTTTGGCAAAGTCAAAACTGGGACCAAAGAAGCTATTAAGTGGAACGTGGGCTTGCTAGCGGGTACAACCAACGCGACCCCTAAGACGACTCTTCGCACTCAGGTGGAATACGAGTTCTGAACATGAATTTTCGCAAGTTCGCATTGGCAGTATTTACGGCCATCGTCTGCAGCACAAGTTTAACTGGTTGTGGAAAAGCTGCCGAAGAAGGATTGAGTCCAATCGCCAAAATCGGTGAGAAAGCATTCGTTGAACCACTGCTGTCAGCTTCCGGCAGGCAGTCGTGTTCTTCATGCCATGCGCCAGAAACTGGTCATGCTGCTGCCAATGCACTTGCAGTTCAGTTGGGGGGAGCAAACTTAGATCAATCGGGTTTGAGAAACTCCCAATCCCTACGGTATTTAGTCAAAAACACCGCTTTCTATTTCGATGCAGACGGTACACCGACAGGTGGTTTTTTTTGGGATGGGCGGGCTGACACCTTGGCACTTCAGGCTGCGGGTCCATTGCTTGGCGCGCGAGAAATGGCTAATCCAGACAAGGCATCGGTCGTCGCCAGAATAGCGCGCACCAGTTGGGCCAATGAATTTAGAGCCGCCTTTGGCAAAAACATCTTAGAAGATGTTGATCAGGCATTTGACAAACTGACACTGGCATTGGCACAGTACCAAATTGAAGATGCGGCTTTCAACGCGTACACCAGTAAATACGATGCGTATTTGCGAAACGAAACCGGGCTGTCAGTTCAGGAGGCAAGAGGCCTTGCCCTTTTTAATGATCCAAATAAAGGCAATTGTGCTTCGTGCCATACCTCTGCAAAGGGTAGCGATGGCGCACATCCACTGTTTACGGATTACACGTATGACAACCTTGGATTACCTCGCAACATGGAAATCCCTGCCAACCTAGATGCAAATTACTTTGACCTAGGCCTTTGTGGACGAGCAGATCTGAATGCTAGATTTGACCTATGTGGGGCCTTCAAAGTTCCTAGCCTTCGCAATGTGGCTTTACGCAAAACGTATTTTCACAATAGCGCGTTCAAGAGCTTGAAAGATGCAGTGACTTTTTATGTGCAACGTGACACTAATCCTGAGAAATGGTATCCGCTAAACAGTGATGGAACAGTGAACAAGTTCAATGACTTACTGATAGCGCAGCGTGGCAACGTCAACACAACAGAAGCCCCCTACAACAGACTTATTGGAGATGTTCCTGCTTTATCTGATGCTGAGGTGGATGATGTGATTGTGTTTCTTCGCACACTTACTGATGGCTGGAGTCGTGCCAATGGGCTGCAATAAATTCAAGTCTGATGACAAGAATGTTGAAAGAGTTGAGAATCAAAATGCCATGTGATGGCATGGAACTATTTGAAAGGAATTGGTATGGAAGACCTAAAAAATAAAGATGCTATCGATGCGCTGAATCGCATCATGGAACTCGAACTCGCAGGAGTAGTGAAGTACACCCACTACTCCCTAATGGTGTACGGCTACAACCGTATTCCGATTGTTTCTTGGATGAAAAGCAATGCAGATGAGAGTTTGGTCCATGCCCACAAGGCCGGTGAATTGGTCACACTCTTAGGCGGGCACCCTTCGTTGAAGATTGGTCCTCTGTTAGAAACCGAGCAACATGACATTGGCGACATCCTGCGCGAAAGCTTGGAGCACGAGAAGAGCGCCTTGGCTGCGTATTACAACTTGCTGAAAATCGTGGAAGGTCATTCGGTCTTGCTCGAAGAGTACGCTCGGGAAATGATCGTCAACGAAGAGTTGCATCAAGACGAAGTCAACAAGATGTTGCGTAGACCCGGAGATACTGCGGCTTTTCAGGCCTAATTTTTCGATTTGAGGTGCTGTGGATGACTTGTGTTTTCATTGCGTATGTAAATTTTCAATTATGAATATCATCTACAGCCTCTAATTACACTTGGATTGCCATACTAAGAGAAGAAGAACTCAGACAAATAAAACTGATTAAGATCTACTTAGCTAAGAACTATCAACTGGATTGAAATGCTCCCGCAGGGTCAAAGCATCTTCAGGTTTATGCTCGAGACAGCGAGCTATTACCCAACCATTCGTGACCATCAAATGTGCTGCGTCACCACAAACTTCACAAGTGCGAGCTGATTTATCAGCATGACGCATTGCTTGATGAACCCTACCAAACCGAGATTGACCACCATCAATTGACGGATCGAATTCGATATAAAGCTTGATGCAACCAAATTTCTCTTTTACTTGCGTGATTTGATCGCGCAACGGATCAAAACCTGCGTTTTGCATAGCAGTGAGCATGTTGTCGAGCACACCGTACCAGCCGGGACCGTGCTCAATGGGAATCTTTAAGAGGATTGGCCATTTAGTAAGAAGTTCTGCTTTCGTCATCATAGCTTCCAATCGATTACAAAAAACCCATGCGGAATGTTTTCGTATGACTCTTGGGGTTAATTTCAAGAGTGTTACGCCCCTCCTGAATTGCTCGTGCGATTGCAAGGCGGAGTTGCTGCTTTTGCTGACGTGGTGAGTATTCAGTCAACTTTTCTAGCTCAGAATATTCGAGATCTGGAAGAACCTTAACTCGGCCTTTTAGGAGTTGAATTTCATCTTGAAAGATGCCCGTGGCAATTTCCATTGATTGTTCTTGCGTGGGAGACGGAACATGAATTTCCACTACCCGACTACGTAACGGTGCACTCAGATCTTCAGTCAAATTTGCGGTGAAACACCAATTCAATTTCTCTAAATTTAAAGGCAACTCAGGAATACACACATCTGCAAATCGCTTTGATGTTTGGTTTTCTAAAAGAGAAAGTAGCAAATCTAATACTGAACCGTACTGGTCTGATCGTCCAACCTTTTCAATTTCATCGATACAAAAGATAGTGTTTGCCGGGCGCGGCATCGATGTAACTTGATCAGTTTCCAGAAGCATTGCTCGAAAAATCAAACCCACATCAGCGCTGGTGTAGTTTCGTGACAATCCATTCAATACGTGACTTGCTTGAATCGAGCTTGCATCAAAAATTTTTCCGCCAAGACCCATTACCGCTGCTAATTCGTTGAGCATTGCTGACTTCCCGATACCGGGTTCGCCAACAAGGCAAAAGTTTTGTAGCTTCAAGGGTTCATTTGTGATTGCCTGCAAGTAGATTTGTGGCACTACAAAATTCAGAAGAAAATCTGAAAAGTTTTTATATTTTTCTGCTAAAGAGATAACACCTTGCACATGCGTTTCTGATGCACGAGTTAATGGCCGGCAGCACTGACTCAGCTTAATCTGACTAATTTTTTCAGCAAGATTTTCATTAGTGAACTTTACTTTTCGCAGCTTTGTCCAATCATCAATTTTGAATAGCTCATGCAACTCATCATCCTGTTGAACACGATTTTGATGGCGGCCTGATTTTCGCATTGCACAGAATTCACGCAGCGTTACGCCTTCATCTGTATGGTCCTTTTTTCCTTCTTGTTTTGTATATTTTTCATGTGAATTGATCGTCATTTCTAGCTCCTTTGATGAGCAAAATGTATTGATCAAAACAGAACTCAACAACTCATAAAAATTCTTGAGCAAATCGCAAAAGAATCGCGTCCACTTCTCATCTTTATCTCACTTACATTTTTTCCCTCTCCTCTTCTGACTTAATTACTTCCAATCAATCTCTTATAGTTTTAAATTATTCATCACATTTGTATATTCCTCACAGTAATCGTGATTTTTCGTTTTATGAATGTGAATTTTTTTTCCTAAACCTTCAATGTAATCTTTTGCTGAATCAATCATTTCGATTGAATCCTGTGGAGTACCAAAAATGAAAATTCCTTTTGTGCTGTCAGTAATGAACATGTCAACACAATCGAGCATGTTTGATTGCTCAAGATATGCAAGACATGGCATTCCACCGGTCATGATGTAAAGCGCAACAGCACTTTCCCAATCGAGCGTAAGAGCAATCAATGGAGCGTCGTTAACTGGACCCAATGCAATGGCGCTTCCATCCAACGGCTCGTCTTTGTGAATTAACCGTGCTCCTTGTGGGTCAATTTCTAGAATTCCTCTAAGAAGCAGCTCGTTATCTCTTATCTGAATGTACAGATTGCCAGCAGTCGTTATGTTTGCACCGAGGGGTGGAATTCGTCTCTTCAAACAGTACTTGCTATGACCGGCTGGCTTAGTCATAGCGATCATCTGAACAATGGATTTATCAACTACTTCAACTTCATCTTCTGAATCGATAAAGCCCTCCTCAGCTTCAGTTCCTAGGAAATAAGGTTTGCTTTCAAGACATAAGTTTTTCCGCAAAAACGACGTTGCTTCTGAAAATGTTGAGGCTTTTTCAAGGTCGATCACAAGATCAACAAGACTCGCCCCACGGGGCTTGCAGTAAGTGCAGTAATACCGGTTTGCGATCGGGTCAACTTGAAACGAGGCCAAGCCTTTGTGATGCTCGTTCACGGGACAGTCAATGCCGTAGCTCATCGCTAATGGGTTGATTCCTAGAATGGCCAAAACTTCTGGGCAACGACCCACCAGCTGACGCTTGATATCTCGAAATTTGGTTTTGAACGCGGATTTTTCTGACATGCTGATCTCCTACATGCCTTTGAATCGTCTGAGACGTTCGTTTTTCTAGTCCCGAAACGAATGTGCTTAAAAGAATTGAGCCATATAGCTAAGATTTAAGGCCTCATGAGGGGACACATGCATCGAGCATTGACTATCTGTAGTTTCTCTGTGATTACTGTGCAGAGATCATTGGATCAAAGCCCCGCGCTACTTGCCCATGTACTTTAGATGTTTTGGCGATCATCAACTGGTTCAACTACGCCGACGCTTAAGCGATAAATTTGAGTTACTGCCCTCATCTAAGAAGTAGATGTCTTTTGCGGACAAGCTGATGAGAGTGTCTTGATTTAAGTTACGGCTAGTTGCGGCCTCAATCAAGACTTGCATTGGGCCGTCATAGAGCACTTCGTACTTGCTAAAACTATTCAGTGGATTCAAGAAGAAGATCAAAGCGTGACCCACCTTATTGTGAAAATCCCTCTCCAAAATCAACGTATCTTTGTTGTTGATTGAAGCTACGTAAACGCTAACTATTGCGCTATCCGCTCGTTTTCCCACTGCCATGGCAGGGAAAAAGTCTTGGCTTAAGGGGGCTAAGAAATGAACTTTTGCGTAATTTACTGCAGCCTCTGGCCACTCACTTAGTGCTGCATGTTTTTCTGTAATTCGCAAGACAGCTGTTTTTCTATCGATTCTCTTTGGTGCACCTGACCTTTCGGATTTCTCAACTTGCCCAAGAACAAGTTGCTCCAACAAGGCTTGCATCCATTTTTCGACATATTTTTTGTTGCTTCTGGGCAAAACGCTCTTGAAATCTTGCCACGGCTGAACATCGATCGTGACATCGATGCTGTTCAGCTCTGACACAAGCAACGTGTCAACTTCAACGATCGGTAATTCAGGAAATTTCAGCTGCTCCATGAGTCTGTGCCATTTTTCTGTGGCCATTCTTAGTACGGATAGCCTGACCGTCTTTTGGTAAGCGAAGTACACAAACATGTACTTTTGAAGACTCTTTCCTCCCTTCACTTCTTTTCGACTCTTGATCTGCGCAAGAAATCGCACCTCAAATCCAAGATTTTCAATTGCAGTGAGATCTTCAAGATGACGACAAAGATTTGATTGGATTCGCTGTGGAACGAACCCATCAATCGTCACCCCCATAGCATCGCCAAGCTTTTTTGCATTATCAAGCGGCAGATCACGTCGCTTGTTGAGTACCCGCGCGAAAAAATCTCGGTCAATTCCCACTGATTCAGCCATCGGACGCGCCCCTACTGACGCCAGTTTTGACCAAGCGACAACGATTTCTTGAAAATTTTCCACGGGTCTCTCCAATTTTTCTCGACAAGACTTTATTTTTTAGATTATGATCCAGAAAACTTACTTTATTTTTCTGTGTGTTTGTGCTCTACGAAAGGATCAACGATGCGACACAACATTTCAATCGACGAACAAGTAATGACTGACTTGCGCAGTGCGCTGACCTCTCAGCGCACTCCGACTGAGATCACTGCGTGGGATTTGGTGAAAGCTATGAAGCCCGCCCTCAAAACTGCGCGTGAACAGGGCAAAACGCTTGAAGAGATGCATGCAGACGTCATTCGCTGCGGCATCGAAATCAAGCTCGGCACTTTTAGGAAATATGCGTCGGATCTTCTGACAGACGACGAGCCAAAGACGCTTGAGCCGAAAACTGCTTCAGCAAAGAACTCTCATGAAGCGCCAACTTCTAGTTTGCGAAGTATGCGAGGCAACAAATCTCCCGGCGGCATGAACGGCTAACCCTAATCAACACATCAAAGGACTGTTATGGCTAAAAACAAAGAAAAGCAACCGCAATTCGACGCCCAGAACGAACTCGAGGTAAAGCCCGTAGTCGTATGGCTCTTCGGAAAAGGCGGCGTTGGAAAAACTATGACTGCGCAAGTCGTGCGCATTGCACTCCAGCAACTTGGTCACAAAGTTGAAGCTCTTGATGCAGACGCATCGAATTCAAGCTTCAAACGTCAAGTACCAGATGCCGTTTTGTTAGGTGGAGCCGACGCATCAGAGATCGTAGAGTCTATTGAGCACGAGTTGGTCGAACGCACGCTCAAAGTTGGTTTTTCCATGGTGATCGACACGGGCAATGGAACAGATTCTTTGTCCCGCAATTGGTTTGCAAGTGAAGGAATGGACAAGATTCTGCTTGAGCACGGCGTAAAGGTTTTTGCTGTAACAGTCGTAGACAGCTCACTTGATAGCGCTTCACATCTACTCGAGACAGTTGATTCTTTATCGCACGCAAAGCACATCGTTGTCAAAAATTTGGGTCATACACCGGGAGCAATCGGTGAAAAAGCATTTATTCCGCTTTTCGAGAACGAAGAGTTCAAGCGGTATGCGATGTCAACTCAGATTATTGAAATGCCACGTCTAGTTGATGCTGTTTCACTTGATGCAATCGGCGCACGGCTGCACAACATTGCTGATGACGAGCTATCAGTAGAACTAAACCCGTTTGTTACCGCACGGACGAAGTCATGGCTAATCAATGTGGTTGGCCAATTTCATAACGCTCTTACTGATGCATGAAGGAATATGAACTCTCTGTGATGTCCTATTCACATTACCGCGAAGTCTGCGAGATGTTTATCGGATATCAATGAGAGATTGAAGTACCAATTTCAGGAAATAAATTCGAATGTCAAAAATCTGTCTAACTCAAACGGAAAAGGAACCGGCATGAGCAAACGAATCTACGAAACATACCGAGTACAAGGTCTTACATCTCCGCAGAAAGCTGTGTTCAATACGCTGGCGATTCACGCTGATGAAAATGACCTCGCGTGGCCGAGCAACCAAACTCTAGCAACCGAAACATCGTTTGGACTTCGCGCTGTGCAAGAAGCCATCAAATACCTCATTCACATCAAGTACATCAAAGTTGTTGTGAACGGCGTCAAAAGCAGGGATGGAACTCGCTTTTACGAGCACAGCCGAAAAATTAAATTGCTTCCAGATAACTGGCAACTCCCGGACTCCTCAGGGGAAATTACTGAAATTGATGCGGACGATCCACTCGTGAAAAGTGGTGACATGAGCTTTGTTAAGAAGCGCTAAGGCATTCCCTTTCAGACTGAAAAGCACCTGATGCACCAACAAAGGAACCATATGCGTTTTGACGATGCCCAAAAAAGTGGTCAGAAATGCATGTGGTTCCGAAAAGTTGAAATTGAGGCGCACTCAATTCCGGCAACTCGAATCAGAAACCAAGATCCAGCGCATCAGATAGAACCATCTGCACCCTAAAGAACAAGGAAAGAACAGGAAATCACAATGAAAGAAAACAAGAAAGGACTACTAAAGGACAGTCATAGCCATCGCCATGTTGGCGCCGGCTCACGGAACTTAGTGTCTTTTTTCAATGAAGACTTTTTGTCTTTCATTGCACAAACGACTCCAACCGTTGATTTCTTCAGTTTTTGTGGAGATGCTTCTTACTCTCGACTACGAGTCCCGTCAGCACAAATTCCAGAGTCTGTGGTGAAAGCAATCAACAAATGGCCGGATGGGGTACACGGACTAAAACCGAACTTTCATCCACGAACACAAAATTGCAAGCTGTTCGGGGCTGGTCCTGTTTCATTGGACTCAGAGCTAAGGGGCGTGGAACATCTTCGTATTGAGTACCAAGGCTACGCACGGCTTTATATCGCTACCCAAGACACCTTAAATGCAGTACAGGCTTCAGAGTGCCTACATTGGTTTCGAGCTAGTATGGGATGGCCCAATTTCACAAGGGACAGTGAGGAAGCCGAGCAACAGCATTGCATGCCAGTTCCGTTCAGGTTTAGCGATGGCACTCAACATGCGACATGCACGCGTATCAAAGGCAAACGATTGAAAGTGCCAGACTTTCCAACACGTGCAACTTTCATGATCGATGCCGAAATTCCGGGTTGGGAATTCGACACATACAACTTGAATCAACGCACCCAAATTGAACCGATGTTGCTGCACTCAACTTATCCAAAATCGGTTTATTCGCAAGCGCTTGGTATCGCTTTTTTTGAACTTGCATCGAAAGTTCATGAAGAGGATGAGATTATTTCAATGATCGCAAACTATCTAAGTGCACATTTAGAAAAATATCGAATCAGTCGAGGAGCTGCGCTAGACCTAGCAAGTAAATATCTTGAAAAAGCAATTCAGCACAACTTTGAACTCAACAAATGAAATGAGTTGAACCCCAAGCTATTTGTGAGGAAAACCAATGATTCACTCCTATATCGTAAATATCCCCAAAAACACGACCGTCGCATCTGCTGCTGAGACACCAATGATTGCAGAGTTACTGGGGCTTTTGAGCAAAAAAGAATTACTAGATCACTATGACGCTATCGATGGTGTAGACCAGCTCAACTTGCATGAATCTGGGACATATGAAGAGATGTTTCAGATTGATTTGAACAATGGAATTTTTGAAGCACATACACAATCGCAGCACAACGCACTAATCGAACACTTGAACATGCTAGATGGGTTGGGGCGTCTAAAACCTAAAGCTCTACCAGCTAATTTGAAGGCAGCTAAACAAATCAGCCACCACGAAATTTCAAATAATGCACTGTATTTGAATGAGGTACCTTTAACGCTGTTAGAGGCAGTCAAAAAATATGCGAAATTTATGAATCGCCCTGAGCCAAGTAAGGATGAAATTTCACGAATTAAGCGACTCAATGCCGAAATCGGTGAGTGGACTCTGGATGCATACACACACCAAATTTTCAAAAAATACTCAAACGATGCAATTGAAATCAACAATCCGCGCACTATCGATGAAAAACTCGGCCTCGTTCGGCGAATCTACGCTGTATTGATTGAGCAAGGGATTTACAGGGGGGAGAACCCACTTGAAAAATGGACACCTCTGGTGAACAGTACAGATCGCAAGACAAAAACAGCAGGTGATATTGCTAGCATCCACGTCGTAGCGGATACGTTTGGCTCACACGAGTTCGCTGAGTTTGGAAAGTTAAACAAATCTTTCTATCTAATTATCCTTACTGCAGTGATCACCACAATGCGAATCAGTAGCATTTGCAGGCTTAAAGCTCGAGACCTAGTAATCACCACAGACAAAGTACCAGTCATCGCCGTTGCTCGTGACAAGTCTAAGTCCGGAAAACGTGAGGTACCAATTCCACAAGTACTTTTTGACACACTGAAGACTTACCTTGCCGAAAACGATGGTTTTGGAATTAAAGACCGTGGTGACAAAGGCTTTTCTGACGGTATCAAAGATCTTTCCGATGATTTCTTTAAGACGTATCCGAAATTCAAATCAGAGCTATTGAATCCTCACGGACTGCGCAGCGCATTCAACAACTTTATGCTCGAGAGCCAAATCGATGAACCCATTCGTGCGAAGCTGATGGGGCACAAGATCAGGAGTGTCAACATTGGCGCTTACAGCACTGGAATCACCCCACGCATTTTGGTGAATGGCCTCAAAGGCATTCAAGAACAAGTTTTTGAAAAACTCAATTTCGACCCTTCGATCGTTCTTGGAAATTCTAATAATTGCGCAATCAAATCGAAACCGTTCGCAATGTCAATGTGAGGAAGTTTTAATCAATGAGAGATCTCAATGAGATGTTCTATAAATTGTTGATCAATCCTTAAAAGATCTCATTCCCAAGTGAAAGTTAAGTAGTTCAAGATTTCTATCTGGTGATGATCAATGCGTTCAGCAAGAACATCAACTGATGGGGTCTTTGCATAGACACCGGTTGTCATAGTCTCATCGACATGGCCGAGAACCGCCCCACAAATGTATTGTTCAACACCGCATTTGAGTAAGTGATCGTTGAAGGATTTGCGAAATGCATGAAAGCTCAGCTTCTTGTGCACTCCTTCTAGCCGGTGCTCTTTCAAAAAGGCTTTGATCGGTTTATTTACGGCATCCGAGTAACCCTTTCCCCCTCCCCGCTCGGTCAGTCCAAAATTCCCGTGGGCTGTCAGGTGTTCATGTAATGATTCAAACAGAATTTGGGGAATCGGAATATCTCGATTACCTGCGATTGTCTTATCGCCGCTGATGTCGATGTAGTGGGTGCCCTTCATCGAAATTTTTAAATCTGCTGCTGTGAGACGGCCCACACTAGACACTCGCATTCCAGTGACGAGGCCGGTCATCACGATTAGATAGATATTCGGTTTTTCATCGCGCATCTTTGCAAATCGACTGTCGCCAAATACCAGCTTGAGGTCGTTGTATGCAATAGGTTTTGTGCCGCTCTGTCGCCTCTCACGTTTGCTCACCAAATTTTTGGCTGCTGCTGGATTCACGCCGAAGAACTGACCGTTTTTAATGAGGTGGTTAATCACAGCCCTCAGAAAACCAATTTTGTTATCAATCGTGCGCGGATCATTGCCCTGCTCTTGGCGCAGATGCAGGATCAAATCACTGACGCCTCGCTCGGTCAGTGTGCGAATGTCGGAATTTTTGAAAAATGGTGTGATGTCTTTTGCATAGCTTGCATAGTCGACTTTTGTCACTTCTTTGATTTTTTTGACAGCGATGTATTCGCCAAAAACACGAGCCATTTTGAAGACCGACGCGTCTTCCAAAGCTTTTTTCGGAGCGAAGAAAGTTGGCAATACATGTGCGTTTCTTGCTACCGCTTGAGCAGGGATCGGTGTCAGCAAAGGTGGGTTGGATTCTTGACTGACCGGGATTTCACAAGGCACGTCTGTGGCAATTGCATTTTGAGAGTCAAGTTGGACGGGTGGGGCTAAGAATTGCTGCTTATCAGTGGCTTGACCGAGTCGGTCTGCCGTGATTTGACCGAGGAGCTGCATTGCCCGAAGCTTTGCAAGCGCTGGATCATTTGTTGCGAGAGATCGCTTAATTTGTCGCCCGGCAATGCGGATGTGCAAGACGAATGTGTTGCCGCGTTTATAGATAGGAAGGCTAAGGGTCATGGTCAGATCTGCTACCAAATCTGCTACCACTCTAATTTCACTCTATGCACCGGACAAAGAAAAATCCCTTGTAAATCATAGACTTACAAGGGATTCTCGTTTTTGGCGGAGTGGACGGGACTCGAACCCGCGACCCCCGGCGTGACAGGCCGGTATTCTAACCAACTGAACTACCACTCCTGGTAGCTGTAACTTTTGCTTGATTGCTTTTAGCAATCAAAGCCAAGTGCTACAAAACTTGGCGACCCTACGGGGATTCGAACCCCGGTACTCACCGTGAAAGGGTGATGTCCTAGGCCTCTAGACGATAGGGTCATAACCTGGACTGGTTCTTTCGAACCTTCTCGACATTTTTGGTGGAGGTAAGCGGGATCGAACCGCTGACCTCTTGCATGCCATGCAAGCGCTCTCCCAGCTGAGCTATACCCCCGTTGGGTGTCGAGAGCGATAGTATAGCAAGCTTTTCAGCGTTTCGTCAAACGAGCCAAAACTTTTTCTTTGCCGCAGAGGAAAAGAACAGCATCGACCGATGGTGTTTGAGGCGTCCCCATCACCAGCACGCGAACGGGCATGGCCAGTTGGGGCATCTTCAAACCTTGCTCAGCTAACACCTCTTTGAACGCTGCGCTAACGTGGGTGATGCTCCACTCAACCACGGCATTGAGTTTGGTAGCCAAGGCATCCAAGGCTGGCAACACAGCAGGTGTGATGTGCTTGGCCACATCATCGGCTTGCGGGGTGACGTCGTTGTAGAACGCAGCGGCCCAATCGGCCAAGACCAACAAGGTGTCGCAACGGTCTTTGAACAAACCGCAAATTGCGGGCAAGCGGTCATCGGCGGTGATGCCGCGCTTGGCCAACTCGGCACTGATCAAGGGTGCCAACGCATCGTCAGCCATGGCTTTCAAGTGTTGGGCGTTGACCCACTTGAGTTTGGCTTCGTCAAACTGTGCGGCGCTGCGACCTAAGTGATCGAGGTTGAACCACTCTAAGAACTGAGCGCGGCTGAAAATTTCGTCATCGCCGTGGCTCCAGCCCAAGCGCGCGAGGTAGTTCACCATCGCGTCGGGCAAGTAGCCTTCGTCGCGGTATTGCGTGACGGCTTTGGCACCGTTACGTTTGCTCATCTTCTCGCCTTGCTCATTGAGCACGGTGGGCAAGTGGGCGTAAACCGGAATCTCCTTGCCCAGCGCTTTGAAGATGTTGATTTGGCGCGGTGTGTTGTTCACATGGTCGTCGCCACGGATGACGTGGGTGATGGCCATGTCGATGTCGTCCACCACCACGCAGAAGTTGTAGGTGGGTGTGCCGTCGGGGCGGGCAATGACCAAGTCGTCCAACTCGTCGTTGCTGATTTCGATGCGGCCTTTGACTTTGTCTTCCCACACGACCGAGCCGCCTTGTGGGTTTTTAAAGCGCAGCACAGGCTTCACACCTTCAGGAATCGCAGGCAAAGTCTTGCCTGGCTCAGGGCGCCATGTGCCGTTGTAGCGCGGCTTTTCTTTGTTGGCCATTTGCTGTTCGCGCAGGGCGTCGAGCTCTTCCATGCTCATGTAGCAGGGGTACACATGGCCACCGGCTTTGAGTTCTTCCAACACAGCCTTGTAGCGGTCCATGCGTTGCATTTGGTAGAACGGGCCTTCGTCGTGATCGAGGCCCAACCACTTCATGCCTTCGATGATCACGTCCACCGAGGCTTGGTTCGAGCGCTCAAGGTCGGTGTCTTCAATGCGCAAAATAAAGTCGCCACCGGTGGCGCGTGCAAACGCCCATGGGTACAAAGCAGAACGAATGTTGCCGAGGTGAATAAAGCCAGTGGGTGATGGCGCGAAACGGGTGCGAATTTTGGTCATGCAGAAATAAAGATCAAAGGGTATCAAGGCCACGCAACAAGTCGGCCTTCATGTCATCTAAATGTTCAAGGCCCGCCGCGAAGCGAATCATGCCTTGGCCAATGCCTGCGGCTTGGCGCTGGTCTTCCGACAGCTTGCCGTGCGAGGTGCTGGCTGGGTGTGTGAGCAAGGTTTTGGTGTCGCCCAAGTTGGTACACAGCGAGAGCGTGCGCAGGCTGTCGAGCACATGAAAAGCGCGGGTGCGCGCTTGCTGCGGGTCAGCCGCCTTCACATCAAACGACAACACCGCACCGCCCATGTTCGACATTTGCTGCATCGCCAAGTCGTGCTGCGGGTGAGAGGCCAAGCCTGGGTAGTACACGCGCGACACCGCAGGATGTTGCTCCAGCCATTGGGCCATTGCGTGGCCATGCGCGCTTTGGGCGCGCATGCGAATGTCGAGCGTTTCCAAACCTTTGAGCACCACCCATGCGTTGAAGGGCGAGAGCACCATGCCGCTGTTTTTCATGACAGGCAGCAACTTCTCTTTGATCAGCTTTTCGCTGGCACACAAAGCGCCCGCCATCACACGGCCTTGGCCATCCAAATACTTGGTGCCCGAGTGCATGACGATGTCTGCACCCATGCCCATGGGACGCTGCAACACAGGCGTAGCGAAGCAGTTGTCGACCGCCAGCAAAGCGCCCGCGTTGTGCGCCATGTCGGCCAAGGCGGCGATGTCGCACACCTCGGTCAACGGGTTGGTCGGCGTCTCGGCAAACAAGATTTTGGTGTTGGGGCGAATGGCGGCTTTCCATGCGGCCAAATCGGTTTGCGGCACCACGGTGGACGCCACGCCAAAGCGTGCGAACTCTGAGCCAATGAGCTTCAAAGTCGAGCCAAACATGGACTGCGAATACACCACATGGTCGCCCGCCTTGAGCAAGCTGAACAGCATCAGCATCACAGCCGACATGCCGGACGACGTGGCCAAGCAAGCCTCGCTGCCCTCCAAGGCCGCCAAGCGCATTTCAAAGCTGCTCACTGTCGGGTTGCCTGAGCGGCCATAGGTGTAGCCGTCTTCTTCGCCTGCAAAGCGGCGCGCCGAGGCTTCGGCCGAAGGCTGCACATAACCGCTGGTCAGGTACAGGGCTTCTGAGTTTTCACCGTACTGGCTGCGGTCTGCGGCCAAACGCACCGCGAGTGTTTCTAGGTGCAGATCGTGAGGCAAAGGATGTTGGCTCATGCCTGAATTACTCCGAAGGGTTGGGCAAGGCGAGGCGCGAACTGTCTTCCGAGTTGTCTTCGGAAGCGCCACGTTTTTCATTCAAGCGCACGATGTCGCCCGCAGACACATCGCCGGTCACGTACACACCGTCAAAACACGAAGCGTCAAAGCCGTCGAGCTTAGGCGCATCGCCAGCGGTGGCTGCACGCACGGCTTGCTTCATGGCATCCACGTCTTGGTAAATCAAGGCATCGCAGCCGATGAGTTGGCGCACTTCGTCGATGGTGCGGTTGTGCGCCACCAACTCTTCGGGCGTGGGCATGTCAATGCCGTACACGTTGGGGAAACGCACAGGTGGCGCCGCGCTGGCCATGTAGACCTTGCGCGCACCGGCGTCGCGGGCCATTTGCACAATCTCTTTGCTGGTGGTGCCGCGCACGATGGAGTCGTCGACCAACAACACGTTGCGGCCTTTGAATTCGCTGGCAATCACGTTGAGCTTTTGGCGCACGGACTTTTTGCGCACGCCTTGGCCCGGCATGATGAAGGTGCGGCCCACGTAACGGTTTTTAACAAAACCTTCGCGGTACGGAATGCCCAACAAATGCGCCAGCTGTGTGGCGCTGGGGCGGCTGGATTCAGGAATCGGAATGATCACGTCAATGTCGGTTGGCGGCACCATGGACACCACGCGCTTGGCCAAGGTCTCACCCAAGTTCAAACGCGCTTGGTAGACAGAGATGCCATCCATCGTGGAGTCAGGACGGGCCAAGTACACGTATTCAAAAATGCAGGGCTTGAGCTGCGGCGCATCGGCACATTGCATGAAATGCGCTTTGCCAGCCAAGTCAATGAACACAGCTTCGCCCGGCGCGATGTCGCGCTCAAACACATGACCCGTGCCATCCAAAGCCACCGACTCGCTGGCCACCATGTAGGTGCCATCGGCGCCACGGCCAATGCACAAAGGGCGAATGCCAAACGGGTCGCGGAACGCCAACAAGCCGTGGCCTGCAATCATCGAAATAACGGCGTAAGAACCTTGGATGCGGCGGTGCACACGACGCACCGACTCAAACACATCGTCAGGTTTGAGCGGCAAACCACGCGTGGCTTTGTCAATCTCGTGGGCCAGCACGTTGAGCAACACCTCAGAGTCACTCTCGGTGTTGATGTGGCGGTGGTCTTCAGAGAACAACTCCGCCTTCAACGCATGCGCGTTGGTCAAGTTGCCGTTGTGGACCAACACCAAACCAAACGGCGCGTTCACATAAAAAGGCTGCGCCTCTTCTTCGCTGAACGCATTGCCTGCGGTGGGATAACGCACTTGGCCCAAGCCGTTGTTACCGGGCAAGGCGCGCATGTTGCGGGTGCGGAACACGTCACGCACCATGCCCTTGGCTTTGTGCATGAAAAATTTACGGTCCAGCTGGGTGACGATGCCCGCGGCATCTTGGCCTCGGTGCTGCAAGAGCAACAAGGCGTCATAAATCAACTGGTTCACAGGTGCGTTGCTTGCAACGCCGACGATGCCACACATTAGGGGAGGTACTTTCCAAAATCAGCCGGCAACACCGGCTTCAACACATGCAAAAACTGTTGCAACCACTGCGCGCCTTGGGCTTGCTTCCAGCCGTCGGTTTCGCGCATGGGCGTCATGCCCACAAACACGGTGACGGCCAACAAAATGACCACACCGCGCATCAATCCAAACAAGCTGCCCAGCAGTCGGTCCAAAGGCCCCAGCCCTACGGCTGACACCAGCTTTTTGACCACCCAGCTGACCAACACCGTGGCCACCAAGACCGCGATGAACACCACCACAAAGCCAGCGGCGTAACGCAGCATTTGGCTGCTGCCTTCCATGGGCAACCACGCGGCAGCCATGGGGGCGTACATCTGCGACACATAAAACGCCGCCACCCAACCGGCCAGCGACAACACCTCTTGCACAATGCCGCGCCACATACCGAGCAGCAACGACAGGCCCAAGACGGCCAGCAGAATCCAATCTACGGCCGAAATTGCTTGCATGGCGGCGGTCTTACAGCGTCAAGACTTGCGGCTGCAACGACAGCTGCTTGATCTTGCGCGCCACTTTGTCGGCTTCATCGCGGCTGGTGAACGGCCCCACGCGCACACGCACGCGACGGCCATCTTTGCCCTCGATGACTTGGGTGTAAGTGCTAATGCCGGCCTTCTCTAGCTTGCTGCGTACTTCGCGCAACTTCGCCTCATCCGAAAAAGTACCGGCTTGCACCACAAAGCGACCAGCGTCTTTGCTGTCTGCGGGTTTCGCTGCTTTGGCCTCTGGCTTGGCATCCGTTTTTGCGTCGGTCTTTGCTTCTGCTTTGACTTCTGCTTTCACAGGCTCAGGCTTAGCGTCTGCCTTAGGTACCACAGCAGCGACCGCGGCCGCGCCAGCCACACCCGCCACGGCCACTTCAGGCTTGACTTCCACTTTGGCTTCAGGCTTAGCTTCAGCCTTCGTGTCCACCACTTCTTCTTTGGCATCGAGGCCCGCAGAAGCCGACAAGGGCTTGGGTGTTGAGGTATCGACCAAAGGCTTGGCTGTGGCGCGATCTGGGATATCCACCGCAATGTCCACCGCCACGGGGCGCGGCTGGGTGTCAAACAACACAGGAAAGCCGACCACCCCCAACACCACCAACACCGAAGCGCCAATCAGGCGGTGACGGGCGCGGCGACGCATAGCGTCCACGCTCTCAGCGGGGGAATTGCTGGTGTTGCCTTGGGGCTCACTGGTCGCTTGACCAGGCAGTCGAAACTTGAAAAAAGCCATGTAAATGGGGTCTCAGGAGCTCAAATGTGGGGCGTCTAAACGGGGGATGCCATTCGCCAAAATCCCCCCGACCGTGAAGAACGATCCGAAGACCACAATTCTATCAGCGGGGTCTGCCGCGGCCACCGCTGCGTCCAGCGCAGCTTGTGGGTTGGCATGGGTGCTGGCCTGCACATCTTGGCGGAGGTTGCCCGCCTGCCAAACTTCTTGCAGCTGCGTGGCTTTGGCGGCGCGTTCCGTCGGCAAATCGCAGAAATACCAACGGTCGACCAAGGGGCCCACGCGCGCCAACATGGGCGCCACGTCTTTGTCTGCCATGGCACCAAACACCACGTGGGTGGTGGGATAAAAACCCATGGCATCGAGGTTTTCGGTCAATGCGGCCACGGCGTGGGCGTTGTGCGCCACGTCAAACACCAAAGCGGGTTGACCCGGCACGATTTGAAAACGCCCTGGCAACTCGACCATGGCCAAACCATTGCGAATCGCTTGAGCCGTCACAGGCATTTCGCTGCGCAAGGCCTCCAGCGCGGCCAATACACCGCTGGCGTTGACCAACTGGTTGGCACCACGCAACGCGGGATACGCCAAGCCGCTGTAGCGACGGCCGCGCCCTGCCCAACCCCACTGCTGCTTGTCGCCGGTGAAATTGAAATCACGGCCAAACAGCCACAGGTCGGCACCAATTTCGGTAGCGTGGTCGATCACGCTTTGCGGTGGCACAGGGTCGCTCACGATGACGGGGCGGCCCGTGCGCATGATGCCCGCCTTCTCGCGGCCAATGGTTTCGCGGTCATGACCCAAAAAGTCCATGTGGTCTAAGTCCACACTGGTGATGATGGCGCAGCTCGTGTCAATCACATTGACCGCATCCAAGCGTCCGCCCAAGCCAACTTCAAGAATGGCAACATCAATGGGCGATGAAGCCATCAAACTCAAAATCGCCAAGGTGGTGAACTCGAAGTACGTGAGCGACACCTCAACGCCTTGCGTACGCGCTTTTTCTACTTTTTCAAAATGCGGCAGCAAATCATCCGGCTGCACAGTCTCACCATGCACGCGGCAACGCTCTTGGAAATGCACCAAATGGGGCGAGGTGTATACGGCTGGACGGTAGCCCGCTTCTAGCAAACACGCCTCCAACATGGCACAGGTCGAGCCCTTGCCATTGGTGCCTGCCACAGTGATGACGGGGCAATCAAACTTGAGCGCCATGCGCTCGGCCACGGTGCGCACACGCTCTAGGCCCATGTCGATGTTTTTGGGGTGCAAACGCTCGCAATGCGCGAGCCAGCTGTCAAGTGAATTCATCTTTCGATTGTCGCCCACCGCTACAGGCCACTCGGTTTGCGGCATGATTCACCCTATGAGCAAAGCAACCATCACCGTTTACGGCATCCCCAACTGCGACAGCGTCAAAAAAGCCCGCGTGTGGCTGAGCGACCATGGCGTGGACTACGTGTTTCATGACTTCAAAAAACAAGGCGTGCCACCCGAGGCCGTGGACTTGTGGCTTCAACATGTGAGCTGGGAGGTGCTGGTCAACCGCAAAGGCACCACCTGGCGCAAAATAGAACCTGCGATACAAGCCAGCGTGGTGGACAACGCCTCGGCCCGCGCCTTGATGGTGGCGCACGCCAGCGTCATCAAACGCCCAGTGCTCGTTCAAGGACACACAGTGATCGTGGGCGTCAACCCCGAGGCATGGGCCAGCGTTATAGATTAAGGAAGCAACGCCGGTTTTACCGCCGCTTTACAGACACCTACAGTGCGCAAGCACTACACTTCTGCCAAGTTAAAAAGGGATACCCCATGAAAAAGACAAACATCCAAATCACCCTGCTCGCAGGCCTGATGGCAACACTGGCCTCTGCGGCCGTGCAAGCCCAAGAAGTGGGCAAAGTCATCTCCAGCACACCCATCATTCAACAAGTGGCTGTGCCACGCCAAGTGTGTAACAACCAAGAAGTTGTGACAGGTGGTCAAAAGTCTGGCGCGGGTGCCGCCATGGGCGCCATTGCCGGTGGTGTCATTGGTAACCAAATGGGCAAAGGCTCTGGCAATGCCGCAGCCACCATGTTGGGCCTGTTCGGCGGCGCCGTCTTGGGCGACAAGATTGAAGGCCCAGGCACACCCGAAGTGCGTAACGTTCAAAACTGCAGCCAACAAATGTTCTACGAGAACCGCACCATGGCTTACAACGTGGTTTATGAATACGCAGGCAAGCAGTACACCGTGCAAATGCCACAAGACCCAGGCCCCACAGTGCGCTTGCAAATCACCCCCATGGCGCCAGCCCCTGCCAACACAGGCTACGGCGTTCCCCCCTCAGGCTCTGCACCTCGCTACTAAAACCTCGACCACACGCCTCTTTTCGGCGTTGTGAACACGCAAAAGCCGCTGACTGCGGCTTTTGTCGTTTTGGGTCACCTAAAATCTATGGTTTTGCAATTCCTACAGATACGCACACCATGACCACAGAAAAAATCGACGGCGCCAGCGTCACCACGAAAGCCAATGTTTACTTTGACGGCAAATGCGTCAGCCACGGCCTGACATTGGCTGATGGCACCAAGCTGTCAGTGGGCGTCATCTTGCCCGCCACGTTGACCTTCAACACCGGTGCACCTGAAATCATGGAGTGCGTCGGCGGCTTCTGCGAATACAAACTCGACGGCAGCAACGACTGGGTCAAGTCAAGCGCTGGTGAAAAATTCAACGTGCCCGGCAACTCGAAGTTCGACATTCGCGTGACTGAGCCCTACCACTACATCTGCCACTTCGGTTAATCGACGGCGGACACAAACACCATGAGCACCATTCTTCAAAACCTGCCCAAGGGCCAAAAAGTCGGCATCGCCTTCTCCGGCGGCCTCGACACCTCTGCTGCCCTGCTGTGGATGAAGCAAAAGGGCGCTGTGCCCTACGCCTACACCGCCAACCTCGGCCAGCCCGACGAGTCGGACTACAACGAAATCCCACGCAAAGCGATGGAATACGGCGCTGAAAAAGCCCGTCTCATCGACTGCCGCCAACAACTCGCCCACGAAGGCATTGCGGCCATTCAGTGCGGCGCGTTCCACATCAGCACCGGTGGCATCACCTACTTCAACACCACGCCTTTGGGCCGTGCCGTGACAGGCACCATGCTCGTGGCCGCGATGAAGGAAGACGACGTCAACATCTGGGGCGATGGCTCCACCTTCAAAGGCAACGACATCGAGCGCTTTTACCGCTACGGTTTGCTGACCAACCCCAGCTTGAAAATCTACAAGCCTTGGCTGGACCAACTGTTCATCGACGAACTCGGTGGCCGCGCTGAAATGTCCGCCTTCATGACCGCCAATGGTTTTGGCTACAAGATGAGCGCCGAAAAGGCCTACAGCACCGACAGCAACATGCTCGGCGCCACCCACGAAGCCAAAGATTTGGAAAGCCTCTCTAGCGGCATGAAGATCGTCAACCCCATCATGGGTGTGCCCTTCTGGCGTGAAGACTGCGTGGTCAAGGCCGAAGAAATCACCATCCGTTTTGAAGAAGGCCAACCCGTTGCACTGAACGGCCAAACCTTTGACTCGCCCGTAGAGCTGTTCTTGAAAGCCAACGAAATCGGTGGCCGTCACGGCTTGGGCATGAGCGACCAAATCGAGAACCGCATCATCGAAGCCAAGAGTCGTGGCATCTACGAAGCCCCCGGCATGGCCTTGTTGCACATCGCTTATGAGCGTTTGGTCACCGGCATTCACAACGAAGACACCATCGAGCAGTACCGCATCAACGGCCTGCGCTTGGGTCGCTTGTTGTACCAAGGCCGCTGGTTTGACCCTCAGTCCATCATGTTGCGCGAAACCGCGCAGCGCTGGGTGGCACGCGCCATCACAGGCGAAGTCACGCTGGAGCTGCGCCGTGGCAACGACTACAGCATCTTGAACACCGAAAGCCCCAACCTGACCTACGCGCCAGAGCGTTTGAGCATGGAAAAGGTCGAGGATGCACCGTTCAGCCCATTGGATCGCATTGGCCAATTGACCATGCGCAACTTGGACATCGTGGACACACGCGCCAAGCTGGGCATTTACGCACACACAGGTTTGCTGTCGTTGGGCGAAGGTGCGGACATGATCAAGCTCGAAGGTGGCAAGAAGTAATCCCTTCTGCTCACCAACAAAAAAGCGACCCGAGGGTCGCTTTTTTGTTGGATGATGAGTGCGACATCCGCACTACAAGGAGGTTGCCATGAACAATCCAAATTGGTACGCACGCTTCGCCAAACAAACAGCTCGCACATCTGGCCGATCTTATGTGTTCACCATGGCGGTTGGCGTCATTGGCGTTTGGCTCATCACCGGCCCCCTGTTTGACTTCAGCGACACGTGGCAGCTGGTCATTAACACGGGCACCACCATCGTCACATTTTTGATGGTGTTTTTGATTCAAAACACGCAAAACCGTGACACCGAAGCTATCCAACTCAAACTCGATGAGCTCATTCGTGCCACCCAAGGTGCGCACAACGCGCTGCTCGATCTGGAAGAGCTAGAGCAAGAGAACCTGCAAGTGTTCAAAGAGAAATACCAAGCACTCGCGCAGAATGCCAGACGTCAGATCACAGAAGGCCGCTTAGACACAGGCACCCCAGAGGCTTGAGCCTCAAACCACCACCGGCTCAGGCTCCAACCGAATTCCGAATCGTTCGTACACACTGGTTTGAATGGCGCGAGCCAGCGTCATCACCTCGCCACCTGTGCAGGGGTGCTCTGCACCACCCACATTGACCAAGACCAAGGCTTGCTTGTCGTACACACCCGCATTGCCCACGGTTTTGCCTTTCCAACCGCAAGCATCAATCAGCCAGCCCGCCGCCAGTTTGATGCGGCCATCGTCTAGTAAATAGTGAACGACCTTGGGCTCACGCGCGATGATGTCATCGCACTGGTCTTGGGTCACGGTGGGGTTTTTGAAGAAGCTGCCGGCATTGCCAATGACAGCAGGGTCGGGCAATTTGGCTTGTCGAATGGCGCAGACCCATTCAAAAATCTGCTTCGCGGTGGGGCTGTTAATACCCGTCTCGGCCATTTTGCGTTCGAGGTCGAGATAACCCAACACAGGCTTCCAGTCTTTGCGCAGCAAAAACCGCACGCGGGTAATCAACGCTTTGCCTGCTAGACCTAGGCCATTGGGGCCGCTGCTCTCGTGTTTGAACACCGAATCGCGGTAGCCAAAGGCGCATTGCGCTGCATCGAGGCTAAAGGCTTGGCCGCTGGTCAGGTCAATCGCATCCAGTGAGTGAAAGCGGTCTTGCAGTTCCACGCCATACGCGCCAATGTTTTGCACGGGTGATGCACCCACGGTGCCCGGAATGAGGGCCATGTTTTCTAGGCCTGGCCAGCCGTTGTCCAGCGTCCAAGCCACCAAGTCGTGCCACTTTTCGCCAGCGGCGGCTTCGACCACCCAGGCCTTGTCGGTCTCTTCGACCAAGCGCATGCCTTTGATTTCCACCTTCAGCACCAAGGGCTTCACATCACCTGTCAGCACGATGTTGCTGCCACCACCCAGCACAAACTTAGGTGCATCGCACAAGGCCGCATCGGCCAGCACGGCATGCACATCGGCCTCGGCGTGCACACGCACCAGTTGCAGGGCTTTGGCCGAAATGCCAAAGCTGTTGTGCGCTTGAAGGGGGTAATTGGGTTCCACTAACATATGCCAATTGTCTCATTCTGATTTTGAAAGCCGACTGCCATGCCTTCTTTTGACACCGTCCTCGAACCCAATTTGGTTGAAGTGAAAAACGCCGTTGAAAACACGTCCAAAGAAATCGCCACCCGTTTCGATTTCAAAGGCACCTCAGCCGCTGTTGAACTCAAAGACAAAGAGATCACCATGTTTGGCGATGCCGACTTTCAACTCGTGCAAGTCGAAGACGTGCTGCGCAACAAACTGACCAAGCGCGAAGTCGATGTGCGCTTCCTCGACAAAGGTGACGTGCAAAAAGTGGGCGGTGACAAGGTCAAACAAGTCATCAAAATCCGCAACGGCATTGAAACCGAAGTGTCCAAGAAGATTCAGCGCTTGCTCAAAGACAGCAAGATCAAAGTGCAAGCCGCCATCCAAGGCGACGCGGTGCGCGTGAGCGGCACCAAGCGCGATGACTTGCAAGCAGCCATGGCCTTGATTCGCAAAGACATGACCGACTTGCCTTTGTCGTTCAACAACTTCCGCGATTAAGCTGCGTCTTTCTTAGACCCAATCTTCGACTCTTGGCCCGAGACCAATCGGGCCATATTGTCTTTGTGGCGCATCAGCAGCAAAGCGCTCATCACCATCACGGCCAGCAACTCGGCTTCGCTCATTTGCCAAACGATTTGGTGGCCCAGCAAGTAGTACGCGGGGGCCAGCAACGAGGCCAACAAAGCCGCCAGTGATGAGTAGCGAAACACAAACGCCACCAGCAACCAAGTGCCCATCACAGCGGCACCGAGCAAGGGCTCCACACCAAACAAAATACCTGCGGCTGTGGCCACGCCCTTGCCACCTTTGAAGGCAAAGAAAACAGGCCACAAGTGGCCGATGAACGCCGAGATGGCGACCAAGGCCACTGCGCGGTCATCCAAACCAAAGGCTGGTCCATACAGCTTGACCAACAACACAGGAAAGTAACCCTTGAGCGCATCAAACAACAAAGTGGCGATGGCCGCTTGTTTGTTGCCCGAGCGCAGCACGTTGGTGGCGCCTGGGTTTTGGCTGCCATAAGTGCGTGGGTCATCCAAGCCCATCACGCGACTCACGATGACCGCGAAGGACAACGAGCCCACCAAATACGCGCCGAGGGTGAGCAACACCACGACGGAAGAATCTTCAAACATCTGTCTATCCTCTGTTTAATTTTTATTGCGCAGGGTCGCGCATATCCCAACGGATCGCATCAATCGCTGCCAACACCTCTGGCGACAAAGTGGTGCCCCACGCGTCCAAATCGGCATCGAGTTGCGCGAGTGACGTCACACCAATGATGGTGCTGGCCACTTGCCACTTGGTGTAACAAAACGCCAGCGCCATTTGCGTGGGCGTCATGCCGTTTTCCAGCGCCAGCGCGTTGTAGCGGCGTGCCGCCTCCAGCGATTCAGGACGCCCCCAGCGTTGCTTGCGCACGCTTTCGTAACTCGAAATACGGGCCCCCTTGGGTGCGTCTGCGCCTGTGATGCCACTGGCGTCGTACTTACCCGTTAGCAAACCAAAGCCCAAAGGGGAATACGCCAACAGCGACACATTCAAACGGTGGCAGGTTTCATCCAAACCGTTTTCATACGTGCGGTTGATCAAGCAATACGGGTTTTGCGTGGTGGCCACGCGTGGCAAACCGTGCTGCTCGGCCAAGCGCACAAACTCATGCACGCCATACGGCGTTTCGTTGGACAAGCCCACGTGGCGCACCTTGCCCGCCTTCACCAAATGCGCCAGCGCTTCGAGCTGTGCATGAATCGGGGTCTCAGACGTTTCTTTTTTGGGGTCGTAGTACACGCCGCCAAACGCAGGCACATGGCGCTCGGGCCAGTGGATTTGGTAGAGGTCAATCACATCCGTTTGCAAGCGGCGCAAGCTGCCTTCGCAAGAGGTAACGAAATCTTTCACTGTCAAACCCATGTGATCGCGAATCCAAGGCATGCCGCGTGAGGGGCCCGCCACTTTGGTGGCCACCACCAGCTTTTGGCGCGCGCCAGGATTCTTTGCAAACCAGTTGCCAATGATCGTTTCGGTGTGGCCACAGGTCTCGGCCTTGGGCGGCACCGAATACATCTCTGCCGTGTCGATGAAGTTCACGCCACGCGCCAGCGAGTGGTCGAGGATGGCGTGTGAATCGGCTTCGTTGACTTGCTCGCCAAAGGTCATGGTGCCCAAGCAAATGGGTGTGACGTGCAAATCGCTGGTGCCCAGCTGAACGAGAGGAAAAGTCATGGGTTCACTCCGAGGTGGGAGGCTGATGAAAACCCGACAAGTCTAAAGCCTCGCAGACCTCTCGTTCGGCCTTACTCATTTGGCTTTGGCACGTTCCTCTTCTTGCAAACGCAACACGCGGCGTTGCACCTTGCCCGTGGTGGTCATGGGCAGTTCACGAATGAACTCAATCTCTTTGGGGTATTCATACGGCGCGAGCTTGCCGCGTACATGCAGCTGCAGATCGGCCACCAAAACATCGCTGGCTTCATGGCCGGGGGCCAACACCACATAGGCTTTGACCAAGGCCCCACGCTCGGCATCGGGCTTGGGCACCACAGCAGCATTGGCCACAGCGGGATGCTTGACCAAGCAATTTTCAATTTCGCTAGGACCGATGCGGTAGCCCGCGGCTTTGAACACATCGTCGGCGCGACCTTGGTACCAGAGGTAGCCGTCAACGTCGCGCACCGCCATATCGCCGGTGCGGCACCAGTCGCCGGTGTATTTGTTGCGCGTGGATTTCTCGTTTTTCCAATAACCCAAAAAGAAAATTGGGTCAGGCTGGCCATGTTGGTTGTAGCGGTTCAGTGCCACATCACCGGGCACGCCTGCAGGGCATTCATGGCCGTCTTCGTCAATCACTGCCACGCGGTGGCCGGGATAGCCCTTGCCCATACTGCCGGGCTTGGCGGGCCAGCCCACATTCTTGCGATGAGCAGACACACCCGCGCCCATAGCGCCCCACTCCATCGCGCAGTTGCCCACGATGTAGTTGATTTCGGTTTGGCCAAACATCTCGTTCACCGTCACGCCCAGCTGCGTTTGGCAATAGCCAAACACCGCATCGCCCACGGCCTCGCCCGCACTCATCATGGCTTGCAGTTTGAGCTTGAATTCATGGCGCGGCTCTGGGTAAGCCTTCATCATGGCCTTCAAGGCGGTGGGGAACAAAAACGTGTGCGTCACGCCGTGCTGTTGCATGAGTGTGAATGCGAGCTCGGGGCTGAAGCGCCCCTGCCACGCCACGATGGGGCGGCCAAAGTACAACGTGGGTAACAAGGCATCCATCAAGCCACCCGTCCACGCCCAATCGGCGGGAGACCAAAACACGGCGGCGCTGCCCGTGGGTAAATGCGCAACTTTTGAGGCTTGATTTTCAGCAGCTTGTGTTGGAAATCCAAACCAATTTTGGCTGCACACAAAGCCCGTCAAGTTACCAATCAAAGCCCGATGGGGAATCAACGCGCCTTTGGGCGGCCCCGTGGTGCCGCTGGTGTAAATCAACACCGCGCCCTCATCTGCTTTGGTTTGCACCGCCGTGAAGCTGCGCTGCTGCGCCGCAACGGCACTGACGTAATCCACATCCACGTGCAGCATGTCGGCGGCGTTGCTCAGCTCGACCCCAATCACCTCTCGCAACGCGGGGCACTGCGTGCGCACCGCCAGCACATTGCTCACCGACGAGGCATCCACGAGGGCCACCACAGCCTCGCTGTCTTGGAGGCGGTATTCCAACGCCTCGGGACCAAACAACAGCGAGAGTGGCATGGCCACCGCGCCCATCTGCATCACCGCCACATAGGCCACTGCGGTTTCAAAGCGTTGTGGCAGCACGATAGCCACACGGTCGCCGCGTTGCACGCCAAGGTCTGTCAACACATGGCTCAGCGCATCGGCGGCTTGCTGCAATTGGGCATAGGTGTATTGGCGTGGGGCCACGACACCGCCATCTGCCGCTGCGTGCGCGATGATGGCCACCCGCTGGGCCGCATCAGGCTGCGCCGCCCAGCGTCGGCTGCACACCTCGGCCATGTTGAAGTGCTCTGGCACTTGCCAGCCAAAACCTTGCTGCATTGCTTCGTAAAAATCGGCCATGTCTCGTGTCCTTATGATTCAAAGAATGTACCCAATCCAAAAGCCTTCGCGCAGCGAGTTTGTCCCCATCCGTCACCTGCGTTACCACGTGTTGCAGTGGGGCACGCCCGCTCCCAACAAAACGCCGTTGGTCATGGTGCATGGCTGGATGGATGTGGCGGCCTCGTTTCAGTTTGTCATCGACGCCCTGAAGCACGACCACTGGATCATCGCCCCCGACTGGCGCGGTTTTGGTTTGACCGAAACGCCCCACACCGACCACTTTTTCTTCCCCGACTATTTGGCGGACCTCGACCACTTGCTCACCCACTACGCGGGCGATGCCCCAGTCCACCTGCTGGGTCACAGCATGGGCGGCCATGTGGCCACGATGTATGCGGGTATTCGGCCTGAACGCATCCAAACGCTCATCAACCTCGAAGGTTTTGGCATGCCCGCCACCCGTCCCACGCAAGCGCCAGGTCGTTTGGCCAAATGGATGGATGAGCTCAAAGCCGTTCAACGCGGCGAGATGGACCTCAAGCCCTACCCCAACTTAGAGGCGGTGGCGCAACGCCTGATCAAGACCAACCCACGCCTAGGCTCAGACAAAGCCCATTGGCTGGCCCAACACTGGGCACGCGCCAACGACCAAGGCGAGTGGCGCATCTTGGGCCATGCGGGGCACAAAGTGGTCAACGCCCAGCTTTTCAAAACCGATGAAACCCAAGCCATTTACGAGCGCATCACCGCGCCCACCTTGTGCGTGGTGGCCAGCACCGACAGCATGAGCCAGTGGTGGAAGGACAGCTACACCTTGGACGAATTCATGCAGCGCATTGCCGCCGTGCCCAAGCTCACCCACGCGGTGATTGAGGAAGCCGGCCACATGCTGCACCACGACCAGCCAGAACAACTGGCGGGCTTGATAGAAGACTTCTTAAGTCTTCAAACTGGCGTTTAAGCCCATGGCCTGGCGTTGTTCACCAACGCCTTTAGCCAAGAACCGGTCTGAACGTGAGAAAATCTGCGGTTTCCCCAGATACATAAAGAAGACCCCATCATGGAAGCAGAACGCATCAACCTCATTGGATCTACCCTCGCCGACCTGAGCGTGCGCACGGTAGATCTCCGGAGGTATCTTTGACTACGATGCCAAATCTGAACGCCTGCGCACTGTCAACGCATCGCTAGAAGACCCCACCATTTGGAACGACCCCAAAAAAGCACAAGAGCTGGGTCGTGAAAAGAAGGCCCTCGATGGCGTGGTCGTCACCCTCACCCGCCTGACTCAAGAGCTCGCAGACAACGCTGAGTTGTTTGAAATGAGCAAAGCCGACAACGACGAAGAAGGTTTGCTCACCATCGAAGCCGACACCCAAGGCTTGGTCAAAACCATCGAAGAGCTCGAGTTCCGCCGTATGTTCAGCAACGAGGCAGATCCGCTCAATTGCTTTTTGGACATCCAAGCCGGTGCCGGTGGTACCGAAGCCTGCGACTGGGCCAGCATGTTGCTGCGCCAATACCTCAAATACGCCGAACGCAAAGGCTTCAAAACCACAGTGGAAGACGAATCCCCGGGTGACGTTGCGGGCATCAAAGGTGCCACCATCAAGATCGAAGGCGAATACGCTTTTGGTTTGTTGCGCACAGAAACCGGCGTGCACCGCTTGGTGCGCAAGTCGCCCTTCGACAGCTCGGGCGGTCGCCACACCTCATTCGCCTCAGTGTTTGTGTACCCCGAGATTGATGACTCGATCGAGATCGACATCAACCCCTCTGACGTGCGCACCGACACCTACCGTGCCTCGGGCGCGGGTGGTCAGCACATCAACAAAACCGACTCCGCCGTGCGCTTGACCCACATCCCCACCGGCATCGTGGTGCAGTGTCAAGACGGTCGCAGTCAACACAGCAACCGCGACGTAGCATGGAAACGCCTGCGCTCGCGCCTGTATGACCACGAAATGCGCAAGCGCCAAGAAGAGCAACAAAAGCTCGAAGACACCAAGACCGATGTGGGCTGGGGTCACCAAATTCGCAGCTATGTGCTGGACAACAGCCGCATCAAAGACTTGCGCACCAACGTCGAAATTTCGGCCACACAAAAAGTCTTGGACGGCGACCTCGATGCTTTCATCGAAGCGTCCCTCAAGCAAGGCATCTAAGGAAATTTATGTACCGTGAAGGCACAGCCCCATTGATTCAACGCGCCGACTACACCGCGCCTGCGTTTTGGATTGACACCGTCGATCTGACGTTTGACTTGGACCCCGCCAAAACCCGCGTGCTCAACAAAATGCGCGTACGCCGCAACCCCGACGTCGCGGCCCAGCCCCTGCGTTTGGACGGCGACGAGCTCAACCTCGCACGCGTTTTGGTGAACGGCCAAGGCACCTCGTTCAAGATGGACGGCAGCCAGTTGGTACTGGAAAACTTGCCCGAAGGCCACGAGGCCTTTGAGCTGGAAATCTTCACCACCTGCTTGCCTGCGAAGAACACCAAGCTCATGGGCTTGTACGTCAGCAACGACTCGTTCTTCACACAGTGCGAGGCTGAAGGCTTTCGCCGCATCACGTATTTCTTAGACCGCCCCGATGTGATGTCGCACTACAGCGTCACGCTGCGTGCTGACAAAAAAGCATTCCCCGTGTTGCTGAGCAACGGCAACTTGATGGACGAAGGCTCGCTGGAAGACGGTCGACACTTCGCCCGTTGGGTCGACCCCCACAAAAAGCCTTGCTACTTGTTTGCCTTGGTGGCAGGCCAGTTTGTGTGCCGCGAGCAGCGCGTCAAAGCGCCATCGGGCAAAGAACATTTGTTGCAAGTGTTTGTGCGCTCGGGCGACTTGGACAAAACCGAACACGCCATGAACTCGCTCATGGCCAGCATCAAGTGGGACGAGCAGCGCTTTAACTTGAGCCTCGACTTGGAACGCTTCATGATCGTCGCCACCAGCGACTTCAACATGGGCGCCATGGAGAACAAGGGCCTCAACATCTTCAACACCAAGTTTGTGTTGGCCAACTCCGCCACCGCTACCGACATGGACTACGCCAACATCGAGAGCGTGGTCGGCCATGAATACTTCCACAACTGGACCGGCAACCGCGTGACCTGCCGCGACTGGTTCCAGCTCTCACTCAAAGAAGGCCTCACGGTTTTCCGCGACCAAGAGTTCAGCCAAGACTTGGCTGCTGCAGCACTGAAAGACAACGCGCAAGCTGCAGCGTCGGCCAAAGCCGTCAAGCGCATCGAAGACGTGCGCCTCTTGCGCACCGCGCAGTTCCCCGAAGACGCCGGCCCCATGGCCCACCCCGTGCGCCCTGACAGCTATGTAGAGATCAACAACTTCTACACCGTCACGATTTACGAAAAAGGCTCTGAGGTCGTGCGCATGATGCAGACCCTGACTTCGCGTGAAGGCTTTGCCAAAGGCATGGCTTTGTATTTCGAACGCCATGATGGTCAAGCCGTCACCTGTGACGACTTTGCCCAAGCGATTGCCGATGCCAACCCAAGCTCAGCCTTGGCCACACACTTGACGCAGTTCAAGCGTTGGTACGCACAAGCCGGCACGCCGCGCGTGCAAGCCGCTGGCAGCTACAACGCCGACACACGCACCTACACACTGAACGTGAGCCAAAGCTGCCCACCCAGCCCTGGCCAAGACCACAAAGAACCGTTTGTCATTCCCGTGCAAATGGGCTTGCTGGGCGCCGATGGCCGCGAGGTCTTGCCCACACAGCTTTTGGTACTGACCGAAGCCACACAAAGCTTCACATTCACAGACCTGTCCTTGCAAGCCGGTGAAGAACCTGTGCCCTCTATCTTGCGCGGCTTCAGTGCCCCAGTGGTGTTGGAAAAAGACTTCACCGCCACACAGCTGCTCACGCTCTTGGCACACGACACTGACCCGTTCAACCAATGGGAAGCCGCACAACTCTTGTGCCTGAACGCCGCACTCACTGCTGTGGCGGGCAGCGACACACCCACCCACGTGTTGGATGCCGCCTTGGTGCAAGCCCTGCGCACCGTGCTGCGCAACCCCGCGTTGGACGCTGCATTCAAAGAGCTGGTGCTCACCCTGCCCTCTGAAACCTACATCGCCGAACAGCTGGATGTGGTGGACCCTCAACGCATCCACGCGGTGCGCGAAGGCATGCGCACGCAACTCGCCCGCGAGCTGCACGACGACTGGGCTTGGGCCTTCGATGCCCACAAAGACAACGGCGCCTTCAGCCCGGACCCCGTGTCGAGTGGCCGCCGCGCTTTGAGTGGCATGGCTCTCACCATGTTGTGCTTGGACGCACGCACCAGTGGTGACGTGGTGTGGCCAGGTCGCACCTACCAGTGCTTCAAAGACGCCCACAACATGACCGACCGCTTCAACGCCTTGAGCGCTTTGGTGGGCTCGGGTCACGAGCTGGCAGGCGATGCCCTGCAACGCTTCTACAACCTGTTCCACAACGAAGCCTTGGTGATGGACAAGTGGTTTGCCCTGCAAGCCGGCAGCACCGACCGTGGTGGCAACATCTTGTCGCTGGTGCGCAACCTCATGTTGCACCCTGACTTCCACATCAAAAACCCCAACCGCGCACGCAGCCTGATTTTCAGCTTCTGCAGTGCCAACCCCGGCGCCTTCCACCGCACCGATGCGGCGGGCTATGTGTTCTGGAGCGAACGCGTGTTGGAGCTCGACGCCATCAACCCCCAAGTCGCCGCCCGTTTGGCACGCGCCTTGGACCGTTGGAGCAAGCTCGCCGAGCCTTACCGCACCGCTGCGCACGAAGCCATCAAACGCGTAGCCGCCAAAACCGATTTAAGCAACGACGTACGCGAAGTGGTTTCGCGCGCGCTCTCCAACTAAGGACTTGCCATGAGTGTTTCTCTCACCCGCTATCTGGTCGAACAACAACGCGCCAAAGGCCTCATCCCTTCTGAACTGCGCTTGTTGCTCGAAGTCGTGGCACGCGCTTGCAAGAGCATCAGCCACGCCGTCAACAAGGGTGCCTTGGGCAGCGAACTGGGCGACGTCATGGGCTCGGCTGGCAGCGAAAACGTGCAAGGCGAAGTGCAAAAGAAACTCGACATCATCGCCAACGATGTGTTGATCGAAGCCAACGAATGGGGCGGTCACTTGGCTGCCATGGCGTCCGAAGAAATGGACAGCATCCACGTTGTGCCCAACCGCTACCCACAAGGCGAATACCTCTTGATGTTTGACCCACTCGATGGCTCTAGCAACATTGAAGTCAACGTGAGCATTGGCACCATCTTCAGCGTGCTCAAAAAAGTCGACCCCAGCAAAGGCGTGAGCGAAGACGACTTCTTGCAAGCAGGCACCCAACAAGTGGCCGCAGGCTACTGCGTGTATGGCCCACAAACCACCTTGGTGCTGACTGTGGGTGACGGCGTGGCCATGTTCACCTTGGACCGCGAGCAAGGCTCGTTTGTGTTGACCCAAGAAAACGTCAAAGTGCCCGCCGACACCAAAGAGTTCGCCATCAACATGAGCAACATGCGCCACTGGGACGAACCTGTGAAGCGCTACATCGACGAGTGCTTGCTGGGCGAAGAAGGCCCACGTGGCAAAAACTTCAACATGCGTTGGATCGCCTCCATGGTCGCCGATGTGCACCGCATCCTCACCCGCGGCGGCGTGTTCATGTACCCCTGGGACAAGCGCGAGCCAGGCAAAGCTGGCAAGCTGCGTCTGATGTACGAAGCCAACCCCATGAGCTGGTTGATCGAACAAGCCGGTGGTGCCTCCACCAACGGCCGTCAACGCATCTTGGACATTCAACCCACAGAGCTGCACCAACGTGTCAGCGTGATCTTGGGTTCCAAGAACGAAGTAGACCGTGTGACCAGCTATCACACACAAAAGTAATGACCAATTAGGTCAGACACGGCCCAACAAAAAGCCCGCATGATGCGGGCTTTTTTTCTTGTGCCTGCTGGATGACTTGCTACACCCCAACGTAGCGATGCCACAACCCGTGGTCAGCCTCTAGCGCCGCAGACGCGCCCTGCCACACCACACGCCCACGTTCGATGATGGTGTGCTGGTCGGCCAGCTTGACCAGCTTTTGCACATACTTGTCGATGACCAAAATGCTTTGGCCTTCACCACGCAAGGTGTGCAGACAACGCCAAATGTCTTCGCGCACCAAGGGGGCCAAGCCTTCGGTGGCTTCGTCTAGCACCAGCAAGTGCGGGTTGGTCATCAAGGCGCGGCCAATGGCCAGCATTTGTTGTTCGCCGCCCGAGAGCTGGTTGCCCATGTGGCGATGGCGTTCAGCCAAACGCGGGAACAACGCATACACACGCTCTAGCGTCCATGGATTGGCACTGCTGTTGCGGTTGGCCGCAAAGGCCAACAGGTTTTCTTGCACCGAGAGCGTTGGGAAAATTTGTCGACCTTCAGGCACCACGGCCAGCCCCATGCGTGCAATGCGGTCGGGGCTGTAGCCCTCAACACGCTCGCCACAAAAACGCACCGTGCCCGCCAGCACAGGTGTGAGTCCCAAGATGGAACGCACGGTGGTGGTTTTGCCCATGCCGTTGCGACCTAACAAGGTGGACACCCCGCCAGCTTCGATAGAGAGGCTGATGCCAAACAACACCTGGCTGCTGCCGTAGCCGCTGTGCAAGTCGTGAACTTCTAACAAGGCGCTCATGGTTATTCGTCGCCTAGGTAAGCGCGCTTCACAGCTGCGTCGTTTTTAATCTGCTCTGCCGTGCCACACGCCATGACTTGGCCCGAGACCAACACCGAGATGGTGTCGGCCAAGCGAAACACCGCATCCATGTCGTGTTCGACCAGCAGCAATGTGGTGTCGCCACGCAGGCTTTGCAGCAGTTGCACCATGCGCTCAGACTCATCAGGGCCCATGCCTGCCATGGGTTCATCGAGCAGCATCAACTTCGGTGAGGTGGCCAATGCCAAGCCCACTTCGAGTTGACGCTGTTCGCCGTGCGACAGCGCACCTGCGGGCTGCATGAGTTGCGCTTGCAAGCCCACGCGTTCGGCCACTTCGGCGGCGCGTGCATAACGTGCGTGTTCGCTGCGTGCGGCGCGCCAAAACTGAAAGCTACTGCCCTCGCCCGCTTGAATAGCGAGCCCCAAGTTGTCTTGCACGGTGAGGCGCATGAACACGCTGGTGATTTGGTACGAGCGCACCAAGCCCAGTCGTGCACGTTGGTGCATGGCCGTGTGCGTGAGGTCGGCACCGTCAAACACAATGCGACCTTCGTCGGGTTGCAAGGCACCTGAGATTTGATGAATGAGCGTGGTCTTGCCCGCGCCATTGGGGCCAATGAGTGCATGAATTTCGCCGCGCTTGACCTGCAAGCTGGCATGGTCCGTCGCAGCCAAGCCCCCAAAGCGTTTGACCAAGTTGTCCACGTGCAGCAAGGGCGGGCTCATGGCGGGTCCTTTCGCTGCAAGCGTTGCAACACGCTGGTGAGGCCATTGGGTGCGAGCAACACCACCGCCAATAACAAAGCACCTAAGCCGAGCTGCCAATGGATGGTGAAGTGGCTCAAGGTTTCTTCCAACAACAAGAACACCACCGCGCCCCACACGCCGCCATACAAGTGGCCCACGCCGCCCAAGATGACCATCATCATCAACAGGCCCGATTGGCTCCACTGCATGAGCGCAGGACTGACAAAGCCGCCCTGATTGGCCAGCAGCGCACCGGCTAAACCGGCCAAGGCACCGGCCATCACAAACGCAGCCAGCTTGTAGCGGTACACCGCATAGCCCAGCGCTTGCATGCGCACCTCGTTTTCGCGAATGGCTTGCAGCACATGGCCAAAGCGTGCGTTCAACACGCGTGCCACGGCATAGATGGAAGCAACACACACGGCGAGCACCACGTAATAAAAACTGGTGTCATCGTTGACATCCACAAACGGAATGTGCGAGCGACCGGCCAACGACAAACCATCATCACCGCCATAGGCTTTGATGGAAATGGTGAGGTAGTAAATCATCTGGGCAAAGGCCAGCGTGATCATGATGAAGTACACGCCTTGCGTGCGCAGGCTGATGGCACCGATGAGCAACGCAAACAGCGCGCTCACCACCATCGCCGCAGGCCATAACACCCACGCATCCGTCACCCCCATTTGCGTGAGGATGGCCACGCTGTACGCGCCCACACCCACAAACGCAGCATGGCCAAAGCTGACCATGCCACCAAAACCCAAAATGACATTGAGGCTGGTCGCAGCCAAGGCAAAAATCAAAATGCGGCTGGCCAAGGCAATGTAAAAACTCTCACCTGCTGCATTTGCGATGAATGGCAAGGCCACCAACAGCAGCAACGCAGGCACGCTCCAGCGCCACTGCAAAGCGTGGTCGAGTGAGGTACGAGACGATGCGTTAGCCATGTGTTGATTAACCGTGGGTGGGAAACAAACCACGCGGCTTGAAGAACAACACCGTGGCCATGAGCATGTAAATCAAGATCGACGCCACAGCGGGGCCCGCACTCGATGCGGCCTCGGCACTGAGCAGCGAATCAAACACCATGGGCACCAAGGTGCGCCCTGCCGTGTCCACCACACCCACCAACATCGCGCCCAAGAACGCGCCGCGAATCGAGCCAATGCCTCCGATGACGATGACCACAAAAGCCAAAATCAAAATGCTCTCGCCCATGCCCACTTGCACAGCCAGCAACGGGCCGAGCATGCCGCCCGCAATGGCGCACAGTGCAGCGCCCACACCAAACACGGCGGTGAACAAACGTGTGACGTTGCTGCCCATGGCCAAAGCCATTTCGCGGTTGGCTGCACCGGCACGCACTTGCATGCCCACGCGCGTGCGCGTGATGAGCAGATACAAAAACAAAGCCACGGCCAAGCCCACGCCAATGATGAACAAGCGATAGGCGGGATAGAAAAAGCCACTCACCAATTCCACAGGGCCGCTGAGCGCCGCCGGTGGGTTGAGCGTGATGGGCTGTGCGCCCCAAATCAAACGCACGGTTTCGTTACACATCAAGAGGATGGCAAAGGTGCCCAACACTTGCGAGAGGTGGTCACGTTCATAGAGTCGGCGCAGGATCGTGACTTCAAGCAACACACCAAACAGCGCAGCACCCACCACACCTGCGCCCAGCCCCAGCCAAAAAGAACCGGTGGCCGCAGCCACCGTGGCAATGAGGTAGGCGCCCACCATGTAGAGCGAACCATGCGCGAGGTTGATCATGTCCATGATGCCAAACACGAGCGTCAAGCCCGCGGCCAGCAAGAACAGCATCAACCCAAACTGCAAGCCGTTGAGCGACTGCTCCAACAGCAAAATGCCATCCATGTTTACAGGCTAGGCATCTTGCAGCTGGCTGCATAGGCGTCGGCGTGGGCTTTGAACACGGGGCTCAAAGTGCGGTTGGTCACGCGGCCTTTGGCGTCTTTGGTGATGACGCGCAAGTAGTAGTCTTGAATGGGGAAGTGGTTGCTGTTGAACTTGAACGCACCACGCACCGAATCAAACTTGGCGGCTTCCAAGGCTTTGCGCACGGCAGCTTTGTCGTCGAGCTTGCCTTTGCTGTCACGCACGGCGGCTTCGATCAAGCGAGCGGCATCAAAGCCTTGCGCTGCATACAGTGTGGGCAAGCGGCCGTAGGCTTTCTCGAACTCAGCCACAAACTTTTTGTTGGCCGCGTTGTCCATGTCGTGGCCCCATTGCGAGGTGTTGAACATGCCGAGCATGGGATCGCCCACGGCTTTGATAACGTCTTCATCGCCTGAAAAGCCGGGGCCAAACAAGGTGATGTCTTTGGACAAACCTGCTCCCACAAACTGCTTGATGAAGTTGATGCCCATGCCGCCGGGCAAGAAGATGTACACCGCGTCTGGCTTGGTGGCGCGCAGCTTGGACAGCTCGGTGCCGTAGTCGAGTTGGTTCAAGGCGGTGTAGGTTTCAGAAGCCACTTCGCCTTTGAAGAAACGCTTGAAGCCTGCAATCGCGTCCTTACCCGCAGGGTAGTTAGGTGCAATCAAAGCAACCTTTTTAAAACCTTTGTCGGTCACCACTTTGCCCACGGCTTCGTGCATGTTGTCGTTTTGGTAGGACGCGCTGAAGAAGTAAGGGTTGCATTGCTCGCCCGCGTATTGCGAGGGGCCCGCGTTGGCGCTGATGTAAAACGTTTTGGATTGGAAGGTGGGTGCGCCCACAGCCAACATGACATTGGAGAACACGATGCCCGTCATGAAGTCGACCTTGTCGCGTTTGACCAAACGGTCTGCGGTTTGGCGGCCCACATCGGGGCTGGCTTGGTCGTCGGCCACGATGACATCCACGGCACGACCTGCAAACTTGCCACCCGACAGTTTGACCGCGAGCTGAAAGCCATCACGGATGTCCACGCCCAAACCCGCGCCGGGGCCTGACAAGGTGCTGAGCAAACCGACCTTCACAGTCGCGTCGTTTTGCGCAAAACCCGATGCGCAAGCCAAGCCCAAACTCAGGGCAATCAAAGAACGGCGAAAAGCGTGCATGAACAAGTCTCCAAATATGAGGGCCAGATTTTAAGTTGGCTATCATTCTCCCCCATGAAACTCCTGACCTGGCCCGTTCCTGCCCTGCTTGCTTGGGGTTCGTCATGGCTCCTCTTCAAGAGCCTGCAAGTGGTGGGCTTGAGCGAAGTCATCGCCTTCATCGTGGCCACATGTTTGGGTGGTTTCTTGAGCGCTTTGGCGCACACCCCCATGCGTAAGGCCTTGATCGTGTTGGGCTTCCCCCTCTCTATGGCCGCGTCATCGGCCACCTTGAACGTGCCACCGATTGGCTGGCTGTTTTTGCTGGGCCTCATCGTGTTGGTCTACCCACGCAAGGCATGGCGTGATGCACCGCTGTTTCCCACCCCTAAAAGAGCCCTGCGTGAATTGCAGCAACACATCGTGCTGCCTGCGGGCGCACGCATCTTGGATGCAGGCAGTGGCATGGGTGACGGTTTGTTGGCTTTGCGTGATGCGTTCCCGCGGGCCGAGCTGCACGGCGTCGAAATGAGCTGGCCGCTGCGTGTGCTCAGCGCCATGCGCTGCTCGTTTGCACGCATTCGTCAAGGCGATATTTGGCTGGTGGATTGGCGCAGCTTTGACATGGTCTACCTGTTCCAACGCCCTGAGAGCATGCCCCGCGCCGTAGAAAAAGCCGAAGCCGAATTGCGCCGTGGTGCGTGGCTGGTGAGCCTAGAGTTTGAAGCGCAAGAGCTGATTCCCAGCGCCATCCTGACCTGCCGCGATGGCCGCCCCGTGTGGATGTATCAGGTCCCGTTTAACCGACGGGCAAATGGACGCGGCTGACCAGTAGCTTGTCGATGCGTCGGCCATCCAAGTCGATCACTTCAAAGCGCCACTCGCCAAAAGCCACCACATCGGACACCGTGGGCAGCTCGCCAGAAATGGCCATCACCAAACCGGCCACCGTGTTGTAAATGCCACGGTCTTCGTCTGGCAGTTCTTTGATGTTCAAACGTGCTTTGAATTCGGTCACCGGCATCAGGCCATCAACCAACCAAGATCCGTCTTCGCGCTGTGTGGCCCAAGCCTCATCTGCAGGCGTGGCTTGCAGCAGTTCACCGGTGATGGCTTCGAGCAAATCGCGTGGCGTGAGCAAACCGTGCACCACCCCGTATTCGTCCACCACCAGCACCATGCGACCGTGCGCGGTGGCACGTTCGGCGGGCTTGCGGAACTGCTCCAACAAATCCAAACCACTCAAGGTTTCTGGAATAAACGCCACGGGTTTGGCCAAGGCCTCCACCGTCATGTCGGTGCCGGGCGGCAAGCGCAAGAGCTGAGACACACTCACCGCGCCCACCACGTTGTCAAGGTCACCACGGCACACGGGGTACCACGAGTGCGCACCGCTTGCGCCCACTTGCGCCAAGGCTTGAGGGACGGGCAGCTTGGCGTCGAGCCATTCGATGTCAGAGCGGTGCACCATGATGGAGGTGAGTGGACGCTCGTCGAGGTTGAACACGTTTTGCACCATTTGGTGCTCGTGCTGCTCAATCAAACCGGCATCCACGCCTTCGACCAAGCTGGCTGAAATTTCTTCTTCGGTCACCGTGCGTGCGCCGTGCACATCGATGCGCAGCAGCTTCAACATACCGCTGGTGCTGGCCGACAACAAATGCACAAAGGGCTTGGCCAAGGTGGCCAAGGCCAACATCACCGGCGCCGCGACACGCGCCACCGATTCGGGGAACAACTGGCCAATGCGCTTGGGCACCAGCTCGCCAAACAAGATGGTGCTGAAGGTGATGATCGTCACCACAAAAGCGGTGGCCAAACCGGAGGCCCAGTTCTCGGGTACACCTTGGGCCAACAACCAATACGAAAAATCGTCGCTGAATGCGGCCTCGCCCACAATGCCGTTGAGCACGCCAATGGACGTGATGCCAATTTGCACGGTGGACAAAAACTGTGTGGGCTGCGCCATCAAACGCAAAGCCGCGTGTGCGCCACCATCGCCCGACTCGGCCAGCGCGGCCAAGCGCGCTTTGCGGCTGGAAGCCAACGCCATCTCGGACATGGCAAACACACCATTGAGCAGCGTCAAGAAAACAATCAGTAAAACATCCATCACAATCTCCTACATGGCACTTTACTTGATTGGCGACGTGCAAGGCTGCGACGAAGCCTTAGAACGTTTGTTGACGCACCTTGCGTTCTCCCCCAGCCGCGACACGCTCTATTTGCTAGGCGATTTGGTCAACCGCGGACCAAACAACGTGGGCGTGCTGCGCCGCTTGATGGACTACGGCAGCAGTGCGCAATGTTTGTTGGGCAACCACGATTTACACGCACTCGCGGTCTCACGCGGCGTTCGTCCACCCAACAAACAAGACACGATTCAAGACCTGTTGACCGCGCCCGACAGCGCCGAGCTGCTGCACTGGCTACGACACCAACACATGGCGATGCAAGTGGGCAATGTGCTGATGGTGCATGCCGGTGTGCTGCCTCAATGGACTGCAGAACAAACCATGGCGCTGGCGGGCGAAGTAGAAGCCGTGCTGCGCAGCGACGATTGGGTGCAGTTCATGCCGCAGATGTATGGTGGCTTACCCAATGTATGGCGCGATGGTTTGGCAGGCGCTGACCGCTTGCGCGTCATCGTCAATGCCCTCACCCGCCTGCGCTTTTGCGATGCGCAAGGTGCGATGGATTTCAGCGTGAAAGAAGGCGCCGACAAAGCACCCGAGCACTTGATGCCGTGGTTTGATGTGCCAGGTCGATTGACCGCCGATGTGCGCATGGCATTTGGCCACTGGTCCACCGTTCACATCTCAGACCGCCCCGATGTGGTGTGCCTAGACGATGGCTGCGTGTGGGGGGGCTGCTTGAGTGCGGCCAAGCTCGAAGCCTCAGACACACGTTTGAGCATGAACGAGGCACCTGCTTGGGAGCGCCTGAGTGTGACGTGCCCGCAGACGATGGATCCGTTGGCCAATTAGTCTGCGTACTGTCCCGCCGCTTTGATGACTGTGGCCCAACGCGCCATTTCAGCCTCGACAAACTTCTTGTGATGCGCAGGCTCTAGTCGGTTGTCTGCGACCACACTGATGCCCAAAGCCTCTTGGCGTTTGATGAGATCTGGGTCTTTCAACGCAGCTTTCAGGGCTTGGTTGAGTTTGGACAACACAGCAGGTGGCGTGCCCTTGGGGGCGTAAAGGCCATGCCAAACGGATACGCTGAAATCAGTCAAGCCACTCTCAGCCAAGGTGGGCACATTGGCCAGCGCGGGCAATGCCAAGCGCTTTTGACTGGTCACACCAAACACTTTGACTTTCTTGCCTTCGATTTGCGGCACGGCATTGGTAGCTTGTTCACACATCAAGTCCACCTGGCTGCCCATGAGATCGGTCATGGCAGGCGCTGTGCCTTTGTAGGGCACCGTGGTCAGCTCCACCTGCAAGGCAGTTTGCAGCATCAAGCCACACAAGTGCGAAGCGGAACCTAAACCTGCATTGGCCAAGTTGATTTTTTCTTTTCGCTCACTGACCAGTTTGCGTAACTCTTGAAAGTTATTTGCTGCAAATGCGGGGCTGCTGATCAGCACCGAAGGTGCTTCATTGATGAGACCCAAATACTCAAAGTCATCGGGCATCTTGTAAGACAACTTGCGGTAAAGCGCAGGCGCAGTGGACATGCCAATGTGGTGCACCAACAGCGTGTAGCCATCGGGGTTGGCTTTGGCCACTTTGGCAGTGCCAATCGTGCCACCTGCACCACCCACGTTCTCAACAATCACCGTTTGACCACCCAGTGGTTTTCGCAGCGCTTCAGCCAAGTCACGTGCGATTTTGTCGCTGGGCCCACCGGCTGCAAATGGCACGACCAAGGTGACCGGCTTGTCAGGAAATTCAGCCTTCGCTGCGAACGAGGCAGAAGCCATCGCCAAAGCGGCGATCACTCGGTGAAACACGATTGTTGATTTCATGATGTCTCCTGTGTTGTCGTGATCGATTAAGCCGACAGTTCTTGCATGATTTTGTAGAGGTCCGCTTTGCCTTCAAAGCCGATGCCTGGCAACTCGGGCAAGGTGATGTGGCTGTTATGAACTTTCACACCATCGGGGAAGCCGCCGAAAGGCTGGAACAAATCTGGGTAGCTCTCGTTACCGCCCAAGCCCAAACCCGCGGCGATGTTCAGTGACATTTGATGACCGCCATGAGGAATGCAACGGCTTGCAGACCACCCGTGTTCCTTCAACATATCCAACGTGCGCAGGTACTCCACCAAACCGTAGCTGAGTGCGCAGTCAAACTGCAAGTAATCGCGGTCGGGGCGCATGCCGCCATAGCGAATCAGGTTGCGGGCGTCTTGCATAGAGAACAAGTCTTCGCCTGTGGCCATCGGATTTTTGTAATAGTTGCGCAGTGTGGCTTGCAACTCGAAGTCCAAAGGATCGCCTGGCTCTTCGTACCAAAATAAGTCGTATTGCGACAAGGCTTTGGCGTATTGAATGGCGGTGTCTAAATCAAAACGGCCATTGGCATCGACACACAGTTTTTGGCCATCCCCCAAAACGCTCAAGATGGAGTCGATGCGACGCAAGTCTTCGTCCAATGACGCGCCGCCGATTTTCTTTTTCACCACGGTGTAGCCACGATCAATGTAGCTACGCATTTCGTCTTTGAGTTTGTTGTGATCTTGGCCTGGGTAGTAATAACCACCAGCGGCATAAACGAAGATTTCACGATTGGCTTTGCCGTTGCCATAACGATCAGCCAACAGTTGGAACAATGGCTTGCCTTCAATCTTGGCAACCGCATCCCAAATCGCCATGTCCATCGTCCCGATGGCAACCGAACGCTCACCATGACCGCCTGGCTTTTCATTGGTGAACATGGTGTTCCAGATTTTGTGTGGATCTAGGTTCTTACCTGTGTCGTCGATCAAAGAGTCTGGGTTGGCTTCCAAGATGCGCGGAATGAACCGCTCACGCATCAGGGTGCCTTGGCCGTAACGGCCATTTGAGTTAAAGCCGTAACCCACCACAGGCTTGCCATCACGAATCACATCGGTGATCACGGCAACCAAGCTCAACGTCATCTTGCTGAAGTCGATGTACGCGTTGCGAATGGGTGAACTGATGGGGAATGTTTTCTCTCGGATTTCTACGATTTTCATCTTTGCTCCTGGTGGTGTGGATAATGAAAACGAATCGTAGGTAAGACGCTTTGTTTTGACCAATGCTTCTTTTTTTGCATCTCATGCTTTAAAAGCACTGCCCCATGAAAACCATGAATTTGTCATGGCTAGAAGACTTCCTAGTCCTCTCAGCCAGTGGAAATTTTTCCCGCGCCGCAGATGAACGACACATGACGCAACCCGCGTTCAGTCGACGTATTCGTGCGCTCGAAGAATGGTTGGGCGCAGATTTGTTTGACCGCTCCAGCCAACCCGCCACGCTGACGGATACAGGCCAATGGTTCGAATCGGTTGCACGCGACATGCTCGCCAGAGCCGCCAAAATTCCAGGCGAAGCACGTGCTTTCAATGAAGCCAACTCAACCACGCTGCGTATTGCATCCACCCATGCGTTGTCATTCACCTTCATGCCCGCTTGGTTGCGAAGGATAGAGTCGCAGATGGAGATTGGCCAAGTCCGCTTGGTGTCTGATGTGCTGCAGCGCTGTGAGGCGATGCTGCTGGAGAGCCAAGTGCAATTTCTGCTCACGCATTCGCACACAGACGCGGCAAGCACCTTGGATGAACAAGGCTATCCCTCCCTCGTGGTCGGCAGCGACTTGCTAATGCCAGTTTCTGCACCTAAGAAAAATGGGGAGCCACAACACCTTTTGAACAAAGGCAGTGCGAAGCATCCAGTCAAGTTGTTGCGCTACAGCCCAGAGTCGGGCATTGGACGAATCGTGGACCAAATACAAGCATCGCTTGCCGAAGCGGTACCTGCTGAATCTATTTTCACAGCCCACTTGGCGTCTGTGCTTCGCACCATGGCTTTGAGCGGTAAAGGCATCGCATGGTTGCCCAAAACCTTGATCGCTGAAGATCTAGAGCGAGGCCTGTTGGTCGAAGCTGCCCCACACCCTTGGTGCATCAACATGGACATCAAGCTCTACCGCGACAAGGCCGCCATGAGTCAAGCGGGTGAAGCTTTCTGGGCGGCCAACTTAGGCTGACCGCCTAGTTCATCAAGTCGTTGACTTGAACAAAGCCGCCACCACGCGCTTGGGCTTGATGTTGGCCGATTTGCGTTGTGGCTCGGGGATGGCAGGCGCGGCTTCGGCGCTGCGCACAGGGGCTTCGTAGGGTTTGTCAAAGAACGGGTCGTTCTTCACACGCGGTGCGGGCACATAACCCACTTCGCGACTACGACGGTTGTTGTCTTGCTCGCGAGGGCGCGCGTCGCGTGAGGCATAGCCTTCACGTGGACGGCTGGAAGACTCTGAGCGCTCGCCACGAGAAGATTCACCACGCGGCTCACGAGAATCACTGCGAGGCTCACGACGCTCGCGCGAACGGTCTTGCTCGACGGTCACGTTTTCTAGCGTGATTTTGGTCTTGAGCAATTTCTCAATATCCGTCACCAAGCGTTGGTCGCTGCCAGACACAAAGCTGATGGCGTGGCCCAAAGCGCCAGCGCGACCAGTGCGGCCAATGCGGTGCACATAGTCTTCGGCGTTGAACGGGATGTCAAAGTTAAACACCGCTGGCACGTCTTTGATGTCCAAGCCACGTGCGGCCACATCGGTACAGACCAACAAATCGACTTCGCCTTTTTTGAAGCCCTCGAGGGCTTTCAGGCGTTCGTCTTGGCTCTTGTCGCCGTGCAGAGCGCTGGTTCGGAAACCATCGCGCTCTAGCGAGCGGGCCAAACGGGCGCAGCCAAGTTTGCTGTTGCAAAACACAAAGGCTTGCTTCATGCCGTTGGCTTTGATGAGGTGACGCAAGGCGTTGTACTTGTCGTCCACGCTCACGCTGTAGAACTGCTGCGTGATGGTGGCAGCTGTCTCGTTGGGACGCGCCACTTCAATGGTGACGGGGTTTTGCAGATAGCTGCCGGCCAAGCGCTTAATCTCGGTCGAGAACGTGGCCGAGAACAACAGCGTGGTGCGCGTCTTGGGCAAGTGGCTCAAGATGCGTTGCAGATCGGGCAAGAAGCCAATGTCCAACATGCGATCGGCTTCGTCGAGCACCACATATTCGACTTGGTTCAACACCACGTTCTTGGCTTCGATGTGGTCAAGCAAACGGCCGGGCGTGGCCACCAAGACCTCGACGCCTTTTTTCAGCTCGATGGTTTGGGGCTTCATGTCCATGCCGCCAAACACCACGGCGCTGCGCAGGTTGGTGTGCACAGCGTATTGTTTGATTTGCTGGGCCACTTGGTCAGCCAGCTCGCGGGTGGGCAACAGCACCAGTGCGCGCACGGGGTGACGTGCAGGCGAGGTGGAGCTGTTTTCGTGTTTGAGCAAACGTTGCAGCAGTGGCAGCGAGAACGCGGCCGTTTTACCGGTACCGGTTTGCGCGGCGCCCATCACGTCTTGGCCAGTCAAAACCACGGGAATGGCCTGGGCTTGGATGGGGGTCATGGATTCGTAGCCCATTTCGGCTACGGCACGTGCCAGCGCGGGGGCCAGCTGCAAATTGGAAAAAGAGGTCGTCATGTCTGGGGCATATTGTCGCATTGTGGGCGGCGGCGACAAAAACTACGCCAATCGCCGAAATTAATCACTTACGCCTCACTGCAAAGCATCCACAAACAAGGCCACTAGGGTGTTGCCTGATTGCTCACAGGCCCATCGCCATTGAGAATGATTTTTTATTTAAAGGAAACACCGATGCTATTGACCCGCTTGATTTTGACGCTTGCCTTGGCCTTGGGTTTGACGGGGTGCGCCAACCTGACACCCGCCAGCACACAACAGAACAAGACGACCGACGTTAAAACCATGCTGTGGGTTGGCAACAGCTTCTTCTATTACAACAACTCCATGCACGGCCACGTTGGCCTGCTGCTGAATGCGGCGGGTGGCAAAGGCTACCGAGCAACCTCTGCCACCATCAGCGGGTCTGGCATCAACTGGCACGACATGGAGGCGCATTTCAAACCGGGCGGTGTTGCGAGCTACTCGTTCGTGGGTGACAACGAGGTGGTCTTCAACACCTTCGACAAACCCTTTGATGGCGTGATGATGATGGATTGCAGCCAGTGTCCTGTTCATCCCAAGCTGCAACCCATTTTTTATGAGTTCTCCAAGAAGCACAGCGACACCGTGCGCAAATATGGCGCTGAGCCAATTCTGTTCATGTCGTGGGCTTATGCAGACAAGCCAGAGATGACCACGCCACTCGCCAACGAATACATCAAGGCGGGCAAACAAAACAATGCACTGGTCGTGCCTGCAGGCTTAGCGTTTGCAAACGCCATCGCGCAACGCCCAGACCTCAATCTGTACGTGGCCGACAAGCGCCACCCCAGCCTGATGGGCACCTACTTGGCGGCATGCACAGTCATGGCGTCGGTCTACAAACAAAATCCGATGGGCAACAGCTACACCGCCGGTTTGCCTAAAGAAGTGGCCACCCATTTGCAAAAAGTAGCATGGGAAACAAGCCAAGCCTTCCACGCCAAAGAAGGTCGCGGCAGTTTGTAAGGCCGTGCTGAGTGACGGGGTTCAAGCGCGCCGCTTCAAGGCGGCCGCTAAGTCACTCAAGATCGCATAGACCTCACCCGCAGGCGCATGCCAGCCCTGCACCACCTCGCGCTGCGCCTGTACCACCGCAGTGTCACCTCGGGCGGCGGGGCCTGTCAGCGCTTGCGCAGGGCCTATGGCCAACACGTTGTCGACGGTGCTGGTGAGCAAGGCCTCGGTCAACGGGCGTATCAACTCGGGCGGCACGCCAGCGCTGCGCCATGCGTCTTGGGCGATGCCTTGCAACACCACGGTGAAGTTGCTGCTGAACACCGCGGCTGCGTGGTACAGCGGTTTGTCGGCGCTGGCGATTTCAAAGCAACGTCCACCGATGGCGGTGAGGGCTGTGTTCAGCCACGCCAGCGCAAGCGCATCACCCTCTAGCCCGCAAGGCGTGCCTGCAAATTGGCGCACACCTGTTTCGGGAGAAGCAAAGTTCAGCACAGGGTGAGCACTGGCCACATGGCAGCCCAAGTCTTGCAAGGGCAGCAACACAGCTGAGCATAAGAACCCACTGTTATGAAACACGGTTGAGCCCGCCAACTTGGCGCCCTGCGCATCGGCCAAAGCCTGCGCGGCTGCGCCCACTTGAGCATCGGGCACGCTGAGCAGCCACACATCGGCAGCACGCATCTGAGCCAACGCAGCCACGGGCTGGCCTGCGCCCACAAACTTTACGGCTTTCTCGGCGCTGCTGAAGCTGCGCGAATACAAGTCTTGCACCTGCACTCGGGCCTGCTGATGTAACAAGGCCGCGAGGGTTTGACCCACGCGGCCGCAACCGATGACGTTGAGGGTGGTCAATTAGGTTTTGGGCAGTGTGACGCCCACTTGGCCTTGGTACTTACCGCTACGGTCTTTGTAGCTGGTTTCGCACACATCGTCTTTGTCGCTCTCGAAGAACAACACTTGGGCACAGCCCTCGCCTGCATATATCTTGGCGGGCAGTGGTGTGGTGTTGGAGAACTCCAAGGTCACATAGCCTTCCCACTCGGGCTCGAAGGGCGTGACGTTGACGATGATGCCGCAGCGGGCATAGGTGCTCTTGCCCAAACACACGGTCAACACATTGCGGGGAATACGGAAGTACTCGACCGTGCGCGCCAGTGCAAAGCTGTTGGGCGGGATGATGCACACATCAGACTCGATGTCCACAAAGCTTTTGGGATCAAAGTTTTTGGGGTCCACCACCGTGCTGTAGATGTTGGTGAACACCTTGAACTCGGGCGCGCAACGGATGTCGTAGCCGTAGCTGCTGGTGCCGTAGCTGACGATTTTTTCACCGGCGGCGTTTTGACGAATTTGGCCGGGTTCGAAGGGTTCGATCATGCCGTGCTGTTCAGCCATGCGGCGGATCCATTTGTCGCTTTTGATGCTCATCGTTCAACCTTTGAATAGGATTTGTATTTTAGACACGTGTCACGTCGCGGACTGTCGGCGGTATCTATTCCCAGAACTATCGCATACGATGATTTTTGATCCATCCAGGAGACACGATGAAACGCCGCACCCTCTTACAGGCCACGCCTTTGCTTTTAGGCTTACCCGCAGCCGTTCAAGCGCAAGCGCCCTACCCCAACAAAGCCATTCGCTACATCGTGCCCGTTGCCGCAGGTGGTGGTTCAGACATGATTGGACGCACCTTTTGCGAACGCTTGGGCAAGGTGTTGAATCAAACCGTGGTGGTGGACAACCAAAGCGGCGGCGGCGGCGTGATTGCCTCACAAACCACGGCGAGAGCTGCGCCTGATGGCTACACCTTGATGCAAGGCTATGTGGCCACGCACGGCACGTCCCCCGCCACACGCAAACTGTCCTACGACCCCATCAAAGACTTCACACCGATTGGCATGATTGGCAGCACGCCCAATGTGCTGGTGGTCAATGCCGCATTGCCGGTGACCGATGTGAAGTCATTCCTCGACTACTTGCGCAAAAACATGGGCAAAGTGTCTTATGGTTCTGCAGGCGCAGGCTCGTTGACGCATTTGACGGCCGAGCTGTTCAAAGCACAAACCAACACCTTCATGGTGCACATCCCCTACCGCGGCATTGCCCCCGCCACCACCGATTTGATTGCGGGCCAAACCCAAGCCATGTTCCCCGGCTTGGCAGCGGCACTGCCGCACATCCGCAATGGCCGCTTGCGCGCCTTGGCGGTCACCGGCAGCCAGCGTCACCCCGCTCTCAAAGATGTGCCCACCATGGAAGAAGCGGGGCTCAAAGGCTTTGATGCACAGCAGTGGTACGGCGTAGTTGGCCCTGCAGGCATGCCAGCGCCACTGGCCACCCAACTCAACAACGCCATCGCCCAAGTGCTGGCAATGCCCGATCTGCGCGAAAAGCTGAGTGCTGAAGCCGTCGAGCTCACCCCCATGACGCCTGCACAATTCGGCGACTACATGAAACAAGATTTGGCGCGCTGGAGCACGCTGGCCCGCGAGCGCAACATCAACTTAGACAACTGATTTTTTTAGAACTGAAACGGAACCCACATGACAGTCAACACCGCCGTTGCGGCAGACCACCACGCCCCCGCCATCACTGCACAGCTTGCACACTTTGTGTCGCAACACCCCACCCAAGGCTGGAGCGATGCGGTCGAACACGAAGCCCACCGCACTTTTTTGAACTGGTTGGGTTGCGCCATTGGCGCGGCCAACCACGAAGCGGTCGATGCCGCTTTGGCCGCGGTGCAAATGCTCGCCCCTGCACCACAAGCCACCTTGGCTGGCCGTGCTGAACGCGTGGACATGGCCAATGCTGCCTTGATCAACGGCATCTCGTCACACACCTTTGACTTTGACGACACCCACCTCAAAACCATCATCCATCCCGCAGGCCCCGTGGCTTCGGCTGTGATGGCGTTGGCCGAGCACCAAAACAGCACAGGTCGCCAAGTGATTGACGCCATCGTGCTGGGCATTGATGTGGCGTGCCGCATGGGCAACTTGGTCTACCCCGAACACTACGACCGTGGCTGGCACATCACTGGCTCCACGGGCACGCTGGGTGCCGCAGCAGCCTGCGCACGCTTGCTGGGTTTGAACGAACAACAAACCACCATGGCCTTGGGCATTGCCGCCTCACAACCGATTGGCTTGCGCGAGCAGTTTGGCACCATGACCAAACCCTTCCACCCAGGTGGTGCCGCACGTGCTGGCTTGATGGCCGCCCTGATGGCACAACACGGCTTCACCTCCAGCGCGCGCTCACTGGAAGCACCACGTGGCTGGGCCCAAGTGGTGTCTACCAAATTCGATTGGCGCGAAGCGCAAGACGAGTTGGGCCAACGCTTTGAGATCAGCTTCAACGCCTACAAGCCCTTTGCTTGCGGCATCGTGATTCACCCCAGCATCGACGCCTGCGCCCAATTGCGCGAACAAGGTGTGAAGCCCGAAGACGTCACACGCATTGACTTGCGCGTGCACCCACTGGTGTTGGAGCTGACGGGCAAGAAAACACCGCAAGACGGTTTGCAAGGCAAGTTCAGCGTGTACCACGGCTGTGCGGTGGGTTTGATTTTTGGCCGTGCCGGCGAAGAAGAGTTCTCAGACCACATCGTGCGCCGCGACGACGTGGTGAGCTTGCGCGACAAAGTCAATGCAGTGGTCGACCCCTCGGTGCGCGAAGAAAGCGTGTACGTGACGGCGCACCTGAAAGACGGCCGCTCGGTGGACGTGCATGTGGAGCACGCCATTGGATCACTGCAACGCCCCATGACGGACGCCATGTTGGAGAGCAAGTTCCACGATTTGGCGGACCCGATTTTGGGCGCAGAGCGCAGCAACCAAATCCTCAAGGCCTGTTGGAACTTGAGCAAGGCCCCGAACTTGAAAGACCTGCTCGCCTTGCTCAAACCTTGAAGACCCGCTGCATCACGTCAAATCAGCAAACCTTTGAAAGGTTTGCTTGAGGGTGTGCAGCCATTGGTTCTTTTGCGCCTCACTGGCAAAGCTGGCTTCAAAACTGTTGTGCGCCAGCACATAGGCTTGCTGCGCGGTGAGGCCGGTGGCTTCAAAGGTTTGCAAAAAGTTCTCGTTGATGTAGCCACCAAAGTAGGCTGGGTCATCCGAGTTGATGGTCACGCACAGACCCGCCTCTAGCAACTGGCCGATGTTGTGCTGCTTCAAATCTGGGAACACGCAGAGCTTTTGGTTGGACAAGGGGCACACCGTCAGCGGTGTGCGGTTTTTGGCCAAACGGGCCATCAGCGCCGCATCGTGCACCGCTTGCACGCCGTGGTCGATACGCTCAACGTGCAACACATCCAAGGCGCTCCACATATACGCAGGCGGCCCCTCCTCGCCTGCATGGGCGACCAAGTGCAAGCCATGCGCGTGCGCCAAGGCAAATACATTTTTGAACTTCTCCGGTGGGTGGCCCACTTCGCTGGAATCCAAACCCACGCCAATGAACTTGTCTTTGAACGGCAAAGCCTCGTTGAACGTGTGCAGCGCCGCCTCTTCGCTCAGGTGGCGCAAGAAGCACAAGATGAGTTGCGCGCTCACACCCAACTGCGTTTGCGCATCCACACACGCGCGGTGTAAGCCGTGGATGACCGTGGCCATGGGCACGCCGCGCTCGGTGTGGGTTTGTGGGTCAAAAAAGATTTCGGCATGCACCACATGGTCAGCGGCGGCGCGCTGCAAGTAAGCCCACGCCATGTCGTAAAAGTCTTGCTCATGCAGCAGCACACTGGCGCCTGCGTAGTAAATGTCGAGGAAGCTTTGCAGGTTGGTGAAGGCATAGGCCGCACGCAGTGCCTCGACATTGGCATAGGGCAGCTTCACACCATTGCGCTCGGCCAGCGCAAAGATGAGCTCAGGCTCTAACGAGCCCTCGATGTGGATGTGCAACTCGGCCTTGGGCATTTCGCGCAAGAGCTGAGGCAAACGATGGGGGGCAACAACGTGGACTTGGAACATGGCGGTCTCCTAACAAGACTTCATGCTAACCAAATTTTCAGTGTGCCGAGCGAATCAAATTACGCACCACAGGATAAATCTGTGACTCCCAACGCTTGCCATTGAACACCCCATAGTGGCCCACGCCCGATTGCAAATGGTGCGTTTTGCGATACGCCGGCAGCATGCTGCACAAATCTTGCGCAGCCAGCGTTTGGCCCACGCCGCAAATGTCATCGCGCTCACCCTCCACCGTCAGCACAAAGGTTTTGCGTATGGCTTGCAAATTCAAAGGGCGACCACGGTAGGTCATCTTGCCTGTGGGGAGTGCGTGGTCTTGAAACACGTGCTTGACGGTCTCTAAATAGAACGGGCCCGACAAGTCCATGATGGCGAAATACTCTTTGTAGAAATCGCGAATGACATCGGCTTTTTCGTCTTCGCCCTTCACGCGGTGTTCATAGAGATTTTTAAAGGACTGCTGATGACGCTCGATGTTCATGTTCAAAAATGCCATCAGTTGCATGAAGCCCGGATACACGCGGCGACCCACACCTTTGAAATGCAGCGGCACCATGCCAATCAAGTTGGCTTCAAACCATTCCATCGGCTTGCTCATGGCCAGTTCGTTCACCGCGGTGGGGTTGACCCGTGTGTCGATGGGCCCAGCCATCAGGGTCAGAGATGCAGGTTGGCAGTCGCTGCGGTCTTCGGCCAACACCGCGGTGGCTGCTAGGCACGCCACCGTGGGCTGACACACGCCCATCAAATGCGCATTGGGCCCCAAGTGCTGCATGAACCAAATGATGTGTTCGATGTACTCATCCAACCCAAACTCGCCCTCGCTCATGGGGATGTCTCGGATGTTGCGCCAATCGGTCACGTACACCTCATGGTCTTGCACCAGTGTTTGCACGGTGCCGCGCAGCAGAGTGGCAAAGTGGCCCGACATGGGGGCGACCAACAAGAGCTTGGGCAAGTCTTTGGCATCCTCGCGGCAAAAGCGCACCAAGTCGCAATACGGTGTGCGAAAGCTGGTGGTCTCCATCACTGGCACACGTTTGCCTGTGGCACTGGTGATGCTGGCAATGTTGAACGAGGGACGTGCATGCGTGAAACCCAGCAGCGCCAGTTGCTCGTAATAGGCGGCCATGCGCTGCAAGGGCGTGATGCGCTTGCCATCAAACCAGTTCAGGCTGATGTCACGCGCATGTTCGGCAAATTTGCGAATCGGGTCCGACACATCGGCCACGGCTTGGTAGTTGTGATAAATCATCGCGTCGTCTCCACGCCAGACAGCGTTGTGTTGATACCTAGCAAAGTGCAAGACGCGTGCCACGAGATGGCATATCTCTTGCAATGTGAGTGACACCTCTACAGATGCACCACCTTCATGCATCGGAAAGCAACCATGGCCAACACCACGCTCACACTCAGCAGCAAGAACTACTCCTCTTGGTCTCTGCGAGGCTGGCTGATGGTCAAGCTCGCAGGCCTTCCCTTCGAGGAAACACCAGTGGCCACCGACAACGTGGATGCACGCGCCGAGTTGCTTTTGCTCTCACCTTCCATCCTCGTGCCGTGCCTGAATCACGGCAGCGCACGCGTGTGGGACACGCTGGCCATCGGCGAGTACCTGAACGAAATTGCACCAAAAGCAAACCTGCTGCCCACCAACGCGGTGCACCGCGCACACTGCCGATCCATTTGCGGCGAGATGCATTCAGGGTTTTCAGCGCTGCGTGCCTCGCTGCCCATGAACATCAAAGCCAAGTTCAGCAAATTCAAAGTGTGGTCCAAAGCACAGCTCGACATTGACCGCGTGCTCTTCATCTGGCGCGATTGCCTGAGCACTTACAAAGGCCCGTATTTATTTGGCAAAAAGCCCACGTTGGCCGACTGCATGTTTGCGCCCGTGGTGACCCGCTTTATGACCTATGGCATTGCCCTCGACCCCGTGTGCGAGGCCTATTGCCAAACCATTTTGAAGATGCCCGAGATGAAGGAGTGGATGGCAGCTGCAATTGCCGAGCCTGATGACATTGAAGAACTTGAAGTGGAGTTTTAACCATGAGTACCGCTGTATCTAAAACGATCGCCTACGAGAGCAACACCGACTTCTCTCACGTCAAACCTGAAGACACCCAGTTCTTGCCCGGTGGCTTGCGCGACTTCTTTGTGTACCGCGATTTGGGTGTGGCCAAAGCCACCCGTGGCAAGGTGATTGCCCACATTGCCAAGGCGAACATGCCTCCTGACAACGGCACAGGCTGGCACTACCACGTGGCCGAATTTCAAATCGTCATCATGCTCAAAGGCTGGGCGCGCTTCATGTACGGCGAAACACCCACCTTGGTGTCAGCGGGCGACTGCGTGCACCAACGACCCGGCATCGTTCATTACTTGTTCGACTACTCACCCGACATGGAGTATTTGGAAATCGTGGGGCCTGCTGACTTTGAGTCCATTCCAGTGGATGGACCATGCGCGGTGCCGCAGATCACACCTTGGGTGAAGTGATTTTTTAGGCTTCGTTAGGGCGTAACAAAAAGACCACCCGAGGGTGGTCTTTTTGTTGGCATGCCACTTGATCAGAAGTGATATTCGGCGCGAATCATAGGTGTTTTAGCAGTCGCACCTGGACCGGCTTTGCTACCAGAAACAACCGTCGCAGTGGTTGGATTACCAAACTTGTTTTTCCAGTATTGGTATTCAAAACCGACTTTGAATGTGTTGGGTGTTGTGCCAACTTTGGAACTCATGTCATACATCACTTGCATATCAATGTTGGTTTCAGCGGCAGTGTCACCACCAAACTCATTTTTACCTTTGGAGGCGATGAAGTTAGCAAAACCCTCAAAAGACAGAGGGACAGATGCAACTGAAAAAGGAATGGCCCAAGAAGCACTCAGCATTGGATGCGCGTCATAGCTATAACGCTCCACTCCGTAATAACTTCCACTTGCATAACTCCAACCAGAAGGAGCATTGCTTTCCCACAATTGCAACAAACTCACATTCAAGAAACCGGGAACATCCAACATCAAGGTCGGACCTGCGACGACCATTTGCTTCTTCGAGTTATATCCCGTATCCGTTTTTGTATTGAAATCAACACCAGCGGTCACTCCCAAGCCACGAATACCAGGCGCCTTAAAAGATTTGCCTGTCGCTTTTTCCAAATCAAGGGTGTTGCGATACACAGCATAAAACTCGCGCGCACCCGTTTTGGCGTCTTTGAATGCAGGATCCTTGCTATCCGACATCAAGTAGTCAACGTTAAGAAAATTGGTGCCATATTTGTAGCCGCTCACATGCGTCAGGCCAATGATGCTTTTACTGATGTCGTTCGTACCAAAAGGCTCAGCATATTTATTGCCGTAACGATAGGTCAGAGCTGTATCACTCCAATCCGCAGCCTGCGCACTCAATGATGTGAGCACAGCAACAGTGATAAGTGCAAGTTTGTGGTGCATGGTTTGCGTCCTTCTTGGTTAAAGACAAGTAATTAGCAAAACACGCGCCAAATCACAAAATTTGTAGAAAATAAAAAACCACCCGAAGGTGGTTTTTTATTGAACCGTATAAACAGTTTACTTAGCGCCTGGCACTTTGCCTTCCACGCCTTTGACGTAGAACATGATGCCGCTCAAGAACTTGTCGTCAGCGACTTCGTCTTTCTTCAAGACTTCTTTGCCCGTGTTGTCGACCAAGGGGCCTTTCCAGATGGCGAAGCTGCCGTCTTTCAAGCCTTTCTTGACTTCTTCCACTTTGGCTTTGGTGTCGGCAGGCACGTCATCGGCGATGGACACGATGTCAATCGCGCCGTCTTTCACGCCAGACCAAGTGTGGCTACCGCCTGTCCACTTGCCTTCCAAGGCGGCGCGTGTGGCGTTGATGTAGTAAGGCGTCCAGTTGATCACGGCAGAAGCCAAGTGGGCTTTGGGGCCGTAGGCGGTCATGTCCGAGTCCCAACCGAAAGCGCGCTTGCCTTTGTCTTGGGCTGTTTTCAACACAGCGGGCGAGTCGGTGTTTTGGAACAAGATGTCCGCACCGCCGTTGATGAGCGATGTGGCGGCTTCGGTTTCTTTAGGTGGGTTGAACCACTCGTTGACCCACACCACTTTGGTTTTGACTTTGGGGTTGCTGGATTGCGCGCCCAAGGTGAAGCTGTTGATGTTGCGCACCACTTCAGGAATGGGCATGGATGCCACCACGCCCAAGGTGTTGCTCTTGGTCATCTTGCCAGCGATCACGCCAGCCATGTATGCGCCTTCGTAGGTGCGGCTGTCGTAGGTGCGCATGTTGGGGGCTTGCTTGTAGCCGGTGGCGTGTTCGAACTTCACACCGCTTGTATCAGCCGCCACTTTGAGCATGGGTTCCATGTAGCCAAAGGTGGTGCCAAAGATCAGCTTGTTGCCTTGGCCCACCATGTCGCGAATCACGCGCTCAGCGTCGGCTGACTCGGGCACGTTCTCAACGAAGGAGGTTTCAATCTTGTCGCCAAACTCGGCTTGCAAGGCTTTGCGTGCGTTGTCGTGTGCGAAGGTCCAGCCGCCGTCGCCCACAGGGCCGACGTAGGCAAATGCAATTTTCAAAGGCTCGGCCTTGGCTGCGGCGGCAGGCGCTTCAGCGGGCTTGGCTTCTTCTTTTTTGCCACAGCCCACCAACACAGCAGCAGACACGGCAGTCAATGCGGCCGCTTGCAGCCAACGACGTTTCATCAAATTAGTCATGAAAAACCCTTTAAAAGAAAACAAGAAAAGAAAGCGAACAAATTATCAACTGGGATAAAACGGTTTGCCAATCGAGGCAGGCATGTTGACCCGCAACCAGCGCGGATTTTTAGAAATCAGCGCCAGCACCACGATGGTGGCGAGGTAGGGCAACATGCTCAGCAACTGGGTGGGCACATCCACGCCAGTGGCTTGCAAATGAAACTGCAGCATGGTCACACCACCAAACAGATAAGCACCAAGCAACACGCGTGCCGGGCGCCACGTGGCAAAGGTGGTGAGAGCCAATGCGATCCATCCTTTGCCCGCAATCATGCCCTCGACCCACAGCGGGGTGTAGATGAGTGAGATGTAGGCGCCAGCCAAACCGCACAGCGCCCCCCCCACCACCACCGCCAGCAAACGGATGCGGCGCACAGGGTAGCCCAAGGCATGGGCTGATTCGGGCGACTCGCCCACCGCACGCAAGACCAAGCCTGCGCGGGTGCGGTACAAGAAATAAATCAAAGCCAAGGTTAGCGCAATGGCGCCATAAACCAAGGGGTGGTGCTTGAACAACGCCGTGCCCACCCAAGGCAAGTCGGCCAGAAATGGCACTTCAAACTGCATGCGCTCCGGCAGCTTGGCCTGCACATAGCTGGTACCTACAAAGGCCGAGAAGCCACCGCCAAACAAACTCAGCGCGAGGCCCGTGGCGTATTGGTTGGTGTTCATCCAAATCACCAACACACCAAACAGCGCAGCCATCACTGCGCCTGCGCCCATGCCCGCCAAAAAGCCCAGCGTATCGCTGCCCGTATGGGCCACGGTGGCAAAGCCTGCTATCGCCGCGCACAGCATCATGCCTTCAGCACCCAAATTAACGATGCCAGCTTTTTCGTTGATCAACAAACCGAGCGACGCCAGCGCCAAAACAGTGCCTGCATTCATGGTGGCGGCCCACAAGAGTGCATAAGTCTCCATATGAATCTCCATCACAGTGCCTCCACAAAGTTTGGATTGGCTGCACGGGCAACCCAACGCACGCGGTAGTGCATCAAGGTGTCACACGCCAAGAGCGTGAACAGCAACAAGCCTTGAAACACGCCCGTCAGAGAGCGCGGCAAACCCAGTCGCGATTGGGCCAGCTCGCCACCGATGTAAAACATGCTCATCAGCAAGGCCGAGAGCACCATGCCCACCGGATGCAAACGCCCCACAAAGGCCACGATGATGGCCGCAAAGCCATAACCCACCGGCACAAATGGCGTGAGTTGACGCAGCGGCCCCGCCACTTCTAAAGCACCCGCCAAACCGGCCGCAGCGCCCGAGGTGAGCAGTGCCAACCACAACGCCTTGCGCGACGAGAAGCCCGCGTAGCGCGCCGCATCAGGCGCCAAGCCACCCACTTGCTGCGCAAAGCCTGCATGTGTGCGAAACAAAAACACCCACAGCGCACCCACACCTGCCAGCGCCAACAACACACCAATATTCACGCGTGTGCCCGTGATGAGCTTGGGGATTTGCGTGATGGCATCGAAGGTTTTGGTTTGCGGGAAGTTGTAGCCCAGTGGGTCTTTCCAAGGGCCGTACACCAAGTAGTTGATCGTCATGATGGCGACGTACACCAACATGAGGCTGACCAAAATTTCACTCGCATGAAAACGGTCACGTAAGAACGCGGTGATGCCCGCCCACACCATGCCGCCAGCAATGCCTGCGAGCAAGATGAGCACCCAAAAACCAGAGCCGGTGTTGGCGTCTGCCGTCAGGGCCACGCCGGAAGCAAAAATGGCCCCCATCACAAACTGCCCTTCGGCACCAATGTTCCACACGTTGGATCGAAAGCACACCGCCAAACCCAAGGCAATCAGCAACAACGGCGTAGCTTTGACCATCAGTTCAGACAAGGCATACACGCTCTTGATGGGCTCCCAAAAGAACACCTGCAAACCACGCACGGGGTCTTTTCCTAGCGCGACAAACAACACCACACCCAACACCACCGTGATGGCCAGCGCCAGCAAGGGCGAGGCATAGCGCCACAGCTTTGAAGGCTGGGCACGCGGCTCAAGACGCAGCATGGTTCACCTCCTGTGTTGCGGGCGCATCCCACAAGCCACTCATCCACGCACCGATGCGCGACACATGGGCCTCCTCGCGTGTGAGCGCGGGCGACAAACGCCCCTCGGCCATCACATGCAAACGGTCTGACAGCTCTAACAATTCGTCCAACTCCTCACTCACCACCAACACCGCACAGCCTGCATCACGCAGGGCCAGCAGTGCGGCGCGTATTTGTGCAGCAGCGCCCACGTCCACACCCCACGTGGGTTGCGACACGATGAGCAACTTGGGAGCCGCCTCAATCTCACGGCCCACCAAAAATTTTTGCAAATTGCCACCCGACAGCGAACGCGCTGCCGCATCAGGGCCGCCTGCTTTCACTTGGTATTTGGCAATGATGTTGGCTGCTTGGGTGTGCAGCGTTTTCAAATCAAGCCAACCCAATGCACCCGCTGCGCCGCTAGACGCCACTGCATCATGACGAGTCAACAACAGGTTTTGCGCGAGGCTCAAGCTGGGCACTGCGCCGCGCCCCAAACGTTCTTCGGGCACAAAGTGCAGGCCGAGGTCACGGCGTTGCTCGGGGTTGAGTTGGCCCATGGCTTGGCCGCTGAGCTGGACGCTGTCAGCTGCCGCACGCATGTCTTCACCCGACAAAGCAAACAGCAGCTCGCGCTGGCCGTTGCCAGACACACCGGCAATGCCCACCACTTCGCCTGCGCGCACTTGTAGGTTCACACCATTCAGGTCCACGCCAAATGGGTCGTCGGCTGGCAAGCGCAGGTCTTGCACGCTCAGCACCGCGGCGCCTGGCTTGTGCTCGCGCACATTCAACTCAGGCGGCAAGCTGCCAATCATCAGTTGGCTCAGCGAAGCATTAGTTTCTTGGCGCGGGTCGCACACGCCGGTCACGCGGCCTGCACGCATCACGGTGCAAGCGGTGCACAGCGCACGAATTTCGTGCAGTTTGTGGCTGATGTACAAAATGCTGCGACCTTCACTGGCGAGTTGACGCAACACCACAAACAGTTTTTCCACAGCTTGCGGCGTGAGCACCGAGGTGGGCTCATCCAAGATGAGCAGCTGCGGGTTGGTCAACAAAGCGCGGATGATTTCCACGCGTTGCATCTCGCCCACACCCAGCGTGTGCACGGGGCGCGCGGGGTCAATGTCGAGGCCATATTGCGCGGCGATGTCGGTGATGCGTTGCGTCACCTTGGCCAAGCTCAAAGATTTGTCGAGGCCCAGCCACACGTTCTCGGCCACGCTCAAGGTGTCAAACAAGCTGAAGTGTTGAAACACCATGCTGATGCCCAGACGACGCGCCTCTTGCGGGTTGCGGATGTTCACCACCTCGCCGTTGAAGCGAATTTCACCCGCATCGGGCTTGACCGCGCCGTAGATGATTTTCATCAGCGTGGATTTGCCTGCGCCGTTTTCGCCCAACACGGCGTGAATTTCGCCAGGCTGCACCGTCAGGTTCACGGCATCGTTGGCCACCACAGCGGGGTAACGCTTGGTGATATGGGCAAGTTGCAGTCGGGGTTGGGGCATCGCAAGAAATTCAGTTACGCGCAGAACCGGTGAGGTTACCAGCTCTGGCGGTGTATCTTCTTGCAAGCACCGTGCCCGCATTTACCCTAGGTCAAAGCACCAAGATGGCGCGGAAGTCATTCACGTTGGTGTGGGTGGGGCCAGTGACCACCAAGTTCCCCACCGCTTGAAAGAAACTGTAGGCATCGTTTCGGTCTAGGCAGTCGGTGGCTTTCACACCTTGGGTCACAGCACGGGCCAAGGTGTCGGGGGTGACCAGCGCACCCGCGTTGTCTTCGATGCCGTCAATGCCATCGGTGTCGGCGGCAATCGCCCACACGCCATCTTGCGCTTGCAAGGCAATCGCCAAACCCAAACAAAACTCACCGGCGCGACCACCGCGTCCTTTGGGGGTGTCTGCCGCTTGTTTGCGAACGGTCACCGTGGTTTCGCCACCGCTCAGGATGACACACGGTTTTTGGAACGGCCCTTTGCCATGTGCGGATGCACGCGCCAGCGCGGCGTGGACCTTGCCCACTTCGCGGGATTCACCTTCCAGCTCGTCGCTCAGCACATAGGCGTTCAAGCCTGCGGCACGCGCCACTTCGGCTGCTGCTTCGAGCGACTGCTGAGGTGTGGCGATCATGCGCACGGGCTGTTTGTCCCACGCGGCGCTGGGTTTGGGGGTTTCTAAGCTGCCCGCTTTCAGTGCTGCTTCAACAGCGGCGGGCACTTCGATCTTGTAGCGTTGCAGGATAGCCCAGGCATCGGCACAGGTCGTCACATCCGGCACCGTGGGTCCGCTGGCAATGACCGAAGGGTCGTCGCCCGGCACATCGCTGATGGTCAGCGTCACCACTTGCGCAGGTGCGCATGCGGCAGCCAAGCGACCGCCTTTGATGCGCGAGAGGTGCTTGCGCAAACAGTTCATCTCGCCAATACCGGCACCGCTGTTGAGCAAATCGCGGTTGATGCGTTGCTTGTCTTCCAGCGTCAAGCCATCGGCTGGCAGCGTGAGCAGCGCAGAGCCGCCACCAGAAATTAAAAACAACACCAAGTCGTCTTCGGTCAGCCCTTGGGTCAGTTGCAAGATGCGCTCGGCAGCCGCAAGGCCCGCTGCATCAGGCACAGGGTGAGAAGCCTCGACCACTTCAATGCGCTCAGGCACACCTGCGGGGCGTGGCGGCGTGTGGTGGTAGCGCGTGACCACGAGACCAGACAAGGGTTTATCTGCTGGCCACAGGGCTTCCACGGCTTGCGCCATGGCGCCACCCGCTTTGCCTGCGCCCAACACCACCGTGCGGCCTTTGGGCGGTGCTGGCAAATGGGCTGCCGTGTTGTGGCGAGGCAGTGCGCGGTGCACCGCTGCATCGTAGAGCTGGCGTAGGAAAGCTTCGGGGTCAATGCGTGGATCAATCATCTGCGTATCCTAGCGCCAGCGCGAAACATCAAGCCAGCCAAGCCTTGAGCGAAGCGGCCACCTTCTCGGCAGAAATACCGTAGCGGTCGTGCAAGGTGGGCAAGGCGCCCGCATCTAGGAAAGCATCGGGCAAACCCAACATGCGGAACTTGGCGGGTGCTGCACCTTCGCGCAGCAACAAACCCGCCACGGCTTCGCCCAAACCACCGATCACTGAATGGTTCTCAGCCACCACGACCAAACGGCCGGGCTTGCGCACTTCGGCCAAGATGGTAGCTTCGTCGAGCGGCTTGATGGTTGGGCAATGCAACACCGCCACATTGATCTTGTCGGCTTCGAGTTGCTTGGCCACTTCGAGTGTGCGCATGGTCATGAAGCCGCTGGAAATCACCAGCACATCCGCACCATCGCGCAAGAGCTTGGCTTTGCCCAACTCGAACTTGTAGTTGTATTCGTCCAGCATCAGCGGCACGTTGCCACGCAACAAGCGCATGTACACCGGGCCTTGGTGGGCAGCGATTTGTGGCACGGCTTGCTCGATGTCGAGCGCGTCGCAAGGGTCCACCACGGTCAGGCCCGGAATGGCACGCATCATGGCCAAGTCTTCAGTGGCTTGGTGGCTGGGGCCGTAGCCGGTGGTGAGACCGGGCAAGGCGCAGCAAATTTTCACGTTCAAGTTTTCTTCAGCGATCACTTGATGGATGAAATCATACGCACGGCGCGTGCCAAACACGGCATAGGTCGTGGCGAATGGCACCAAGCCGGTTTTGGCCATGCCGCCTGCAGCGCCCATGAGCAGCTGTTCAGCCATGCCCATTTGAAAAAAGCGCTCGGGATGCGCCTGCGCAAACAAGTGCAAGTCGGTGTACTTGGCCAAGTCGGCAGTCATGCCCACCACTTCGGGGTGGCTGGCGGCGTATTCCACCAAGGCTTTGCCGAATGGAGCGGCTTGCACGCGTTGGCCTTCGCTCGCGATGGAGGCAATCATGGCTGAGGTGGTCAGCCGAGGTTTTTTTTCAGTTACAGCATTCATGTCTATTCCTTTAAGGACGGTTGGCGTCCAACACTTCCAAGGCTTGTTGCCACTCAGGTGGGTCCACGCGGATGAAGTGGTTTTTCTCGCGTGCTTCTAAGAAAGGCACGCCCTTGCCCATCAAGGTGTCACACAAGATCACGCGGGGTTTGGCATCCGTCAAAGCGCGCGCGGTGTCAAAGGCACGCAGCACGGCGGGCAAGTGGTTGCCGTCGACGCGTTGCACATGCCAACCGAACGAGGCCCATTTGTCAGCCAAAGGCTCAAAGCCCATCACCTTGGTGGAGGGGCCATCGGCTTGTTGGTTGTTGATGTCCACCATGCAAATCAAGTTACCCAAACCGTGGTGCGCCGCAGACATGGCAGCCTCCCAGGTGGAGCCCTCGTCGAGCTCCCCATCGGACATGGAGTTGTAGACAAAGGCAGGGCTGCCTTGGTGACGCAAGCCCAGCGCCATACCCACCGCGATGGGCAAACCTTGACCGAGCGAGCCGCCCGACATTTCCATACCGGGGGTGTAGGTGGCCATGCCCGACATGGGCAAGCGGCTGTCGTCGCTGCCGTAGGTTTCAAGTTCGGACTCGGGGATGATGCCCGCCTCAATCATGGCGGCATACGCCGCAATGGCGTAGTGGCCGTGCGAGAGCAAGAATCGGTCACGCCCTTCCCACTCGGGCTCGTTGGGGCGAAAGTTCATGGCATGGCCGTAGGCCACAGCCAGCACATCGGCATAGCCCAAGGCTTGGCCCACATAGCCTTGGCCTTGGACTTCGCCCATGCGCAAGGCATAGCGGCGGATGCGATAAGCGCAGCTGGCAATTTCTTGAAGGGTACTCATAGGTGTGTGTCAGTCAAAGAAGTGAAATTCAACGTAAGGTCAGCCACGGCAAGTAAGCAAAACCCAGCAACAGCGTGATGGCCACCGCATAGAAAGGAATCAACTCAATCACCACATCACCGATGCGCACTTTGGCAATCGAACTGGTGATGAAGAGCGTGGTGCCAATCGGCGGGTGGTACAGACCAATCGAGAGGTTCACGATCATCATGATGCCGAGCTGAATGGTGTCCATGCCCACCGCAGAAGCCAACGGCACAAACATGGGCGTGAGCAACAGCACGGCAGCAGGCAAGTCAATGAACATGCCGGTGGCCAACATGATGAGGTTCATGGCCAAGATGATGAGCCAAGGCTCTTGCAATGTCTCTTTGGCATACAGCGTGAAGGCCGCAGGCAACTGCTCATACGTCACGATCCAACCCACCACGCTGGAGGCCATGATGATCAGCAACACCACGCCGGTGGAGATGCCAGCCTCAACGGCAGCGGCCTTGAGTTTGCTCAAGTTCAGATCGCGGTACACCAAGCCAGATACCACCAAGGCGTACAGCGTAGACATCACGCTCACCTCAGTGGGCGTGGCAATGCCAAAGCGCAAGAAGATGATGATGAGCACAGGCATCGCCAACGCGGGACCCGCATGCAAGAGTTGGTGCATGAAAGCGCCCCACTCAAACGGTGTGGTGTCACGCGGAAAGTTGCGACGACGGCCTTGGATGTAACAGACCAACATGAAGCCGCCGCACATCAAGAGGCCCGGCAAAATGCCCGCCACAAACAACGCACCAATCGACGCACCGGAGACCAGCGCATACACGATCATGGGAATCGAAGGTGGAATCAAGATGTCAATGGTGGCGGCAGCAGCCAAGGTGCCTGCTGCGAAGGGCGCGGGGTAGCCGAGCTTTTTGAGCCAAGGAATCAGCATCGAGCCAATGGCTGATGCGTCTGCCACAGCAGAGCCCGACACACCACCAAAGATGGTGGACGACAGCACACCCACTTGGGCGGGGCCGCCATGCACACGACCAATCATCATGGTCAACAAATTGACCAAGCTCTGGCCCAATTTGCCACTGACCATCAACGCGCCAGTCATCATGAAAAAGGGAATTGCAATCAGCGGAAAGCTTTGCGTTTGCGTGAGCATCTGCTCCACCGCCAAGTGCACAGGCACGCGATCAATGATGAGCAAACCTGTGACTGATGCCAGCACCAGCGAATGCGCAATTGGGATTGAGAACAGCGCGGCTGTGATGAATAAACCAATGATTAAGAGTGTCATGCGTCTGCTCCAATTTCGTTGCGTTCTTCACCGCGCCACACCTGTGGCAAACGGCACAGCGTCACGATGGCCAGCATCACGAAGCCCAACAACAAACTGCCCACACTCACAGAGCCCGGCACTTGCATGATGGGCGAGCGCTCGTCGGCCGCAATTTCAAACACAGGCCAAGCGGTATAGGCCAAGCCCAAATACAGGCCCGCCACCACCAAGGAAGCAGCGGTGAGCACCCAACGGCGCGAAGCACCCAACTTTTGGGTCAGGATGACGATCGCAATGTGCGAACCATGCTGCGCGGCAATCACCACGCCAGACATGATCATCCAAGGGAACATCAGTTCAGGCAGTTCAGAAGCCCACGACAGGCTGGTGCCCGCGGCATAGCGCAGACACACATTCACACTCAGGATGACAAACACGACCGACAGGGTGATGTACAGCACAACGTGACACCACCAAGAAATGACCGTGTCCACCGCTTTGAAAAAAGGATTCATGGCAACACCTTGTGGACCCGCTAGAAGCAGCGGGTCCGGTTGAGGAAAAAATTAACGTGCGGCCTGCACCACGCGGCTCACGAAGTCACCGATGGGGCCAGTCGTCCACTTGGTGTAAACCGAAGCAGAAGCGTCCACAAAGGCTTTGCGGTCGATGGTGTCAATCTGCACACCCTTGCCTTTGAGCTCAGCCACCAACTTGTCGTCCACTTCTTTGTTCAAGCGGCGTTGCAGCTGGGTGGCTTCGGTCGCTGCCTCGGTGACCACTTTTTGGTCAGCCGGTGTCATGCGGTCCCACGTGCGTTTGCTCATCAAGAACGGGGTCGACTCGTACTTGTGGCCCGACAACGAGATGTACTTTTGCACTTCATATAACTTGGCAGAAGCGATGTTGGTCAATGGGTTTTCCTGACCATCCACCACACCTTGTTGCAGCGCCACATAGAGTTCAGAGAACTTGATTTGCTGCGCATCCGCACCCATGGCTTGCATGATGTCCACGGTCACCGCGTCTGGTGGCGTGCGCATCTTCAGACCCTTCATGTCCGCAGGCACTTTGATGGGGCGCTTGCTGTTGGACATTTGGCGAATGCCGTTGTCCCACAAGCCCAACAAGACCATGCCTTTGGCAGCAGCTTTGTCAGCCAACTCTTTGCCAATCGGGCCGTCCATCAAGGTCCATGCTTTTTGCACATCGGCAAACAAGAAAGGCATACCCAAGGCCGCAAACTCTGGCACGGTCGAAGACACCGCGCCTTGGCTGTTGGCTGAGAAGTCCAAGGTGCCAGAGCGCAAAGCAGTGACCATGGCAGCGTCGTCACCCAACTGGGCAGAGTGCGCCACTTGAATTTCAATGCGGCCATTGGTCTTGGCTTTGACGGTGTCAGCAAACTTGACCGACGCAATGTGACGAGGGTTGTCCGGTGGGTTGCCGTGCGCCAAAGTCAATTTGACCGTTTGTGCCGATGCAAAGCCTGTGACGGCGAGCAAAGCGGTGGCCAGTACGGTGCGGCGAATGAGGGAAGTCGTTTTCATGGTTTTGTCTCCTGTGGTTTTAATAAAGGGTCTATGCCCAAGAATCAGTGAATCAACATGCCACCGTTCACGTCCAACGTGACACCGGTGCAGTACTTGGACAAGTCGCTGGCGAGGAACACCACGCAACCGGCCACATCATTGGGTTCACCGATGTGACCCAAGGGGATGCCGTCCAGAATGGCTTGGCGCTTGTCTTCGGGGATCTTGCCCTTGTTGATGTCGGTGGCGATGAGGCCAGGTGTCACGCAGTTGACGCGGATGTTGTTGCCGCCGTATTCGCGAGCCATGGCACGCGCCAAGCCCAGCACACCCGCCTTGGCTGCTGAGTAATGTGGGCCACCCAAAATGCCGCCGCCGCGTTGGGCTGAGACGGAAGAAATACAAACGATAGAGCCGCTGTTTTGCGCAATCATCAAAGGCAACACGGCTTGTGAGGCGTAGAGCGTGCCGCGCAGGCTCACGTCCAAGATGCGGTCGTAGTCAGCGCCTGTGATGTCCAAGAACTTCACAGGTTGTGTGATGCCAGCGTTGTTCACCAAGATGTCGATGCGACCGTACTTGGCTTTGATTTGCGCCACAGCCGCTTCGCATGAGGCTTTGTCGGTCACGTTGGCCACCAGCCCCAAATGATCGGCACCCAGTTTGGCAGCCGCGGCTTGTGGGTTGGCCACTTCCAAATCGAGGATGACCACCTTGGCGCCCTGCGCGGCCATCATGCGCGCGGTGGCAAAGCCCAAACCGTTTAAACCTGCGCCGCCTGTGACGACGGCAACTTTGTCCTTGAGTAGCATGCTTGTCTCCTTGTTTGATTGCATTGCGTTGATCGAGTGGCGTGATTGTTTGACAAGGTGGTACTTGAGCACAAACGATATAAACTCACCAGCGATTCAATTTCATTCATGTTGCACCGCAACAATTGAACGGATTTCAGCCATGATTCCCCCACTCTCCGCCCTGCAAGCCTTTGAAACCATTGCCCGCCGCAAGAGCTTTGCGCTGGCCGCAGAAGAGCTGCACCTCACGCCTTCTGCCGTCAGCCATCAAGTGGCCAAGCTCGAAGGCCTGCTGCATGTGCGCTTGTTTGAGCGCTCGGCGCGTGGTGTGGAAATGACGCCCGCCGGTCAGCAATACCTGCAGCGCGTGGCCAGTGCTTTGGGTGCCATCAATGCCGCCACTGAAGACTTGCGCCACGGCGTGCAAGACACGCTGTACGTGCACAGCAGCCCCAGTTTTGCCAGCCTGTGGCTGATGCCGCGCATTGCCCGTTTTGCTCAGCGGCACCCCAACATCTCGCTCATGTTGTCGGCTTCGCATGTGCACTCCGACTTTCAGCTCGGGCAAATGGACATCGACATTCGCTATGGCATGCCCAACTGGCCCAACCTCGAAGTAGAGGCGATATTCACCGAGCGCATCATGCCGCTGGCCAGCCCCGAGTTCATCCGCACCCATGCCCTGCACGAACCCGCAGACTTGATGCGTGTGCCTCTGATTCAGTCCAGCGTGAGCGTGGTGCAATGGCCCGATTGGTTCACCCGTTTTGGGGGTGACTTGCGCCCTGAGCGCATGGGCCTGCGCTTTGACCGCGCCATGATGAGCTTGGACGCTGCCGTGCAAAAACTCGGCGTGGCACTGGAGAGTTCAAGCGTGGGTCAGTCCCTGATTGACAGCGGCAAGTTGCAACCCGTGTTTGAAGAACAACTCAGCCTCGAAGTGCAAGCGCACTTCATGGTCTACCCCGCGCGGCACGCCTCACGGCCTGAGGTCAAGAGTTTTGTGGAGTGGCTCAGAGAAGAAGCCTCGCCCTCATCCACCTTAAAAGGTTGAATTCAGTTCATCCAAGCCTGAATATTCATCGCTTGCGCTCATGTATCTGGTTGGCAAAAATCCGCGCCAACCATTCCTACAACAACACAGGAGACAGGCACTTGCCGCAGACACGGCAGGTGTTCACCCCATGAGCGCACATCCACAACAAGCCCTGGCCCACGCCATCCGTTTTCTCTCGATTGACGCCATCGTCAAAGCCCAAGAAGGCCACCAGGGCGTCCCGCTGGGCATGGCCGAAATTGCCACTGCGTTGTACACGCGCCACCTCAAGTTCCACCCACAAGACGCCGGCTGGTTTGACCGCGACCGCGTGGTGCTGTCCAACGGGCACGGCTCCATGCTGCTGTATTCGCTGCTGCACCTGACGGGCTATCCCGAGTTCCCAATTGAAGAAGTGCAGCGCTTTCGCGTGCTGGGCTCGGTGTGCGAAGGCCACCCTGAGCGCCCGCATGACCAGCCCAACGGCATTGAAGTGACCACCGGCCCGCTGGGCCAAGGCATTGCCAACGCCTTTGGCATGGCGGTGGCCGAGGCTTACTTGAATGCCCGCTTTGGCAACGACTTGGTGAACCACTTCACCTACGCGTTTGTGGGCGACGGTTGCCTGCAAGAAGGTGTGGGCCAAGAGATGATTTCACTGGCGGGCCACTTGCAATTGGGCAAGCTCGTGCTGCTGTGGGATGACAACCAAATCACCGACGACGGCAGCACCGACCTATCCATCAGCGAAAACGTGGCCGAACGTTTCCGCGTGGCGGGCTGGCATGTGGTGGAGTTGGACGGCCACGACATCGAGGCCGTCTCTGCTGCACTCGATGCTGCACGGCTTGACCCACGCCCTTCCATGCTGGCATGCCGCACCGTGATCGCCAAAGGCATTGCACGCTTGCAAGGCCAACGTGGCGGCCACAGCGGTCGCTTGTTTGAAGAAGACGCACAAGCCGCACGCGAGATGTTGGGTTGGGCACACGGCCCGTTTGAAATTCCTGCGGACGTGCAACAGGCTTGGCGCACCGCCGGCCAGCGCAGCGCCGGTGAACACCAAGCCTGGCAAGCCCGCGTGGCCGCCCTGCCCGCTGCTGAGCGAGAAGAGTTTGAACGCGTCATGCGCGGCGACTTGCCCACGCACTGGCAACAAGTGCTGCTGGACTACAAACAACAAGCCTTGCAAGCGCCCCCCGCGCCCAGCGGCATCTTCATCTCCGCTGAAATCAACGACCTGCTCACCCCCGTGTTGCCCGAGCGCATGGTGGGCTGCGCCGACCTAGAAGCACCCACCAGCCACAAGCGCGGCTTGACCGCTTTCAACGCACAAGACCGTGCAGGCTCGTATGTGCACTGCGGCGTGCGCGAGCATGTGATGGGCTCGATGGCCAACGGCATGGCCGCACACGGCGGCGTGATTCCGCTGTCGGTCACTTACCTCGCGTTTGCCGATTACGAACGCCCGGCCATGCGCATGGCCGCACTCATGGGCTTGCCTGTGAAGTTTGTGTTCAGCCACGACAGCATTGGCATTGGCCGCAACGGCCCCACACACCAACCCGTCGAGATCATCGCTTCGCTGCGCGCCATGCCCAATATGTGGGTGATGCGCCCCGCCGATGCGGTGGAGGCTGCTGAGTGTTGGGAGTTGGCTTTGCAAAATCAAGATGGCCCAGTCAGCATGGTGTTCGCGCGTCAATCATTGCCCTTGGTGCGTCACACGCACACCACCGACAACCTCACGCGCCGAGGCGCGTATGTGTTGCACGAAGCGGCCTGCGGTACGCGTCAAGTGACCTTGCTGGCCACCGGCTCTGAAGTGTTGCTGGCTGTGCAAGCGCGTGAACAACTCGAAGCCGCAGGCATCGCCACAGCCGTGGTGTCCATTCCTTGCTGGGAATTGTTCAACGTACAAGACACTGCCTACCAACGCAGCGTGTTGGGTACCGGCGTACGCGTGGGCATCGAGGCTGCGGTGCGTCAAGGCTGGGATGCTTACCTTGGCATCGACGGCGGCTTTGTGGGGATGACAGGCTTTGGTGCGTCTGGCCCTGCTGACGAGTTGTACAAACTCTTCAACATCACTCCCGATGCCGTGGTGGCCCAAGCGCGCCGCTTGCTTGCAGCTTGATGCACATCGTTGAATAAAAACCAAACACCATCATGAACATTGTTTTCTTAGACCGCGACACCATCTCGCCCGATACCACGCTGCGCGCACCCACGTTTGCCCACGCGTGGGAGCAACACAACCGAACCACCGCAGACCAAGCCGCTGCACGCATTCATGACGCAGACATCGTCATCGTCAACAAGGTCAAGCTCCCTGCTGAGGTGTTGGCACAAGCGTCCAAGCTCAAACTGATTGCGGTGGCCGCCACAGGCACCGACAACATCGACTTGCAAGCCTGCCAGCAGCGCGGCATCGTGGTCAGCAATGTGCGCAACTACGCCAAGCACACCGTGCCCGAGCACACCTTTGCGCTCATCTTCGCTTTGCGCCGCAGCATCTGCGCCTACCGCGATGCGGTGAAGGCCGGGCGCTGGCAAGAGGCCGCACAGTTTTGCTTTTTTGACTACCCCATTCGCGACCTCGCAGGCTCGACCTTGGGCGTGATTGGGGACGGCGTGTTGGGTCAAGCTGTGGCCACCATTGGCCGCGCTTTGGGTATGCGCGTGCTCTTCTCGGCGCACAAGGGCCGCAGCGGTCAGGGGAGCATGTACACCCCGTTTGACGAGGTGTTACACCAGTCAGACATCCTCACCCTGCACTGCCCGCTCAACGCCAACACCCGAAACATGATCGGTGCGGCCGAGTTTGCACAGATGGCGCGCAAACCCTTGCTCATCAACACTGGGCGCGGTGGCTTGGTCGATGAAGCGGCTGTGGGTCCGGCATTGCAAGCCGGTCACATTTCAGGCGCGGCGTTTGATGTGACGAGTGTGGAGCCACCACCCGCAGACCACCCGTTCATGGCGCTGCTGGACCGCCCCGACTTCATCCTCACCCCGCACGTGGCGTGGGCCAGCGCCGAGGCCATTCAGGCCTTGGCCGATCAGCTCATCGACAACGTGGAAGCGTTTGTGCGCGGTGCGCCTGTGAATCAGGTGTTGCCCAAAGCATAAAATCAACGCACTGCAAAAGCCCGGGATGCGCGGCGACGTGGTGCTCGCCCAAGCTTTGTGAACGGCAAAGCCAGGGGACTCGGCCACGACTTGTTTCATTGTTTCTTTAGGACAAGTCCATGACCACCTTGCTCATCCACCGCGCCCGCTGCATCGCCACGCAAGACGATGCCAACACCGAACTCAACGACGCCTCGCTGCTTCTGCGTGATGGCCGCATTGAACGCATCATTCCCGCCGAAGAAAATATCGACGAGCTTTTGAAGCAAGTCGACGAAGTGATTGATGCCCGCCGCCATGTGGTGGTACCCGGCCTCATCAACACGCACCACCACATGGTGCAAAGCCTCACGCGTGCCGTACCGCAGGTACAAAACGCCGAGCTGTTCAGCTGGCTCAAAGGGCTGTACCCGATTTGGGCAGGCCTCATGCCCGAGATGGTGTTGGTGTCGAACCAAGTGGCCATGGCCGAGCTGCTGCTGAGCGGCTGCACCACCAGCAGCGACCACCTGTACATCTACCCCAACGGCGTGCGACTGGACGACAGCATTGAAGCCGCGCACACCATTGGCATGCGCTTTACCGCCACACGCGGCAGCATGAGCGTGGGCGAAAGCCAAGGTGGCCTGCCGCCCGACCGCGTGGTGGAAAAAGAAGCCTTCATCTTGAAGGAAACCCAACGCCTGATTGAGACCTACCACGATGCCAGCTTTGGTGCGATGACGCATGTGGCCGTGGCTCCCTGCTCACCCTTTAGCGTGAGCCAAGACCTCATGCGCGAAGCCGCCAAACTGGCCCGCGCACACAAGGTGCGCCTGCACACACACTTGGCCGAGAACGACCACGACATTGCGTACACCCAAGAGAAATTCAACTGCACACCCGCGCAATACGCCCAAGACCTCGGCTGGGTGGGCCACGACGTGTGGCACGCCCACTGCGTGAAGCTGGACGACGAAGGTACGTATTTGTTTGCACGCACGCGCACCGGCATTGCCCACTGCCCGTGCAGCAATATGCGATTGGCCAGCGGCATCTTGCCCCTGCGCAAAATGCTAGACGCCGGTGTGCCCATTGGTTTGGGCGTAGACGGCAGCGCCAGCAACGACGCGGCGCACTTGTTGAACGAAGCCCGCCAAGCCATGCTGCTCGCACGCGTGGGCCGCGCGCTGGACAACTTCGGTTGCGACCACGGCCCCGCCGAAATGACACCCCGCGATGCCATGCGCCTAGCCACACGCGGTGGCGCAGAGGTGCTGGGCCGCGCGCACGAGCTGGGGCAAATCAAAGAGGGCTATTGCGCCGACATTGCCATGTTCCGCACCGACACACTCAGCATGGCCGGCGGCGCAGTGCACGACCCCGTGGGTGCGCTGCTGCTATGCGCCAGCGACAACGCCGACTACACGATCGTCAACGGCCGAGTGGTGGTGCGCCAGGGTGAGATTGCAACGGTGGACATGGGTCCGTTGATTGAGCGACATAACCAGCTGGCTTTGCAATTGGCGCTGGGCGCGAAAAACTGAGTGCCAAGCCAACAAATTCAAAAATAAACGAGGAGACACACACTGTGAAAACATCCAAAAAATTCCATTTAGCACTTTGCATCTTGGCTCTGATGGGAACAAATGCGCAAGCTGAAGAAATTCAAGTCTTTGCCGCAGGGGCCTCTAAAGTGGCCATTGAATTGCTGGCCCCTGCCTTCACGAAGATGAGCGGCGACACCTTGGTGGTGACGTCTGACACCGTGGGCGCCTTGCGCGACCGCATCCGTCAAGGTGAACGTCCGGACCTCGCGGTATTGAGTCAAGTCGCCATCGAAACGCTGGTGACACAAGGTCATGTGCAAACGGGCCAGACGCAGCCAGTCGGCGTGGTCAGCGCGGGACTTGCCGTCAAACGAGGGGCACCTGTACCGGATATTTCAACGGTCGAAGCATTGAAGGTCGCCCTGTTGCAAGCCAAATCAGTGGCCCATGCAGACGGCGCTCGTGGCGCCACATCGGGGGCTCACTTTGCCAAGATGATTGATCAATTGGGCCTACGTGAAACGATGCAATCCAAACTCGTCATCTTGCCCTTCGGCGTAGAAGTCATTGAAGGGGTTGCGGCAGGGAAATTCGAATTGGGTGCCAGCCAGTCGAGCGAAATTGTTCCCCATCAAACAGTGACTTATGTCGGCGATTTACCTGCACCCTTTGCATTGCGCACGCCTTATACGGCAGGCGTGGTGAACAACAGTAGCAAAGGCGCACGTTTGCTGAAATTTTTAGCCACACCTGCAGGCCTTGACGCATTCACCGCCTCTGGTTTTGGCAAGTAAATCAAAGACCACCCGAGGGTGGCCTTTGATTTTTATTCCGGCTTGAATCCAGCGCCTTTTAAAAGTTCGGCGTTTTCGTGGATGTACTTGCCTGTGTATTTTTTAAATTCATCGACAGACTCAACGATGGGCTCAATGCCAAGTTGCTCGAAAGCGCCTGATTTGGTGAGTTGACGTACCGCCTCATTTGCAGCTTTGTTCAATAACTGCACGCGATCATCAGGCGTGCCTTTTGGTGCCCAAATGGCGTACCAAGACTCGGTCACAAACTTGGGATAACCACTCTCCGAAGCGGTAGGAACGTTGGGCATCACGGAACTTCGTTTGGCAGACGTCACGATGATGGGTTTGACTTTGCCGGCCTTGGCCATGGACTGCAACGAGATGATGGAATCAATCAAGATTTGTGAGTGCCCACCTGCCACATCCGTCAGCGCAGGTGCTGTGCCTTTGTAGGCCGTCATGGTCAAGTTGAGGTTTCCTTCCTTGGCAAACATCAGTGTGGCCAAGTGACTCGCTGCGCCCAACGCTGGCAAACCAGCAGTCCATTTATCCGGATTTTGTTTAGCCGCCTCCATCACCTCTTTGAGTTTGGTTTGTGGCAGTGTCGGTGCAATCACCATCAGCAACGGTGCCTCACCCACACGCGCGACATACGAAAAATCAGTCAATGGATCGTAGGGTGGGTTCGCAATGACCAGTTTGGTCAACGCCTGTGTGGATGCAGAGAAAAGCAATGTCTGACCGTCAGCGGCGGAGGCTTGAACAAATTTAGCGCCAATCGTGCCGCTGGCACCGGGCTTGTTCTCGACCACGATTGAAACATTCAAATTTGATTGCATCTGTTTGGCAATCAAGCGGGCCGCGTTATCCACACCTCCGCCAGCAGCAAATGGCACGATCAATTTGATCGTGCCATCTGGAAATTTAGGTTGCGCCGATGCAAAGGCCGTTGCTGTCAGCAATGCAATTGACAGCATTTTTTTTGTCAATGAAATCATGTTTGTCTCCAGTTGAATTTTGAACTCACACCGTCTTAATCTCTGTAACCCTTGCGCCATGAAGATGAGCCACCAAACAAAGGCGCTTCGGGTGCAGGTCCATGAAGCTTGGCGTAGGACTCGATGGTTTTGGTCATGCGTGGCAACAGCCAATCGGTGACTGCATCCATCACTTCCTCATCCTCTAAGCGATTCAAGATGCCGCGAATGGCTTGGTTCTGAGAAGCAATAGGACCTGGTGCGAGCAAAAAGGCCACGACATCTGTCTGACCCAAACGCTCGCTCTCTGCCCATAAATAATCTGCAATGTCATGCTCGAAGTCTTCCAGCGTGACACTCATGCCACTCATCGTGCATGAGCATCCCAACGCCACATGCTGACCCGACAACCGATTCCAAAGACCGGAGAGGTAGGCAGCTTGCTGCTGGGATGCTGTCATTTCAAGCAACTCAAACAAGGGCTTTGCTTCGCAACTGGTGGGTCTCCGACGATTTGACTTCACACCTGTCATCCAACACCACGCCGTAGAGTTTTTCAGCGGCTTCGCGGCTGACGTAACCTTCGCGCACATCATGCGCCACCGCATCTGCATCACGTTTGAATGGGCTACCAAAACCACCACCACCGCCGGAGAGCATCTTGTAGGCATCGCCTCGCTCTAAGCGCACGTTGAAGATTTTGGCGTTTGGCAAATCAGAGCTCCATTCACCTTTGTGACGAATGGCAATGCCGTTGCCTGCCGCCTCCCCACCACCTTCTAAGCCCCAAGGTTTGCAATGCATGCGGTCGATACGAGTCGTCACCGAGAAAGGCGACAAGGCTTGCACCACCATCTCGGCACCTAAGCCACCGCGGAACTCACCCGCACCTGCGCTGTCCTCACGAATCTTGTAGCTTTCGACCAGCACAGGGTATTTCGCTTCCAGCTGTTCTGTCGGGCTGTTGTGTGTATCGCCGTCGTTGATACACACCGTGACAGAGACACCGTCTTCGCGCGATTTAGCGCCCCAACCGCCACCCAGTGGGCCAATGCCCACAATGAACAAGCGACCATCTTCAGGCGAAATGCCGTGGATGTTGGGGAATACCAAATCGGCATGGTGGCCCGCAATCGCGCGATGAGGAATCGCAGGTGCTAAGGCTTTGAAAATCGTATCAATCACGGTCATGGGGAAGGTCATCCACACACGCATAGGGTATGGACGCTCAGCGCTGATGACGGTGCCCATGGGCATGATGACCTTCAGAGGACGGAAGCTGCCATCGTTCACGGGATAGTCGGTGGGCGTGGTCAAGCACTTGTAGGCGACTTGCGCACAAGCGATGCCCGTTGTGAAACCTGAGTTGTAGAAGCCTTTCACTTGCTTGCTCACATCGGACAAGTCCACTTCCATCTCATCGCCCTTAACGGTAACTTTGACGCGAATAGGAATGCGTTTGCCGATTTCTAAACCATCGTCATCCATGAAAGACTCTGCTTCGTACACGCCATCAGGAATAGATAAAGTGTTTTGACGTGCCAGAGCTTCAGACGCATCCATGATTTGAAGAATCGAGGCTTGCACATCTTGGTTTCCGTAACGTTGCACCAACTCCAGGAACCGACGCTCACCTGTGGTGATGGCCGTGATTTGGGCACGCAAGTCACCCAAGGCACGCTCGGGCATACGCACGTTCATGGCGATGATGTCCAGCAAGTCTTGGTTCACTTTGCCCGCCGATTGGTATTTCACAATCGGGATTTGGATGCCCTCAGAGTAAATATCGGTGGTGATTTGCCCCAAACTGCCACCCACATCCAACCAGTGCGCCATACAGCAGGTAAAGCCAATCAACTCACCATCGTGGAACACAGGCATGGTGAATGTGAAATGGTTCAAGTGGCTGCCTGTGGTGTAGGCATCGTTCGTGACCAAGATATCGCCGGGGTGGATGTTTTCGTAGCCAAAGTGACGGATCTTCGATTTCACAGTTTCAGACATGCCGCGAATGAACATGGGCAAACCCAAACCAATGGACACCGTGTCGCCCTCTTTGGTGAAAAGACCAACCGTGAAGTCCAGTGCCTCATAAATGATGAGGTTGTAGGCGGTGCGCATCAAGTTGGTTTTCATCTCCTCTGTGACGGCAAACAAGCCGTTGCGGATGATTTCCACAATCACAGGGTCCACTGCCTGTGCATTGGATGGTTGAACGTGTGTCGTGCTCATGAGCGGTCACTCCCGATTGAAATTTGAAGGTTGCCGTACAGATCAACTTTGACGCTGTCGCCAGGTTGAACCACGGTGGTGGATGCGTGTTCTTCCACGAGCGCTGGGCCGTGAAACTCGTTGCCGCTCTTGAGCAAATCGCGTCGGTAGACAGGCGTGTCAACAAAGTCACCCGCACTGCGGAAATAGACTGGCTTGTGCGCACGTAAGGCTTGCGCATCAGGTTTTTCTTGACCCGTTTCTACCGCGTTGCGAGGTGGTTTTTTCATACGACCCAGCACTGTCACGCGCAGGCTGACAATGTCAGCCGCTTCTTTGGGGGCTGATGTGCCGTAGCGCACTTTGTGGACTTCATCAAAGTGGTTCTTGATGGCAGCACGGTCTTTGCTAACAAAAAACTCATGTGGCAAATCAACTGTCACCGCATGCTCTTGGCCGAAATAGCGCATATCCGCAGCGCGTTCAAACACAATTTCTTCTGGGCGAATTTGTGAAGCGCCAATCGCTGCACGACCTTCGTCTTCCATCTCTTTGTAGAACGCTTCGATCTCATCAAAAGACAAGCTGTCCAAACGGCGGAACACTGAGCGAACATAGTCATAACGCAAGTCGCTGAACAACATGCCGTAGGCCGAGAAGTAGCCAGGCGCATGTGGAATCAACACTTTGCGGATGCCAATTTCACGTGCAATGGCCGAGGCATGTAAAGGGCCTGCGCCGCCGTACACCACCATGGTGAAGCTGCCCGCATCCAAACCACGTTCGGTCGTCACCGCTTTGACGGCATGTGACATTTGCGTCACCGCAATACGCAAAATACCATCGGCCGCTTTGGTGGCATCCAAGCCCAAGGGCTTGGCAATTTTGTCTTCCATCGCTTGCTTGGCACGGTCCAGATACAGCGGCATTTCGCCACCAAGGAAGTTGTGTTCATCCAAACGGCCCAGAATCAAGTTCGCATCTGTCACGGTTGGCTCAGTGCCATCACGGCCATAGCAAACAGGACCTGGCATGCTGCCCGCAGAACGTGGGCCCACGCGCAATGAGTTGCCCAACTCCACACGCGCAATCGAACCGCCGCCCGTGCCCACCTCAAAAATATCCATCATGGGAATTTGAATCGGCAAGGCTTTTTCGTAGCCACCAATCAACGCACTGCCCGTGGTCAACGGACGACCTTCACTGATCACGCCAGCCTTGGCTGTTGTGCCGCCCATGTCGAACGCGATGGAATCGGGCATGCCGAGTTGGGCGCAAATGGCTTGTGCGCCAATCACACCTGCAGCAGGTCCAGACTCCAACATGCGCACGCAATCGCGACGTGCATGCTCAACAGGGAACAATCCACCGGTGGATTGAACAGCATAGAAATCCCCCTCAAAGCCTTTGTCGCTTAAGTGGTGCTCTAGCTCACCCAGGTATTCAGACACACGAGGGCCCACATACGAGTTGGCCACCGCAGTCGACACGCGCTCAAACTCACGATACTCCTGTGACAGTTCGTGTGATGCCGTCACAAACGCGCCTGGAATTTCTTCTTGAAGAATCGCTTTGACACGGCGCTCATGGTCTGGGTTGCGGTAGGAGTGCAACAACAAAACTGCCACCGCTTCAATGTGCTTCGCCTTAAGCTCGCGGGCGAGCTCACGCACGGCCTTCTCATCAAGCGGCTTGTGCAATGAGCCATCAGCACGCAAACGCTCCGACACTTCATAACGCAACGAGCGTGGCACCAGTGGCTCATGCTTGGAGAAAAACAAGTTGTAAGCATCCGGACGATTGACACGACCGATTTCGTAAATATCGCGAAAACCTTCGGTGATGAGCAAGGCTGTTTTTGCACCATTGCGTTCCAGCAAGGTGTTGATCGCAATGGTTGAACCGTGCAAGAACAAGTAACCGTTGCTTAAGTCGATGCCTGCGCCATCCAAGGTGTTTTGGATGCCACTGACCAATTCGCCGTGTGTGGACAGTGCTTTGCCGAACGAGATCGCACCCGTGGACTCGTCAAAGCAAGCCATGTCCGTGAAAGTGCCGCCGATGTCGACCGCAATTCGCAATGAGTTTTTAGATTCAGACATTCAAAATTCCTTTATGCAGCGTGAGACACAACATTGCGCAGCGTGCCCAGCCCTGTGATTTCAACTTCAATCACATCACCGGCCTTCATGTAGACGGGAGGCTCGCGACGGTCCCCCACACCACCCGGCGTGCCTGTGGCGATGACATCGCCTGGTGACAGGTTGGTGAAACCAGAGAGGTATTCGATGATCACGGGCAAGGTGTAAATCAAGTCAGCCACGGATGCGTGCTGCATGACTTCGCCATTGAGACGAGACTCCAAGGTGAGTTGGTTCACATCTGGAATTTCTTGGCGCGTGGCCATGAAGGGGCCCAACGGACCTGTCAATGGAAAGTTTTTACCGGGAATCCATTGGTGCGTATGACGTTGCCAATCGCGTGCTGTGCCATCGTTGAAACAGGCATACCCAGCGATGTGCTCAAACGCTTGCGCCTGCGTGATGTTGCGGCCACCTTTGCCGATGATCACCGCCAACTCACCTTCAAAGTCAAAACGTGTGGTTTCTTTGGGATGCGGCAGAGGCGCGTTGTGCGCATTCAAACTATCTGCAAAGCGCGTGAAGATGGCCGGGTGCTCGCTGTCGGCACGTTTGGTTTCCGCCACATGCGTTTTGTAGTTCAAACCGATGCAGAAAACTTTTCCAGGGTTTGGAATCACAGGTAGCAAACGCGCTTGCGATGAAGTCACCGCCTTGCCGTTCTGACGGATGGCAACTTCCAAAGCATCCAATTGATCTGCAGCAATGACCGACTTCAAATCTGGATAGTGCGCTTGAAAGGCATCAGGCACTTGAACCCAATTGCCTTCGTCTTTCCAGAGGCCGTAGGTCTGTTGACCCGCAATTTCAAAACTGACAAAGCTCATCGTTTTTCCTTCGATATGTGGCACCGACCGTCGATGCATCTGAACAATGAGCGCGAGTTTATGGATGGATTAAGCATCTGCCTAGAATGAATTCAGAGATTTCAGATATGCCTAAAATGGCATATCAATGAAGATGCCATGCACATCAATGACTTACGCTTATTTTTAGAAGTTGCCGAGTTGGGTAGCTTCACCAAGGTGGCGATTCAACGCAACACCGTGCAGTCACACATCAGTCGACAAATCAGTGATTTTGAAAAAACGTGTGGCAGTGCGCTGTTCCGACGCACGGGTCGAGGCGTGGTGCTGACTGAGTTTGGTGTGCATGTCCAACAGCGTGTGCGTGGCTGGCTCAAAGACAGCGATGAGCTATTTGCCGATATACAGCAAGCCTCCCGCGTTCCTATGGGCGAAGTCAAGATCGGTGTTCTACCCTCAGCCGCACACCCTTTGATGACACACATCTTCAAACGCTTGCACCATGACTATCCCAAGATCAAACTGAACATTCGTGAAGGGCAAGGCAGCGAGTTAGATGGCCTCTTGGACACAGGTGCGGTCGATATGGCGATCTTGTTTCGTTACGAAAAACCAACCGGCAGCGATGAAACACTTTTATCAACCGCGAACACCTATCTTGTGTCGTGTCCTGGCCTCTCTTTGACTTACTCAGACACCGTTGACTTCAAACGGCTAGAAGGTTTACCGCTTGTTTTACCCAGACGCCCCTCACACTGGCGATCGATCTTGGATGAAACAGCAAAAAGCAAAGGCTTTGGCTTGATGGCCGAAGTCGAGGCAGATTCCCTGCGCGTCCAAAAGGAAATCATCGCTTCCAACCCGCATATGTATGCCCTGCTGGGTCCTTTCTCCGTCGATGAGGAACTACGTACGGGAAAACTGCAAGCAGCGAAAGTGATTGCGCCTGATCTCAAACGCTATGTCACGCTCGCACACCCCAAGCAGGGTCACTTCACACAGGCAAGCCGCATCGTTTCTCAGTTGATCAAAGAAACGGTGCAGAACTGGAAAGGTCAGCTCTCCAATCCGACCAGCCCATAAGACCTACCTCTGATACGAGATAGGTCTACGTCAACTGACTGCTTCAATCAGATCAGTCAAGCGACAAGCCAGACCGCGCAGCTACTGCACGCCAACGCGCGACCTCTGACTCCGTGTGTTTGGCCAAAGCGTCACCCGTGTATTGCTCTGCAGGCAACATTTGAATCGCTTGCTCAGCCATCTTGCCTGTGTAGGCTTTGTCTTTCATGACCTTCAAGTAAGCGTTTTGCACTTTGTCGATAGCGGCTTTGGGTGTGCCTTTGGGGGCGTAGATGCCGTACCAAGTAGACGCTTCAAAACCAGGCATGACGGTTTCGTTTAAGGTGGGAACATCTTTGAGCTGAGGCAATCGCATTTTGGATGTGACTACCAATGGACGCACTTTGCCTTCTTTGATTTGTGGCAGTGCGGTGTTGGTTTGATCCAGCATGCCATCGACTTGTCCGCCGATCACATCAATCAGCGCAGGGCCCGCACCTTTGTAGGGAACCATCGTCACTTTGATGCCTGCAGAGCTGGCCACCAATGCTGCAATCAGATGTGAGCTAGACCCCACCCCCGCATTGCTGATGAACACCTTCTCTGGATTCTTCTTGGCAAAGTCAATCAAGCCTGCAATGTCTTTGGCGGGATGATTTTGTCGAACCATCAGCACCAAGGGCGTGTCAGGGAAACGAAAAACACCATCGAAATCTTTGACGGGGTCATAACCCAATTTTTTGTAGAGCGCAGGCGCTGCGCCCATGTAACCCATATGACCCACCAAGAAGGTGTAGCCATCGTTCTTGGCCTTCGCCACTTTGGCGGCACCCACCGTGCCACCTGCACCGGGCGAGTTGTCAATGACAATGGGTTGCCCCAACTCACGCGCCACGCGGTCAGCGATGTGACGAGCTAATGCATCGGTCGGGCCACCCGCGGCAAACGGCACAACCCACGTGATGGGTTTGTTGGGATAGGCATCTTGCGCTGCAGATATTCCTGCTGACACAACGGCCAGCACACCCACAGCAGATGAAATGAGGGTGCGGCGCACGCGTGAGAATGTTTTGTTCATGGGGATCTCCGTCTAATTTACAGGGTGAATCAACGTGGCTTGGCAGCGAGTGCTTTGTCCACCATTTGCGCGGCGCAGCCCAAGTAATTGGTGGGCTCACACATGGCATCGATTTGCGTGAGGCTGACCAAGCGCGTGACGTCGTCATTGGCCTTGAGCACATCAGCCAAGGTGCGTTTTTGTTCCAACGCCACACGGCAAGCGGCATAGACCACATCGTGCGCTTCGTTGCGGCCCAGTGCAGGTGCCAATCCCATCATCACAGCTTCAGCCACGATGAGACCACCGGTTGAGTCGAGGTTTTGACGCATGCGCTGCGTATCCACCTCTAGGCCTGTGAGCATGAACAAGGCTTGCGACACAGCGCCTGCGGTGTGCAAAAACGCTTCTGGTAACGCCACCCATTCGGCCTGCCAAGGACCTGTGGCGCGTTCGAAATCTTGCACTGCACCATCCAAAGCCAAGCCGGCCAAATGGCGCACGGTCTTGGCGGCACCAATCATGACTTCGCAGCTGATGGGGTTGCGCTTTTGCGGCATGGTGCTCGAGGCACCACGGCCTTGCACAAAGGGCTCAAACACTTCACCAAATTCATTGGCCATCATCAAGGACACATCCAACGCCATCTTGGCCAAGGAGGTGGTGACCAAACCCAACCACTGAGCGGTTTCAGCCAGGCCATCGCGTGCGGTATGCCAGGTCGTTTCAGGCACGCCCAACTTCAACTCAGCCATCATGGCCACTTGCACCTCAAGGCCACGTTGACCTAACGAGGCCAAGGTGCCACCGGCACCCGCAAACTGGCCCACCAACACGCGAGGGCGCAGTTGCTGCAGACGTTCCAAATTGCGTTCGACCATGCCCAGCCAAATGGCCGTCTTCAAACCAAACGTCACAGGCAAGGCATGCTGCAAATGGGTACGGCCCGCCATGGGCGTGTCACGGTACTCAGCGCTCAAGCGGCGCAACTGCGCAGCGACACCGCGCAAATCGGCCTCCACCAAATCGAGGCCCGCACGGATTTGCAGAACCAAGGCCGTGTCCATGATGTCTTGGGTGGTGGCACCCCAGTGCAAAAACTTGCCTGCATCACCCAGACCTTCGGCCAGCTGATGCACCAAGGGCAAGATGGGGTAGCCCACGTTGTGCGTTTCTCGCTCAAGGCGGTCCATGTCCAACGCAATTTGAGAAGCACGTTCGGCAATGGCCTTGGCTGCCTCGGCAGGAATCAGGCCCAACTTGCCTTCTGCCAAGGCCAAGGCGACTTCAGTTTCGGTGTAACGCGCCAGAGTGCCGTTGTCAGAAAACACCTGTTTCATCTCAGGCGTAGAAAACAAGCTGCCGAGGAAACGTGAATCGATCAGGGTGGAATGCATTGAGAAATCTCCTATATGTTCGAACATATTATATGTACGAACATATAAACTCAAAACATACGGACAAACCCTTTGTCTTTAAACTCCACGCATGGACCGACAACCTCTTTATTCCCGCATCGCAGATCAACTGGCCAAAGACATTGCCAAAGGTCGCTACCCCGTGGGAACCACGCTGCCCGCTGAACCCGATTTGGCCACTCAGCTCAAGGTCAGCCGTTCCACGGTGCGTGCGGCTTTGGCCAGTTTGGAAAACAGAAAGCTGGTCTCTCGCAAAAAAAATTCAGGCACCCGTGTGGAAGCCCTCAGCCCACAAGGTGACTACGGCGCCACCCTCACCTCTTTGTCGGATTTGATTCAATGGGCACAGGCCTGTGAACGTTCGGTACAGCACACAGGCGAGATCGTGATGGATCAGGCCTTAGCCAAAGAACTCGGTTGTGATGCAGGCAGCAAATGGCTGTGCATTCAGAGTTTGCGTTTTGATGCGGCCCGAGGAAAACTGCCCGTCTCGTGGACCAACGCCTACATCGATGCCAAATACGCCAGCATCCTCAAAGCCATCCAAACCCATCCGAGCGCGTTGATGTCCGAGCTGCTGGAAAAAGAATTTGGCTTAGACCTCGCCACGGTTGAGCAAGACGTGACGGGTTGCAAACTCGATGCGCCCTTGGCAAAAAGCTTGAACGCCGACAAAGACGAAGCCGCACTGCAAGTCATCCGACGTTACTTGACGCGCGACCACCAACCCGTGCTGGTGACGGTGTCTATTCATCCAGCCCAACGGTTTTCAATTCGAACCACGTTGACGCGCCACTGAATCTCAGAGGCGTTTGGCTAGAAGTCGCCAACGCACCGTCAGCCCCAGCAAGGCGATGAGCGAATAAATAGCACCGGCGTAAAAAGTGGTTTCAGCACCATGCTGATCCCACAACCAACCGGCAAAGCCACTGGCTACGAGCATGGCCACTCCGCTGAAAAGATTGAACACACCATAGGCCGTTCCTCGCAAATCCACAGGTGCGTTGTCCGCCACCATCGTGGCGAGAAGTCCTTGTGTCATGCCCATGTGAACGCCCCACAAAATGACGCCGATGAGAACCGTCCACCAGTGGTGCCCACTGGCCAAGACCAAATCCGCCGCGATCAAAACAACCAAGCCCAAGGCCAACAATTTGGCGTGGCTCATGCGATCAGAGAGCCACCCAAACGGATAAGCCGAGCCTGCGTAGACAAGGTTCATGGCCACCATCACCAATGGCACCCAAGCAACAGCCACGCCTGATTGCTCAGCCCGCAGCACCAAAAAAGCTTCACTGAACCGAGCAAGGGTGAAGAGTCCCCCGATCCCAACCACCCACCAATACGATGCGCCAAGACGGCGCAAGTTCTCGCGCTGAATGGGGTTGGTGCGCTGGTGGCCCATCTGTGACTCGGGCTCTTGCACGCCCACCAACAACAAGAGCACCGCCAACAGACCAGGAATCACAGCGACCCAAAAAACAGCACGGAAATCGTTGGCCCAAAGCAGCATCAACCCAACACCCAACAGAGGGCCGACAAACGCCCCCACGGTGTCCAACGATTGACGCAGACCAAAAGCAGCGCCGCGTATCTCAGGCGGTGTTAGGTCGGCAACCAAGGCATCACGGGGTGCGCCGCGAATGCCTTTGCCCACGCGATCCATCAATCTGGCTGCAGTGACAAGACCAGCGCCTGAGGCGATGGCAAATAGCGGTTTGGTCAACGCCCCCAAGGCATAGCCAAACAGCGCGAGGCCTTTGCGCTTGCCTAAGTAGTCACTCAAAGTACCCGAGAACACTTTGACGATCAAGGCGGTGGCCTCTGCCAAGCCTTCGATGATGCCGACGGTAAAAACGCTCACGCCCAACACGCCAACAAGAAACATCGGCAACAGGCTGTGAATCATCTCGGAGGAGATGTCCATGAGCATGCTCACAAATCCAAGGACCCAGATACTGGGCGGAATTTTTTTGACAGATTCAGTCATCGATCAATTTGTAACGGTGGTTAGTTCCATTGTGACCTGAACCTCATCAACACCCCACATTTGAAAGCGGTACATGAGGTTGTCTACACTGAGGCAATGATTCAAGGCCTCGTTCAACTCTTCATCTTCCAAGCCCTCGGCGAACTGGTGTCTAAGTTCGCCCTGCCTTTCATCCCTGGTCCTGTGCTGGGCTTGGTGTTGTTGCTGGCGTTTCTCAGTGTGCGTGGTCACGTGCCTGCGTCGATTGACTTGGTGGGCGGCAGCATCCTGCAGCACTTGGGGCTACTGTTCATCCCTGCGTCGGTGGGCGTGGTGCTTTACTTGCCGGTGTTGAAAGCCAACGCATGGGCCATTAGCGCAGCGCTGGTCATCAGTGTGTTGGCCACCGTTGCGGTGACGGCAGGCTTGCTCAAAGTGTTGGCAAAGAAAGAAGGCACATGAGTAACGAATTTCAAACGCACTTGCCGCCCATCTCTGAAATTTGGGTCTACCTCTCAGGCAGCCCTCTGCTGGCCTTGGTGCTGACGTTGAGTGCGTATTTGCTAGGCCTGACTTTGTATGAGCGCAGCCAACGTAACCCACTGGCCAACCCTGTGCTGATTGCAGTGGTGGTGGTCACCCTCAGCATCAGCGTGCTCGACATGCCGTATGCCAAGTATTTCGAGGGCGCGCAGTTTGTGCACTTTTTGCTGGGCACGGCCACGGTGTCGCTGGCCATTCCAATCTACAAAGGTTTTGCGTCGCTCAAGGGGCGCATGGGTGTGTTGCTGCTGTCGCTGGTGGCGGGTGGCGTGACCTCGGCGCTCACCGCGGTGGGCGTGGCGCGCTGGTTGGGTGTGGACGAATCGTTGGTGCGCGGTTTGGTGGCCAAGTCGGTCACCGCGCCCATTGCGATGGGCATTGCAGAACGCGTGCAAGCCTCACCCACCTTGACGGCCATCTTTGCAGTAAGCACCGGCATCTTGGGTGCGGTGTTGGGTCGCTATGTGTTGGATGCTTTGCGCGTCACCGCTTGGTGGCAGCGCGGCTTTGCCCTCGGCGTGGCAGCGCACGGCATAGGTACCTCACGCGCCTTCAGCGTGCACCCCGAAGCAGGCGCCTATGCCAGTCTAGGCATGGGTTTGCACGGCATAGTGGGTGCGGTGGTGATTCCTTACGCGGTGGCTTGGTGGTTTTAACGTTTACTTAACGAGCGCCACCGACTTCACTTGTGCCCATGCAGGCATGCCCACCTGCAAGCCAAGCTCATAAACACCACGCGCCGTGACGCGTGCCAGTAGCACGGTGTCGCCACAGCGCAAACGTAACAGGGCTTGCGACGGATGCGCATCCGGTGTGATGGCATCCACCACGCAGGGCACATGGTTTTGAATGCTGGTGTGTGTGGCCTCGTGCAGGGTCACGCTCACATCGCGGGCCAGCACACGCAAGCGCACAGTTTGGCCAATTGCTAGGCCACTGTCGCGCACCCACAGTGCGCCACCGGCAAAGCCCACTTGGGCCAAATGCCATTGGGTGTCGATGTTCAGCACGATGCCTGTCAGTAAAGCACCTGCATCCTCACCCACCACCACGGGCAGCTCAGCTTGCGTCAGCACCTCGGCCACGGGGCCGTTGGCTTGCACGCGGCCTTCGTTCATCACCACCAATGTGTCGGCCAAGCGCGCCACTTCATCCACCGCGTGAGTGACGTAGAGCATGGGGATGTTCAAGTCGTCACGCAATTTTTCTAACCACGGCAACACTTCTTGTTTGCGTGCATGGTCCAAGGCTGCCAAGGGTTCATCCAGCAACAACAAGCGCGGTTGCGTGACCAAAGCGCGGGCAATGGCCACACGTTGGCGCTCGCCTCCCGACAACTCGTGACTGCGACGCTTGAGCAAGTGGCCAATGCCCAGCAGCTCGATGACCTGTTGCTGCACGGCTCGGCTCATCGCGTTGCGACTTTGCTTTTCAGCACGTGTGTGGCCATAGGCCAAGTTGCCCGCCACATCCAAGTGGTCAAACAAGGACGCTTCTTGAAACACATAGCCCAAGGCGCGTTGGTGCGTGGGCAGGCACACATCGTGTGCATCGTCTTGCCACACCTCATGGCCCAGTTGCACCACGCCACGCGCCGAGGGTTCTAGCCCAGCGACGCAACGTAGCAAGGTCGTTTTGCCGCAACCTGAGGGGCCGTAAACAACCGTGATGCCATGCGCGGGCAACTGCATATCGACCGACACCTCAAAGTCAGCACGCGCCAGATTGAGCTGCAAATGAATATTCATGCGCCCACCTTTTGGCGAGGGTTGAGGCGTCGGTTAAACCACGATAGACCTAACAACACCACAAACGAAAACACCAACATCACCCCCGCCAAACCATGCGCTTGTAAATAGGCCATGGCTTCCACGTGGCCGTAAATTTGGGTGGACACCACACGCGTTTTGTCGGGGATGTTGCCGCCAATCATCAGCACCACACCAAACTCACCCACCGTGTGCGCAAAGCTCAGCATGGCAGCCATCACAAAGCCGGGTTTGGCCAAGGGCACGGCCACGGTAAAAAATGCATCCCACTTGCTGGCACGCAAAGTGGCGGCCACTTCCATGGGGCGCGGTCCCATGGCTTCAAAGGCATTGACCAGTGGCTGTACGGCAAATGGCAGCGAGTAAATGACGGAACCCAACACCAAGCCCCAAAAGCTAAATGCCAAGGTGCCCCAACCCGCCCACTGTGTGAACTGGCCAATCGGGCCGTTGGGGCCGAGCGCCACCAACAAATAAAAACCCAGCACCGTCGGCGGCAACACCAAGGGCAATGCGACGAGTGAGGCCACAGCTGCGCGCCAAGCTGAGCGCGTGTGCGCAAGCCACCACGCCACCGGCGTGGCGAGCAACAACAGCAACACGGTGGTGACACTGGCCAACTGCAGCGTCAGTGCGATGGCTTGGACATCTTCGGCATTCAAATTCATACCCACACTTTACAGGGCGTAGCAACCGCCCTCGACCGCTCAATGGTCAAGCGCATATCCGTGCGTTCGGATGATGGTTTTGGCCACATCACTTTGCAGGTATTTCAGCAGCGCGTGTGCAGCTGCGTTGTCCTTGCCTGCAATAAGCAACACCGCATCTTGTTTCAAGGGCGTGTGCAGGCTTTGCGGCACCACCCATGCCGAGCCTTGGGTGATGCGCCCGTCTAGCGAAATTTGCGACAAGGCGATAAACCCAAGCTGTGCGTTTTCCGTGCTGACGAACTGATAGGTTTGGCCAATGCTTTCGCCTTGCACCAGCTTGGGCACCACGTTGGCTTGTACGCCCATCTTGTCGATCACTTCCATCGCCGCGGCGCCGTAGGGGGCGAGCTTGGGGTCGGCGATGGCTATTTTTTGGAAACGGTTGCTGCGCAACACCTCGCCTTTGTCGTCCACCAAGTTAGGCTGCTTGCTCCACAGTGCCAAGCGGCCTGTGGCATAAGTGAAACGCGTGCCTGCCACAGCGAGGCCTTCTTTTTCTAAGCGCGCAGGGGTTTCGTCATCCGCCGCCAGCAGCACGGCAAATGGCGCACCATGTTTGATTTGCGCGTAGAACTTTCCCGTTGCGCCAAACGCCAACGGCGCTTTGTGACCCGTGTCTTGCTCAAATGCCTTGGCGATTTTTTGCATGGGGGCAGTGAAGTTTGCGGCCACAGCGACGGTCACTTCACCCGCATGTGTCGCAGCGCAAAGCCATGCGCCTGCAAGAGATAAAAACAGACGCAACTTCATAAAAGATGCGAGCGCAAATTACTGCAACGCTGCGCCAGCTTCGTACCAACGCTTGATGGCTGCGCGCTCTGCCTCGGTGATGCCCGTGGCGTTGTTCATCGGCATTTGCTTGGTCACCACCGCTTGTTGGTAAATACCCAAGGCGTGTTGCTTGATGCCCTCTGCCGTGTCAAAGCGCACGTTCTTCATTTGCACTTGCGCGCCGTGGCAAGTTTGGCAGCGTTGCACAAAGATGGCGTTGACTTCGGCAAAGCTCACCGTGACATTGCTCACTGCAGCCGTTGATGCAGACGGCGCAGGACGCATCCACACAATCACACTCAGCAACATCACCACACCGGCAATCGCAAAGGGCAGCGGGTTCTTGGCGCGGCCCAAGTGGTAGCCATGGCGTTGCACGAAAAATTGGCGAATCAAGGCACCCGCCAACATCATCATCACCAAGATGACCCAGTTGTTTTCGTAGGTGTAGAGGAAGCTGTAGTGGTTGCTCAGCATCGCAAAGATGACGGGCAGCGTGAAGTAGGTGTTGTGCACGCTGCGTTGCTTGCCGCGCTTGCCATGCGTAGCCAACTCTTTGGGGTCCATCGCCACGCCAGAGGTCATGGCGGCCACCACTTTGCGTTGGCCAGGGATGATCCAAAAGAACACGTTGGCGCTCATGGCGGTGGCAATCATCGCGCCCACCAACAAGAAGGCGGCACGGCCTGCAAACAACTGACACGACAGCCATGCGGCAAACGCCACCACCACAATCATGGTGAGAGCCACAATGCGTTCGCCGTTTTCACGGAAGCCAAACACACGGCACACCGCGTCGTAAATCAACCAAAACGCCACCAAGAAACTCAGTGCAGCCGTGATGGCCGCTGCGGGCGACCAGTCCATGAGCGACTTGTCAATCAAGAACGTGCCCGCGTTCCACAGGTACAGCACGGTGAACAAGCCAAAGCCTGTGAGCCAGGTGGAATAGCTTTCCCAATAGAACCAGTGCAGCTTGGTGTGGATCTTCTTAGGCGCCACCATGTACTTTTGCGGGTTGTAAAAACCACCGCCATGCACGGCCCACATCGCACCGTCCACGCCTTTTTCCAGCAGGTCGGGTGAATTGGGTTTGATGAGGTTGTTGTCTAAGAAGACAAAGTAGAACGAGGAGCCGATCCACGCGATGGCGGTGATGACGTGCACCCAACGCAACAGCAGGTTGGCCCAGTCTAAGAAATATGCGTCCATGTCGAGACCTCAGTCACTTGATACAAAGTTGCCATTCACCACTGCGGGCGCTGTGAATGACACGAGGGTCGCGAACAAGGGCCGATGAAGGCTCTGCTCCGCTGCGACAGGTGATGCAAAGTGTATACAAAATTTGTCGCCAAATACAGTTGAATGTTTCGGGGCAAACCCTAGCGACATTTATGGCGTGGCCCCTGCTACAACACCAGCCACCATGTCTGCGGTGACGGCCGACAGCGTCCAGCCCAAGTGGCCGTGGCCTGTGTTGTAAAACACATTCGCGGCTTTGCCTTTGCCCACGCGCGGCATCATGTTGGGCATCATGGGGCGCAAGCCGGCCCACGGCACGACCGAGCGGGTGTTGATGTTGGGGAAGCATTGCTCCACCCACTTGATCAACGGCTGAATGCGGTCGTCACGAATGTCGCGGTCTATGCCGTTGAACTCTGCCGTGCCCGCCACACGGAAACGATCCACACCTAAACGGCTGGTGACGAGCTTGGTTTCGTCATCGAGCAAGCTCACATTCGGCGCTCCAGCTTGGCTGGCTTCGTCGCGCAAGTTCACAGTGATGGAATAGCCTTTGACAGGGTAAATGTTCACGCGGTCACCCAATTGCGCTGCAAAGTGGCGACTGGCCACACCGGCGCACACCACCACGCCATCAAAGGCGTGCACGGTTTGGGCAGCGCCCTCGCCCACCGTGACCACGGCTCTCTGACCATCGGTGCTGACGTGCGACACATCTTGCTCGTACAACGTGCTCACGCCCAAACGTGCGGCGGCCAACGACAGGCCATGGGTGAACTTATGAATGTCACCCGTGGAATCGCTCTCGGTGAAGTAACCACCGTAATACGTACCAGCCAACGTGGGCTCAATCGCTTTCATCTCAGCAGGTGTCACAGCACGGCGTGGCAATCCGCCTTTGGCGAGCATGACTGACACCTGGCCTGCATGGTCAAACCCTTTTTTGTCGCGGTAGATGTGCAAGATGCCTTCGTGCTTGTGATCAAAGTCGATGCCCTCTTCAGCAGCCCATGCAAACAAGTGCTCACGCGCAGCCACGGCCATGCGTGCGGTCTCGATGGTGTTGCGTTCGTAATGGGGCATGGCGGCGATGAACTCGGCGAACCAAGACAATTTGTGCCAAGTCGGTGCGGGGTTGACCAACAGCGGTGCATCGTTTTTGAGCATCCACTTGAGGCCCTTCAGGATAGTGGCCCCGTTGTTCCACACCTCGGCGTTCGAGGCCGAGAGCTGGCCACCGTTGGCAAACGAAGTTTCCATGGCGGCGTAGCGGTGACGTTCAAACAAAGTCACGGCAAAGCCGCGCTTGGCCAAGGCATACGCGGTGGTCACGCCGGTGATGCCGCCGCCGATGATGGCGATTGATTTCATGTGCAGGCCTTTTCTAGAACGTGGGCAACTGAAATAAGCCATGCAATAGGCATGCCTTGTTCAATTCATTCTAGAAATGGGGCTGAGCCCCTTGCATACAAACCTCAGCGTTGTTGCAACAACTGCGCAGCCACCGACACCGCAATGACTTCGGGTTCTTTGCCTGTGATACCGCTCACGCCAATCGGACATGTGATGAAAGCCAACTCGTCGGCGGTAAAGCCTTTGGCTTCGAGGCGATGCTGAAACGTGGCCCACTTGGTTTTGCTGCCAATGAGCCCCACAAATTTCAAATCGCCGTGCAGGCGTTGGCGCTTGAGGCAGGCGGCCACCACATCTAAATCTTCTGCGTGGCTGAAACTCATGATGAGCACACTCGCACCGATGGGCAGGTCAGCCACGGCGGCGTGCACGGGGTCGGAGTGCTCGCACACCACATTGGGGGGCAACTGCGCGGGAAAGATTTCGTCGCGACTGTCAATCCACTGCACGTTGTAGGGCAAGGTGCTGAGCACGTTCACCAAGGCGCGGCCCACATGGCCACCACCAAACAGTGCCAGCGGTTGGCCACCGGCCAACAAGCGTTGTTTGAGTGCAGGTGCATCAGCCGCACTGATGCGTTCAAACTTCAAATGCACCACACCGCCGCAGCACTGCCCCAAGGCGGGGCCGAGGGCGTAGCGCGTGGTGAGCGCGTTGTCTTCGTGGGTCGCAGTGCTTACGGAATTTTCAGAAACGGGACGCGCCATCAAAGCACGCGCCTCCGTAATCGCCTGAAACTCCAAGTGCCCGCCGCCAATGGTATTGACCAAAGTCTGCGGGAACACCGCCATCCACGCCCCCACCTCGCGCGGGCCCGAGCCCTGCACGCTGTCGACCGACACCAACACGCCATCGGCATGTTGGAGTTGGTTCAGTAACTCAGCGGTGTGGCGTGGCACGAAGGGTTTAAGCCGCGGCCTTGGCCTTGACGGCTTCGCACGCCATCAAGATGCGCTCAGGCGTGGCCGGCGCGTCCATGTAAACCACAGCTTTGTGGTCGGCACTGGCGGCCACCGCATCGCGCAGGGCGAAGAAGGCCGATAGGCCCAACATCAACGGTGGCTCGCCCGTGGCCTTGCTGTTGAAAGGCGTGGGCTTGTTGTTTTGGTTCTCGAACAAGGACACCTTGAAGTGTTCAGGAATGTCGCCCGCCACAGGAATCTTGTAAGTGCTGGGGCCGTGTGTGAGCAGCTTGCCCTTCTTGTCCCAAATGCACTCTTCCATGGTGAGCCAGCCCATGCCTTGCACGTAAGCGCCTTCGATCTGGCCTTTGTCCAATGCGGGGTTGATACTGCGACCCACGTCGTGCACGATGTCCACGGCTAGGAGCCTCCACTCGCCGGTGCGGGTGTCGATTTCCACTTCGCTCACGGCAGCGCCGTAGCAGTAGTAATAGAAAGCACGGCCATTCAAGGTGGTGAAGTCGTATTTGATTTCGGGCGTCATGTAGAAGCCGGTGACGCTCAGGCCCACGCGGTCGAGCCACGCTTGCTTGGTCACGTCGGCCCACTTGACCGATTTTCCGCCACCGTGGACTTCGTTGTTCGCAAACGTCACATCGCCTTCGGCGCAGCCCAGCATGCGGGCGGCCACGGGCTTCAAGCGCTCACGCATTTGCATGGTGGCGTTCATGATGGCCGCGCCGTTGATGTCGGCACCGCTCGATGCGGACGTGGCCGAAGCGTTGGGCACTTTTTGTGAGTCGGTGGCGGTGATGCGCACATGGTCCACGCTGATGCCCAGTCCATCGGCACACACCTGCGCCATCTTGGTGTTCAGGCCCTGGCCCATTTCGGTACCGCCGTGGTTGCAGCTGACCGAGCCGTCCATGTAAACCACCAGCAGCGCGCCGCCTTGGTTCAAATGCGTGGCCGTAAAGCTGATGCCGAACTTCAAAGGTACGAGTGACAAACCGCGCTTGCGGGTTTTGCTCTTGGCGTTGAAGGCTTGCACCGCAGCGCGACGCTCAGCGTATTTGGATTCTTGTTCGACCTGATCGATCACCTTGTCACCCACCCAGTCTTCGATGAGCTGGTTGTATTGGGTGGTCATAGTGTCGGGCGTGCCGCTGATGGCGGGGTCTTTGTAGAGGTTGAGCTTGCGCACTTCCAATGGGTCTTTACCCAAGGTCATCGCGATCTCGTCCATCACTGTCTCGATGCCGAACATGCCTTGTGGGCCGCCGAAACCACGGAAAGCGGTGGCGCTTTGTGTGTTGGTTTTGCAGCGGTGGCTCACCAGCTTGAGTGCGGGGATGTGATAGCTGTTGTCGATGTGCAAGCAAGCGCGGTCGTTCACAGGGCCGGAGTAGTCGGTGCTGTAGCCGCAGCGTGACATGAGCGTGATGTCGGCGCCCAAGACGCGGCCGTTGTCGTCAAAACCCACTTCGTAGTCAATGCGGAAATCGTGACGCTTGCCGGTGATGGTCATGTCGTCATCGCGATTGATACGCAGTTTGACAGGCTTGTTCAGCTTGAATGCGGCCAAAGCAGCGCTTTGGCTGAAGATGCTGGCGTTGCCTTCTTTGCCACCAAAACCGCCACCCATGCGGCGGCAAATCACTTCGACGTCGTTGGTGTGCAGGTTCAGGGCGTGTGCAGCTTCGCGTTGGTTGCCATCAGGATGTTGGGTCGACACGTACAACGTGAGCTGGCCGTCTTCTTTAGGCACCGCGTAGGTGATTTGGCATTCCAGATAAAACTGTTCTTGCTGGCCGGTGCGTGTGGTGCCTTTGATGGTGTGGGGTGCGCTGGCAATGGCTGCCGCGGCGTCGCCGCGTGTGATGCCTTTGGCCGGCATGATGAAACTGTTGGCTTCCATCGCCTCTTCCACCGTCAAGATGGGCTTGAGTTCTTTCACCAACACCTTGGCTTTGTGGGCAGCTTCGCGTGCGTAGAGCATGTCGCGTGCCACGACCACAGCCACAGCTTGACCAACGAACTCAACCTTGCCAGCAGCGAGGAAGGGATCATCATGAATGATGGGGCCGCAGTTGTTTTCGCCCGGAATGTCTTTGGCGGTGTAGACCGCGACAACGCCGTGCTCTTTGAGGATGGCTTCGCGGTCAATGCCGTCGCCAATCAACTCACCATGCGCTACGGGCGACAGGATGAGCGCGGCATACAAAGTGCCAGCATGCTCAGGAATGTCGTCGATGTAGGTGGCCGTGCCTGTGACGTGCAAGTGCGCAGACTCGTGGACCACGTCAGTGCCTTGCTGAACGCCCGATGCGGGCAACAGATTTTTGAGTGCGGTAGGAGCGTTCATTCAAGCCACCTCTTTCGTTTGTTCTTCAATGAATTCCAAAGCCAAGTTGCGAGCAACCAGAGCACGGTAAGCCCATGTGGCACGCAAGCCGTCGCGCGCAGTGAAGCTCGCGGCAATCGCGGCATCGAGGTCTGCGGCTTTCACATCGGCTGGCAATTTGCCTTCGAGCACAGCTTCCAATTGAGGCGCACGAGCGGGGAATGGGCTCAGGCCGTTGTAGGCCAGCTTCACGCCAGCCAGCTTGTCGCCTTTGAGGGTGTAGCTGATGGCAGCGCAGGTGGCCGAAATGTCTTGCTCAAAACGCTTGCTCACCTTGTGGGCACGGAACACTTGGGCCTCTACAGGCTTGGGCAACTCAACCGCTTCGATGAACTCACCGGCTTCGAGCACGTTTTTCTTCATCCCGATGTAGAAGTTTTCCAGCAGCACATTGCGCGTTTTCTCGCCGCGACGCAGCACGAGGTTGGCACCGAGCGCCAGCAAACAAGGCATGGCGTCACCAATGGGCGAGCCGTTGGCAATGTTGCCCGCCAGCGTGGCGGTGGAACGGATGGGGGGCGAGCCAAAGCGGCGCAGCACTTCGGCGAAGTCGGGGTAGGCCTTGGCCACCAGCGCTTCCACTTTGGCCAGCGACACCGCTGCACCAATGCGCCAAGCCTTGTCTGTCTCGGCCACTTGGCGCAGTTCTTTGACATTGCCCAAGTACATGATGTGGTCAGGGCGGGCGAACTGTTTGTTCACTTGCAAACCAATTTCGGTGCTGCCTGCCAGCAAGGTGGTGGTGGGGTGTTTGACCAAGTAGTCAGCCACTTCCGCCAAAGTGGCGGGTGACACAAACTCGTTGCCCTTCTTGGTACGCACCACGGGCTGCACGATGATGTCGCCGTCGAGGCTCATGGTCGGTGTGCTGGCACGCTTGATTTCTTTGAGCAGCGGCAGGTCAGCGCTGTCGTCCACTTTCAAAGCAGATTTCTTCTCGCAAGCCTTGGCTGTTGCATCGATGATGGGCGCATAGCCTGTGCAACGGCACAAGTTACCGCTCAGGGCGTCGGTAATCTCTTGACGCACGGGCGAGGTGTTGGTTTGCACCAAGTTCACCAAGCTCATCACGATGCCGGGGGTGCAAAAGCCGCACTGCGAACCGTGGCACTTGACCATCTCGTCTTGCACGGGGTGCAAAGTGCCGTCGGCCTTCTTCAAGCTCTCCACCGTCTTGATGGATTTGCCATCGAGCGAAGGCAGCAACTGGATACACGCGTTGGTGGCCACATAGTCCACACCTGTGCCAGCGGCATTGAGTTCACCCACCATCACCACGCAGGCGCCACAGTCGCCCTCGGCGCAACCTTCTTTGGTGCCAGTGCGATGGAGCTGCTCACGCAGGTAATCAAGAACGGTGGTGGTGCGACGGGCACCTTGGGCTTCAACGATCTGGCCGTCGAGCACAAAGCGCACGGTGTTGGTGACTTGGGTCATGGTGGGGTGTGAGAGTCTGGGGAAAGAGCCCAGATTTTAGTGACTTGCACCCCATTTCGGCGGCAGGTATGCCGCCTCGTATACAAAAAAATTAAGACCCGCGGTAGGTCGAGTAACTCCAAGGACTTACCAACAGTGGAACGTGATAGTGCTGATCAGTGTGGGCCACGCCAAAGTCCAAGCTGACCAAGTTCAAAAAATTGGGTTCCGGCAATTGCACATGCTTAGAGGCAAAGTAGCCCTTCACATCAAACACCAAGCGGTAGGTGCCCTTTTTCAAGCTGTCGTTGTCGTACAGCAAGCCATCGGGGTTGCGACCATCGTGGTTCAGAGTGAACGACTTGACCAACGTGGCTTGGCCGTCATCGGTGGTGGTGAACAACGACACCTTCATACCGGCTGCAGGGCCGCCGTGCATGGTGTCTAAAACATGTGTGCTCAATCCCATGAAATGCTCCAAAATGGTTAGCGACCGACTTGGTCGACCGAAAGTGTATACAATTTTTGCATTTGGGTCTATCATGGACTCACGTGAATTTGCCGGAGACACCAAATGGACAGCTCAACCGCCACCCGAAGCATTGTGGACGCCCTCACCAAAGCCATCGTGGAGCACCGTCTGCACCCCGGCACCAAACTGGCCGAGCAAAAACTCGCCGACCACTTTGGCGTGTCGCGCACCCTCATCCGGCAAGCGCTGTTTCAACTCGTGCAAAAGCGCCTCATTCGCATGGAGCCCGCACGCGGCGCGTTTGTGGCCACACCCTCCTCTGACGAAGCCCGCCAAGTGTTTGCCGTGCGCCGCATGATTGAGGTGGAGATGACGCGCAGCTTTGTGCGCAACGTGACCCCCACCCAAATCAAAGCCCTCAAAGAACACGTGGCCGAAGAAAAAGCAGCCGTCAGCCGTGGCGATGTGCCAGGCCGCACCGACTTGCTGGGCGACTTCCATGTGCGCATCGCTGAACTGATGGGCAACGATGTGCTCGCGCAAATTTTGAGCGAACTGATTTCGCGCTGCGCCCTGATCACCCTGATGTACCAAAGCAGCAATGCCGCCGAGCACTCGGCCGAAGAGCACACGGAAATTTTGAAAGCCATCGCGGCGAAAGACGAAGACTTGGCTGTCAAGCTCATGGATGAACACTTGCGCAACGTCGAAGAAGGCTTGGCCCTTGACCGCAAAGTGCCCAGCAACGACATCGCCATGGCCTTGTCTTGATCTGTACACCGCCCACACGGAGACACCCCATGTCGAATCCCAACGCCACCTACGACAGCACCGCCGCCTACCCCCGCGATTTGGTGGGCTACGGCCGCCAAGTTCCGCACGCGCAATGGCCCAACCAAGCCCGCATTGCGGTGCAGTTTGTGCTGAACTACGAAGAAGGCGGCGAGAACGCCACGGTGCACGGTGACGCAGGCAGCGAGATGTTTTTGAGCGAGATGTTCAACCCGCCCAGCTTTCCAGACCGCCACCTGAGCATGGAAGGCATTTACGAATACGGCTCACGCGTGGGCGTGTGGCGCATCTTGCGCGAGTTTGAAAAACGCGACCTGCCCCTCACCGTGTTTGGTGTGAGCATGGCGCTGGAGCGCCACCCCGAGCTCACCGCTGCGTTTGTGGAACTGGGCCACGAAATTGCCTGCCACGGCTACCGCTGGATCAACTACCAAACCACCGACGAAGCCACCGAGCGTGAGCACATGAAGAAAGGTGTTGAGATCATCGAGCGCCTCACCAGCACAACGCACGGCAACAGCATTCACGGCGCTGGCTGGTACACCGGCCGCGACAGCCCCAACACCCGCCGCCTTGTGGCCGACCACGGCGGCTTTGAATACGACAGCGACTACTACGGCGAAGACCTGCCCTTTTGGATGAAGGTCAAAAAATCCAATGGCGAGGTGGCGCCACAACTCGTCGTGCCCTACACGCTGGACTGCAACGACATGCGCTTTGCCCTGCCCCAAGGCTTTAGCCAAGCAGAAGACTTCTTTGTGTATTTGCGCGACAGCTTTGATGCGCTGTATGCAGAGGGCGACCCTGATGGTGCGAATAGCCCGAAGATGATGAGCATCGGCATGCACTGCCGCTTGCTGGGCAAGCCAGGCCGCATCGTGGCACTGCAAAAGTTCTTGGACCACATCGCCAAACACGACCGCGTGTGGGTGGCCCGCCGCATCGACATTGCGCGCCATTGGAAACAAGTACATCCATACAGCGGCAACTAAACAGCAGGACAACGACATGAGCCACTCACACATCACGCTGAACCAAATCAACACCCTGCCCCGCGCCGAGGCAGCAGCCCTGCTGACCGGCTTGTATGAACACTCCGATTGGATTGCTGAACAAGCACTAGCTGCCCGTCCTTTTGCATCAGCCGCTGCGCTCAAGCACGCGATGGTGAAGACCTTAGAAAAAGCCGGTCGTGAACCCCAGCTCGCCTTGGTGCGTGCCCACCCCGAGTTGGCTGGCAAAGCGATGGTGAGCAAAAGCCTCACCGCTGAATCCACCAACGAGCAAACCAAAGCGGGCCTCACCAATTGCACGCCAGAAGAGTTTGCGCACATCCAACAACTCAACGCCAACTACAACGCCAAGTTTGGCTTCCCCTTCATCTTGGCTGTGCGGGGCCCGCGTGGCTCTGGCTTGAACAAGCAGCAAATGATCAGCACCTTTGAGCGCCGCCTGCACAACCACCCCGACTACGAACTGGCCGAGTGCTTGCGCAACATCCACCGCATCGTGGAGATTCGCCTCAACGACAAACTTGGCTACGAACCCGCGTTGGGCCACGAGGTGTGGGACTGGCATGAATGGCTGGCCCAGTTCAGCGACGCTGGCACGATGAACAAACACGCACCGCACGCTGCACGCGAAGAACTCACCGTCACTTACCTGACCGACGCACACCTGAAATGCGCCCGCACGATTGAGCTGGGCATGAAGGCCTGTGGCTTTGACGAGGTGCGCATTGACGCCGTGGGCAACGTGGTGGGTGTTTACAAAGCAACATCACACAACGCCAAAACATTGATGACCGGTTCGCACTACGACACCGTGCGCAATGGCGGCAAGTACGACGGGCGCCTTGGCATCTTCGTGCCCATGGCCTGCGTGCGCGAGCTGGCCCGTGCGGGCCAACGCCTGCCCTTCAACCTCGAAGTGGTGGCCTTTGCCGAAGAAGAAGGCCAACGCTACAAAGCCACCTTCCTCGGCTCTGGCGCTTTGGTGGGTGACTTTAAAAACGAGTGGCTGGACCAACAAGATGCCGACGGCATCACCATGCGCCAAGCCATGAAACAAGCGGGCTTGAAGATTGAAGACATCCCAAAACTCACGCGCAACGCAGCTGAGTATTTGGGTTTTGTGGAAGTCCACATCGAACAAGGCCCTGTGCTCAATGAGCTGGACATTCCACTGGGCATCGTCACCTCCATCAACGGCAGCGTGCGCTTTGTGGGCGAAGTGGTGGGCATGGCCAGCCACGCAGGTACCACACCCATGGACCGCCGCCGCGACGCCGCCACTGCGGTGGCCGAGCTGGCCTTGTTTGTGGAAAAACGCGCAGCCAAAGTTGCTAACTTGGTAGGCACCGTCGGCATGCTGACTGTGCCCAACGGGTCCATCAACGTGGTGCCCGGTCGCTGCCAATTCAGCCTCGACTTGCGGGCCACCACCGACGCGCTGCGCGACAGCCTGATGAACGATGTGGTGGCTGAACTCAAAGCCATTTGCGAGCGACGTGGCTTGCACTACACGCTGGAAGAAACCATGCGCGCCAGCGCCGCACCGAGCGATGCCAAGCTGCAAGGCCTGTGGGAACACGCTGTGCAAAGCTTGGGCATACCTGTGTTCCACCTGCCCAGCGGCGCAGGCCACGATGCGATGAAGTTGCATGAAGTCATGCCACAAGCGATGCTGTTTGTGCGCGGCCAAAACGCAGGCATCAGCCACAACCCGCTGGAGAGCACCACCAGCGACGACATGCAACTGGCCATCGACGCCTTCATGCACTTGCTGCACAACATGCGCACCTAAGCCAAGCGAGCTTCACACAACAACGACAACCCGAGACACACCATGAGCCAAACCCAATACGCCCAACTCGACGCCTGGATCGACGCGCACTTTGACGAGCAAGTGAAGTTCTTGCAAGCCTTGGTGCAAGTCCCCACCGACACCCCGCCCGGCAACAACGCGCCCCACGCCGAGCGCACCGCCGAGTTGCTGCACACGTTTGGTTACGAGGCAGAAAAGCACGCCGTACCCGCCGACGAAGTCAAAGCCTATGGTTTGGAAAGCATCACCAACCTCATCGTGCGTCGCAAGTTTGCCGATGGTGGCAAAACCATCGCACTCAACGCCCACGGCGATGTGGTGCCCCCCGGCGAAGGCTGGACACACAAACCCTACGGCGCTGAGATTGAAAACGGCGCGATGTACGGCCGCGCCACGGCGGTGAGCAAGAGCGATTTCTCCACCTTCACCTTTGCCACACGCGCACTCGAATCATTGGGCTTGCCACTCAAAGGCGGCGTTGAACTTCACTTCACCTACGACGAAGAATTTGGCGGTGAAAAAGGCCCAGGCTGGTTGCTGTCACACGGCCTGACCAAACCCGACTTGATGATTGCCGCAGGCTTTAGTTACCAAGTCGTCACCGCCCACAACGGTTGCTTGCAAATGGAAGTCACCGTGCAAGGCGAAATGGCGCACGCCGCCATTCCAGACAGCGGCACCGACGCGCTGCAAGGCGCGGTGCACATCTTGAACGCGTTGCATGCGCTGAACGAGAACTACAAAAGCACGACCTCCAAGATTGAAGGCATCACCCACCCTTACCTGAACGTGGGCCAAATCAGCGGCGGCACCAATACCAACGTGATGCCAGGCAAGGTGGTGTTCAAACTCGACCGTCGCATGATTCCGGAAGAAAACCCCGTCGAGGTGGAAGCGTCGATTCGCAAAACCATCGAAGACGCAGCGGCCTCTTTCAACCCACCCCGTGGTGGCAAGCAACTCAAGGTCGACATCAAACGCCTCTTGCTCGCCAAGGCCATGGTGCCGCTGGCTGGTAACAAGCCTTTGGTGGACGCCATTCAAAAACACGGTGGTGAATTGTTTGGCGAGCCCATCCCCGCTGTGGGCACACCGCTGTACACCGATGTGCGCTTGTATGTGGCACAGGGCATTCCCGGCGTCATCTATGGCGCGGGGCCACGCACAGTGCTGGAAAGCCATGCCAAGCGCAACGATGAGCGTGTGATGTTGGAAGATGTGCGTCGGGCGACCAAAGTTGTGGCGCGCACTTTGTTGGATTTGTTGAGCTGACCTTCTTTTTAGGGGTTCGCTCCGGAGACGGTTGAGCCCAGCACAGACTAAACCAGCAACGTAAAGAAGAAGACCAAAAATAGGGTTTCTCCGTAAAACAATCCGAGGCAACTTTGTATACAGTTTTGTATGCGAAAAATCCACAAGGAGAACTGATGACTCAATCCACCCATCCCGTCGACGAGCACCTGCCCACTGGCAAGCTCGCCGCTCTCGGCTTGCAACACGTGCTCGTCATGTACGCAGGCGCTGTGGCTGTGCCACTCATCGTGGGCCGTGCCCTCAAACTCAGCCCAGAACAAGTGGCCATGCTGATTTCAGCCGACTTGTTTGTCTGCGGCTTGGTCACCCTCATTCAGTCCTGGGGCGCGACCCAATGGTTTGGCATTCGCTTGCCCGTCATGATGGGCGTGACATTTGCTGCCGTGGCACCCATGGTGGCCATGGCCAGCGCCAACCCTGGCGATGCAGGTGCGCAAATGATCTTCGGCGCCATCATGGGTGCCGGTGCAATTTCTATCCTCATCGCGCCGCTGGTCAGCCGCATGTTGCGGTTCTTCCCGCCCGTGGTGACTGGCACCATCATTGCCGTGATCGGCATCAGCTTGATGCGCATTGGCATCAACTGGATTTTTGGTAACCCCTTCGGCCCCACTGCCCCATCCATCGTCAACCCAGAGCACGCCAAGTGGCTGGCTGACGCTGCCGCTGCGGCCTCGGCGCCGGGCTCCACACTGCCTGCTGTGCCCAAAGATTTGGCACTGCTGGCCAAGGTCCCCAACCCCAAATACGCCGACCTCACAGGCGTAGGCATTGCGGCGTTGGTGCTGGCATCCATCTTGATGATTTCCAAGTTTGCCAAAGGCTTCATCGCCAACATCTCGGTGCTGTTGGGCATCATCATTGGTGGCATCGTCGCCACCAGCATGGGTCTGATGAACTTTGACAAAGTGGGCAAAGCCGAGTGGTTCGGCATCGTCACACCATTCCAGTTTGGTATGCCTGTGTTTGACCCCGTGCTCATCCTCACCATGACTTTGGTGATGATCGTGGTGATGATCGAATCCACCGGCATGTTCTTGGCCTTGGGCGAAATGACCGACCGTCATGTGGACCGCGCAGCACTCACCCGCGGTTTGCGCACCGATGGTTTGGGCACGCTAATTGGCGGCATCTTCAACACCTTCCCCTACACCAGCTTCTCGCAAAACGTCGGCTTGGTCGCCGTCACTGGCGTGAAGAGCCGTTTTGTGTGCGTGGCCGGCGGCATCATCCTCATCATCTTGGGCGTGATTCCTAAGATGGCGGCCTTGGTGGAGTCTTTGCCCACGGTGGTCTTGGGCGGCGCTGGCTTGGTGATGTTTGGCATGGTGGCCGCCACCGGCATTCGCATCTTGGGCGGCGTGGACTTCAAGAACAACCGCTTCAACAGCTTGGTCGTGGCCATCTCCATCGGCATCGGCATGATTCCGTTGATCGCCCCTAACTTCAAGCAATGGATGCCGCACAACCTGCACCCATTGATTGAGTCGGGCATCTTGTTGGCGTCCATCTCGGCGGTGTTGTTGAACCTGTTCTTCAACGGTGCGTCCAAAGACGACTCGGCGGCAGTTGCTGCGGCTCGTCAAGCAGACAGCCACTGACCCCAAGCATTTGCTTGCGAAAAGCCCGCTCTGTGAGCGGGCTTTTTCATGGCAACCTAGGCCACCTAGCCGCAGCGCCTGTCACATAAGCAGTAATACCGACAAGGCGTGCAGCGCACACAGTTACACTCGCTGATCAAAAAAAGCATCCCATCATCGGATCGCAACACCACATTTCCCCATTGTCTGGAGCAAACAAAACATGGAACTACTTCAAAGCACTGACTTCTGGCTAGGCCTGATGCTGATTATTTGGATCAACATCATCTTGTCAGGCGACAACGCTGTCGTGATCGCTTTGGCGGCGCGCAGCCTGCCCCCCGAACAACAGAAAAAAGCCATCATGTTTGGCTCTGGCGCGGCAGTCGCCCTGCGTATTGGTTTGACCGTGGTCGCCGCCAAGTTGATGACCTTGGAATACTTGCAAATCGTTGGCGGCTTGTTGCTGCTGTGGATTGGCGCACAACTGTTGGAAGCTGAAGAAGAAGGCGAAGAAGAAGGTGCTGAGCACAGCAGCTTGTTTTCAGCCATCCGCACCATCTTGATCGCTGACTTGGTCATGAGCTTGGACAACGTGATCGCTGTGGCTGCTGCAGCCAAAGGCGACGAACTGTTGCTCATCATTGGCTTGGCCATCAGCATTCCTTTGGTCATCTTTGGTAGCACCTTGATGATCAAACTCATGGAACGTTTCCCCATCATCATCACCTTGGGTGCATGTTTGATCGGTTGGGTGGGCGGCGAAACCATCGCCAACGATGTGGTGCTCAAAGCATTCGGCGAAGCCAACTCTTGGTTCCATTTGGCCGCTTCCGCAGCAGGCGCTGTGATCGTCTTGGCATGGGGCAAATTCAAATCATCCCAGCACCACAAAACGGTGGAAGCCGAATAAGCTTTTAGCTGTTTCGCACCCCGTTCATAGCCAGCCTCTGCGCTGGCTTTTTTCTTGCCGCGACACAAAGGCCACTTGCACCACACAGGTGCAAATCACCGCGTTGGTGCATCGTCAGCTTGTATACAAACCAAACTCGCGCACAATTTGCCCCCGTCACGACGCAAATGGGCGCTTACAGCGGGCACCTTTATTGCAAGGTCGTATACATAGCACCTTCATTCACCTAGTTTTCAGAGGCACCCATGATCAAACGCACCTTCATCAAAACCACTCTCGGCTTGGCACTGGCTGCCAGTTTTGCAGGCGCTTCGGCACAGACCACGCCCCTCAAATTCCAACTCGACTGGCGCTTTGAAGGCCCTGCCGCGTTCTTCTTGGTGCCTGCCGCCAAAGGCTATTTCAAAGATGCCAAGCTCGACGTGACCGTCGACGCAGGCAACGGCTCTGGTGGCGCAGTCAACCGCGTGGCCTCAGGCGCGTATGACATTGGTTTTGCTGACTTGGCTGCGCTGATGGAATTCCACGCCAACAACCCCGATGCGCCTAACAAGCCTGTGGCCGTGATGATGGTCTACAACAACACCCCCGCTTCGGTGATGGCGTTGAAAAAATCTGGCATCAAAACACCGGCTGATTTGGCTGGTAAAAAACTCGGTGCGCCCGTGTTTGACGCAGGCCGTCGCGCCTTCCCCATCTTCGCGAAAGAGAACAAGGTTGGCGCCGTCACTTGGGTCTCTATGGATCCTCCTTTGCGCGAAACCATGTTGGTACGCGGTGATGTGGATGCCATCACCGGCTTCACATTCACCTCGTTGCTCAACATCGAAGCTCGTGGCGTCAAAGCTGACGACGTCGTTGTCATGCAATACCCAGACTTGGGCGTGAAGTTGTATGGCAATGCCATCATCGCGTCGCCTAAGCTGATCAAAGAAAACCCAGCCGCGATCAAAGCCTTCTTGGCGGCCTTCGCCAAAGGTGCAAAAGACGTGATCGCGGACCCAGCCAAGGCCATTGAAACCGTCAAAGCCCGTGACGGCATCATCAACAGCGAACTCGAAACACGCCGCTTGAAGCTGGCCATCGACACGGTGATCAACAGCCCCGATGCACGCGCGGAAGGTTTCGGACAAGTCAAAGGCCCACGTTTGTCGTTGATGGCATCTCAAGTGTCAGACGCGTTCAACACCAAAACACGCGTGAAAGCGGAAGACATTTGGAACGGTTCTTTCTTGCCATCCGCCAAAGAACTCGACGTGTTGCCCAAAGGTAAGAAGTAATAGGCACCTCTTGATGACAGCTTCTCCTGAACACTTCGTCGACTTTCAAAACGTCTGGCTCGCCTACAACGATGAGTTGTTGGCGCAAAACCACTTCGCCGTGGAAGACATCAACTTGCAGGTCAAACAAGGCGAGTTCATCGCCATCGTTGGACCTTCGGGTTGTGGCAAATCCACCTTCATGAAGCTCACCACGGGTTTGAAAAAACCCAGCCGTGGCGAGATTTATGTCGATGGCCAGCCGGTCAATGGCCCACTCAAGATCAGCGGCATGGCGTTTCAATCGTCCTCGCTGCTGCCTTGGCGCACCACACTCGACAACGTGTTGTTACCGTTGGAAATCGTTGAGCCTTACCGCTCGAACTTCAAAGAGAAGAAGGCCGAATACGAAGCGCGCGCCTTGAAACTGTTGCAAAGCGTGGGCTTGAGCGGCTACGAGCGCAAGTTTCCTTGGGAGCTGTCAGGCGGCATGCAACAGCGCGCCAGCATTTGTCGCGCCTTGATCCATGAGCCCAAGATGCTCTTGCTCGACGAGCCCTTTGGCGCGCTCGATGCGTTCACCCGTGAAGAGCTGTGGTGCACGCTGCGCGACTTGCATGCCGAACAAAAGTTCAACGTCATCTTGGTTACCCACGACTTGCGCGAATCGGTCTTCTTGGCCGACACGGTGTATGTGATGAGCAAGAGCCCTGGCCGCTTTGTGGTCAAGCGCGACATCGACTTGCCCCGCCCTCGCGACTTGGAAGTGACCTACACCCCTGAGTTCACCAACATCGTGCACGAACTGCGCGGCCACATTGGCGCCATGCGTAAAGACGGCACCAACCTCGGGCAATAAAACACCATGAATCAAAAACAACTCGAAACTTGGGCGCCTTGGGGCTTGCTCGTTGCCACCCTGCTGATTTGGCAGGCGGCCTGTTCGCTCTTTCATGTGTCCGAATTTGTATTCCCCTCGCCCCTGCGCATTTGGGAGCAAATGGTTGAATACCGTGACGTCATTGCAGGCCACGCTTGGCGCACCTTCTGGGTGACCATGGTGGGTTTTGGCATTGCCATCATCGTAGGCGTGCTGTTGGGCTTCGTCATTGGCAGCTCACGTCTGGCCTATGCCGCCGTGTACCCTCTCATGACAGGCTTCAACGCCTTGCCCAAAGCGGCGTTTGTGCCGATCTTGGTCGTGTGGTTTGGCATTGGCGTGGGCCCAGCCATCCTCACCGCGTTCTTGATCAGCTTCTTTCCCATCATGGTGAACATCGCCACAGGTCTGGCCACACTGGAACCTGAGCTGGAAGACGTGCTGCGCGTGTTGGGCGCCAAACGCTGGGACGTGCTGGTCAAGGTGGGCTTGCCCCGCTCCATGCCTTACTTCTACGGCTCGCTCAAAGTCGCCATCACCTTGGCATTTGTGGGCACCACCGTGTCGGAGATGACTGCGGCCAACGAAGGCATTGGTTATTTGCTGATTTCGGCGGGCTCGGCCATGCAAATGGGCTTGGCTTTTGCCGGCTTGGTGGTGGTGGGCGCCATGGCCATGATCATGTACGAACTGTTCAGCCTAGTAGAAAAGCACACCACCGGTTGGGCGCACAGAGGCTCACAAAACCACTGAGTGATGCCCCATCCCAAAGCCGCTTTTCAAGCGGCTTTTTTTAGACCTTTAATCTTCATTAAAAACACTAACTTAATCGAATATCCAGTGTTAATTCGATAAATTCACCGAATTTGCGAATATCATCAAAGGCACTTTCGCCCGGCGTTAGCCCTCATTGGCACGCCGGATTTTCTTTATTCAAGGCGATACACATGGCATCCTCCAACGAACACAGCCCCGAGAACCCACATCTCGGCCCCAACTCAGCAGACAAGCTCTTTCTGGCATTTTTGGTCTTGATCGTGGTGGCCGTGACATGGCTTGGCATTGTCAATTACAAAGAAGCACTCAAAACCGAACAAGCCAAAAGCAACGGCGAAGCTTGGGTGGCGTGGTTGACCGAAACTGGCACCACACGTTTTGAGGCCAGCACGCCACATCCCGCGTGCAAAGGTGGTGTTAAGCCAGCGGCAGATGCCAAAGCGGATGCACCCGGCACTTGGGGCGCTTGCTTGGCACACATCATGGCAACCACAGAGTTGAAAGACCAAATCAACACGTTTTTCAATGCCGCGCCTCATTTTGTGGCGGCTTGCGTGCCCTCTGACCGCACCCTCATGGGCGCCATTCTGTTGGAAGACTTGATGCCAACTCCTCCTGGCTCGGCCACCCCCTTCGTGGCCTCACAGCTGCTTGAGACAGACAGCATTGACTACAAGATGCAATTGCGTTTGTCCGTTTGTGACAAAGGTGGCTACGCCATCAAAGTTGCTGAATTTGAATTCTGAGGTGCGCCATGGAAATGACTAAACACGACAAATTTCTGCAAGACCTCAACGTTGAGGCCATTCTGGGTCAAGACCAAGAAGCTGACATTCCACGCGGCTTGCCCATGCGCAAGTGGCTGTACTCATGGTTGCTAGACCCCAACATCCCTGGCAACTTCCAAGCGGCCATCGACAAATGGATCAGCTACCTCATCATTGGTAACTTGTTCAGCTTGATGTTTGAACATGTGCCTGCGGTGTACGAGCCGTACCGCACCTGGTTTGAATTGTTCGACATCTTCTCGGTGGCCGTGTTCACCGTGGAATATGCCTTGCGCCTTTATCTCGCACCTGAAGACGAAGAATTCAAAACCCGCAAGAGCGCACGCTGGGGCTTTATTTCTAGTCCCTTTGCCATCATCGACTTCTTGGCTGTGGCGCCTTTCTATTTGAAGGCCTTCATCCCTATCGATTTGCGCGTGTTGCGATTCCTGCGACTCTTGCGAATTTTGAAGTTGTTCCGCGTTTTGATTCCAGCCATCGCTGAATTCAAAGAACTCAACAAAGGCCGCACGTTCCGTCAAAAGGTTCACGCCCTCGTGTTCCCTAGCCAATACGGCGGCACCATGCAAAACATCTTTGAGGTGTTCATTGCCGTTTGGGTGTTGTTGTCAGTGATGGCTGTGATCTTGGAATCGGTCAAAGGCATTCACTACATCTTGCATTTGCAATTCGTCATCTTGGACGCTGTGGCCGTGGCCATCTTCACCGTGGAGTACTGCATGCGCATTTACTCTTGCGTGGAAGAGCCGGGCTACAAAGGCGCTTTCTTGGGTCGCTTCAAGCAAGCCAAATCGCCATCCACCTTCATTGACTTCTTGGCAGTGCTGCCTTTCTTCTTGGAAGTGTTCTTGCACCACCTGATGGACTTGCGCTTCTTGCGAGTGTTCCGTTTGGCCCGACTGCTCAAACTCACACGCGGCAGCGATGCCACCGCCGTGTTGGTCAAAGTGGTCGTGCGCGAATGGCCCGTCATGGGCGCCGCCACCTTCATCATGATGCTGTTGTTGGTCTTGACGGCCAGCTTGGGCTATCTGTTTGAATACGACGCACAGCCTGAGAAGTTTGAAAACATCCCCACCTCCATCTATTGGGCGGTGATCACCTTGGCGTCTGTGGGCTATGGCGACATTTCTCCCGTGACGCCTATGGGCCGCGCCATGACCAGTGTGCTGGCCTTGCTCGGTATCGGCATCTTTGCCATCCCTGCCGCCTTGTTGGCCTCGGCCTTCAGCGATGAGTTGGTGAAAGAGCGTGACCAGTTGAAGGCAAACTTGTTTGCCATCCTCAAAGACGGCCACATCAGCGAAGCCGAAGCCGCCATCATTCGCTCCGAAGCCAAGCGCTTGCACTTGACGGTGGAAGAAGTGAACAAACTGATTGAAGTGGTCATCAAAGAGCACGAGTTGGAAGAACGCAATCCATTGCCGATCCACAAGATTGCCGAAAACCCAGCCTTGGCGGTGGAGCACTACAAAGTCTTGTTGGGTCAAATCCGACAACTGGGTGTGCAAGTGGATACTGCGCAGTTTGACCAAGCAGCACAAGCCGGTGAGCGCCTGTCTGCTAACGAATTCGCCTTGTGGCAAAAAATTCAAGGTAAAGCTTAAGCATCCGCACACGCGGCCACGCTTGACTGTGTGGCCGCTTTTTTATTCCCACACGACACACCTTCAAACTCGTTAGACCTTCGAATGACAACAGGATTTAAAACCACCCTGATGGAAGTATTGGACGGCTCGCCCAAGCACACGGCCAGCCGCTACGTCGAGTGGATGATCACCCTTGTGGTGTTGGTCAACTGCTCGGCTGTGATTCTCGATTCCGTCCCTGAAATTCACGCTGAATTCAAAGACTTCTTTCACGAGTTGGAGTTTTGGAGCGTGATGTTCTTCACGGTGGAGTACATCGCTCGCGTGTGGTCATTGGGCGCCAAGTACAGCCGCGAAAATGGCGGCTCATGGAAAGGTCGTTTCGAGTACATGTTCAGTGCATTTGGTTTGGTCGACTTCTTTGCCACCATGCCGCATTACATGCACATGTTCTTCCCTGCGCTCGACCTGCGCATCTTGCGCGTCTTGCGTTTGCTACGGATCTTAAAACTCTCCAAATACAACACCGCGCTGCAAGACTTGTTTCATGCCATCCATTCCGAGCGCCAAGCGTTTGGCTCTGCGGTGTTTTTGTTGACCATCGCCACCATCGTGTCTGCTTCATTGATGCACTTTGCTGAAGGGCATCATCAACCTGAATTCTTTGGCACGATTCCGCACTCCATCTACTGGTCCATCGTGACCATCACCTCTGGCTACGGCAACGTCGAACCCCTGACCAAAGCTGGCGAAGCCATTGCCTTGATCACTGGCTTCTTGGGCGTGTGTATGGCGGCGATCATGACCGGTATCGTGGCCTCGGCGTTCTCAAACCAAGTGGCGCGTAAGAAGGCCGCGTTTGAAGCGCAACTGCGTGAAGTTTTCAAAGACGGCAACATGTCTGACGAAGAGCAAGAAACCTTGAGACGCTTGCAAGCGCACTACCGCTTGTCAGATGAACAAGTCGAAGCCATGATGCTGCGCGCCAAAAACAAATCGTCCGCCAATGACTGAGCGAACCATGACTACAGCAGTTCCTACCCCCTCTACTTATCAACGCATCAAGCGTCGCACCTTCGAAATCATGGAAGGTGAAGTACCTGACAAGTACAGCCATTTCGTTGAAATCTTCATTGCGTTACTGGTGGTGGCCAACGTGATTGGCATCATCTTGGAATCGGTCCCCGAAATCCACGAAGCGTTCGAACACGAATTCCATCTGTTTGACATGTTCAGCGTCGCTGTTTTCTCGGTTGAATTCGTCATGCGTGTTTGGTCGTACAGCGAGAAATACATCCACAGTGGCGGCACGGCATGGGATGGTCGCAAAGAGTACGTATTCAGCTTCTACGGCATCATTGACTTTGTCAGCACCGTGCCCTTTTACTTGCAGCTGCTATTCCCAGGCGCTGATTTGCGCGTGCTGCGGATGTTCCGCTTGATGCGAATTTTCAAGCTCTCACGCTACAACAGTGCGTTTGAAGACATGGTGGCCGCCGTCAAGGCCGAGAAAGACTCTTTCTCCTCTGCCGTGTTCTTGCTGTTCATCAGCTGCTTGCTGTTCTCCTCGCTGATCTACATCATCGAAGGCCACGAGCAACCTGAAATCTTCCCATCCATCCCTGCTGCGATGCACTGGTTTGTCATCACCATCATCTCCGGTTGGGGCAACGTGGACCCCGTCACTTTTGTCGGGACGATCTTGGTGATCTTCACGCAAATCTTGTCCATCGCTTTGGCTGCGATCTTGACGGGTGTGGTGGCCACCGCATACACCGCCCAAGTTGAACGCCGACAAGCGTTGTACGAGATGGAAGTGCGCAATGTTCTCTCTGACGGCGTTGTCACAGAAGAAGAACAGGCCCAACTTAAAATTATGCAAGCCAAGCTTGGCATGTCTGATGAGCAAGTGGAAGCCATCAAACACCAAATGGAAGAAGAAAAACAAATTTCTGACGCCAACAAACAAGTGAAATAGATAGAGGCCAACCATGGACAACCACGCTTACGAAAAATACAAGCAAGAGAATCCGGACGTTTACACGCCCCTCTCCACCTACGAATACATCGACCAATTCGTGCATCAACTCACGGTTGCCGAAACTATTGTTTGTGTTGTGGCCGTTGTACTGGCCGTATTTGCTATTTACAAAATCGTTGTCAAACGCAAAGACAAAAACCAAGAAGATCATCTCGAATAAAGGAAGACACATGAGTGAAGCACCAGAAACAGAATTGCCAGATCACGGCAACGATCCATTCCGCACACGTTGCGCCATGTTGGTGTCATGTTTGGCCATGTGCTTGGCCATCGCTAGCTTGGGCGGCAACAACGCCTCCAAAGAGAGCATGAGCAACAACATCTTGGCTGCCAATGCTTATTCGTTCTACCAAGCCAAGAACATTCGCCAAACCGACTACAAAATCGCTGCCGATGAATTGCGCATTCAAATCGCCAACGACAAGCTCTCACCTGCAGCCAAACAAATGGCTGAGAAAAAACTCGAGGCCTATGAAAAGAACATCGCTCGTTATGAGTCTGAGCCAGAAACTGGCGATGGCAAAAAAGAGTTGATGGAAAAGGCCAAAGAGCACGAGCATGAGCGCGACATTGCCCTGCGCCAAGATCCTTGGTTTGACTATGCCGAAGCCCTGCTTCAAATTGCCATTGTGTTGACCTCTGTGGCCATCCTCACAGGTGCACATGTGCTGTTCTGGGTTCCATGTGCTTTAGGCATCATGGGCATCTTCGCCACCATCAATGGATTTATGTTGTTCATCTAAACTGAACCAACATAAAAAAGGGCCGCTCAATGAGCGGCCCTTTTGCATGGTGACTACAGCAATCAGACTAGAAAATTAGGATTTATTTACAAACACGATGCGTTAAATACGCTTCATAAAATCCGATACCCACATCAAAAAGAATCTATTTTTTAGATGGATTTTTCTAAGGAATTCAAAACATCTGAGCGCTCGGAATAACGCTTTGCTTGGTTTGGATCATCCGAGCAAACAGCTCAATAAGGTAGAGTGAGAAGTTATTCAAATACAACCTCTGATCTCCGATTTAGCAATGCAAAGCACTACCGAAAACGCGTCATGGCGCAATCGAATTGAACAATTCATCACCCACCATGCCATTCAGAATTTCTTAGTTCTCCTCATCGTCATCAACGCGGCCATCTTGGGCATTGAAACCAACCACAGCGTGATGGAATCATGGGGACACGAGCTGTTCTTGTTAGACCATGCCATCCTCGGTATCTTTATTGCTGAGATCGTATTGCTCATTGCTGCACGTGGTTTCTCATTCTTTAAAGATGCCTGGTGCGTGTTTGACTTCATCGTGGTGGGCATTGCCCTCGTGCCTGCTTCTGGCTCGTTGTCTGTATTACGTGCACTGCGTGTGTTGCGTGTGCTTCGTCTCATTAACAAAGTCGAAAGCATGCGCAAAGTGGTGGGCGGCTTGCTCAGCTCATTGCCAGGCTTGGGCTCGGTCTTTGGCCTGATCTTGATCATCTTTTACGTTGCTTCGGTCATCGCCACCAACATCTTCCACAAAGACTTCCCCGATTGGTTTGGCGACTTAGGCATGAGTGCCTTCACACTGTTCCAAGTCATGACGCTCGAGAGCTGGTCGGATGGCATTGCCCGCCCGATTATGGAAATATTCCCCTATGCGTGGATCTTCTTCATTTTGTTTATCTTGATCGCCACGTTCATCATCTTCAACTTGTTCATTGCCGTGATCGTGGACTCCATCACCGCGGATAAAGACAAAGACCATCGTGACCACCATCACCAACTCACTGTCCAAGAAGAATTACAAGAGCTCCGTCGTGAAATGGCTGAGTTGCGCCAATTACTGATCGAGAAGCACGCCCGATGACAACGCACCACACCTCGCCACTCGCCAGTTTTTACAAATGGGTGTTCAACCCAGAGTTCAAGCACGGCTATCAACGCCAAGTAGAACGCGGCATTGCCTTCCTGATCGTGGCCAGCGTGATTGCGGTGCTGATCGAAAACACGCCTGAAATCTACAACGCCAACGCCAGTTGGTTCCACTGGTTTGACATCATCACCGTCGGCATCTTCACAGCCGAGTACCTCATGCGCGTTGCCACCGCGCATCTGAACCCTGACTTTGCAGATAAAAGCTTTCCACGTTTGCGTTACGCCTTGAGCTTTTACGCGTTGGTCGACTTGATTGCCATTGCGCCGTTTTACTTCGCACGCTTTGTTGATGTGGACGTGGAAATGCTGCGTGTGTTGCGGGTCATGCGATTGGCTCGGATGTTCAAACTGTCGCGTCAAATCATTCCGGCTTGGCGAGAGTTCCATGAACTGAATGCGGGACGAAGCTTCCGTGCCAAAGTGTTTGCCATGCTGGAGCCCACCGGTCACTCAGGGCGCTTACACACCTACATCGACAACTTCATTGTGTTTTGGATTGCCTTGTCCATCACCTGCGTGGTGTTTGAAACCGTGGCCTCTGTGCATGCCTTGTTCGCCACGGAGTTCATGGTGATTGACGTCATCGCGTTCAGCATCTTCACGCTCGAATATGTAGCCCGCGTTTACTCAGCGCCCGAGAACCCGAAATACAAGCACCTGCGCATGCCGCATTGGGCGCATGTGCGTACCGGCCAAGCCATCATCGACTTGCTGACCATCCTGCCGTTCATTCTGGAAAGTCTGTTCAGCCAGCACTTAGATTTGCGCTTCTTGCGCGTCTTCCGTTTGATGCGAATGCTCAAACTCACGCGCTACACCTCAGCCATGGAAACCCTCTACAAGGTGGTGCTGCGCGAATGGCAAATCATCTTCGCCTCGGTGTTTGTGATGATGCTGTTGGTGGTGTTGACCGCCAGCTTGGGCTATTTGTTTGAACATCCCGCCCAACCCGACAAGTTTGAAAACATTCCGCAATCCATCTACTGGGCCGTGGTCACACTGGCCTCTGTGGGCTATGGCGATATCTCTCCCATCACGCCGATGGGACGTGCGCTCACTGTGGTGCTGGCCTTGTTGGGCATTGGTATTTTTGCCATTCCTGCCGGTTTGCTGGCCTCTGCGTTCACCGACCAACTGCGCATTGACCGCGATGCGTTCAAACACCGGTTGATGATGGCTTATGAGGATGGTTTGCTTGATGGTGCTGAACGCGAACTCATCGTGGCTGAAGCCGAGCGTTTGCACTTGTCACACGAAGAAGTCAAACGTCTGACCGAAGAGGCCAAAGCAGAATTTGAAGAAAAAGAAGCCGAGCACCTCACGCAAGCCAACGGCTTGGTGCTGGACGCCACCGCGCACCCACAACTGGCCGCGGCGCAGTTCCATCTGTTGGTCACGCAATTGGATCTGATTACACAAGCCACTGGCATCGACCCTCTGCGTAAAGGCCTTGCCAGCAGCAAAGGAGATACAGAGGTGGCACTGACCGTGCTGGATCTCTTGGCTCAAAAACAGCACTGAAGTCGCGTACGTTAACCCTGCGGCAGCAGGGGCGTGCATTTGCCTTTAAGGTATCGCTATGACTCATTTTTACGAACCCCGATTGGGCCACGGCCTGCCCCACGACCCCTTCAACGCCATCGTCGGCCCACGCCCTATTGGCTGGGTGTCTACACGCAGCAACGACGGCGTGTTGAACTTGGCACCCTACAGTTTCTTCACCGCGTTCAACTATGTGCCGCCCATCGTGGGCTTCTCTAGCACTGGACCCAAAGACTCGCTGCGCAATGTGCAAGAAAACGGCATGTTTGTGTGGAACCTCGTCACTCGTCCACTTGCCGAGGCCATGAACCAAACCTGCGCCCCCGTGAGTCCTGAGGTTAACGAATTTGAGCTGGCGGGTTTGGCCACTGCGCCCTCACACGTGGTGGATGTACCGCGTGTGGCCGAGAGTCCTGTGTCGTTTGAATGCCGCAGCACACAAATCATTCAGCTCGAAGGCCTCGATAAGCAAAAGGTGCCCACGTGGTTGGTGCTGGGTGAAGTGGTGGGCGTTCACATTGCAGACCATTTGCTCAAAGACGGCATTTACGACACTGCCAATGCTGGCCATATTTTGCGTGGCGGTGGCCCTGCGGACTATTTCAGCATTGGGCCTGAACAACTTTTTCACATGTGGCGCCCCAAGGCCTGAGCCTCTTAAAACCCATCTCTCCATAAAAAAAACCGCTGTCCGAAAACAGCGGTTTTTTGATGAACAGCTGGGGACTCGCCCCAGCAGTCAAGAGCGATTAGCCCACCACCATCAAGTGGAACGGCCACACGTACGCTTGCAGCGTCACATACAAGCCCACCAAGCAAGCCAGTGCGATGGAGTGGAAGAACACATAGCGCAAGATGTCGCCCTCGTGGTTGAACCAACGGGTTGCTGTAGAAGCTACCACGATGGACTGAGCGTCAATCATCTTGCCCATCACACCACCCGAGCTGTTGGCTGCGCCCATCAAGTTAGCGCTGAGGCCCAATTGCTCAGCAGCCACTTTTTGCATGCCGCCGAACAACACGTTGGAAGCCGTGTCAGAACCGGTCATGGCCACACCAATCCAGCCCATCAAGGTGCCGAAGAAGGGGTAGAACACGCCTGTGTTGGCAAACGCCAAACCGAGGGTGGTGTCCGTGCCAGAGAAACGCGTCAACGTGCCCAAGCCCAACATCAACACAATGGTCAAGAGTGAGTAGCGCACCAACCAGAAGGTACGTGCATAAGCGCGCACGATTTCTGTGGGCTTGTACTTCATCACCAATGCACCAACGATGGCCGACACAAAAATGCCAGTGCCGGTCGCAGACAACAAGCCCAATGTGTAGACCGCACCTTCTTTGGTGGGGTTAGGCACCACGGGTGGCATCTTTTCGATCAAGTTGTGCAAACCTTCGATGGGGAATGCAGGCGCCCAGATGCCGTTGAAGAACGCTTTCACAGGTGGCAAGCCCCAGATGAACACGAACACAGACAAGATCACCCAAGGTGTCCAAGCACGCACCAACTCGGCACGTGAGTGCTTCACCACAGCCACGGCAGGCTTGGCTTCGCCACCATCCGTCTCGTGACCTTTGAGCGAAGGCGAGGTCCAAATGGTTTTGGGTTGCCACACGCGCAAGAACATGATCAACGAAGCCATCGACACGATGGCCGCAATGATGTCCACCAGCTCTGGGCCGATGAAGTTAGACACCAAGTACTGAGGAATCGCGAACGACAAACCGGTCACCAAAATGGCTGGCCAAATTTCCACCATCGCTTTGCGACCGGCAAATGCCCAGATCAACCAGAACGGCACGAGCAAGGAGAAGAAAGGCAACTGACGGCCAATCATCGCAGTGACTTCCATCAAGTCGTAGCCGTGCACTTTGGCCAGTGTGATCACGGGCGTACCCAAGGCACCAAACGCCACGGGCGCGGTGTTGGCGATCAAGCTCAAACCAGAAGCAGCCAAAGGCGAAAAGCCCAAGCCAATCAAGATACCAGCGGTCACAGCCACGGGTGTACCGAAGCCAGCTGCGCCTTCGAAGAACGCACCAAAACAGAATGCGATCAACAGCAGTTGCAAGCGGCGGTCATCGGTGATGCCCGACAACGAGTCTTGCAACACTTTGAAGCTGCCGTTTTGTTCGGCCATTTGTTGCAAGAAGATGATGTTCAACACGATCCAGCCGATGGGCAACAAGCCCGTCAAGCCACCGTACATCGCAGCCTTGCCAGCCATCTCTGCAGGCATGCCATACGCCAAGATGGCCACCACCAAGGCAGCGACCAAACCCAAACCCGCCGCAATGTGCGCTTTGATGTGCATGAAGCCCAAAGCTACCAGCATCACGACCACAGGGATCGCAGCCAACAAAGTGGACACCACCATGTTGTTAAACGGGTCATAGACCTGTTGCCAAACCATACTCTTCTCCTACAAAGGTTCAATTAAAAATTGGTAATACCACTTAACCATAGTGTAAGAACCTGCATGCGGGCTGACAGCTCAGTGATTACCCTGAACAGAGGTGTTTTCTTCAGAATATCCATCTAATTTCGCCAATAATTTGGTCTTACCACTTTACATATCTATGGCTCGTCTCCCATCCCCTGTTGTTCGTTTGGCCGATAGCGTGGTCAATGAAATTGAGAAGCAAATTCTGGATGGCGCCTTGCGCCCCGGTGACCGCATCTCGTCTGAGCGCAAGCTCGCAGAAGACTTTGGCGTGTCACGCCCCTCCATCCGTGAGGCCATTCAAAAGTTGGTGGCCAAAGGTTTGCTTGTCACTCGCCACGGTGGCGGCACCACGGTGACCGACAGACTTGATGCCCCGTTTGTGGACCCTTGGCAAAACATGGTCAAAGACCACCCCATGCTTCACAGCGATGTGTTGGAAGTGCGTGAAATGCTTGAAAGTCAGGCGGCAGAGCTCGCCGCTCAGCGCGCTACTGATGTCGACATGGCTCGCCTCGACAAAGCCTTTGCCGAGCTAGACGAGGCCTACGCCAACAAAGACCTCGATCAATCGATTGCGGCCGATGTGGCGTTTCACCAAGCCATTGCCGAGGCATCGCACAACGTGCTGATTGGTCACCTCACGGCCAGTTTGATGCGCCTCATCCACGACCACGTGACCAACAACCTCAAACACTCGCACACACGCCCCGCGCAGTGGGAGCAGTTGCGCAGCCAACATCGCACCATTTGGAAAGCCATCAAAGCCAACAAGGCTGACAAAGCCAGCGTGGCGGCCAAAGAACACAGTGTTTACATCCGCGAAAGCATTGAAAACAATGCCCTCGATGCACACCGACGGATCAGCGCACTGCGTCGCGCTGAGTCCGTTTAAACCATCATTAATCTGCCGTGATCTTGGCGTTCAACACCACAGGGCGCCAACGCTTGATCTCGCGTTGAATCAACTGGCCAAACGCCTCGGGTGATGTGGGCGTGGCCGTGGCACCTTCGGTTTTGAGGCGCGCGGCTATCTCGGGTGTTGCCAAATTGGCATTCACCACTTGGTTGAGCTTTTGCACCACCGCTGCTGGTGTGCCCGCTGGCGCGACCAAACCGTACCACTGGTCAGCCTCAAACCCCTCCAAACCTTTCACCCCCGATTCGGCCAATGTAGGCACGTCGGGCAGCAAGTCCAAACGTTTGGGGCTCGACACCGCGATGGCGCGCAGTTTGCCCGCTTTGACCATGGGCACCAAGGCGGGTGCGCCAGTGAACACCATTTGAATTTGTCCTGCCACAGCATCCGTCACAGACGGTGCTGTGCCTCTGTAGGGCACATGCACCACGAAGGTTTGGGTGGCGAGTTTGAAATACTCCATCGCCAAGTGCGCCGCACTGCCATTGCCACCCGAGCCATAGTTGACTTTGCCCGGATTGGCTTTCAGGTACTTCACCAATTCCGCCACATTCGTTGCAGGCACAGACGGGTGAACCACCAACACATTGGGGACCTTCGCCACCCACGCCACGGGGGCAAACGATTTCACAGGGTCATACGGCAAATTGGGGTACACCGACGGCGCAACCGCCAATGTGCCCACATGGCCCATCAACAAGGTGTAGCCATCGGGCGCGGCCTTGGCAGCGCGGTCTGCACCAATGGTGCCGCCAGCGCCGGGGACGTTGTCAATCACCACGGGTGCGCCCGTGGCTTCGGTGATTTTTTGGCCTATCGTGCGCGCCAACACATCGGGGCTGCCACCAGGTGTGAACGGCACGATGATGCGAATGGGTTTATTCGGATACGCCGCATCGGCCCAAACAGGTGACACCACACAAGCGGCCAGCGTAAACAAGAACATCGATCGTTTCATCATCCAACTCCCAAGATTGAAGTGGCGATCTTAAGTTCAGATCACGCCCAGTAGAGCCGCTGAGGGTTGTCGCTCAGCACGGTCTCCAGATGCGCAAGCCCCACCCATGTGGTGAGCTCGGCCAAGAGCGCGTCATAGTGCGCCAGATGTTCGTGGTTGGTGCAAGGCCAGTCGCTTCCCCAGAGCAAAGCTTGGGGCCCCAGCTCTTGCAACCACAGTTGCGCCAAGCGTGTGGCATCCACACCGCCCAAGCGGTACGCACCACTGAGCTTGACGTAGGTGGGGGCGTGCTGCGCACGTTGAGTCAGCAGCGCAATGCTGGTGTCGGTGGCTTTGGCCTCGTTGGGCTTGGCCATGTGATCCACCACCAAAGGCACATCCGTGGGCAGCTGCGCCAGCGCATGGGTCAGAGCCCCTTGGTCTGTGTGCACCTCGAGATGCCATCCCAGCTCATGCAGTGCGCGCCATACAGGCTCCGCACGCGTCCATTCGGGAATGTCGTGGGAGACACCCGACAAATTCAACCGAATCCCGCGCACGCCTTCTGCATGCAAAGCCTTCAACGCATCGGCCTGTGTATCGGCAGCTACCACGGCCACGCCTCGCAACATCTCGGGATGATCCTTCAGCGCACGCAGCATCAGCTGGTTGTCTACGCCCAAAAAGCTGGGTTGCACCCAAACACCGCGCGTCACACCCGCGCTTTGCGCAAGCGATTGCCAGTCAGACAAAGCAGCGGTGTACTGCGGCACATAACGCGCACCGGCCACAGCCTCGCCCGCATGGAACACATGGAAGTGGGTGTCTACCCAATTTTTTGACGTTGTCAGATTCATGCGCTATATTCTAGTCCTCTAGATGTCTAGTTCCAACATGAACACCGCCCTGTCCACCCATACCCCAGGCCAAAGCCGTTACGGCACATTAGCCCTCGCGCTGCGCGACCGCATCTTGCAGGGTGAATGGGCCCCAGGTGACGTCATCCCAGCCGAGTCCGCCTTGGCGCAAAGCTACGGCGTGGCCTTGGGCACGATTCGGCAAGCCTTGTCCTTGCTGGTGGAAGATGGCGTGTTGCAACGTCGACACGGCAAAGGCACGTTCGTGACCAAAGGGGTGGATGGCGCATCGATGATGCGTTTCTTTCGCTTTCGAGGCGTCGAGGGAGGTCACAGCAAAACACCGCAGTCGCGCATTCTGAACAGCCGCCTGCGCAGCGCCACAGCACACGAAGCCCATGCGTTTGCTCTGCCGCAAGGCGCACAAGTGCTGCAGTTTGAACGCTTGCGCAGCCTCGACCTTGAACCCTGTTTGCTAGAAACCATCGTCTTGCCCCTGCCCCTTTTTGGCGCATTGGCCGACTCAGACACCGAGGCCTGGGACGATTTGCTCTACCCCATGTACCAGCAACGCTGCGGCGTGGTAATTCAAAAAACACAAGACAGCCTGAGCTTTTCACAACTCAACGCCACCCAAGCCAAACGGCTCAAACTGCCTGCGGCCCACCCGTGCGTTCTGGTGGATCGACAGGCCTTTGACATCGCAGGTCACTGCGTAGAGCTGCGCACCACGCGCGGCGATGCATTCGCCTTCAAGTACACCGCCCAATTGCATTGAGACATTCACACAGGAGATACGCCTTGACACACACCACACACCTCTGGCGACGCCGCACTTGGACTGCATTGGCGCTGAGCACCTTGTCCCTTGGCATATTGGCGCCCACCGCCATGGCGCAAGGCGCGTTTCCCAACAAGCCCATCACCTTGGTGGTCACCTACCCGCCAGGTGGCGGTGCAGATGCCATGGCACGCTTGATTGCCCCCAAGATGGGCGAAGCACTAGGTCAAGCGGTCATCATCGAAAACAAACCAGGTGCGAGCGGACAAATTGGCGCATCGGCCGTGGCCAAGGCGGCACCCGATGGCTACACCTTGATGTTGGATGCATCCTCCTTCTCCGCCAACCCAGCGCTCTATCCCAAGCTGCCGTATGACAGCCTCAAAGCCTTCAAGCCGATTGGTGTGGTGGCCTTGTTCCCCAACGTCGTGTTGGTCAACGCCAACTTCCCTGCCAAAAACATTGCAGACCTCACAGCTGCCGCACGCAAAAACAAAGATGCGGTGTCGTATGCCTCTTCGGGCAATGGATCGGCCCAACACTTGGCGGGCGCCTTGTTTGAATCGGCCGCCAAGGTGGACATGGTGCACGTGCCCTACAAAGGCGGCGGCCCCGCACTGAACGATGTGATTGGCGGCCAAGTGCCTTTGTTCTTTGGCAACCTCGCCTCGACCTTGCAACATGTGCAATCGGGCAAGCTCAAAGCATTGGCGGTCACCTCGGCCAAGCGCTCACCCATCTTGCCGGAGGTGCCCACCTTGGCAGAAGCGGGTTTGAAAGGCGCAGAGATTTACGAATGGAATGCCGTCTTCGCACCAGCCAACACACCCGAGCCTGTGGTGGCCAAATTGGCAGCAGCCTTTCAGCAAGCCTTGGAATCCCCCGATGTCAAAGCACGCGTGGCACAGCTCGGTGGTGACATTCAAAAAGGCTCTCCCGAGCAAAGCAAAAAATTTATTGAGCAACAAATCAATCTGTGGAGTCGCATCATCAAAGAACGCGGCATCACCACCGAATAACCCAAGGAAAAACCACCATGAACCTCATCGACACTCACACCTTGACACGTCGCCAACTGCTGGCCAGCACTGCGGCCTCGGCACTGGCGTTGTCGCCCGCCCTCGCGCGCGCCGATGCCTGGCCCACCAAGCCACTGCGTTTGGTCGTGCCGTTTGCACCGGGTGGTAGCTCTGAAATCGTGGCACGTGCTTTGGCCGGTGAGCTGGCCAAGACCATTGGCCAAAACGTGTTTGTGGACAACAAGCCCGGTGGCGCAGGCAACATTGCCATGCAAGAAGTGGCCAACTCAACCGACGAACACACCCTCGTCTTGGGCCACATCGGCACCTTGGCCGTCAACCCGTACATCTTCCCCAAGCTGTCGTATGACGTGAACAAAGATTTCACGCCCATCACGCTCATCTCTAAAGTGCCCAGCTTGTACGTGGTGCATCCCGACCTGCCCGTGAAGAACCTCAAAGAGTTTGTGGCCTACGCCAAAGCCAACCCAGGCAAGCTCAACTACGGTTCGGCTGGCAACGGCAGCGCGGGCCACTTGGCATTTGAATACCTCAAGATGGTGTCCGACACCTTCATCTTGCACGTGCCATATCGCGGCACAGGCCCCATGCTGACCGATTTGATGGCCGGTCGCCTGCAAGCGGCAGCCGTGGGTGCGCCTGCATTGCTGCAATTCATCAAAGCAGGCAAGCTGCGCTGCATTGCCACAGGCAGCAGCACACGCTTGCCCCTCTTGACCGATGTGCCCACCGTGGCCGAGCAAGGCTTCAAGGGCTTTGAGATGACGCAGTGGTACGGTCTGATGGCGCCCAGCAAAATGCCCAAGGCCAATCTCGAAAAACTAGAGAAGGAAGCCGTTGCCGCCGCACGCAGCAAAGTGGTCCACGACAAACTCAGCCAAGACACCGCGTTGGCCATCGGCAACACGCGTGCCGAGTTTGAAGCCTTCATCAAAGTCGAACAAGCGCGTTGGAAGCCCGTCATCGCGCGGGCACAAATCAAGCCTGAAGGGGCTTAACAAAAAAGCCACCTTCGGGTGGCTTTTTCTTTGGCAGCAAGTTTGCTTATTTGATGAAGCGAATTTGCTGGTTGATGCGTTCAAGAATTGGTTTCTTCTTTTCGTTGAACACCGCCTTGTTTTCTTCGATCAAGTTCTTGCCCTTGGTGTCAATCGAGATGATCAAGGGGCCAAACTCTTTCACACGGTTCACCCACAAGGTTTCGGGCATCCCTAGATCGGTCCACTCCGCGGCTTCGATCTTCTCCACTTGCGTGGCAGCCAACACCGCACAACCACCGGGGAAGATCGCGTGCACAGCTTTGTTTTCCACACAACCTTCTTGCGTTTCAGGTCCCATGCCGCCCTTGCCCACAATCAATTTCACGCCAGTGCGTTTGATGAATTCCTTCTCAAACTTTTCCATGCGCATGCTGGTGGTTGGGCCAATCGACACCATTTCGTATTCGCCATTTTCTTTTTGGCGCACGATGGGGCCCGCATGAAAAATTGCGCCGCCCTCTAAGTTGACGGGCAGCTCGCGGCCAAGCTCAATCAAGCGGCGATGCGCCACATCGCGGCAAGTGACCAGCGTACCTGTGAGGTACACCACGTCACCGATGTTCAACGACTCCAAGTCTTCGTCTTTGATGGGGGTGGTGAGAATTTTCTTCACAGCGTGAATCCTTTGTGCGAAATGATTTCGTAAGACATGTCGGCATTGATCTTGATCTTGCCGCGACGGTGCGCCCAGCAGCCGGTGGACACCGCCACACCAATGGTGGAAGGGTGACGTGCGGATGATTCGATGTTCACGCCCATCACACTGTTGTTACCCGTCAAGCCTTGCGGGCCTAAGCCCAACTCGTTCAAGCCATCGGTCAACAGCTCTTCCATCAAGGCGGCGTTGTCGTTGCTGTGGCGAGACGTCACGGGGCGAAGAATGGCTTTCTTCGACAAACGTGCGGCTGTTTCAGCCGAGGTGGAAACACCCACACCGACCAACAAAGGCGGGCAAGCATTCACACCGCGCGAAGTGATGACGTCAAACACAAACTCAGCCACACCTTCGTAGCCTTGGCCGGGCATCAACACTTTGGCGGCTCCGGGCAAGGTGCAACCGCCACCTGCCATGTAAACGTCGATGATGACGCTGTCGTCACCGGGCACGATTTCCCAATCGAGCCATGGAATTTTTGAACCGGTGTTGGTGCCTGTGTTTTTCTCGACAAATGTCTCGACCGCGTTGTGGCGCAGAGGGCCGTCTTTGGTAGCGCCTTGTGTGGCGCCCAACAAAATTTCTTCCAACTCACCCAGCAATGGAAAGTTAGAACCTGCGGTGAGGAAGTATTGAATGACGCCTGTGTCTTGGCAGCTGGGGCGGTCGAGTTTGTCTGCCGCATCTTGGTTTTGACGCATGGACTCATACACCTCTTTGGCCAAGAAGTTGACTTCTTTCTCACGCAACTCGCCCAGCTTTTCGGTCACGTCGGTGGGCAAACGCTTGCCGATGTACGACGTGAACTTCGCCATCACATGGGTCAGATCTGCTACTGCTGCTTCTTTGTTCACGGGGAACTCCTTTGGTTAATGGGTGGGCGCTCAGTCGAGCGTGACCTTGCCTGCTTTGACAAGCGAGGCAAACTTTTCTGTTTCTTCTTTGATTTGCTTGGCCATCTCTTCGGGCTTGTTGCCGATGGGCTCTGCACCGATGTCCAACATTTGCTTTTTGAACTCCGCAGAGTTGATGATCTTCACGATCTCGGTGTTGAGTTTTTGCACCACCGGCTTAGGTGTGGCTGCTGGGGCCAGCAAACCAAACCAGGTGCCAATCGCCACACCGGGCAAACCGGCTTCTTGCAAGGTGGGCACATTGGGCAAGGCCGAAGAACGTTTGGCGGTGGTCACTGCCAAAGGCTTCAACTTGCCTTCTTTGATGAAGGGCAACACTGGCGTGACGGTGTCAAACGACATGTCCACTTGGCCACCCAATAAATCGGTGGTCAACGGCGCGCTGCCTTTGTAGGGCACATGCAAAATTTGTGCGCCAGAGGCCATTTGAAACTGCGTGCCAATCATGTGCTGCGCGGTGCCGTTGCCGTTCGAGCCATAGGCGAGCTTGTCAGGTGCGGCCTTGCCTGCGGCCACGAGGTCTTTCACGCTGTTGTAGGGCGACTTGGCATTGACCACCAACACGTTGGGCACCATGGCCACCGTGGTGATGGGTGCGAAGTCTTTGTCGAAGCTGTAGGTCAGGCCCTTGTACACACTGGTGGCGATGGTGTGGTGCACAGCGCCCATCAACAAGGTGTAGCCATCGGCATTGGCCTTGGCCACTTGCGCAGCACCCAAGGTGGCACCCGCGCCGGGCTTGTTGTCCACGATGACGGTTTGACCCAAATTGGCTGAGAGCTTGGTGGACACCGCACGGGCCAACACGTCGGTCGTGCCACCGGGCGGGAACGGCACGACGATGGTGATGGTCTTGCTGGGCCACGCTTGGGCCTGCGCCAAACCTGCTGCACCACACACGGCAGCCACCAGCATTTGCTTTTTGAACCTGCTCAACATGTTGTCTCCTTTTGTTTGTTGGAAACAACTGTAATTTTTTTAAGGTTAAAAATTCATCGCTATATTCAAAGCATTGTTAACCTAAAGCTAAAGATATGACCAAGCTCATCAGCCCTGCCGACTTAGGCTTTTTCATCGCGCTGGCCAACGCGGGCTCGCTCAGCGCAGCAGCGCGCGAGCAAGGCATCTCGACCGCAGCGGTCAGCCGCCACTTGGGGTTGATGGAATCGCGTTTAGGAATTCCGCTGGTCAACCGCACCACGCGACGCATGGGCCTCACGCCCGAGGGCGAGGTGTATTTGGACTACGCCCGCAAAATCATGGGCGACATCGAAGGCCTTGAAACTCACTTGCTGGGTGCCACTGCTGCACCACAAGGCCTGCTGCGCGTGAACGCCACCTTGGGCTTTGGCCGCAGCCACATTGCGCCGCTCATCTCACAGTTCACACGCCTGCACCCCAAGGTAGATGTGCAGTTGCAGCTCTCGGTCAACCCACCACCCAGTGGCGACGATGCGTTTGACATTTGCTTTCGCTTTGGCAACCCGCCCGACTCTCGCTCGATCGCGCGCTTCATTGCCGCTAATCAACGCGTGGTGGTGGCCTCGCCCGCTTACCTGAAAAAATTTGGCATTCCCAAAACACCGTCGGAGTTGGTGAAGCACAACTGCATTGGCATACGCCAAGGCGACGAAGCCTATGGCCTGTGGCGTTTCACCACCGCGAAGGGCAAAGCCAAAGAACAACAAACAGAGAGTGTGAAGATTCGCGGCAACCTCACCACCAACGATGGCGGCGTGGCGTTGAACTGGGCGCTCGACGGCCACGGTGTGTTGCTGCGCGCGCAATGGGATGTGGAGAAATATGTGCAGTCCGGCAAACTGGTGCAGCTGCTACCCAACTACAACAGCCCCGATGCTGACATCTATGCCATCTACGCCGAACGCCACCGCACCTCGGTGCGGGTGAAGGCCTTGATTGATTTTGTGGCGGCGGCGTTTAAGCGGTCATGAACCGATTTGCATGCAATGGGCAAGCTCACGTTTTGCACCCAGCCATCCAGTATGCTCACTGACTGACGTCAATATTTAGCCCCTTTTTTCGCCCGTTCTGCCCCACATGTTTAGCCCCCACGCCACCGGTTTTATGGTGCTTCATAGCAACCAGCTAGAGGGCCTGCGCGAGTTGGCGGTGCAGTTCATCCGCAACCACCCGCTGCCCGTGCTTGCGCCCGAGGTGTTGCTGGTGCAAAGCAACGGCATGAAGCATTGGCTCGAGCTGGCCTTGGCCAAAGACCTAGGCATTTGCGCGGCCACGCAGGTCGAACTGCCGTCTGCCAAGCTGTGGCAGATTTACCGTGCGGTGTTGGGGCCTGACAGCGTTCCCGCGCACATGCCGCTGGACAAGTCGCCACTGGTGTGGCGCATCATGCGTTTGCTCCCCAGTTTGTTGGCCAAGCCCAGCTTTTCGCCGCTGAAAAACTACCTAGGCCAATCAGAGGCTGACGCATCGCCCATGAACCGCCGCGCGTACCAACTGGCCGCGCAACTGGCCGACGTGCTGGACGGCTACCAAAACTACCGCGCCGATTGGCTAGAAGACTGGGCCCAGGCCCGAGACCAATTGCGCACACAAACCGGCATGGCTACACCCTTGCCCGCCGCACAAAGCTGGCAACCCGAGCTGTGGCGCGATTTGCTAATCGACCTAGCGACTGATGCAGAGGTGAAGGCAGCTTTACATACTGATACGCAACACAGCTACAGCTCACGCGCCAAAGTGCACGAGGCGTTCATGACCAAGATGGCATCACTACCCGAGGGCCAACGCCCTGCGGGTGTGCCACATCGCATCATGGTGTTTGGCGTGACGTCGCTGCCCATGCAAACCGTGCAGGCCCTGGCCGCTTTGGGCCGCGTGTGCCAAGTGCTCATGCTGGTGCAAAACCCTTGTCAGCACTACTGGGGCCATGTTGTGGAAAGCCGTGTGCCCTTGGCAAAGTTGTCTAAGCAACGCCAAGCGCACAAAGCCGGTTTGCCCGTGCCGCAAGACGATGGCTCGTTGTCTGAGGCTGACCAATACACACTGCACACCGACACGCACCCCCTGCTGGCTGCGTGGGGCAAACATGGCCGCGACTATTTGCACTTGCTCGATGGCTTTGACGATGTGGATCAATACAAAGGCCAATTCAACCGCGTGGATGTGTTTGTCGACCCCGCAGACACCGCCGCCGACGAAGGCCGCGAGCCCACGATGCTGGAGCACTTGCAGTCGTCCTTGCTCAACCTCGCGCCACTGCCCGACCACTTAACCGACGTGCCCGCAGATGACAGCAGCGTGCGCTTTGTGCAAACGCACTCGGCCCAGCGCGAGGTCGAGGTGCTGCACGACCGCCTGCTGGCGTGGCTGGATGCGGACGACACCTTGAAGCCCAGCGACATCATGGTGATGGTGCCCGACATGGCCAACTTTGCGCCGCACATCCATGCGGTGTTTGGGCGCTTCTCCAGCAACGACCCGCGCCACCTGCCCTACACCGTGGCCGACACCACGCCGCGCACCGAGCCATTGGTGCAAGCACTAGACACCTTGCTGCAACTGCCGCAACTGCGCGTGACGCGCGTGGAGTGGCAAAGCCTGTTTGAAGTGGCCGCCGTGCGCGAACGTTTCAGCCTAGAAGAACACGACGTGGCCCAGCTCGACACCTGGCTGGCCGACGCCGGTGTGCGCTGGGGCCTAGACGCGCAACACCGCAAGCCGTGGGGCATTGCACCCGACATGACCGATGCCAATCAAAACAGTTGGCTGTTTGGCATCGAGCGTTTGCTGCTGGGCTACGCCACAGGCGCGAGCGACGACCTCGCCACACCGTGGGCCGACACACTGCCCCAAGCAGGCGTGGGCGGGCTAGACGCACGCGTGGTCGATGGCCTGTTGCAATGGCTGCGCCACACACACATTGCGCTGATCAAACTGCGCCAAGAACACACACCCACCGAATGGGTGGCAGTGCTGCAGCAGCTCGTGGCGTTGTTCTTCAAACCCAGCAACGAAGCCGATGAACGTTTGATTGAACGCGTCATGGCCCCGCTAGAAACATGGCTGGCCGAATGCCAACTGGCCCGCCTCGACAGCCCACTGCCACTGGTGGTGGTGCGCGAACACTGGATGGCCCAGCTGCAACAGCCCGCCATGCAACGCCGCTTCTTTGGCGGTGGTGTGCAGTTCGCCACGCTCATGCCCATGCGTTCCATCCCGTTCAAGTGCGTGTGCTTGTTGGGCATGAACGACGGCGACTACCCGCGCAGCCAAACCCCACGCGACTTTGATTTGATGAGCGACGCCGCACACGCAGGCAGCACGCAATCACATTGGCGTGCAGGCGACCGTTCGCGCCGCGAAGACGACCGCTATTTGTTTTTAGAAGCCTTGCTATCGGCCCGGAACAAGCTCTACATCAGCTGGCAAGGACGGCGCACGACGGACCATGAAATCAAACCACCTTCGGTGTTGGTGGCGCAGTTGATGGACTACCTCAATGCGGTGTGGACGCATGACGGCGGCGTGGCTTGCGATGCGCCGTTGCAACCGCTGCAAGCGTTTTCGCCCAAGTACTTCACACAAGATTCAGCGTTTCAAACCTATGCCGATGATTGGCAACGTGCGTTGTTGTCGTCCACTGCTTCGTCTGCGGCGGCAACGCCAAACGAAACGGCTCCCACCGAACTCACGCTGCAACATTTGCAACGCTTGTTGCGTCAACCCGTGGAAGTGTTTTTGGTTGACCGTTTGCGCTTGCGACTAGATCAACCCGAAGAAGCCGCCGAGGAAGAAGAACCTTTCTCGCTCGACGGATTAGAAAAATACAAACTCAACCAACGCATTGCACAGGCCGAAGATGCCCAGCAAGCCATCGCCCAACTGCGCCTGAGTGGGCAACTGGCCTTGGCCGGTTTTGGCGAAGCCCAGCAACACCTGTTTGAAAACGACCGTCAAAAGCTACGCGAGCAACTGGATATGTTGTTGCCCAAGTGGCCCAACACTTTGAGCGTGCAATCCGCCCACTGGCAGCTGGGCCACACACACCTGAATGCTGAGTGGGCCAACGGCCAAACCATGTGGCACACGAATGCCAAAGTGCATGGCGCAGGGCAACAGTGGCTGCAAGTGGCGCTGCGCCCAGGCGCGGTGACGGAAGGCAAAAAAGAAAACCAAGTCCCTCGCATCGACACACTCAGCCAGATGTGGTTGCACCACTTGGCCGCCTGCGCCAGTGGCACGCCCACCACCAGCGTGCAAATTGGTTTTGATGCTGCCATCGAACTCAAACCCATCGCGGCTGACACTGCCCTTGCACATTTGCAAGATCTGTGCGATGTGTATTTAGAGGCCTGGACACAGCCCCTGCCCGTGGCGGGCAAAACCGCCTGCGCGTTTGTGATGGGCGTGTACGGCGGCAGCAAAGACGCGATGGGCAAAGCGCAAACCACATTTGAGGGTGGACACAACAAAGACGGCGAATACAAAGGCTCGCCTGCTTTGCAACGCGTGTTCACAAATTTTGAAGAGATAGAAGCAAATCTGAACCACTGGGCTACCCGCTTGTACGAGCCCATGTTCAAAGCTGCCAAGGTGATTCACCTAAATGCCGACAGCGCTGAGGAGGCTGACGCATGAAAGCCCTCAACGCACACACCCTGCCGCTGCATGGCCGTCAAGTGATAGAGGCCAGCGCAGGCACAGGCAAAACTTGGACACTCGCTGCGCTGTACCTTCGCTTGGTACTGGGCCACGAACGCACCGAGGCTTTGCTACCACCACAAATTTTGGTGATGACGTTCACCGACGCAGCCACGGCTGAGCTGCGCGAGCGCATTCGCACACGATTGAGCCAAGCCGCCACTTACTTTGACTTGAGCGCGCAGGGCCGCGAGTTTCCCGCCTCGTTGAAAGTGGATGAGTTTTTAGAAACACTGCGCGACAGCTTTGACGATGCGCTATGGCCACGCTGCGCCTTGCAGCTCAACTGCGCCGCCGAGTGGATGGACGATGCCGCCATCTACACCATTCACGGTTGGTCGCGTCGCATGCTTACGCAGCACGCGCTAGAGAGCCACAACCTGTTTGAGCAAACGCGCTTAGAAAACGCAGATCAGCTCAAGCTCACGCTGGTGCAAGACTATTGGCGCGAATGGTTTTACCCACTCAGTGGCGACACGCTGCAACACATCACGCCCCTCATTGGCCAAGACCCAGCCAAGCTTCTGAAAACCTTGAGCGAGATGTGGAAAGAACAAGAGCGCAAACCACGCGAGGTGGTGGCACCCGACATCACCCCCACACAAGCCATTGACACACACATGGCGTGGCAAGCGCAGGTGGAAGCTGCGGCACTTGCTTCGCGTGAAGCGTGGAGTGATGCGGTGCTGCAAGCCCTGCAAGAAGCAGGTGCGCAGAAAAAAATCAAAGGATTGCGTGCCGACTACTTTGCCAACTGGCTGAGCGCACTGCAAGCGTGGGCCACGCAAAACACGAAGGCTCACATCAGCAAAGAAGAATTCAAAGTACTGGAGCGCTTCACCACCCAAGCCTTGCAAGACAAAGGTTGGGCCGAGGCCGAAGGCATTGCTTTCTTCGCGGCGATGCAAACCTATATTGAATTGTTTGACGCCAAACCAAATACCGACAAACACATTGCCCTGCACGCCGCATACGCGGTGGGCGAAGCCTACAAGGCAGCTAAAACACAACGCGCCGCGTTTGACTTCTCGGACCTGTTGCAAAACCTGCATCACGCGGTGATGGCCGACGATGGCCGATTGGCCACCGCCATTCGCCAGCAATACCCTGTGGCTTTGGTGGACGAGTTTCAAGACACCGACCCGTGGCAGTACGGCACGCTCAACCGCATCTATGCGCCAGACGCCTGCAACGAAAGCAACGCACTGGTGATGATTGGCGACCCCAAGCAAGCCATCTACAGCTTCCGTGGCGCAGACTTGGGCACGTACTTGCAAGCGCGCAACGATGCGCAAACCACAAACACAAACGCGCTGCACACCCTCACCGGCAACCACCGCTCCAGCGTGGGCTTGGTCAAAGCGGTGAACCATGTGTTCATGCAAACCGAGCAACCGTTTGCATCAGCCCAAGGCGAGATTGAATTTGTCGAGGTATCCGCCCAAGGCAAAGAGCCTGCGCTGCTGGTGAATGGCGAAGAACGCCCACCCTTCACCGTGTGGCAAATGCACCCCGAGGGTGATGCTGATGTGGTGAGCAGCGCCAACTATTTGCACCACACCGCGCAGGTGTTTGCCGACCAAATGGCTGACTTGTTGAATCAAGGTGCAGCTACCCCCGGCGACATGGCCGTGCTGGTGCGCAGCCAAAAGCAAGCCGACGCCGTGCGCCACGCCCTGCGTGCGCGACACATCCCCAGTGTGTATTTGTCGGATCACACGAGCGTGTATAAATCGACCGAAGCCACAGACTTGTGGCGCTTGTTGCGTGCGGTGGCGTCGCCCCGCCAAACAGGCTGGGTGCGTGCCGCAGTGGGCAGCCGCTTGTGGGCGCTGGACTTGCACGAGGTGTTGACCATCACGCAAGACGAAGCGCAGTGGGAACAACTACTTGAACAGTTCCACCAATGGCACGGCCTGTGGCAACAACACGGCGTGCTGCCCATGTTGCACCAGTGGCTGCACAGCCAGCACGTGGCGCAACGCATGTTGGCGCAGCCCGATGGTGAACGCCGCTTGAGCAACCTGCTGCACTTGGGCGAACTGCTGCAACACGCCGAGCAAAGCCTGCAAGGCGAACACGCGCTGGTGCGCTACCTGGGCGAACAAATTCACAGCCAACACCACGACAGCGATGCACAACAAGCACGCCTAGAAACCGATGCCTTGTGCGTGAAAGTCATCACGTATCACAAGAGCAAGGGCTTGCAATACCCGCTGGTGTTTGTGCCGTTCGCAGGCGCATTTGCGGTGGAGAAAAAAGCCAAAGCCAATTTCGCGCAAGACGATGAAGCAGATGACGACAGTGATGCAGAAGCCACCTCGGTGGAAGAAGACATGCGCCTGTTGTACGTCGCCCTCACCCGCGCACAGCGTGGCTTGTGGATGGGCGTGGCCGAAACCAAAAATGATTTGAGCAAAGCCACAGCTAAAACCGAATTGAAACGCAGTGCCTTGTCGTTACTGCTCAAGCGCGAAGTACGTGGCGATTTGGGTAACCAGCTGCACAGCTTGTGGGGCACATGCGCACACATCCAAGTGGTTGCATTGCCAGAGTTGCAAGGCATCCGCTACCAAGCCCCTGCGGCGATCAGCGCGCCCAAAGACGCCCTCACCCCCACACGCATCCACCACAGCCTGTGGTGGACGGCCAGCTTCAGCGCCATCACGCGTGGACTGGTGTCGGAATCGAAACGCGACGAAGCGGTGGCGGACGCCATCACAGACGCCACCTCAGACGCCCAGCATTACGCGGTGACCACCCCGGCACCAGAACCCGAGAGCATCAGCGCATGGCAAACCTTCCCCGCCGGTGCACGCTACGGCACGCTGCTGCATGACTTGCTCGAATGGCTGTCGCAAAACAACTGGCCCGTGGCCAACGCACAAGCGCCCGAGTGGGCCAAGCAAGCATGGGCCAACTTGCTAGAGCGCAAAGCCAGCTGGTTGCAGCTAGACGATGCGCCTCGCGCACAGATTGAGCCGTGGCTGCAAGCCGTGGTGCAAACACCGCTGCCACTGACCGAACTCAACGCAGCACCTTTGACACTGTGCGAGCTGAGCACCGAGCACATGTGGCCCGAGATGGAGTTCAACCTAGAGGTGAGCCACGTCAGCGCCACAGTGCTGGACCAACTCATTCAAAGCCACGTGTTTGAAGGCACGCCCCGCCCTGCGCTGCAAGCGCGGGTGATGCAAGGCATGCTCACCGGCTCGATGGACTTGGTGCTGCAACACGATGGCCGCTATTGGGTGGTGGACTACAAGTCCAACAAACTGCCCAGCTACGACAGCGCCACCTTGCAAGACGCCGTGTTGCACAAACGCTACGAGGTGCAATACGTGCTCTACACCTTGGCCTTGCACCGCTTGCTCAAAGTACGCTTACCCGACTACGACTACGCCAAACACGTGGGCGGCGCGGTGTATATGTTCTTGCGCGGCATTCACGCCGAAGGAGCGGGCGTGCATTTGCATCGGCCACCGCAGGCGTTGATTGAGGCATTGGATGCTTTGTTCACAGGTGCTAATCAAGCTTGATTGGCACCTGCCTTTGCAGCTAAATGCAATGCCGAATTACGCCTCGATGTAGCAATTCAGTCGTGTAAGCGTGGCATCGACCCATGAGCGGTCATAGGTGCCATCGGCAATTCCTGCAACCATCTTTTCCTCGATTTTTTGTTTTTGCTGCGCGGCATTGAGCAACGCTTGCGCATCGTCAAATGGCACACACAACAAGCCATCACCATCGCCAATAACCAAGTCGCCCGGTTCAATCACCATGCCATCGATGGAGATCGGAACGTTGATTTCACCTGGGCCATCTTTATAAGGGCCACGATGTGTGACACCCGCCGCAAAAACGGGGAAATTCATGCTTCGAATTTCTTCTGAATCACGGATGGCGCCATTGATGACCATGCCCGCAACCTTCTTCAAAATTGCATCACCCACCATGATTTCGCCAATCAATGAGTTGGTCAGATCGCCCCCCGCATCCACCACGATCACATCACCCGGCTTGGCAAGCATGAGTGCTTTCAAAATCATGAGGTTGTCGCCCGGACGGGTTTTCACGGTCAAGGCAGGTCCAGCCATGCGGCCACCCGCATGCATGGGGCGCAGACGTGCACCGCCCGATGTCATACGCGACATGCAATCACTCACATTGGCAACGGGCACATCCAAGAACTTTTTGGCGAGTTCAAGGTCAACCGCGCGTTTGCGTTTCAAAATTCGAAGTCCGTGTGTCATGTTGATCAGTCCAGTTTGATGTTATTTTTTTTGAATGAGAGGGGCCAGACGATTGCGGTCAGCGGCATATGCATCACCCATTTGCTTGGCTGTGCCACCCACAATTTCGCCACCCGAGTCAGTTATCTTTTGCCTCACATCGGCTTGCGTCAGCAATTCAGTAATCACAGCATTCCATTTATCTACGATGGGTTTAGGTGTGCCAGTGGGTGCCATCAAGCCCCAGACACTTGCCAACTCGACGCCTTTTACACCCGCTTCGGCAAAGGTAGGTACGTTCTTTAAAACGGTGGAACGTTGACCTGATGTGACGCCAAGCGCGCGAACTTTTCCGCCCTCGATGTGGCTTTGCATGGTGGGCACAGTGCCCATGTACAAATCAATTTGGCCACCGATCAAATCTGGCAAGGCTTGGGCCACACCTTTGTACGGCACATGCGTAAAGTCGACACCCGATGAACCTTCCCAGAGCTGCAAAACCATGTGTGCAACGGTGCCTGTTCCTGGTGTCGCAAAAGTCACTTGGCCTGATTTGGCTTTCGCGGCGGCCACGACATCAGCCAAGTTTTTATAAGGTGAATCTGCTCTGACCACCAACACTTGGGCGCCTTTTGCAACCATGCCCAATGGCTCTAAATCTTTGACAGGGTCGTAATTTAGCTTCTTGTAGAGCAATGGATTGAGCACTACGTTGTCGGTTTGTGCCATCACAAGCGTATAGCCATCAGGCTTGGATTTAGCGACGGTTTCCAAGGCTAAGTTGCCACCTGCACCGGGTTTGTTCTCAACCACGATGGTCCATCCATATTTCACGTTGACTGCATTTGAAATCATGCGCGTGACGTTGTCAGTACCGCCTCCAGCGGGGAAGGGCACCACAATTTTGATGGGCTTGTCTGGGTATGTTTGTGCTGTCGCGGTCACGGCACAAGCTGCAATTCCAACGGCCACCGCTATCTTTTTCATGATGTTCATGTGTGTCTCCTGATTTATTTGATTAACTCAACTGCTAACAACTCATTGCGTAGACTTTCGGGCAAAGCGCCAGTCGCGACAGGCTTCGCTGACTCTGCCAGCCACGCCAATGCAGATTCAATTCCCTTGCCCACATACGGAGATGTGCTTTGGCGACTTGCGGTGCGTGCAAAGAGCTTCTCCACCGAATAGGTCACCAGTGGCGACACGCCAGCCTGCACCATTTGCCGCTGGGCCTCCACCACTTCTTTTTGGCGCCTTGCTGAATGTTCAATGTGTGTGCAAACCATCGACTCCATCAGCGCACGCAAAGAGCCTTGATCGACGTCAGTCAAAATTTCATGGATTTGATTTCTCAATCCGCGCTTTTCAGCCGTCAACAGGCATTCCACCGACAGCGCTTCTAAACCCTTGGTGAAGATGCTTCTCAGCAATTTGAGTGCGGCAGCATCGCCGGGCTTGTCACCTACGACTTGAATGGGGGTTCCTATTTTTTTGAAAATTTGTGCCACATCCTCAGCCTTTTCGCCTGCACACAACAACGGCGTTTTCGCCCCATGCAAATTCACAGCGCCCATGATTGCGACATCGACAAAATTCACATGATGCTTTTTCGATAAAGCACTGGCTTTTTCCATATCACTCGGATCAGCTGTTGTCATGTCGACGAACAGGGCATTGGCATGCATATATGGCATCGCCAACTCAGCGACTTCATACGCCACTGTGCCAAACACGGCACTGACCACTAAATCAACCTCGGCCAACCACGGACCTGGTCCCTCATGCACACTGGCGCCCATTAATTTGGCAAACGCATGAAGCTCAGGGCTAGGCTTTGCATCCCAAATCCAAGCCACAGTCATCTCGTTTGCGGCAAATGCTTCACCGAAACTTCTGCCCACCATTCCTCCACCTATGAGTGCAATTTTCATGTTTTTCACCAACTATTCGATGAAGAAAATGTACAAGAAAAATACAATTAAAGAACAATAAAAATACAAATATCGGGTATAAACATATGAATAAGCTAAATACAGAACACAAAAAGAACAATTGTGGTTTCAGTGAAGTTCAGATACGTGCCTGGGTTCTACAATGAACTGATGGAGACACAAGACACATGAAGGGTTCAGACAAGGCCTACGAAATCATCCGCGCCCGATTGGTAGGAGGGCACTACTCGCCCGGTGCCCAACTGAAAGAAGAGCCTTTGGCGCGTGAGTTAGGTCTTAGTCGAACGCCTGTGCGATCTGCGCTCAAGAGACTCGTGGAAGACGGCTTGGCCAGTGCCGACAGTAAACAAGGCATCCATGCGTCAGAGTGGACTGAGTTTGACATTGAGGAAACATTTCAGTTGCGCATGCTCTTAGAGCCCTATGCCGCAAGTTTGGCTGCTACGCGTGGCGATGAGACGCTCTCGGCTCGACTTCATGCTTCGAATGCCTCGATGAAAAAAGCCATCGAAGCTAACGACATCGAGGCTATCCAAATCGCTAACCGCGATTTTCACAACGCGCTGATTGAAGCCAGCGGCTCACCCAGATTGCGTGGCATTCTTAAAACGATGATTGACATGCCCATCATCGTTCGTTCGTTCCATTTATCTAGCACCGCTGAAAATTGGCAAAGCCTTCACCACCATGAAGAACTGACATTGGCAGTTGATGCACGCGATGGCGATCTGGCCAAACAAGTGATGCACTTACACCTACGAATCGCTTATCTGAGATTCATGGCACACCGCAATGCTTACCAAGAAGCGGCTCACGTTAGCAAGCGCGGGGGGTAGTGACGATACCCAATTGGTACGCATGGGCCGTTTCGATATCCAACGCTTAATGCCAAGAACGCGTCAGTAACTCATCCAATGCATCTGCAATCTCTTGTCCATGTTCGACCAGTGAGCCCACGCACTCACCCAGCTGTTCAAGCGCCACAGACACCATATCCAACGGGTGCAACACCAACACAGCGCCACGAACTTTGAAGCTCGGGTTCATTCGAGTGCCAACAATGCCCGCAGGTAGAACGCTGCGTTTAACCAAAGGCACCACCACTCGGCGGCGGTAGCCGTCAAACAGAGACGACTGAACCACCACAACATAAGGGATGGTGTCTTTCAACGGTCCTTTGTTTTTATGAAGATCAAACTGTGCCATCAGAGCGTGGAGTGTTCATCGGCAAATGAGCCAACTTGTGCATGCAAGGAATTCCAACCCGCCACGGTTTGATCTGCCTGCTGCTGGCGACTTGTGCGTGCTTGCTTTTGCTCGACCACATAGGCCGTGAGCAACTCTTCCGCAGTGGCCGATAAGTTGGAGGTGTAGCCTTTGAGATCGGCGACCAAACTTTCGCTCAAGGTGAGATTGACGGGGCGTTTTCGCGATGAGGCAATTGCGTTGTTGGCACGTGACATGGCGGCTCCTAGCAAGAATATGCGCATATTATGCGCATGAAGTTAAATTATGTCACCCCTAGTAAACTGGCAGCGCATGCCATCACCCAACACGCTCTCTCCTTTGCTGCAATCCTCATGGTCGCAAGCCACGCCCCTGACGGGCTTGGACAAATCACTGGCCAACTTGCTAAACAGCAAACAACCCAGCGACGACCCACGCCACTTGTGGTTAGCTGCACTCACCAGCCACCAATGGGGACGCGGCCATGCTTGCCTAGACCTTGCCACCTTGCAAACGCAAACCGCAGCATTGCTTGGCTGGAGTGATGAACAAGTTGCAGCTCTACCCGCAGACTTGCACCTTGCCGCCAGCACGCTACCTTGGACGCAAGGCGAGGCCTGTCCCTTGGTGTTGAGCGAAGACAAAGGTGACGCATCAAAAGGCACACGCTTGTATTTGCGCCGCGCATGGACAGCTGAACAAAACATCCGTTGGCAACTGGCGCAACGTCTGGCGTTGCCGTGTGAGGTACCTGCTGATTTGCAGCAACGCTTAGACGACCTCTTCCCCAAAACCAACAGCGCAGAGCCAGACATGCAACGCCTCGCTTGCGAGGTGGCCGCGCAAAACCGCATCACGCTCATCACCGGCGGGCCTGGCACGGGCAAGACCACGACGGTGGTCAAACTGCTGTCGCTGTTGGTGGGTACGGCTTCGCGCGACTTGCAAATTCACCTCGCGGCACCCACAGGCAAAGCAGCAGCGCGTTTGACCGAGTCCATCAGCAACGCACTCACCCAGATGCCCGCTGAAAAGCGTCCGCATATTCCGACCCAAGCGCAAACGCTGCACCGCTTGCTGCAAACCAATAGCAAAGCAACACAGGTGCACCAACTTGCTACTGATGTGGTGGTGGTCGACGAAGCATCGATGATTGACTTAGAAATGATGGCCCGATTGCTGCAAGCCGTGCCGCCCACCGCTCGCTTGATTTTGCTAGGCGACAAAGACCAGCTGGCGTCGGTGGAAGCTGGTGCGGTCATGTCGCAGCTGTGCACTGGCACCTTGCTGCAACACCAAACCGTCACCCTCATTCACAGCCACCGCTTCGATGCCAAGAGTGGGATTGGCCAATGGGCACGCACCGTGAACGCGGATGTGGCCGACAACACGCCCGCCCTCAAAGCACTGTGGAACGCCGCGCCCGATTGGCTGGCGACGCTGCCTTTGCAACAAAGCATTGAAGGTGACGCAGCTGAACCCGACGTGACACGCCTGCAACTGGCCAGCGCCAGCGACCCCAAGCTGGCCGTGGGCCTGCGCTACGGTTGGCGCAACTGGCTGGCTTTGCTGGACGCACACCGCACGCACAACAAGCAAGCGGCACAGCCCTGCAGCGATACGCAAGCTGTGGCGCTGCTCAAAGCCTTCACCGAGTTTTGCGTACTGTGCGCCGTGCGCGAAGGCCCGCTAGGCGTGGTGCAACTCAACGCACACGTCGAGCACGCACTGGGCTTGGGCCAAAGCCCTTGGTACGCCGGCCGCCCCGTGATGGTGACGCGCAACGACTACGCGCTAGAGCTCATGAACGGCGACATTGGCCTGTGCCTGCCAGGACCTGACGGCGTGCTGCGCGTGGCCTTCCCTGCTGTGGATGGTGGCGTGCGTTGGGTCATGCCCTCGCGCCTCGACAGCGTGGAAACCGTGTTTGCGATGACGGTGCACAAATCGCAGGGCTCGGAATTCACGCATGTGTTGTTGGTCATCCCTGCACTGGAGTCGCCCGTGCTCACACGCGAGCTGGTGTACACCGGCCTCACCCGTGCACGCCAGCGCCTCACGATGTGGGCGCCGCAACTGGGCGTGCTGTGGAATGGCTGCGCGCGGCGCGTGCTGCGCAGCGGTGGTTTGGGTCATTAAGTTGTTCACAATAGAGCCATGCCTATGAATCAATACCTCGCTCAACTCGAACAGTTGGCTGTGCCACTGGCCATCGCGGCCGTGATTTTTGTGTTCTCACTCCTCAGCTTCGGCGTGTGGGCGTCGCGCATTCGCCAAGTGCGTGCCGAGGTGGTGGGGCTGGATGTCCGCCTAGGCGCGCACCAAGGCAGCAGCCGCGAAGCATTGGCTTTGGCAGAGACCAAAACCACCGACAACGAGCTGAAGTTTTTGCTGCGTGAAACGCAAGCGGGGCTGATTGACCTGCCCACGCAACATGGCGTGAGTCAAGGCCCGCGCAGCAGCTACAGCTTTCGCAGCCACGCCGACACTTGGACGGTGCGCAGCGTGCTCGGTGGCCGCATGAATTTGGCCTTGTTCGAGACCATGCCCAATTTGCTGATTGGCTTTGGTTTGATGTGCACGTTCATCTTCTTGGCAGTGGCTTTGCAACAAGCGGGCTTGGCGCTCAATGCGCTGGATGTGTCGGCACGCCAACAAGACCAAGCTTTGCAATCGCTCATTGCCACAGCGGGTGGCAAGTTCATCACCTCCATCGCGGGCTTGTTGTGTTCACTGGTGTGGAATTGGCGGGCCAAAGTGGCGCTGGAAAACTTGCAGTCCAGCATCGACACGCTGTGCCACACATTGCGCAGCAAGGTCCCAGACAACGCGGCCGAAGCCAGCGTGCGCATGCAGCTGGCGTTGTTCCAAGACATCTTGGACGAGAACCGTTCACAGGTGAGCCAACTGCGCCGCTTTGAAGGCGACTTTGCCAACGCGATTGGCGACGCCCTCTCGCGCAATATGCAGCCCGCGTTTGACAAGCTGGCCCAACTGGCCGACAGCATTCAAACCTCCAGCCAAAGTTTTGGCAACGCTGGCAGCCAAGCGGCGGGCGAGTTGAGCAAAGCGGGCGAAGCGTTGACACATGGCATCTCAACTGGCCTTGCCTCGTTTGGCGATGCAGTGGGCACTTTGTCGCAAACCATTCAGAACACCCGCAGCACCATCACCGAGCTGGATGCGTCACTGGCCCGCGCCAGCGCGATGGGCCAGCAAGGCACGCAGCAACTCGAAACCCTGCTGGGTAACTTGGGACAAACCATCCAAACGGTGCAAGGCGCCATGTCGGGCCTGCAAGGCACGGTGGAGCGTATTGATCAAACAGCTGACAAGTTCAAAGACAGCGCCAACGCCATCGAAGGCGCAGTGGGCTTGCAGCGTGCCGCAGCCACCGATTTCAAAGAAGCTTTGATTCCGATGAACCAAGCCTTAGGCCAAACCGTGGACACGCTCAAACAAAGCGCGGTGTCTGCCGAAGAAGCGCTGGGCCATGTGCGCACGCATTTGCAAGACGCACAAAAAGCACTCACCGGCACGGTGGATGCACTGACCAAGGGCGTGTCGGGCTACAGCACGCAAATCTCTGACCTGCACACCAAGATGGACCAGCACTTAGCCAGCGCTGTAAACCAACTCAGCGGCAGCATCACCAACCTCGAAGAAGTGTTGGACGAATTCATCGACGCTTTGCCACCTAAGGCATAAAGCAGCGCGCGTAGATCATGTTCATCAAAACACGTCGCAACACCGCGGCCACCCACGAGCAGGTGGAAGAGTCGGGTTACATGGCTTCGGCCAGTGACTTGATGATTGGCCTGCTGTTCATCTTCATCGTGATGGTGATGGTGCTGCTCTCACGCAAGCCCGAGCAGCCGCCCGAGCCACCCGCTGACCCACTGGCCACGGTGGTGCACACCATCGGCACCAAGCTGCAAAACGCGGGAGTGCCTGTGACCATCAACCAAGTGTCGGGCGTCATCAGCTTGCCTGCCGATACCTTGTTTGCACGCGGCAGCGCCGAGCTAGAAGGCTTGGGCGTACGCACGCTGCGCCAATCGGCCGAGCAGCTGCAGCAAGTCTTGCCTTGCTACATCTATTCGCAACGCCGTCATTTGCCAGCTGACTGTCCGCCCAACCCGCAACAGGTGGAGATTGAAACCATCCTGATTGAAGGCCACACCGACTCAGTGCCGCTGCACCGTGGCGACTACAACAACTGGCATCTGGGCCTAGACCGCGCACGTGCGGTGTACAAAGTGCTGGGCTCGGAAGGCATGCAAAGCTACCGTAACGAGCGCGAGCAGCCTGTGTTTGGCATCAGCTCTTATGCCGACGAGCGCCCCAACAGCAAGGACAACGACGCGCAAAACCGCCGTGTGGAACTGCGCTTTGTACTGGCGTTTCAGCCCACCGACACCGGTGCGGCTAAAGGCCCGAGCAGCACTTTGAAGAAGATGCAAGAGACGGTGCGCTGACCCAACGCTATGCAAGAGCTCTTCGCCCCCCTGCCGCAAGACTTTGACCAGCTGGCCCATGCTGCACGCACCAAGCGCGGCGGTGGCTTTGGCAAAGACCCAGACTTGCGCACCGTGGGCGAGCGCACCTACAGCGCGTTTGAGCGTGTGCAGTTTGCGCCCAACAGCACTGCACCGCGCCAGCGCGATTGGCGCAACATGCCTTATGCGTTGTGGCTGAATGCCGAGCGCGGCCTACATAGCCACACGCCGCTAACCGACCGCTACTTTGAAGTGGTCGTGCCCGAGGCTCTGGCCTCTCGCCGCCCACTCAAGTGGGGCCGAGGTTTGCTGCACACCTATTTGCAAAGCTTCAACCCCGAGAACCCGGTGTTCTTGAAACTGGCTCACACTGCGCGCGAGTTCTTTTTAGACCCACGCGTGTTGGCCTCGCTGTCTGAGACCGAGGCGAATGGTCTAGAGCGACTCATCACCACGCTGGATGTGCTGGACCCACTCAACGGTCCCGTGCACGTGGCGAATGACATTTTGGGTATGCCCGCCGACAAAACCTTGGTGCAATGGCAAGAGCGCCATGCCTTGACTCAAGGTTTTTGGCTGAACAACTTTTGCAAGCAAGCGTTCGTTGAGGCCTTGCAAGCCCCCGAAGAAGTGCGCAGCACCCTCGCCTATGTCAAGCGCATGTGCGAATGGGCCATGCACGACATTGGCCAACCCACGCAGCGCCTGCGCTACCCGCTATGCCGCGATGAGTTTGCCTACAGCCTGCTCTCGCCTTGGTTTGACCGCAACCCACCGCAAGACGTGAAGAACGCCTTGCTCTCTGAGTTGCTGCGCACCTTGGGCGACCCCCGCCATAACCACGCAGGCTGGCTGGGCGTGCGCCGCGAAGCCATCGAAACGGCCAGCCGCTGGCTGACCAGCCGCACCATGGATGCGTTTTTTGAAATCTTGCGCCACACCGAAGACGACATTGGCCCCTACCGTCGCCGTTTTTGGGAGGCCTATTTCCACGCGGGCCACATCTTGGAGGCCTGGATTGCCTTGGGCGAGCAAGCGGTGCAAGAGCTGCAAAAAATTGACCCCACGGGCGAGCTGAGCTACGCCAAGATCTTGGGCAAGATAGCGCCCAACCAATGCGTGCTGATGCTGCGCATGGGCAACATCTTGTTTTGCGACTGGAGCCACCAAGGCCGCTTGCGCGCCATCTCAAGCACAGCCAAGCAAGCGCCCAAGCTCTACCAAACCGAGTACGAACTCTTTCAACTGCGCTTCCCCACCACGCTGGACTTCAACGGCGGTCAATTGGACGACCCAGGCCTGCTTCACTACGAGTCCGAACTGGGCGGCTGGCAGGACACGGCACGGCACTTTATTGCACAACATTTGGGCATCCAGCTGCCGCTCAGCGACTTGATGCCCACGGACGCACAAAACTAAAGTCATCCAAGGGTTTGTATGCACCAAAAAAGTCAGACCCTTGTAAGAGCCCCGGCTCACAGTCACGGGGTTTTGACAGATACCGCCATACAAGAGGAGACCGGTTCATGAGCGACATCACCATTCACCAGCCATCAGCTGAGTTCGTAAAACAAGCCAACGTATCCGGCATGGCCGCTTACGAAGCGCTGTGCAAAAAAGCAGAAACCGATTACGAAGGCTTTTGGGCCGAGCAAGCACGTGAATTGCTGAGCTGGAAGACCCCTTTCACCAAAGTCCTCGACGAAAGCAACGCGCCTTTCTTCAAGTGGTTTGAAGACGGCACATTGAACGCCTCTTACAACTGCTTGGACCGCAACATCGAAAAAGGCTTGGGCGACAAGACCGCCATCATCTTCGAAGCCGACGGCGGCGAAGTGACCAAAGCCACTTACAGCCAATTGCTGGCCAAGACTTGCCAATACGCCAACGCCCTGAAATCAGTCGGTGTGAAAAAAGGCGACCGCGTGATGATCTACATCTCCATGTCGATCGAAGGCGTGGCCGCGATGCAAGCCTGTGCCCGTATCGGCGCCACCCACTCGGTGGTGTTCGGCGGCTTCTCAGCCCAATCCTTGCGTGACCGCGTGGAAGACACAGGCGCTGTGGCCATCATCACCGCAGACCAACAAGTGCGCGGTGGCAAACACCTGCCTTTGAAAGCCATCGTCGACGAAGCCCTCACTTTGGGTGGCTGCGACTCGGTGAAGAACGTGTTGGTGGTCAAGCGCACCGGTGGCGACATCGCCATGACCGCTGGCCGCGACCAATGGATGAGCGACTTGGCTGACAAACAAGCCACCACTTGCGAACCCGAGTGGGTGGGTGCTGAGCACCCCCTGTTCTTGCTCTACACCTCAGGCTCCACCGGCAAGCCAAAAGGCGTGCAACACAGCACCGGCGGCTATTTGCTGCACGCAGCATTGACCACCAAGTGGACGTTTGACTTGAAAGCCAACGACGTGTTCTGGTGTACCGCCGACATCGGCTGGGTCACAGGCCACACTTACATCACCTACGGCCCCTTGGCTTTGGGCGGCACTGAAATCGTGTTCGAAGGCGTGCCCACTTACCCAGACGCTGGCCGCTTCTGGAAGATGATCCAAGACCACAAAGTCTCGATCTTCTACACAGCACCAACCGCCATCCGTTCACTCATCAAAGCGGCTGAAGCCAGCGACGCAGTGCACCCCAAGAGCTACGACTTGTCGAGCCTGCGCTTGTTGGGCTCGGTCGGCGAGCCGATCAACCCAGCCGCTTGGGAGTGGTACTACAAGCACGTGGGCGGCAGCCGTTGCCCCATCGTGGACACCTTCTGGCAAACCGAAACCGGTGGCCACATGATCACCCCTCTGCCAGGCGTGACCCCCATGGTTCCCGGCTCTTGCACCTTGCCCTTCCCCGGCATCCAAGCTGCGGTGGTGGACGAAGCGGGCCACGACATGCCCAACGGTCAAGGCGGTATCTTGGTGGTGAAGCGCCCATGGCCTTCGATGATTCGCACCATCTGGGGTGACCCAGACCGTTTCGTCAAGAGCTACTACCCAGAAGAGTTCAAAGGCAAGTACTACTTGGCTGGCGACGGCGCGATCCGCGACGAGAAAACTGGCTACTTCACCATCACGGGCCGTATCGACGACGTGTTGAACGTGTCGGGTCACCGCATGGGCACGATGGAAATTGAATCGGCCTTGGTGAGCTGCACCGAGTTGGTGGCTGAAGCCGCTGTGGTGGGTCGTCCTGACGACACCACCGGCGAAGCCATCTGCGCGTTTGTGGTGCTGAAGCGTCCACGTCCTGAGGGCGACGAAGCCAAAGCGATTGCCAAAATCTTGCGCGACCACGTGGGCAAAGAAATTGGCCCCATCGCCAAGCCAAAAGACATCCGCTTCGGCGACAACTTGCCCAAGACCCGCTCTGGCAAGATCATGCGCCGCTTGCTGCGTAGCTTGGCCAAGAACGAGGCGATCACCCAAGACACCTCGACACTGGAGAACCCAGCCATCTTGGATCAGCTGACAGACAACCACTGATCAGTCGAAACGCTCTGAAAACCCGCCAATCGGCGGGTTTTTTCATGGCTGCCAAGGGTTTACAAGGTTGAACTTAATATTTTGATAAGTTAAAATTAAACCATACCAATTCAAAACATCTTCTTGTGAACGCCGTCACAGCCCCCACTCAAGCCTTGCCCACGGTCGCCACTGCGCCCGTGAAGCTCGGCTTGTCTAAGGCGCCTCAAACGCCAGCTGAGGTGCGGGCTAGAAAAGTAGATGTGGCGGCCGACCTACAAGCCAACAAAGAAGCTCTGGCGCAACGTCTGAGTCAGTCACTCGACAAAAGCCAGCTGGACTACTCGTTTGACAAAGCATCCAGCACGTTGTCGGTGAAGGTGGTCAGCAAGCCCTCAGGCGAGTTCATTCGCCAGATCGATTTCAAAGGCTTTCAGGCCATGGCGTTTTCATCCCACGGCTACAAAGGCCGTGTTGTGGACCACGCCGCCTAAGCGGCCCGACGACGACCTCAGTCTTGATCAAGCCAGTGGCAAATGGGTGCCCACTGCTCTAAATCCTTCTGCACTTTGGAAGGTGTGATGTCAAACATCGACAAGCCGTGTGCCGCCATGTGCAAGTAATACTGGGTATCACGCAAGTAACTCAGCACGGGCACTTGCAAAGACTCGATGAACAAACGCAAGTTAGAAGCAGAGATGGTGCGTGTGTCCACACGGTTACCAATCACCCCAACTTGGGTGGGCAACTTTTCCGTGATTTTCAACAACTGCTGTAAAAAATCGTTGGTGGCTTGCATGTCAAACACGCTGGGCATCACCGGCACAATGACTTTGTCAGCCCGCTCAATCACCTCTTGCAAGCGCCAACCGCTGATGCCGCCTGGCGTGTCAATCACCACATGGGTGGTGCCGCGTGGCGGTTTGGCAGTAAGCACCAAATCGGGTTGATATTCCCAAGTCGAAATCTGAGGCAATGTGTCAGGGCGGTGCGTCAGCCAAAACTTAGACGACTGCTGCGTGTCCGCATCGCCCAGCATGACCTGATGGCCCTGCGATGCAAAGTAACCTGCAATATTGGTAGACAAGGTGGACTTGCCTGCACCACCCTTTGGATTAGCAACAACAACGACTTTCATGCGGCATATTTTCATCTGACAAACATCATCAATACGCCATTTGGCATATTTAATTGAAAAAATTAACAATATCCATATAAACTCGCGCAAATTCACACTGTAGAAAGAGCAGCATGAGCGAAGGCACGAAAGATAAAAGCATATTTATTGGCGCGGGCGTGGTGTTCAAAGGCTCCATCCATGCACCGAACCAAGCCATCATTTCTGGCTCCGTGGAAGGCGAGTTGGTCGCCAAAGACGTACTCATCGGCGCTGCAGGTGTCGTGACCGGCACCACTGAAGCCGATTTCATCGATGTCAAAGGCGAGTTGAACGAATCCGTCACCAGCAAACATGTGTTGATCGTGCGCAACACCGGCAAGGTCACAGGCGATGTGACTTATGGCGAAATCGAAATCGAACGCGGCGGCAAGATCAAAGGTGGCATGAGACAGGTCTAAGACTTGGCACAGACTGCATGCAGCGTGACATGCAGCCCTTCTAAAATCAGTGAAACTTTCAGAGCCGTCTCGTTTGTCTCACTCGTCTTCTTCCTACGCCGCGCGTCAGCGCTCCCCTCGCAAGCACCTCACAGGCATAGGCTTGGTGGTGTTGCTGCACGCTGTGTTGCTGTGGGCGATCTCGTCTGGCTTGGCTCGTCAAGTGGTGCGCATGACCGAGAACACGGTCGAAGCGGTGTTGATGTCAGAAGCACCGCCGCCCGCACCTCTGCCAACGCCTAAAACACCACCACCCAAAACACCGGCACCGCCTCCCCCTGCGCCGACCAGCACAGCGCCAGCCATCACGCAAACCACTGCCCCACCAGCGGCTGCACCCACCGCGCCCGCCATTCGCACGGGTGCCGTGATTCAACCCGGCGCACACTGCGCCAAACCCGACTACCCCAGCGCTTCGCGTCGCCTAGAAGAAGAAGGCACGGTCACACTGAAGTTTCTGATTGGTACAGACGGCAAGGTGCTGCAAGCCGACATTGAAAAATCATCGGGCTTCACGCGCTTGGACGAAGCCGCACGCAACGCCTTGTCGAAATGCCAGTTCCGCCCAGGCACGGTGGACGGCAAGCCCGAACAAAGCTGGGCCAACATCAAATACACATGGCGCTTGGAATAAGCGCTGAATCGAAAAAGGAACACCTCATGTTGCAACACACCTTCACACGCACCGCGGCGACGCTGACCACCTTTGCCTTGAGTGCCAGCGCTTTCGCTGAAGAGGTCGTTGAGAACCCCTATGGGTTGTCCGCCCTGTGGGCACAAGGCGACGTGGTGGCCAAAGCCACGCTGCTGATTTTGGTCATCATGAGCATGGGCAGCTGGTATGTGATCTTCACCAAACTGGCCGAGCAAAACCGTGTGATGCGCTACGCCCAAACGGCACAAGACAACTTCTGGAATGCTGGCGATGTGCGCCAAGGCACCGAGGGTTTAGAGGCTGACAGCCCGTTTCGCTTCATCGCTGAAAAAGGCTTGGAGAGTGCCGGCAAACACACGGGCTTGCTGGGCAACATCAACTTCAACGACTGGGTGACCATGAGCATCCAACGCGCCATGAACAACGTACAAAGCCGCATGCAAGACGGCTTGGCCGTATTAGCCACGGTGGGTTCGACTGCACCGTTCGTCGGTTTGTTTGGCACGGTCTGGGGCATTTACAACGCGCTGGTGAAGATTGGCATGTCGGGCCAAGCCAGCATCGACAAAGTGGCGGGCCCTGTGGGCGAGTCGCTCATCATGACGGCCATCGGCTTGGCCGTGGCGGTGCCTGCTGTGTTGGGCTACAACTGGCTGGTGCGCCGCAACAAGGTGGCTATGGAAGAAGTGCATGCCTTTGGCGCTGACTTACATGCCGTGCTGTTAGGTTCTGCCGAATCCGGCGCTGCGCAAAAGTAAACCATGGCCATGCACCTAGGCCCCAGTGAGGGCGATGATGAGTTGCTGACCACCATCAACACCACGCCTTTGGTGGACGTGATGTTGGTGCTACTCATCATCTTTCTCATCACCATTCCGGTGGTGACCACGTCCGTCAAAGTGGAACTGCCACATGAGGTGCAGCAGCCGCGCGAGACCCAACCCGACAACATCATCTTGTCGGTCAACGCGCAAGGCCAAGCCTATGTGTATGACGCACCCGTGCGCAGCAATGCAGACCTGATCAAACAGCTGCAAACCTTCGCTGCAAAAACACCGCAGCCCGAAGTGCAAATTCGCGGCGATGCCAAAACCGACTTTGAAGCCGTGGGCCGCGTGCTGTATGCCGCGCAAGTGGCGGGGCTGACCAAGGTGAGGTTTGTTACCGACCCGCAGGGTCTTGCCGCCACAGCACCGCAGGGGAAATAAGCATGGCGATGAATCTGCAAACCCAAGGCGAACCCGAGGTGATGATGGACATCAACACCACACCGTTGATCGATGTGATGTTGGTGCTCTTGATCATGCTCATCATCACCATCCCCGTGCAACTGCATTCGGTCAACCTAGACATGCCGCAAAGCGCCACAGCACAACCCAAGAAGCCCAACGTCGTTCGCATTGAGGTGGATGCACGCAGCGTGGTCAACTGGAACGGCAAGCCCTTGGCCGACCGCGCCGCACTCGATGCACTGCTGCTAGAAGCCAAAGCCCAAGAGCCTCAACCCGAGCTGCACATCAAAGCCCAAGGCAAGGCCAAGTACGAAGCAGTAGCGGGCGTGCTGGCCAGCGCTCAACGTCAGGGGCTGACCAAAATTGGCATTGTGGGCACGGAGCAATTCGCCGCGCCTTGATGCACCGGATGTGACTTAGGCCACGATGCCTTTGTCTTTGAGCGCTTGAATTTGCGCAGCGCTCAGCCCAATTTCATGCAACACCACATCCGTGTCTTGCCCAATGGTGGGTGCGTTGCGGCGATGGCTGCCAGGTGTGCGTGACAGCTTCGGGATGATGCCGGGCACGGCCAAGGAAGTACCGTCATCCATCTGCACGTGTTGAATCATGTCGCGCGCTTGGTAGTGTGGGTCAGCCGCAATGTCGGCCACTGTGTAGATGCGCCCCGCAGGCACCGCCGCTTTGTCTAAAGCCTCTAACACTTGCTCAACGTTCAACTGCGCCGCCCAAGCCCCAATGGCCTCGTCAATTTCGCCCACGCGTTTGACACGACCTGCGTTGTCGGTAAGCGCAGGGTCATTGCCCAAATCATCACGGCCCAAGGTATGCATGAGGCGCTTAAAAATACTGTCGCCGTTGCCCGCAATCAACACATAGCCATCGTCTTTACAGCGATACGCATTGCTAGGCGCAATGCCTGGCAATGCACTGCCAGCGGCTTCACGTACTGCGCCAAACGCGCTGTACTCGGGCAGCAAACTCTCCATGCAGTTGAAAACGGCTTCGTACAACGCCACATCAATCACTTGGCCTTGACCGCTTTTTTCGCGTTCATGCAGCGCCATCAAAATACCAATCACGCCATGCAAGGAAGCCAGCGTATCGCCAATGCTCACACCCACGCGCACAGGCACGCGGCCTGGCTCGGCGGTGAGGTGACGCAAACCGCTCATGGCCTCGGCTACCACACCAAAGCCGGGTTTGTCGCGGTACGGCCCCGTTTGCCCATAGCCACTGATGCGCAACATGATGAGGCGCGGGTTGATGGCCAGCAACTCATCAGGCCCCAAGCCCCAACCTTCCATCGCACCTGGGCGGAAGTTTTCAATCAACACATCGGCGTCTTTGGCAAGCTGGCGCACGATGTCTTGCGCTTCTTTGTCTTTCAGGTCCAGCGCCACCGAACGTTTGTTGCGTGACTGCACTTGCCACCACACCGATGTGCCGTCTTTGAGCAACCGCCATTTGCGCAAGGGGTCACCTGTTTTTGGCGTTTCAATCTTCACCACATCAGCACCAAAGTCGGCCAGTGTTTTGGCGGCAAAGGGGCCTGCAATGAGTTGCCCCAGTTCGACCACGCGCAGGCCGTGAAGTGGGGTTTGTGTTGGGTGAAGTGTGGCGGGGCTGTTCATGGTTGGGCATTGTGCCAACGCACGCCGCACTTGCAAGGTGGCGTCTTCACGCAGGCGACAGCAACAGCCCGCCGCGAGAGGCTTTAAAACTCGGCGTGGAAACGCGCTGCGTACACATTCACCGGCCCGCGGTCGGCGTTGTACGCGGGGTTTTGGATACGTTGGTAGTCCGCCGTCAGCCAGGTGCTACGCGTGATTTGGAAACTGTAGAAAGCCTCTAACACTTGTTCTGGTTTGTACGTCAACGAGGTGGCTGAAGTGGCAGACGCATCGCCAATAAAGTACGACATGCCCCCCGCGGCCAAGAAGCCGCGACGTTCAGGCGACAAGGTGTTGTGCATGAAAGCCACGCCCACCGTATCGTCAGTACGCCCCCACAAACCGCCTTTAAACACCAGACCTGTTGAAAGCGAGCCATCGGCTTCGGTGAATGCATACGTCTCGGTGCGTCCATCCGCCTTCATGGCACGCAAGAAGAAACCCACGCTGGGGTTGATGGCTTGCTCAATGTTCACACCCAAACCGTATTTGATTTTTTCGCCACCGCGCACGTCGATCAAATCTTGTGGTGTGGTTTCAGCAGGGCAATTGTTTGACGACATGCAAGCACGGTTTTGCAACCACTGCGTGGCATCGTTAAAACTTGCCACTTGTGCACGGTTGCGCCATGCCAAGACACGCACCTTACCAGGCTGATCGGCCAAGATGTGACCACGCTCAAGTTCCAATTGATCGCCGTAGTGTTTGCCAAGGGCGAAGTCCACGGGCAAGCCATTGGGTGTCTTAGGGCCACTCATGCGGCCAAAGCGCAGTACCCAGTTGTCTTGGTACCACTCACCCGCAAAACCCCAACCAAAACCACGGGCATCGGCTGCGTAGTCGTAAGAGGCATAGGTCCAGTTGCCCCAGTTCATGAACTGGGTGCGGGGATCTTTGGCATAGGCGTTGTCGTCAAACACGTCCAGCGTAGAGAAATTGCCGGCCGTCAACACGAAGCGGTTCTTGTCGACCAAGCCCGCCATTTGGTTGAAATCAGACTCGATCTGCTCTTGCTCACCACCGTGGTTCCACGTTTGGCGCACAAACAGGCGCTGGCGGTAAAGCTTCAAGTTGCTGCCACCGGCTCGGGTGATTTCGCCATTGGTGAAGCCGCCCATGCCCACCAAGTTGCCAGAAAAGGGCACGCCCGAAGTGACCTCGGGGTTGAAATACAGCTCACCGTCTTGCCACGGGCGAAAGCCCCAGTGCGCGGTGGTGCTGAAGGTGTACATGAACTCTTTTGAGTTTTTCAGACTGTTGGCACCGTGGTACTTCTCTGAGAACGATTCATGCAACTGTCGGTTGTAGGTCAGCTGGTAGCGGGCCGAGGTGTCTTCGGTTTCAGCCGTTTGTGCCCACCCGCTCACCACGGCCAAGCTGCACAGGGCGCAAGCGGTGAGTCGTTGAAGTAAGAAGTGGGGCATAAAAGGCTAAAAAATGAAATAAGTCGAAGCCATCGAACTTCGGCCAGCCATTGTAGGAAGGCTTTATTTCATTTCCATGAATACGCCCGCTCGCTCCCGCATAAAATCAAAGGCTCCATTTAAGGAAGACTCATGGGACGCACCCTTTACGACAAGATTTGGGACGAGCACGTCGTCCACACCGAAGAAGATGGCACATCCATCCTCTACATCGACCGCCACTTGGTGCACGAAGTCACCAGCCCTCAAGCGTTTGAGGGCATTCGCCAAGCGGGCCGCAAGGTCTGGCGTGTCAGCTCCATCGTGGCCACCGCCGACCACAACACCCCAACCACCGGCTGGGAGCTGGGCTACGACGGCATCACCGACCCCATCAGCAAAGAACAAATCACCACGCTGGACGCGAACATGAAAGAGTTCGGCTCTGCCGCGTTCTTCCCGTTCATGTCCAAGCGCCAAGGCATCATCCACGTGATTGGCCCTGAGAACGGCGCCACCCTGCCCGGAATGACAGTGGTGTGCGGCGACAGCCACACCTCCACCCACGGCGCATTTGCAGCGCTGGCCCACGGCATCGGCACCTCTGAGGTCGAGCACGTCATGGCCACGCAAACCTTGTTGGCCAAAAAAGCCAAGAACATGCTCATCAAAGTCGAAGGCACGTTGGCCAAAGGCGTGACGGGCAAAGATGTGGTGCTGGCCATCATCGGCAAAATTGGCACGGCAGGCGGCACGGGCTACACCATTGAGTTTGCGGGCTCTGCCATTCGCTCACTCAGCATGGAAGGCCGCATGACGGTCTGCAACATGGCCATCGAAGGCGGCGCGCGCGCTGGTTTGGTGGCGGTGGACGACAAAACCATCGAGTACGTCAAAGGCCGTCCTTTGTCTCCCACCGGCGTGGAATGGGACCAAGCCGTGGCGTACTGGAAAACCTTGCACTCAGACGCGGATGCCAAATTTGACGCCGTGGTGGAGCTCAAGGCAGAGGACATCTTGCCGCAAGTCACTTGGGGCACCTCGCCCGAAATGGTGCTGGACATCAATGGCATCGTGCCTGACCCAGACAAAGAAAAAGACGCCAACAAGCGCGGCGCGATTGAGCGTGCTTTGACCTACATGGACTTGCAGCCAGGCAAAGCCCTGAACGATTTGTTTGTGGACAAAGTGTTCATTGGCTCATGCACCAACAGCCGCATCGAAGACATGCGCGAAGCTGCTGCGGTCGTCAAGAAGCTCGGCCAAAAAGTGGCCAAGAACATCAAGCTCGCTTTGGTGGTGCCTGGCTCTGGCTTGGTCAAAGCACAAGCCGAAGCCGAAGGTCTGCACGAGATTTTCAAAGCCGCTGGCTTTGAGTGGCGTGAGCCCGGTTGCTCCATGTGTTTGGCCATGAACGCTGACCGCTTAGAGCCAGGCGAGCGCTGCGCCTCAACCAGCAACCGCAACTTCGAAGGCCGTCAAGGCAACGGGGGCCGCACCCATTTGGTCAGCCCCGCCATGGCAGCTGCTGCCGCCATTCACGGCCACTTTGTGGACGTGCGTAAATTCGCTTAACCAGGAGCATCGTCATGAGCAAACTTCTGTTGGTAATTTTGGGCCTCGTCGCCGTTGTGAGCCTCAGCGCTTGCAACACAATGCGAGGCATTGGCCAAGATGTGCAAAAGGCTGGCACGGCCATTGAAGACGCAGCGAAGAAAAAATAATGCAGAAATTCACCTTACACAAAGGCATCGTGGCCCCCATGGACCGCGAGAACGTCGACACCGACGCCATCATCCCCAAGCAGTTCTTGAAGTCCATCCGCAAGACGGGCTTTGGCCCCAACTTGTTTGACGAGTGGCGCTACTTGGACCACGGCGAACCAGGCCAAGACCCCGCTAGCCGCAAGCCCAACCCCGACTTCGTGCTGAACCAGCCCCGCTACAAGGGCGCGTCGGTGTTGCTGGCTCGCAAAAACTTTGGCTGTGGCTCGTCACGCGAACACGCGCCTTGGGCGATTGACCAATACGGCTTCCGAGCCGTCATCGCACCGAGCTTTGCCGACATCTTCTTCAACAACTGTTTCAAAAACGGCTTGTTGCCCATCGTGTTGCCAGAAGCCACGATTGACCTGTTGTTCAACGAAGTGCACGCCTTCCCCGGCTATGAGTTGACGATTGATTTGGAAAACCAAGTCATCGTGCGCCCACAAGGCGAAACCATTCCTTTTGAGGTGCAAGCCTTCCGCAAATACTGCTTGCTCAACGGCTTTGACGACATTGGCCTGACCCTGCGCCAGTCCGACAAGATCAAAGCCTTTGAAGCCGAGCGCTTGGCCACCAAGCCTTGGTTGGCACACACGATGTAAATCCACATAGAAGAACAACACATGAAAATCGCAATCCTTCCCGGCGACGGCATCGGCCCAGAAATCGTGGCCGAAGCGGTCAAGGTCTTGAACGTCCTCGACCTCAAGTTTGAAACCGAATCTGCCTTGGTCGGCGGCGCTGCGTTTGACGCGTACGGCCACCCTCTGCCCGAAGCCACCTTGAAGCTGGCGATGGACGCCGACGCTGTGTTGTTTGGCGCTGTGGGCGACTGGAAATACGACACCTTGGATCGCCCCCTGCGCCCCGAGCAAGCCATTTTGGGTTTGCGCAAAAACATGGGCCTGTTCGCCAACTTCCGCCCTGCCATTTGCTACGAGCAGTTGGTGGGCGCATCGAGCTTGAAGCCTGAACTGATTTCTGGCCTCGACATCCTCATCATCCGCGAGCTGACCGGCGACATTTACTTTGGCCAACCCCGCGGCCGCCGCGTGGCCACTGACGGCCACTTCCCCGGTGCGGAAGAAGCGTTTGACACCATGCGCTATTCCAAGCCCGAGATTGAGCGTATTGCTCACGTGGCTTTCCAAGCAGCCCGCAAGCGCAAAGCCGCAGGCAAAGAAGGTCGCGTGACCAGCGTGGACAAAGCCAACGTGTTGGAAACTTTCCAGTTCTGGAAAGACGTGGTGAGCGAAGTGGGCAAAGAGTACCCAGACATTGCGCTGGACCACATGTACGTGGACAACGCCGCCATGCAACTGGTGAAAGAACCCAAGCGCTTTGACGTGGTGGTGACGGGCAATATGTTTGGCGACATCTTGAGCGACGAAGCGTCGATGCTCACAGGCTCCATCGGCATGTTGCCTTCAGCCTCGTTGAACAGCAAAAACCAAGGCTTGTACGAACCCAGCCACGGCAGCGCTCCCGACATCGCTGGCAAAGGTGTGGCCAACCCCTTGGCCACTATTCTGAGCGCCGCCATGATGTTGCGCTTTAGCTTGAACCAAGCCGCAGCCGCCGACCGCATTGAAACTGCGGTGAAAGCCGTGTTGGCCCAAGGCCTGCGCACCCCAGACATCTACAGCGAAGGCACCACCAAAGTGGGCACTGCGCAAATGGGTGATGCGGTGGTGAAGGCGCTGCGCTGATTGAGGCTTGGCCTTGGAAACAAACAACGCGCCTTCGGGCGCGTTTTCTTTTTGAGCAGTGACTTTAGAGGCCCGTGTCAGCTTGAAGAAACTCCCCATCCGATACAATTGATCTTATGTTTCACGCCCGCTCGTTCTCTCTGAACTTCGCTGTCCCCGCTCTGGTGGCGGCTAACGCGCGCGTGATCACCATCAAAACCACGACCATTAAGGGCTAAACAGCTCCGGTTCGTCGTGCGCCCCCCGGCCAGACGAGCCGGGCAAACAGTCAGGTCTGGCACTGTTTTCTACATTTGTAAAGGCGTTGAAAAATGAGCAAGTTAGTAGGTTTAGTCGGTTGGCGCGGCATGGTCGGCTCGGTGTTGATCGACCGCATGGTTCAAGAAAAAGACTTCGATCTGATCGAACCCGTGTTCTTCTCCACGTCTAACGCAGGTGGCAAAGCCCCCGCGCAAGCCAAGAACGAAACCACGCTCCAAGACGCCAACAACATTGACGCTCTGAAGCGTTGCGAAATCATCATCACCTGCCAAGGCGGCGACTACACCAAAGAGGTGTATCCCAAGTTGCGCGCCGCCGGCTGGAACGGCCACTGGATCGACGCAGCTTCTAGCCTGCGCATGGCAGACGACGCTGTGATCGTCCTCGACCCTGTCAACCGCAACGTCATCGACAGCGCCTTGGGCAAAGGCGGCAAAAACTGGATCGGCGGCAACTGCACCGTGAGCTTGATGCTCATGGGCTTGGGCGGCTTGTTCCAACACAACATGGTCGAGTGGGTCAGCGCCATGACATACCAAGCGGCTTCAGGCGCAGGCGCACAAAACATGCGCGAGTTGCTGAGCCAAATGGGCGCTTTGCACGACGCCGTCAAAGACGACTTGGCCAACCCCTCTTCTGCCATCTTGGACATCGACCGCAAAGTGTCAGCCACCATGCGCAGCGCTGAGTTCCCCACCAAGAACTTCCGCAACACCGCCTTGGCTGGCAGCTTGATTCCTTGGATCGACGTGCCAGTTGAGCACGGTCAAAGCAAGGAAGAGTGGAAGGGCGGCGCTGAGTGCAACAAGATCTTGGGCAACCCAGCGTTCCGAACTGCAGGCTCTATCCCAATCGACGGTTTGTGCGTGCGTATTGGCGCGATGCGCTGCCACTCACAAGGCTTGACCATCAAGCTGAAAAAAGACGTGCCCATGGACGAGATCGAAAGCATCTTGGCCAGCGCGAATGACTGGGTCAAAGTGGTGCCTAACGTGCGCGAAATCAGCGAACGTGACCTGACACCTGCCGCCGTCACAGGCACCTTGACTGTGCCCGTGGGTCGCCTGCACAAAATGGCCATGGGCAATGACTACTTGGGCGCGTTCACCGTCGGTGACCAGCTCTTGTGGGGCGCTGCTGAGCCATTGCGCCGCATGCTGCGCATCCTGCTCGAAGCGTAAAACAAAGTAATATCTCTGGTTATGACAAAAGCCTCACTTCACGCTTCTCGTTTGTTCCAGAGATCTGCTTTGTGGGCAGTCCTGTCACTGTCATTGCTGGGCAGTGCACAGGCGCTCACATTGAATCGCCCTGTCGTACAAAGCAAGCAAGGCGAGGCTTTGCGCGCTGAGATCGACATCAGCGAAATCACCTCTGCAGAACAAGTTGAGCTCCAAGCGAGTTTGGCCAGTCAAGAAATCTACAAAGCAGCCAAGATTGAGTTGCCTGCCAGCAACGGCACTCCTGTTGACATTCAAGTCCAACTGCTGCGCCGTGACAACGGAAAAACCTACCTCAAAGTCACCAGCAAGCAAGCGATTCATGGCAACTCTCTCGATCTGTTGATCGATCTGCGTTGGGCGACGGGCCGCATGCTGCGCGACATCAACCTGTCACTGGACGATGCCAACGGGGACAAAAAAGTAAGCCCCCCGCTGATGATGCCTAGCGCATCTGGGTCTGGTGCAACAACGACTCAAATCAACGTCAAACGAGGCGACACAGCCAGTGGCTTGACTGCAGGCAAAACCCCCGAAGGGGTTTCACTGGAGCAAATGCTGGTGGCCCTGCTGCGCAGCAACCCTGATGCCTTTATCGAATCCAATGTGAACCGCATGAAGGAAGGCGCGTTGCTCACGTTGCCTTCTGAGAAAGAAGCTCGGGCTATTTCTCGCGAAGAAGCGCGCCGCGAAATTCAGGTTCAAGCCAAAGACTTTGAAGCCTACCGCGCCGAATTGGCTGCGCGTGCGCTTGGCGGCACTGTGCCTAAAGTCGCCCGCGATGCCGAAGGCAAGCTCGAAGCCAAGGTACAAAACAAAAACGCCAAGGCCAACCAAGACAAGTTGACCTTGACCAAACCCGGCAACGCGGCCGAAGACAAAATTGCCCAGCAGCGTGAAGCCCAAGAGGTGGCCACCCGCGCTGCGGAGCTGAGCCGCAACATCGCAGAACTCGGAAAGATTGCCGCAGCCACCGTGAGCGATGCTGCCAGCCCTGCTTCTGAGGCCGCCTCAACCGGTGGCGTACTGTCAGTGGATGTGCCGGCTAGTGCAGCGCAAGCCAACAGCGAATGGCTCACGGAGTTGCGCGAAAACTCGCTCACGCCTGTGGGCGCTGGCAGCTTGATTGCCGTCTTGGTGTTGGTGGGCTTGTGGCGTCGCCGCGCTGTGAGTACAAGCGCCCACGACATCCATGGCTTGCCGCCTTTGAACGTGAAGTTCAATTTGGACTTGCCCGACCACGACAACCAAGAGCCCGTTGAGCGTGCCTACATCCACGATGTCGCCACGCACATGAACGACACGCACGAACATCCTCACGACCATGCGCACCACGCCCATGATGAAGATGAACTCGAAGAAGAACACGCGCAACACGACACGCCCATCACTCGCCCAACTATGGAGATGCCCAACATTTCCTTGGATTTGGATGATGCGGCACACACCAGCCCCTACCAAGTGCGCATTGACCTGGCTGATGAGCTTTGGAACTTGGGTCAATTGCACACAAGCCGTGCACTGATGGAAGAAGTGGCCATCGAAGCCTCTGGTGCTGACAAAGAAAAAGCCCTCCAGTGGCTGGCTGAACGAGGCTAAACCGCATGCGCATCGCCATGGGCTTGAGCTACAACGGCCAAGCCTACGAAGGCTGGCAAAGCCAACTCTCGGGCAAAACAGTACAAGACAAGCTTGAAAAAGCGCTGTCCAAGTTCACCCAAACGCCCGTCTCGACTTTGTGTGCAGGCCGCACCGATGCCGGTGTACATGGCCTCATGCAAGTGATTCACTTTGACACCGAGCTAGACCGCACGCCCTACTCGTGGGTGCGCGGCACCAATCGCTATTTGCCACTCGACATCGCCGTGCAATGGGCACGTGAAATGCCACGTGAATTTCACTGCCGTGGCAGCGCGATTGCGCGCCGCTATGCCTATGTGGTGCTCGAATCAGCCGTGCGCCCCAGCGTGGAAGTGGGCCGCGTGGGTTGGGTGTATCGCCCGCTCGACCTAGAAGCCATGCAAAAAGCTGCACAGTACCTGATGGGCGAGCACGATTTCACGTCGTTTCGCGCCTCCAGCTGCCAAGCCCTCACGCCCGTCAAGACCATGACGCGCATCGACATCACCCGCAAAAGCACCCAGCCTGGCTCCGCCGTGTGGCGCTTTGAATTTGAGGCCAGCGCGTTTTTGCACCACATGATTCGCAACCTCATGGGCTGTTTTGTGAAAATTGGCAGTGGCGACAAACCGCCCGAGTGGATGGCCGACGTATTGGCCGCACGCGACCGCGATGCCGCTGCCCCCACCTTCAGCCCTGATGGCTTGTATTTCTTGGGCCCGCGCTATGAGGCGCACTGGGATTTGCCTGACCGCACCCCTGCGTATGATGGGTTGCCATGAACCGCACGCGTATCAAAATTTGTGGCCTCACCCGTGAGCAAGACATCGATGCCGCCGTGGCCGCAGGCGTGGACGCCATTGGCTTTGTCATGTACGCCAAGAGCCCCCGTGCGGTAACGGTTGAGCGCGCTGCAGCGCTGGCGTTGCGTCTGCCCGCCTTCGTCACGCCCGTGCTGCTGTTTGTCAACGAAACACCTGAAGCCATCACTCACGCCTGCGCGCATGTGCCGGGTTCATGGCTGCAGTTTCACGGTGACGAAACACCCGATCAATGCCGCAAAATCGCACACACCTTGGGTCGCCGCTGGATGCGTGCCGCACGTATTCCGCTAGAAACCCCAGCGGGCGAAGCCCCCTTCGACCTCTTAAAATACGCGCAAGATTACTCAGACGCCCAAGCGGTACTGCTCGACGCCCATGTCGACGGTTACGGTGGCGGCGGCAAAACATTCAATTGGTCACAGCTTCCTCCAAACGTCAACGCTCACCTCGTCTTGTCTGGTGGACTCAACGCTGCCAACGTGACCGAGGGCATTCGCGCGCTGCGTCACCACGGCTTGTCGCTGGGGGTTGACGTCAGCTCTGGCGTGGAATCGGCCAAAGGCATCAAAGATGCGGCCAAGATTCACGAATTCGTCCGAGCCGTTCGCGCAGCCGACGCAGAGCACCCGCTCTAAGCCTCCTCCCCTTTTTTCTTCCCTTTTTGTTTGAAGCTCTTGGGCGCATAACCCCCGAGGCGATTTTTGTAGGCAACCACCATGTCGAACTACCAACAACCCGACTCACGAGGCCACTTTGGCATTTACGGCGGCAGCTTCATCAGCGAAACGCTGACCCACGCCATCGAAGAGCTGAAAGAGGCTTACGCCAAATACCAACACGACCCCGCGTTCATCGCTGAGTTCAAAAACGAACTCGCTCACTTTGTGGGCCGCCCCTCGCCCGTGTACCACGCCGCACGCATGAGCCGCGAAATGGGTGGCGCGCAAATCTTCTTGAAACGTGAAGACCTGAACCACACCGGCGCTCACAAAATCAACAACACCATCGGCCAAGCCATGCTTGCCAAACGCATGGGCAAGCCCCGCGTGATTGCCGAAACCGGTGCAGGCCAACATGGTGTGGCCACCGCCACCATTTGCGCACGCTACGGTTTGGAATGCGTGGTCTACATGGGTGCCGAAGACGTGAAGCGTCAAAGCCCCAACGTCTACCGCATGAAGCTCTTGGGCGCGACCGTGGTGCCCGTGGAGAGCGGCAGCCGTACCCTCAAAGACGCACTCAACGAAGCCATGCGCGACTGGGTGGCCAACGTGGACAACACCTTCTACATCATCGGCACTGTGGCGGGGCCTCACCCCTACCCAATGATGGTGCGCGATTTCCAAAGCGTGATTGGCGAAGAGTGCCTCACGCAAATGCCTGAGATGTTCAAGTCATTGAAGATGGCTGAACAACAACCTGATGCCGTGATTGCCTGCGTGGGCGGCGGCAGCAATGCCATGGGCATCTTCTACCCCTACATCGACCACGCCAACACACGCCTGATTGGCGTGGAAGCGGCGGGCGAAGGCATGGACACGGATCGTCATTCGTGCTCGTTGCAGCTGGGCGCGCCTGGCGTGCTGCACGGCAACCGCACTTACATCTTGCAAGACGAAAACGGCCAAATCACCGAAACGCACAGCGTGAGCGCTGGTCTCGACTACCCCGGCGTGGGCCCCGAACACGCCTTCCTCAAAGACATTGGCCGCGCTGAGTACGTGGGCATCACCGACAAAGAAGCGTTGGATGCCTTCCATTACCTGTGCCGCACCGAGGGCATCATCCCCGCGCTGGAATCCAGCCATGCCGTGGCCTACGCCATGAAGCTGGCCAAGACCATGAAGCCTGAGCAATCCATCTTGGTCAACCTCTCAGGCCGTGGCGACAAAGACATTGGCACCGTGGCTGACCTCAGCGGCGCTGACTTCTTTTGCCGCCCCAGCTGCCAAGGCCAAACGGTCAAAGGTGGCCCGACAGAACAAACCGTAAAGATTGTGAAGTGAGCCGCACCATGAGCCGTATTGACGCAACCCTCGCCGCCCTCAAGGCCCAAGGCCGCAAAGCCCTCATTCCCTATGTGATGGCGGGCTTTCCGCAGGCCAACATCACGCCCGCACTCATGCACGGCATGGTGGATGCAGGCGCAGACATCATCGAACTGGGCGTGCCGTTCAGCGACCCCATGGCCGACGGTGCCGTGATTCAAAAAGCAGGCGAAGCCGCGCTGCGTTTTGGCATTGGCACCGCCCAAGTGCTGGACATGGTGCGGGAGTTCCGCCAAACCGACAACACCACCCCCGTGGTGCTGATGGGCTACGCCAACCCCGTGGAGTGCTACAACCTCAAGCACGGCACAGATTCGTTCGTCAAAGACGCGTCTGCGGCAGGTGTGGACGGCGTGCTCATCGTGGACTACCCGCCGGAAGAATGCGAAGAGTTCGCCGCCACCCTGCGCGCCCACAGCATGGACCTGATCTTCTTGCTCGCGCCCACCAGCACCGACAAACGCATGGAACAAGTAGCACGCATTGCCAGCGGCTATGTGTATTACGTCTCGCTCAAAGGCGTGACGGGCGCTGGCAACCTCGACACCGATGCCGTCGAAGCCATGCTGCCGCGCATTCGCCAGCACGTGCACATCCCCGTGGGTGTGGGCTTTGGCATTCGCGATGCCGCCACTGCCACCGCCGTGGGCCGCGTGGCCGATGCTGTGGTGATTGGCAGCCGCATCATCCAGCTGCTCGAAGCCGCGCCAGCAGGCCAAGAAGTGGCTGCTGCGCATGAGTTTTTAACGGGTATTCGTAAGGCTTTGGACGCTTAAACGCCTCTCAAAACAATACCTACCCCGCCCGTTAAAATCCACCCATTCCAAAAGAACTGACGAAAGGCTCACCATGAGTTGGCTCGAAAAACTGCTTCCCCCAAAAATTCAACACACCGAACCGTCTGAACGCCGCAGCGTGCCCGAAGGCGTGTGGGTGAAGTGTCCCAGCTGCGAAACCGTGCTCTACAAGAGCGACTTGCAAGCCAACCACAACGTCTGCCCCACTTGCAGCCACCACCACCGCATGAGCGCCCGCGATCGCTTGGACATGTTCCTCGATGCCGAAGGCCGCTATGAAATCGGCCAAGAAGTGCTGCCGGTGGACGCCTTGAAATTCAAGGACAGCCGCAAGTACCCAGAGCGCCTCAAAGAAGCCATGCAAAACACGGGCGAAACAGACGCCTTGGTGGTCATGGGTGGTGCAGTACATAACATCAATGTGGTGGTGGCTTGTTTTGAATTCGACTTCATGGGCGGCTCCATGGGCTCTGTCGTGGGCGAGCGCTTTGTGCGCGGTGTGCACACCGCCATCGAACAAAAAGTACCCTTCATTTGCTTCACCGCCACGGGCGGCGCGCGCATGCAAGAGGGCTTGCTCTCGCTCATGCAAATGGCCAAAACCAATGCCTCGCTCACCCGCTTGGCCAAAAAAGGTTTGCCCTACATCGCCGTGTTGACCGACCCCACCATGGGTGGTGTGTCAGCCGGTTTTGCGTTTGTGGGTGACGTGGTCATCGCCGAACCCAACGCCTTGATTGGCTTTGCCGGCCCCCGCGTGATTGAAAACACCGTGCGCGTGACCTTGCCAGCGGGCTTCCAACGTGCCGAGTTCTTGCAACAAAAAGGCGCCATCGACATGATTTGCGACCGCCGCGAACTGCGTAAAACCATTGCCAGCACACTGGCCATGTTGCAACGCCAGCCTGCAGACGCTGTGGCCTAACCCCAGTTGCCTCACACACAAAAAGGCCCTTTCGGGCCTTTTTTGTTTTCACGCCAAGCACCTTCATCACCCTCTTAAAATAAGCGGTTTGCTGCCTTCCTTCTTTGTCGGCAGCCCTTCCCCTACTCACGCCTCTTTAGATGTCTAACAACAACACCCCCGCCACGCCCGAAGCTGCTCCCGTCGACGAAAACCAACTCATGGCCGAGCGCCGCGAGAAGCTCAAGGTCATGCGCGAGCGTCAGGCCGCAGGCCAAGGCGTTGCTTTCCCCAACGATTTCAAACCCGCGCACCACGCCGCCACCTTGCACGAGCTGCATGGCGACAAGACCGCCGAGGTGTTGACCGAAGAAGGCCAGTTCGCCAAAGTCGCAGGCCGCATGATGCTCAAGCGCGTGATGGGCAAAGCCAGCTTTGCCACGCTGCAAGACAGCACAGGCCGCATCCAGATTTACGTGACACGCGATGACGTGAGCGAAGAGCTCTACGCCGATTTCAAACACTGGGACTTGGGCGACATCGTGGCCTGCGAAGGCAAGCTGTTCAAAACCCGCACAGGCGAGTTGTCGATTCATGCCACCAGCATCCGCATGCTGACCAAGAGCCTGCGCCCCATGCCCGACAAGTTCCACGGCGTGGCTGACCAAGAGATCAAATACCGCCAACGCTACGTCGATTTGATGACAGACGAAACCGCACGCAAGCGCTTTGTGGCTCGCAGCAAAGCAATCAGCGGTATTCGCGAATTCATGGTGCAACACAACTTCCTCGAAGTTGAAACGCCCATGCTGCACCCCATCCCCGGTGGTGCCAACGCCAAGCCCTTCACCACGCACCACAACGCGCTGGACCAAGAAATGTTTTTGCGCATCGCGCCCGAGCTGTACTTGAAGCGCTTGATCGTGGGTGGCTTTGAGCGCGTGTTCGAGATCAACCGCAACTTCCGCAACGAAGGCATCTCGGTGCGTCACAACCCCGAGTTCACCATGATGGAGTTCTACGCTGCGTATTGGAACTACCAAGACCTGATGCACTTCACCGAAGAGCTGGTGCGCGACGCCGCCATGAAGGCCGCAGGCACCACCCTGCTCACCTACGGTGGCAAGCCCGTGGATCTGAGCCAACCGTTTGAGCGCCTCACCATTCGTGAAGCCATCCTCAAGCACACCGAAGCTGGTGACAACGTGGACAACGCCACATGGTTGATCAACGCCTTGCAAAAACTCGGTTTCAAAGAAGAGAAAGACAAACTCAGCACCCGCAGCTTGGCCAGCTTGCAAGTGATGTACTTTGAAGAAACCGTGGAAGAAAAGCTGTGGCAACCCACCTTCATCTGCGAGCACCCTGTCGAGATTTCACCCTTGGCCCGCGCCAGCGACAGCAAGCCCGATGTGACCGAGCGCTTTGAGCTCTACATCACAGGCCGCGAGTTCGGCAACGGCTTCAGCGAGTTGAACGATGCCGAAGACCAAGCCGCACGCTTCCACGCCCAAGTGGCTGCCAAAGACAGCGGCGACGACGAGGCCATGTTCTACGACCACGACTTTGTGCGCGCTCTCGAATACGGCATGCCACCCACCGGCGGCTGCGGCATTGGCATTGACCGCTTGATGATGCTGTTGACCGACAGCCCCAGCATCCGCGACGTCATTTTGTTCCCAGCTTTGCGCCGCGAAGTTTAAACATCCGCCCGCAACGCAAAACGCCTCCGCAAGGAGGCGTTTTTGTTGGTATGTGTTTAACTGAAAAACTGGCTATAGCCCACCGCACCCAAGCCCACAAAAGCCAGCACCAAACCACCCACCATCCAACGCACGGTTTGACGCAACACACTGACCGCCGATACCAAACTGGCGTTTTGCTCGGCCAACTCACGTACGGTCTGCGTGAGTTGTAGCTGGCTTTGCTGTAGCCCATCAATTTGGCTATGCGCGGCGAGTAAACGGTTTTTCAACTCACCCAAACTAGGCACATCGTCATGTGCATTGGGCGTGGCCATGGTGTGTGGTGCTGCGTTGGCACGTTGACGATCCATCAGATCACGTGCTTTTTCAAGCACGCTGGGCGCATGAGAAATCACATCCCCCCAGGGAATCACTTTGAGTGCAGAGAGCCAAGGTATTGCCATATGTCGTAAATCCTAAAGGCGAGAAGCATACTGCCTTGGTATCCTGATCGCTCGTTCATACGCACAGATTCATCATGAAGCTCATCCAGTTTTTCATCACCTTGTCCTTGGCCCTATCGTCGAGTTGCGCGACGGCACAAGCCGCATTTCCTTCGAAGCCGATTCGTGTGGTGATTGGGTTTCCAGCGGGCGGCCCCTTGGACCAACATGCACGGCTGCTGAGCGAGCGATTGCAACAGGTGCTGGGCCAACCCATCATCATTGACTACAAAAGCGGCGCAGGCGGCACGGTGGGCGCACAAGACGTGATGAAAGCCGCGCCCGATGGCTACACCTTGATGCTGGCCAACACAGGCGTGATGGTCATCAACCCCGCGCTCTACAGCAAGCTCCCCTATGGCACGTTGAAAGACTTTATGCCGGTGGCACGCACCGCCATGCAACCGTTGGCGCTGTTGGTGAACCCGAATGTGCCCGTAAAAAATCTCAAAGAATTCATCAGCTACGCACGTACCCGACCTGGACAAATCAACTACGGCTCCGCAGGCAATGGCGGCATCAGTCACTTGGTGCCAGAGATGTTCAAAACGGCCACGGGCTTGTTCATGGTGCACATCCCCTATCGCGGCAGCGCACCGGCCTTTACCGATTTGATGGCGGGTCAAGTGCAGTTCATGGCCGAGTCCATCCCACAAGCAGCGAACTATCACAAGCAAGGCAAAGTCAAAGCCTTGGCCGTGACCAGCAAAGAGCGCAACCCTGCCCTGCCCGACGTTCCTACGGTGATTGAGTCAGGGGTGCCCAACTTTGAGGTGGTGGGTTTTTATGGCTTCCTAGCGCCAGCAGGCACACCACCCGATGTGGTGGCCAAGCTGAGTGATGCGTTTCGCCAAGTACTCAACACACCGGATGTGCGCAACAAGATGGTCACACAAGGCGCAGACCCTGCGTTCTTGGGGCATGACGCATTTGCCAGCTTCCTCAATGCAGAACTGCCGCGCTGGGCGGCAGTTGCAAAGGCGTCCGGCGCAAAACTGGACTGATCAGCACAAGGCTGATTTACTGGGGCTGAAAGCCGCTGCTCTTGATGAGCTTAGTCCACACCTGTGTATAGGCGCGTTCGCGTTGCTCCAACTGGTGTGAGTTCATGTAGCCAACAGTCAGACCCATTTTGGTGAGCTGCTCGTGCACATCGGGCATGGCCAACACTTTGGACAAGGCCACACCGAAGTGGTTGATGGTGGCTTGTGGTGTGCCCGAGGGCGCGAAGATGCCGTAGTAAGGCATGTCTTCCAAACCGCTCAAGCCCAGTTCGGCAAAGGTGGGCACATCGGGCAAGGCCGCTTGGCGTTTAGAGCCCAAGACCGCCACCACGCGCACTTTGCCAGCCTTGTGGTTCTCAATGAAATCAGGGACCGAACCCACACCTGCAGCAATTTGGTTGCCCAGCATGTCGGCCATCATGGGCGCACTGCCGCGATAGGGTGCAGAGACCAAATCAAGCTTGAACTTATCGCCCACCACTTTCACCAAAAACTCAGGCGTTGAAGCGGGTGCCGGAATGCCCACTGCGCCTTTGCCGCCGTGGGTTTTAACCCACGCGACATATTCGGTAAATGACTTGGCAGGTGTACCGCCAGACACGGCATAGGCATTCACAAAGGTGGCAAAGCCTGCCACGGGTGCAAAGTCATGCGCAGGGTCGTAGCCTGGGTTCTTGACCACCAAGGGCAGAATAGAAATGGTGTGGTCGTGCGAGAGGAACAGCACTGAGCCGTCCGCAGGTGCAGCCTTCAAGGCTTGTGCAGCCAACTGGCCACCAGCGCCGGGTTTATTCTCGACCACCACCGTGGTACCCAACTCGTCTTTGAGTTTTTCAGCCAAGATGCGGGCCACCGCATCGGTGCCGCCACCGGGTGGGAAGCCCACCATCAACTTGATGGGTTTGCCGTTTTGTGCAGCGGCCAAGCCGCAGCTAAGAGCGAGGGCTAAAACGGCAAAGTGACGACGGGAAGGAAACATGGCGGAACTCCTTTTTTAAAACAAATAAATCAGACTTGATCAGGACTAGCAGCAGGTGCCACGCCATCTGGATTTTGGGCGTGGTCAGGGTCTTGCTCGGGTGGCATTTCTGGGTTTTGGCCAAACTCGCCTTCCGGCGACGATTTGCGCGTTTCGCGTTCGCGCAATTTCTCTTCTTTCTTCTTTTTCTTGGCTAACTCGCGTTGGCGTTTTTCGTAGTTGTAATTGGGCGTTGCCATGTGAGCTTTCGTGGGTGGTGGTGGACGTGTGTGCGAATTAAGGCAACAAGTCCAAAGCCCGCAAATATGCGGGATGAGTCATCAGCGCGTCCCAAGCTAGCGGCGAAGTTTTGGGCAGCAGTGCGCGACGGCGTTGTTCGCTGGCGTCACTGGCATGCCATTGGTTTTTCACAAGGCGTTCGGTCAAGCCTTCGAGCATCTCATCCACCGCATGGCCGTTGCCGATGCTTTGGTTGCACAAGAGCACGAGGTCGCAACCCGCATTCAATGCAGCCACACCGGCCTCGGCAAAGCTGACTGAACGGTCTTCGATACGGCGAGCCCCTTCCATCGACAAATCGTCGCTGAAGATGGCGCCATTGAAATGCAACTGACCACGCAAGATGTCTTGCAACCAACGTGGCGAGAAGCCCGCAGGCAAGGCATCGACCTTGGGGTAAATCACATGGGCGGGCATCACGCTGGTCAGCGTGGTGGTGAGCCATTGGTATGGCAAGGCGCAGTCGCTCAAGATGGCTTTGAGGCTGCGCTTGTCGACGGGGATATCCACATGCGAATCGGCTTTGACAAAGCCATGGCCTGGGAAATGTTTGCCACAGTTGGCCATGCCCGCCAGCAGCAAACCGTGCATGACGCTCTTGGCCAGTGTGGTGGCCACGCGTGGGTCGCGGTGGAAGGAACGATCGCCAATCACGCAACTCTCGCCGTGGTCGAGGTCGAGCACGGGGGTGAAGCTGAAGTCCACGCCGCACGCACGCAGCTCGCTGGCCAACACGTAGCCGCTGGCGGTGGCGGCGTCCATCGCAGCCATGGCGCCACTGCCGGGTTGGTTCTTTTTGTCTTTCATCCACAGCTCACCCAAGGCGCGCATGGGTGGGATGTGCGTGAAGCCATCGGTGCGAAAGCGCTGCACACGCCCGCCTTCGTGGTCCACACAAATGAGCAAGTCATCGCGCACGGCCTTGATGTCGGCACACAGCTGGGTGAGCTGCTGGCGATTGGCCCAGTTGCGGCCAAACAAAATCACACCGCCTGTGAGCGGGTGTTTCAAGCGCGTGCGGTCAGCAGCGGTCAGCTGGGTGCCTGCGATGTCAAGAATGAGGGGGGCGTGGTGAGACATAAATCGAATGTTTGTTTTAGCTGTTCTTTTCAACAACACAGTAACTGGTGGCGTAGTCAGACTCGTCGCTCACGCTGATGTGGGCGGAGAGGCCTTTGGCTTCAAACCATTCTTTGAGCACGCCGTGCAAGACGATGCTGGGCTGGCCGCTGGGCAGCTTGGCCACTTCGCACAAGCGCCAAGTCATGGGCATGCGCATGCCCAACCCAATGGCTTTGCTGAACGCTTCTTTGGCCGAGAAACGTGTGGCCACATAGCGCACACCGCGCTCGGGCCAACGCTCGCTGCGCGCGCGGTAAGTTTGTATCTCGTTGTCACTCAGTACTTTTTGCGCAAAACGCTCGCCGTGCTTGTCCAAAGACGCACGGATACGGCGAATGTCGCAAATGTCGGTGCCGATGCCGTAAATCATGTGTCGCCTCAGGCCTGCGGCATGCACGCGTTGTAGGCGTGAACTGTTTCTGTGTAGCCCAGCTCTAATGCGTCGGCAATCAGCGCATGACCAATCGACACCTCTTGCACACCGGGCACGGTGGTAAGGAAGGTGTGCAGGTTGTCTCGGTTCAAGTCGTGACCGGCGTTGATGCCAAGGCCTGCAGCCAAAGCGGCTTCAGCAGTGGCTTTGAAAGCAGCCAGCACTTCGGTCTGCTTGGGTGTGCCGTAGGCTGAGGCATAGGTCTCGGTGTACAGCTCCACGCGGTCGGCACCCACCGCTTTGGCTCCAGCCATCGCTTCGGGGATCGGGTCCATGAACAAACTCACGCGCGCACCCAAGGCTTTGGCTTCGGCGATGAGGGGCTTCAAGCGCTCGGCATCTTGCGGAAACGTCCAGCCGTGATCGCTGGTGAACTGACCTTCGCTGTCGGGCACAAAGGTCACTTGATGGGGGCGCACTTGGCGCACAAAGTCCATCAGGTTGTGAAATGGGTTGCCCTCGATATTGAACTCGCGGTCGGGCCAGGCCTTGAGCAACGCCGCCAAGTCATGCACATCACCAGCGCGGATGTGGCGCTCGTCAGGCCGTGGATGCACAGTGATGCCCGCAGCACCCGCCTCTAGGCACAAGGTGGCCGCACGCGTGACGCTGGGGATGCCCAAATGGCGCGTGTTGCGCACCAAGGCCACTTTGTTGAGGTTGACCGACAAGGCGGTGTGTGTGTGTTTGGACATGGCGTGAATCAAAGAGATTGCAGGTCAATCATCATCTGCCGAGTGCGCAGTGTTTTGACCCCGCAATGGTAGTGCAGCAAGGCGCGTAGCTGGCCCTGCAAGGCGTTGCGTTGCTCGGGGGGCATCTCGGCACACAAACGCAGCGTGGCGGTGAATGGCGCGTCTGTGGACAGGCTGTCGTGCAGTTGTAGCCACACGTTGCCCGCTAGGCCTGTGCGGTCTTGCGCGTTGTGGGTCCGCAGGCCGCCTTCGGCCACCAGTACATACAAGGCATCGGGCTGCAAAGACTCAAGCGTGAGAGTTTGGGCATTGAGCTCAGGCAAGAAGCCAATATCGCGCAACAGCAGCAGCTCAAAAGCGCGCAGCGCAGGGGCAATCGTGCCTTCATGGCCCGAGGCGAGTACTTGCACCACTTGGCGGTACAGGTCAAACAAACTGGGATGCGGGTCATCGCGCGCCAACAAGCGCAACAACAACTCATTGATGTAATAGCCAGACAGCAGCGCCTCGCCCGTGGGCATGATGTGGCCGCCCACCCATTCAGCGCCCTTCAAGGTGCGAATTTCGGCATCGCCCGAATAGCTGACATACAGCGGCTGCAAAGGCAACAACACTGGGCGAAAGTTGGAGCTGGGTTTTTTGGCGCCCTTGGCCACCAAGGCCACCCGACCAAAGTGGCGGGTGAAGGTTTCCAAAATCAGGCTGGACTCGCTCCAGTCGTAGCGGTGCACCACGAACGCAGGCTCGTCATGGATGCGGGGAATGCCCCGCGACATCGTGAATGTGCTGGACTTACTCGTAGCCAAAGCTACGCACCCGCGCTGCATCGTCGGCCCAACCGGAGCGGACTTTGACCCACAGCTCTAAGAACACTTTGGCGTCGTAGAGTTTTTCCAACTCGGTGCGGGCTTCCATGCCCATGCGCTTCAAGCGCTCGCCTTTGTCGCCAATGACCATCGCTTTGTGGCCATCACGCTCCACCACGATGGTGGCGGCAATGCGCACCAAGCGTTTGACGCCTTTGGTCTTGCCCTTTTCTTCTTCAAACTTGTCGATGACGACGGTCGAGGTGTAGGGCAATTCGTCACCGGTGAGGCGGAACAATTTTTCGCGCACCATTTCGGCGGCCATGAATTTTTCGCTACGGTCGGTCAGCTCGTCAGCGGCATACATCCACGCTTGCTCGGGCAGGTATTTTTCGGCGATGCCCAAGAGGCGTTGCACGTCTTTGTCGTTCTTGGCCGACATGGGCACGATTTCGGCAAAGGGGTGACGCTCTTGCATGGACTGCAGCCACTGCATGATCTCGGGACGGTTCTTCATCGAGTCGAGCTTGTTCGCCACCAAGATGGTGGGAATGCCAGGCGCGAGCAGCGACAACACTTTTTCGTCGGCGGGGGTAAAGCTACCTGCCTCGACCACCAAAAACACCACGTCTACATCGCCCACAGCGCCTTGCACGGCTTTGTTGAGTGATTTGTTTAACGCGTTGCCGTGGATGGTTTGAAAACCAGGCGTGTCCACAAACACATATTGCGATGCGCCTTGGGTGTGCATGCCGGTGATGCGGTGGCGCGTGGTTTGCGCCTTGCGTGAGGTTATGCTGATTTTTTGGCCAACCAAGGCATTGAGCAAGGTGGATTTGCCCACGTTGGGTTTGCCCACGATGGCAATCAGGCCGCAGCGTTGGTCAGCAGGCGCCACTACCGCTTGGCTGGCGACGACACGGTTGCCTTTGCTGGCGGCCAGCATGGCATCGATGTCTTGCAAGGTTTGTTCGTTTTTGGGAGTAGCCATTATTTGAGCTCTTTGATGATTTGGAGCATGGCTGCTGCGGCGGCTTGCTCTCCTGCGCGGCGCGAGCCGCCAATGCCACGCTCGCAGCGGGCCAGTTCTGGAACTTCACATTCCACGTCAAATGTTTGTTTGTGCGCTGCACCCAAGGTGCCGACCACACGGTAGATAGGCAGCTTGAACTTACGCGCTTGCAGCCATTCTTGCAACTCAGTTTTGGCGTCTTTGCCAACAGCTTGCATCTCGGGATTGATCTCAACCTTGGCAAAAATGCGTTGCACCAAAGCGTCTGCCGCGGCATAACCCGCATCGAGGTACACCGCACCCAGCACAGCTTCTAAGGCGTCAGCCAAGATGGAGGGGCGCTTTTGACCGCCCGAGTTCATTTCGCCCTCGCCCAATCGCAAAATGCCAGACAAGCCCAGCTCGACGGCCAAGTGGTGCAGCGTGTCTTGCTTGACCAAGTTGGCGCGCACACGTGAGAGGTCGCCTTCGGGCAAGGTGCCGAGCTGCTTGTAGAGCATATTGGCCACTGCCAAGTTGAGCACCGAGTCGCCCAAAAACTCCAAGCGTTCGTAGTGGTCCGAGCTGAAACTGCGATGCGTCAAGGCCTGCGTGAGCAACGCAGGGTTTTGAAATGTGTACTCGAGACGCGCTTGAAGCGTCTCAAGGATTTGTTGTTGAGACAGGCTCGGTCGGGCTGTGCGTGCGCGTGAGGTCATTGAAATGCGCCGATGCGCGAGAGGCTGCCAAAATTCATCCAAACAAAGAAGGCTTTGCCCACAATGTTTTTCTCTGGCACAAAGCCCCAGTAGCGCGAGTCGAGTGAGTTGTCGCGGTTATCACCCATCATGAAGTAGTGACCTGCGGGTACTTTGCAAGTCACGCCTTCAACGGTGTAGTGACAGTTGTCTTTGAATGCAAAGTCGTCAGCGCCCGGCACGAATGAGGGGCGGTCTTTGTCGTTCAGCACGTTGTGGGTGCGCATGCCGGTCATCTCGCTTGGCTTGCTGCCCAATGGCAGCTTTTCTTCAAACTGAGGGATGTAGCGCATGCTGTCTTGATCGAAAAAATCAGCACGAGGGGCTTTGGCCACAACTTGGCCATTGATGGTGAGTTGCTTGTTCAGGTAAGCCACTTCGTCACCGGGCACCCCCACCACACGCTTGATGTAGTCGAGGCTGGGCTTGGGTGGGTAACGGAACACCATCACGTCACCGCGCTGCACGGGGTTGCCATCGGTCAGCTTGAGGTTGAGCACAGGCAAACGCACGCCGTAGTGGTACTTGTTCACCAAAATCAGGTCGCCCACCAGTAAGGTGGGAATCATCGAACCGGATGGAATTTTGAAGGGCTCAAACAAAAAGGAGCGCAACACAAACACCACGGCGATGACGGGAAAGAGCCCTGCTGTCCAATCCAACCACCAAGGTTGCATGTACAGACGCTCTTTGGCCTCAGTCACGTTCACATCGGTCTGAGCAATGCCTTGGGCATGCAACTCGGCCGTGCGTTTATCGGCTTGGGCTTGCAGTGCTTCAGCCGCGGCTTTGCGCTGAGGCAAGAAATAGAACTGCTCGGCCAACCAGTAAATACCGGTCACCACGGTGGCCATGAACATGAGCAAGGCAAAGTTGCCCTCAATCATGCCCACATACCAAAAACCGGCGTAGCCCACAAAGGCTGCCAGTACGAATGCGGTCAACGTAGCCATTAATCCTCCACCTGCAAAATGGCCAAGAAGGCTTCTTGTGGAACCTCGACAGAGCCAATTTGCTTCATGCGTTTTTTACCTGCTTTTTGCTTCTCAAGCAGCTTGCGTTTGCGGCTGATGTCACCGCCGTAGCATTTTGCCAGCACGTTCTTGCGCAAAGCCTTGATGGTTTCGCGCGCAATGATGTTGGAGCCAATGGCGGCTTGAATCGCCACGTCATACATCTGACGGCTGATGATTTCGCGCATCTTGGCCACCACCGCACGGCCACGGTACTGTGACTGTGAGCGATGCACGATGATGGACAAAGCATCCACCTTCTCGCCGTTGAGCAAGATGTCAACCTTCACCACGTCTGAGGCGCGGTACTCTTTGAACTCATAGTCCATCGAGGCGTAGCCGCGTGAGACCGATTTGAGCTTGTCAAAGAAGTCGAGCACGATTTCGCCCAAAGGCATTTCGTAGGTCAGCATCACTTGGCGACCGTGGTACGCCATGTTCATTTGCACGCCGCGCTTTTGGTTAGCCAGCGTCATCACCGCACCCACATAGTCTTGCGGCATATACAAGTGCACCGTCACGATGGGCTCGCGAATTTCGTGCAGCTTGCCTTGGTCAGGCATCTTGGATGGGTTTTCGACCATCACCACTTCGTCGCCTGGCATGACCACTTGGTACACCACGCTAGGGGCAGTGGTGATCAAGTCTTGGTCAAACTCCCGCTCCAAACGCTCTTGCACGATTTCCATGTGCAGCAAGCCTAAGAAGCCGCAACGGAAACCAAAACCCAGCGCTTGCGACACTTCGGGCTCGTATTGCAACGACGCATCGTTGAGCTTGAGCTTTTCCAACGCATCGCGCAGGCCGTCGTATTGGTTGGCCTCGGTGGGGTACAGACCTGCGAACACCTGAGGTTGAATTTCTTTAAAACCGGGCAAGGCTTGTTCAGCGGGGCCTAAGTTGTTGGGCAGCTTCTTCTCTAAGGTGATGGTGTCACCCACCTTGGCGGCTTGCAGCTCTTTGATGCCCGCAATGATGTAACCCACTTGACCGGCTTCGAGCGATTGACGTGGCTCGTTGGCGGGGGTGAACACGCCGAGGTTGTCAGCGTTGTAGACGGCGTTGGTGGCCATCATCTTGAAACGTTCGCCTTTGCCCAAGCGGCCATCGACCACACGCACCAACATAACCACGCCCACGTAGCTGTCAAACCAGCTGTCGATGATCATGGCGCGCAGAGGCGCATCTTTGTTACCTTGGGGTGGCGGCACTTTGGCCACCACAGCTTCTAAGATTTCGTCGATGCCCAAACCTGTTTTGGCTGAACATGGAATCGCATCGGTGGCATCAATGCCAATGACGTCTTCAATTTCTGCTTTGGCGTTCTCTGGATCAGCGTTGGGCAAATCCATTTTGTTGAGCACGGGCACCACCTCCACACCGAGGTCGAGTGCGGTGTAACAGTTGGCAACGGTTTGCGCTTCCACACCTTGTGATGCATCGACGACAAGCAACGCACCTTCGCATGCAGAGAGTGAACGCGACACTTCGTACGAGAAGTCAACATGACCCGGTGTGTCGATCAAATTCAGGTTGTAGACCTGACCGTCTTTCGCTTTGTATTGCAGCGCAGCGGTCTGCGCTTTGATAGTTATCCCACGTTCTTTTTCGATGTCCATCGAGTCGAGAACTTGCGCTTCCATGTCACGCTCTTCAAGTCCTCCGCAACGCTGAATCAAACGATCTGCGAGCGTCGATTTGCCATGATCGATGTGGGCAATGATTGAAAAGTTTCTGATGTTGTTCATCAACGGGGACACTTAAGTGATTGAATTCAAAGGGACATGAGCCAAGAAAAAAGGGCGCGTCATGTGCTGACGCGCCCAGAACCAACAAGCAATGGCAACTGCATAAGTTGGGTGTTCATTGTAGGCAAAAACCCCAAATTGCACAGAGGCCTCAACACAACCGAGGCCTCGTTGCGGGTTCGCAACATGAATTTATCCACAACTTATTAACAATTCGACAAAGGGGTTTTGGGACAACTTGTGGGTGATCTGTGGAGCACCTGTGGAGTTGGTTAACCAATCCCGTATCGTGGAGTTTTTGGCTTGCGATATATCGCAAAAACGCATTCAGCCCCCCGATTCTATACAAAAAGGGCTTGAACACTTTAATTAAGTTAGCAAGTACCAACTTAAAAACTATTTTTGGGCATCTCAAAAATAGTTGAAAAATCCCAGCATTCCCGACTTCTGCCTAGGGATTTAACGCACAGGTCGAATGACTGTGTACTGCGCCCACTCACCTCGGCGAATCAACAGACTCACAGGTTTGCTACGGTCGAGCTTGGCAGCCAGAGCTTCGAGGGCCTGCACATTGGGCGTTTCGATATTGGCCAAAGCCAAAATCACATCACCCTCTTGAATCCCTGCACGCGAGGCAGGCTCGGCCACCGCATCCACACGCACACCGCCACGCAGTTTGAGTTCTTTCTTTTGCGCATCAGTCAGCTCACTCACGGTAAGTCCAAGCACCTTGGTCACGGTACCTGTTTGAGGTTTTTCTGCAGCAGACGCCTTCTTCACTGGCTTATCCGCTTCAAACTCTCCCACGGTGATGTGCATGTCTTTGACGCTTCCGCGACGCCACACCTGAATAGCACTGCGCGTACCTGGCTTGGTATTACCCACCATGCGTGGCAAGTCGCTGGATTTTTCGATGGTTTTGCCTTCGAACTTCAAGATGATGTCGCCCGGCTCTAACCCTGCCTTCTCCGCTGGCGAGCCTTGCTCGACGCCACGCACCAAAGCACCTTGGGGTTTAGACAAACCGAGTGATTCGGCGACTTCTTTGCTGACTTGGTCAATCTGCACACCCAAGCGACCACGTTGCACCTTGCCTGTGGCCCGCAACTGCTCGCTCACGCGTACCGCTTCATCAATCGGAATGGCAAATGAGATGCCCATGAAACCACCTGAGCGTGAATAAATTTGGCTGTTAATCCCAACCACCTCACCACGCATGTTGATGAGTGGCCCACCTGAATTGCCGGGGTTGATGGCGACATCGGTTTGAATGAAAGGTAAGTAGTCACCTGTGTCACGTTGCTTGGCACTCACGATGCCTGCTGTGACTGAGTTTTCCAACCCAAAGGGTGAGCCAATGGCCATGACCCATTCGCCCACTTTGAGACGACTGACATCACCGATCTTGACCGCAGGCAGACCCATGGCTTCAATCTTCACCACAGCAACATCCGTGCGCTTATCAAGGCCCACAAGGCGCGCTTTGAATTCACGCTTGTCAGGCAAGGTAACCATGACTTGGTCCGCACCCTCCACCACATGGGCATTGGTCATCACAAAACCATCGGATGACAAGATAAAGCCCGATCCCACGCCTTTGGGTTGTGCTTCTTCGTCTTGGCCGCGACGCGGCTGACGCGGCGCATTCGGGTTATTGGGTGAAGGCATAGGCACGCCAAAGAAGCGACGGAAGAACTCTTGCATCTCGGCGTCAGGCTCATTGGCTTGCACATCACGCACGACTGCTTTTTCTAAGGTGCGAATATTCACCACCGAAGGCCCCACCTGCTCCACCAGTTCGGTGAAATCGGGCAAGCCCTTCACCACTTGCGCCGTCGCAGGTTGCACCAGCGTCACACTAAGGCCAGTGGCCCACAGTGAGGCGCACAACAAACCTAAAGAGACTGAACGTTTCAATGCCAATGGACGTGCCATGTTTATTTCCTTCATCACATGTCGGACCGCTGATACACAGCGCGACGTAAATCTTGCCAAGGCTGATCTGAAGCTTGAGAGCCTAACCACAGCCATTGAGACTTGCCTTTGAGTGTGTCAGATGCGGGCTGCCAGCGCAAAAGCAAGGCTTTTTGCACATCCAATGCCACGCACACTTCACCCAAAGCATCTTCGTGACCCAAGCTTTGGTCATGCAAGCACCAGACTTGACCATCCCAAGTGAGCATGCCAACCTCTCTCAGCGCGCGCCAGCCTAGGCACATGCCTAGTGCGGCAGCACTTGTAGCCAGCAACCAAATCAGCGTCACACCTTGATTCAACACCCAAACCAATAACACGGCTGAGGTAAACAAGATGAAAACCGCAAAAAGCCAACGCTGAAAAGCACAACGCCCCACCGGATACGAAACCGATGGGGCGTTGTGCATGGCGAAAGCCTTAGATGCGTTTGAAAACTAACGCGCCGTTGGTGCCGCCAAATCCGAAGTTGTTTTTCAGAGCCACATCAATCTTCATGTCGCGCGCTGTGTTGGCGCAGTAATCCAAGTCACACTCGGGATCTTGGTTGAAGATGTTGATGGTGGGGGGGCTCTTTTGGTTGTGGATGGCCAAAACTGTGAACACACTCTCAATGCCGCCAGCACCGCCCAACAAGTGACCGGTCATAGACTTGGTGGAGTTCACCACGGTCTTCTTGGCATGGTCACCCAAAGCTGCTTTGATGGCGTTGGTTTCGTTCACGTCACCCAATGGTGTAGATGTGCCGTGTGCGTTCAAGTAATCGACTTGGTCGGGGTTCACACCCGCATTGCGCAATGCGCTGAGCATGGCGCGGCGTGGGCCATCCATGTTGGGCGCCGTCATGTGCCCAGCGTCAGCGCTCAAGCCATAGCCGCCCAATTCAGCGTAAATTTTGGCGCCGCGCTTTTTGGCGTGTTCGTACTCTTCGAGCACCAAAACGCCGGCGCCTTCACCCAAGACGAAACCGTCGCGGTCACGGTCCCAAGGACGCGAAGCGGTCGCGGGGTCGTCGTTGCGAGTCGACAGTGCGCGCATGGAGGCAAAGCCACCCACGCCCAAAGGCGACATACAGCATTCAGAGCCGCCAGCAATCATCACGTCGGCATCGCCGTACTCAATGTGACGACCGGCTTCACCGATGCTGTGCAAACCTGTGGTGCACGCTGTGACCACGGCCAAGTTAGGGCCTTTGAAGCCGTAACGCATGGACACGTGACCAGAAATCATGTTGATGATGGACGCTGGCACGAAGAATGGGGAAATGCGACGCGCACCTTTGTTCAGGTATTCGCTGTGCATGTCTTCGATCAGCGGCAAACCGCCAATACCAGAGCCGATCACGACGCCAATACGCGTCGCTTCTTCTTCGCTCAAGGCTTCGCCCGTAGCGAGACCTGAGTCTTGGACCGCTTGCACCGCCGCAGCAATGCCGTAGTGAATGAACTTATCCATAGCACGCGCCTCTTTAGGGGCGATGTATTGGTCAAGGTCTAAATCTTTCACTTCACCAGCAAAGTGGCAATTGATTGCAGACGCATCAAAACGAGTGATGTTTGCAATGCCAGATTTACCAGCTAAAAGATTGGCCCAAGCGTCAGCTACCGTGTTACCCACGGGGCTGATACAACCTAGGCCGGTCACGACGACGCGACGACGGCTCATGCGGTGTTCCTAGTAGTTAGGCTTTTTTGTGAGTCAACGCGTAATCAATCGCGTTTTGCACGGTGTTGATTTTTTCGGCATCTTCGTCTGGGATTTCAATACCAAACTCATC
>Ga0228701_1000035_pt1 | contig 179273 bp, 166 predicted proteins | sample McNCre117_Aug_MG_2_FD_178017 | JGI IMG/M metagenome (GOLD analysis project Ga0228701, IMG submission 178017) | Freshwater microbial communities from McNutts Creek, Athens, Georgia, United States - 11-17_Aug_MG | ecosystem: Environmental > Aquatic > Freshwater > Creek | place: USA: Georgia...
CCTGAGCCAGGATCAAACTCTCCATTGTAAATAATCTTTGGATGTTTGACTGCTCTTATTAATATAAGAAAATTGTCATTATCCTTGTCTTGAATGCTACTATTTCGACACTGTGATTTAAACACAGTATCTCTTCTTTATTTCTATCAACACGTCAAAGAACTCTTGTACCTCGAAATAAATCAAACAAAGCAACCCGCCTCGTCGTGAACTTAATCACCTAATCTACTCTCAGTCTTGCCCTAGAAACCTTTTGTTCCTAGCGATTGGGAGTGCAAAGATGTAGGATTATTTTATTATTAACAAATGGTGAACAAAACTTTTTTAAGTATTTCACGTAAATGACTGAAAATCAAAGGCAGAATTTTTAAAATATTTTTACACAATAAGCATATCGCGAAATAATCCTACCTTTGTAAAGGAAATAGGCGGAGAGATTTTGGCCTACACATAGCCAGATAATTAAAGAACATGAAAGACTATCATATCATTTACGAAGACAATCACCTCCTGATTGTAAATAAACGGGCAGGAATTCTCGTACAAGGGGATAGTACCGGAGATGTTACCTTAACCGATGTTCTAAAAGAGTATATCAAGGAAAAATACCAAAAACCAGGTGCCGTTTTCTTGCACCCGGTACATAGATTAGATCGTCCAGTAAGTGGATTAGTGATATTTGCCCGTACGTCGAAGGCTTTAGAGCGGATGATGGAGATGTTCCGCAAGCGGGATATTCAGAAAACGTACTGGGCTGTGACGCGCAAGAAGCCTTATCCTGAAAAAGGCAAGTTGACTCACTGGCTTTTAAAGAATGAAGCCAAGAATACAACGACGGCCTACGATTATCCTGAAGACAAGGCGCTGAAGGCGGAGTTGAACTACAAGGTGTTAGGAAAAATAAATCTACACTATTTAGTCGAAGTAGAACCAATCACGGGAAGACCACATCAAATTCGGGTGCAATTAGCTTCATTAAATTGCCCCATTCGGGGAGATATCAAGTATGGTTTTGATAAACCGAACATCGACGCCAGCATTAATTTGCATGCACGTCGCTTGTATTTTATCCACCCCATTAAGAAAACACCGATTATCTGTAAGGCCTCCGTTCCGGAGAATCCCTTCTGGGAAGAGTTTTTAGAATTAGATAACGATGAGTTCAAGATGAAAAACTTGGACTACTTATACGAATAAAAAAAGGAGCTTACATAAGCTCCTCTAAAGTCGTATTTTCTAAAACGGACAAGTTCGCGTCTCGCCATTTTGTTAGAACTGTTCTAAGATGACAAGTTTCCTCGTCAGCACAATCATCACATTTGCCATAGAAGTGCAAGGAAACACATAAAGCGGGAGCAATAGGACCATCTACGATGCGGATGATTTTTGCAAAAGTCACTTCTGCTGGGGGAATACGTAGGTAATAGCCTCCTCCCTTTCCTTTTTGGGACTGCAAAATTCCGTGATTACGTAATTCTAATAAAATAGCTTCTAGGAATTTCTTGGGTATTTTTTCTGATTCCGCGATATGCGAAATCAATAATGGCCCTTTCTCGTAGGATTGCGCCAATACTTTTAAAGCCTTTAAAGCATATTTTGCCTTTTTCGAAATCATAGTGTTGTTGATTGTGATTCAAAGCTAAACAAAATTTAGGAATACTCCATTAGTCCGCTCGATTAAGTACTAAATACTGCGCAAGCTTTCAGGTACAAAAAAAGAGGCTAACCTTTCGATTAGCCTCTTTATGTAATTCAAATGAATTAGAAACGGAAGTGAGAGAACGCTTTGTTCGCTTCTGCCATTCTGTGTGTATCATCTTTCTTCTTCACTGCTGCTCCCTCACCTTTCGATGCTGCAATGATTTCATTCGCTAAGCGATCCATCATTGTTTTGTCACCACGCTTACGCGCGTAACCGATTAACCACTTCATTCCCAATGAAACTTTACGTTCAGCTCGTACTTCTGTTGGTACTTGGAAGTTTGCTCCACCTACGCGACGGCTCTTAACCTCCACGGATGGCATCACATTATTTAATGCTTTTTTCCAAGTTTCTAAACCGTTTTCTTTTGTACGCTCCTCTACTTTATCTAACGCATCATAAAAGATGGTAAATGCTGTAGATTTCTTTCCATCGTACATTAAGTTGTTTACAAACTTAGTTACTAATACATCCTTAAATTTAGGATCTGGTAATACGTAGCGCTTTTTTGGTTTCGCCTTTCTCATGTTGTTAGTTCTTTAAAATCGACCCAACCTTCTGCTTTAACGAAGCATACTGGATCTTTCTGTTAATAAATTATTTCTTTTTACCTGTTGGAGCTGCTTGACCTGGTTTAGGACGTTTAGCACCATACTTCGAACGAGACTGTAAACGACCAGTAACACCGGCTGTATCTAAAGCTCCACGAATGATGTGATAACGTACACCTGGTAAGTCTTTCACACGACCACCACGGATCAATACGATCGAGTGCTCTTGTAAGTTGTGACCTTCACCTGGAATGTAGGCATTCACCTCTTTTTGGTTTGTTAAGCGAACACGAGCTACTTTACGCATCGCTGAGTTTGGTTTTTTAGGAGTAGTCGTGTATACACGAGTACAAACCCCTCTTCTTTGTGGACAAGAATCCAAAGCTGGTGACTTAGATTTCCAAGTCATTTGCTCACGTCCCTTGCGCACTAATTGCTGAATAGTTGGCATTTTGGAATAATTACCGTTTAAATTTTAAAATTCTTTTAATCCCTACAAGCGCGTCAGACTCAATTAGATAGAGTTCTCCCACACTAATGGGGGTGCAAAGTTAGCAATAAGATATAGAAATCAAAAGGGGAAATTAAAATTATTTCAAAAAGCCCCGTATACCCATTTCCAAACCGCGTAATTCGGCTAAACCACGTAATCGACCTATCGCCGTGTAACCTGGGTTCGTCTTCTTCCCTTCTTGCAAGTCATCTAACATGCGGTGACCGTGGTCTGGTCGGAAGGGCAGGCGGAAATCCCGGCGACCTGACGCAATGCGTTTGTCCTGCTCATTCACTAAGCCTTTCATTACCCCAAACATATCAACATCCCCCTCTAAATGGTCTGCTTCGTGGAAATTGCCGTATTGATCGCGGCGAGTCGCCCGTAAATGAATAAAATTAATGCGGTGACCCAGACGTTCCACCATCCCCACTAAATCATTGTCTTCACGTACACCATAACTACCGGTGCAGAAGCACAAGCCGTTCACATGGCTTTCGTAAGCATTCAATAATTGTAGCGCATCACTTTCTGTACTCACCACACGTGGTAAGCCCAAAATCGGATACGGAGGATCGTCTGGGTGAATCGACAAATTAACCCCGGCCTCCTCAGCCGCTGGGGTGATTTCGCGAATGAAGTCATATAAGTTTTCACGTAGCTCCTTCTCCCCTACGTTTGCATAGGTATCCAAAGCCTCTTGGAAAGACTTCAACGTAAAGCTCTCTTCCGAACCCGGAAGGCCGGCGATGATGTTGCGAATTAATTTATCTTGTTGAGCTTGGGTAGCCGACGCTAACCATTTTTCAGCCCTGTCTATTTGCTCCGCTGTGTAGTGTTGCGCTGCGCCAGGGCGTTTCAAAAGGAACAGTTCAAAAGCACAGAATTCTGCCGCATCGAATCGAAGGCCGGTAGAGCCATCTGGGAAACGGAAATCTAAATCCGTCCGAGTCCAGTCTAAAATAGGCATGAAATTATAGCAAACTACATCCAGTCCAGCCTCACCTACATTTCTAATAGAGGTTTTATAATTCTCGATGTATTGTTTGTAGTTACCAGAACGTGTTTTGATATCCTCATGAACTGGAATACTTTCGATCACCGACCAAGTCAATCCCGCCGCCTCAATTATTGCTTTGCGTTCCAGAATGTCTTTTAATTCCCATACTTTGCCGTTCGGAATTTGGTGCAATGCACTCACAATTCCCGTGGCGCCCGCTTGACGGACATCGGATAATTGAACCGGGTCGTTTGGACCAAACCACCTCCATGTTTGTTCTAAGGCCATATCTTTTTGTTTACTACCCTTATAAAGGCTTTTGTTTGGCAATTTTACCTAGTACTAGATTAAATAAAAAACCTTGCCTGGAAACCGGGCAAGGTTTTTGTAATCAAGCATTTATATACTTCCTTTAAAATCTCTTTCTCAGGGGCGACAAAATTAGGTAGTTTTTTACAAACAAAAAATAGCCTAGTCGTTTTGGTGTGCAGGTCTTACTAAATCAGTCACCGATTTCACCGGATTGAATGTTTCTAACGGAACTTCAACGAACAGCGTATTCCAATCAGACATCGCTCCATTCCAAAGCCCTGGTAATTCCATCGCCTTCAATTGTTTGCCATCCTTCGTCTTATCCGTAATAAAACCGGTATTCATATCGCGGTAGTGTAATAGGTTTAAACCGCGACTCGCGCACACTAAATCCACCGGATTGAAGTGGGAGGCTTGGTGGAATTTAGCTTTTTGGGCTTCATCTTTCATATCAATCTGTGCCGACTCAACTAATTGTAAGGTGAAATTCCCTTTCGCATCCTGGCACCAGAAGGGACCTCCACCGGGTTCACCGGTATTTTTTACCACCCCACATACCCGAGTAGGACGAGCTAAGACTTTGCGGATTTTTGTGATTTTTTCTTCTTGTGTCGAGGCCGCGAATTCCGCCGAAGGCACAAAACCTAAATAGGTAGCCATCTCTTGTAGCGCTTCGTTTATCGTTGCCTCAGATGGATTTTCTTGCAGTTGCTTATCGAGGTGTTCGATGCCTTCCAAAATCCAAAGCAATAATCCCCCCAGCGCTTTCTTATATTCAATTGTCGGTTGCTTCAGCGCATCCGGAACAACATTGTCTATATTTTTAATGAAAATAACATCCGCTTTCAAATCATTCAGGTTTTCCAATAAAGCCCCGTGGCCTGCCGGCCTGAACAGCAATGATCCATCCGCCTCGCGGAACAAGCTATTATCTGGATTCACCGCAATCGTGTCCGTCGCAGGCTTTTGTTCAGAGAACGTGATTTCAAATTCGACGCCCGTTTTAGCGGTCCACTTAGGAGCTAGCTTCGCAGCCAGATCCTCGAATCCTTTGCGGTGTTCAGGGGAAACGGTAAAATGTAAGCGCGCTTTTTTCCCATTCGAAGCATAGGCTGCTGCCTCCACGATGTGTTCCTCTAAAGGAGTTCGAGCTCCTTCCGGATAGGAATGGAAGGCGAGAAGACCTTTGGGTTTTTGGCCATAATCCATCCCCTCTACACCCAAAAGCTTCTTCAATATCGCGGCAGAATCATCCTTATCTTCGATGAGCCCCTTCAATTCAGCATAAAAAGCAAAATGATCTAGCTGATCAAAAAACTTCGTACACTCCTTATTTTCCTCACCTGTGGATAAAAATTCAAACAGGGATTTAAACATACGGGTAGCAGCACCCGAGGCAGGCACCATTTTCAAAATAGAAAGCGATGATTTTTGCTGATCAAAACGCGCTAAATATTCCTGTAGCTGTTCCTGAGAAAATTGAAAAATCCCATTTCCGATGGAGGCTGATTTTTCCAAATTCATCCAGGGAAATCCGGACTTGAAAAAATCAACTTGTTGATTCAATTCTGCGGAGCTTATTCCGCGCATAGACAATTGGGCTAAATCCTTCTCTAATAACATATACGCTTTCTTTTGTGTCTAAAAATAAGAATTTCTTCGCAGGAATTCCTAAAAATCTGTTCAAGGAGTTCATTCTTTTTTGGTAGATTTGTTTAGACGATGACAGACATTCAGGACATATTGCAAAAATACTGGGGGCATACCGCCTTCAGACCCTTGCAGGAGGAAATTATCCATTCAGTTCTGGAGGGAAAAGATACATTAGCCTTATTGCCTACTGGCGGCGGAAAATCCATCTGTTTTCAAGTACCAGCCCTATCGATGCCTGGAATTTGCATCGTCATTACGCCTTTGATTGCCTTAATGCAGGACCAAGTCGATCAACTGAATCGCCGAGGTATTCCTGCCACAGCCATTTTCTCGGGCCTCCGCCAGCGCCAAATCGACATTTTACTCGATAATTGCATTTACGGCAACACGAAGTTTCTCTATGTTTCGCCTGAACGTCTGAAAACAGACTTGTTTATCGAGCGCGCGAAGCAAATGAATATCAGCTTATTGGTCATTGACGAGGCACACTGTATCTCACAATGGGGCTACGATTTTCGACCACCTTACCTGGAGATTGCCTCATTCCGAGAGCTAATTCCACAAGTTCCCTGCATCGCTTTAACTGCCTCCGCGAACGAAGAGGTGAAAAAAGATATTCAAGAAAAACTTCATTTCAAGAATCCACAGGTTTTCCAAAAAAGCTTCAGCCGAGCAAACCTCTCCTACTCCGTCTTATACGAGGCCGATAAGGAAAAGAAGTTATGCTCGATGTTGCAACGTGTTCCTGGCTCTTCGATTGTCTACGTTAGAAATCGCAGAAGGACCCAGGAAATTTCAGATCTATTGTCTAAAGTCGGCTTGTCTAGCACTTTTTACCACGCTGGATTACCGCCAGAAGTAAGAAGCTCGAGGCAAAAAGAATGGATTGAAGGGAAAGTGGATTGTATGGTGGCGACGAATGCCTTTGGGATGGGTATCGATAAACCCGATGTGCGCTTGGTCGTTCACCTGGATTTACCCGATACGATTGAGGCCTATTACCAAGAGGCAGGTCGCGCGGGTCGCGATGAGAAAAAGGCGTATGCAGCGATTCTCTATGAAGAAAAAGATGTTCTAGATTTAACTGCACAATGGGAAAAATCTTTTCCAACCGCAGAAATCATCAAGCGCACCTATCAGGCGGTATCCAATTATTTGCAAGTGGCGGAAGGTAGTGGAGAATTACAGAGCTATGATTTTGACTGGATGGATTTGTGTAAGCGATTCAATCTGCCCAGTTCGCAGACCTATTTCGCATTAAAAATGCTCGAAAACGAAGGCTTGATTCTCTTAAATGAAGCCTTTCAAAATCCCTCTAAAATCCGTTTCATCGTCAGCTCCACAGAGCTCTATGATTTTCAAATTCGGAACGAGAAATTCGAATCCTTTCTAAAAGGGCTCCTTAGAATCTACGGGGGAAATTTATATACTCAGTTCGTCAGCATTTCCGAAGCTGATTTCGCTCATCAAATCAAAATCCCCCCTGCGGAAGTAGAACGAAACTTAGCGTTGCTAGAAAAATTCGAGCTCATCGAATACGATAAACAAAACGGCTTGCCTAAGCTCGTTTTCTTGACGCCTAGAGCAAACACAGAAAATATCCCGATTTTGTGGTCGGAGTATTTGAAGAAAAAAGAGCGAACAAAACAGAAAATCGATGCGATGGTGCACTATGTCAAGCATCCCCAGGCATGTAGGACATTGTTGATTACCTCGTATTTTGGGGAATCTTTACCGCAAAGCTGTGGGATTTGTGATCACTGTTTGCAACGAAAAAAAGAAGCCTCCGGGAAAAATATTCCCGAAGGCCTCGAAGCAGAACGTAAATTGATTCTGACTTATTTGAAAAACGGACCTTTATCTGTTCAAGATCTGGTAGAATGCCTTCGCCCTTTGGCATCCGCTGAAGCCCTTCGCATCATCCAATTCAGCTTGGAGATGGGCGAAATTCACTATAACGCCGCAGACGAACTCGCTACCGGTTCTGCCTGAAAAACAAACTTCACCGGGTTCTTCACCTGCTCTTTCAATAAAGCTAAGGCTAATACCTCCTTCGCATCGTCCACATAGTGGAAGCTCAAGTCTGAGATATAATGCGCCTCGATTTCCTCTACATCTTTGCGGTTCTTCGAACACATAATAATCTCTTTAATCCCAGCTCTTTTAGCTGCTAAAATCTTCTCTTTAATTCCACCCACTGGCAATACCTTTCCACGTAAGGTAATCTCACCCGTCATGGCTAACTTCGATTTCACCTTGCGCTGGGTTAATGCGGAAGCGATCGCCGTTAGCATGGTAATACCTGCGGAAGGACCATCTTTAGGCACCGCCCCTGCTGGAACGTGAATATGCAAATTGTATTGATCGAAAATACGGTAATCAATGCCATATTCATCCGAATGAGCCTTCAAGAAACTCAGAGCTGCCATCGCAGACTCTTTCATCACATCTCCTAGTTGACCTGAAAGTGTTAAAACGCCTTTTCCGCGGTTCAATAAAGTCTCGATAAATAAGATGTCGCCTCCCACCGGTGTCCAGGCTAATCCTGTTACGACACCCGCGTATTCATTGTTCTCGTAGGTATCCTTATCGAAATGCTCTTGACCCAATAACTTCACAACATCCGTCGCCGAAATTTTATGGGGATACTCTTGTTCCATCGCAATCGACTTGGTGATTTTACGCACCACTCGACCGATCTCTTGCTCTAATTTACGTACTCCAGATTCTCTAGTATATCCCTCAATTACCTTAGCGATGGCCGTATCGTTCATCGAGAACTCTGCCTTTTCGAGACCGTGCTCTTTCTTTTGCTTAGGCAATAAATGCTTTTTCGCGATTTGAATTTTCTCCTCTATCGTGTAGCCACTCACCTCGATGATCTCCATACGATCACGCAAGGCTGGATGAATCGTATCTAAATTATTCGCAGTAGCGATGAACATCACGCGCGATAAATCATAGTCACATTCCAGGTAATTATCCATGAAGCTGCTGTTTTGTTCCGGGTCTAATACCTCTAACAAAGCAGACGAAGGGTCACCGCGGTGGTCTGAACCTACCTTATCAATCTCATCCAAGATAAAAACCGGATTCGATGATCCCGCTTTTTTGATGCTTTGAATCACCTTACCTGGCATCGCGCCTACATAGGTTTTTCTGTGTCCTCTGATTTCAGCCTCATCCCGAAGACCTCCTAAGGCCATACGGACATATTTACGACCTAAGGCTTTTGCTATTGAACGGCCTAAGGACGTCTTACCCACACCCGGAGGGCCATAAAGACATAAAATAGGGGCTTTCATATCGCCCTTCATCTTTAATACCGCGAGGTATTCGATGATGCGTTCTTTTACTTTTTCTAAACCAAAATGATCCGCATCTAACACCTTCTTCGCCTTCACTAAATCAAAATTATCTTTCGTGAATTCACCCCAAGGCAAATCAGCTAACAACTCGACGTAATTCATCAACATCGGGTATTCGCCAGACATGGAATTCGTACGCTGAAGTTTGGATAATTCTTTTTGGAAGAAATCATTCACATCTTTCGACCATTTCTTCTTCGCCCCTTTCGCGCGCAATCCATCCAACTCTTGCTCTGGACTTTCTACGCCTAATTCTTCCTGCAAGACCTTGATCTGTTGGCGGATATAATAATCGCGTTGTTGCTGGTCTATATCACTGGAGGCTTTGCTTTGAATTTCGCGTTTCAACTCGAGGTGCTGGATGTCTTTCAACATGTGCTCCAGCAAGCGTGTTGCCTGTTCGATGCCATCTAAGGTTTCTAATAAAGCCTGCTTTTCCTTCAATTCCGCGTTGATATTTGAAGAAAGGAAGTGGACTAAAAAAGCAGAGGATTCAATATTATCCAGGGCAATTTGTGCCTCGCGGGGAATCTCGGGGTTGAGATTTAATATTTTCAAAGCACACTCTTTCAACGTCGAAACGAGCGCCTTATTCTCCTTATTTAATTTCTTAGGGAAGGTATCTTCGATATAAGAAACGTGGGCTAATAGATTCGGTTCCGTTTTTAAGTAATCTTTTACTTCAAAACGCTTGCGTCCTTGCACGATGATGGTGGTGTTTCCACCAGGTAACACGAACATTTTCACAATGTGCGCTACCGTTCCGATCTTGTAAAGATCATCTGGTGTAGGTTCGTCTTTCGAGTTATTCGCTTGTACTAAGACACCGATCGTGCGATCGCCTTTATAGGCTTTCTTCACGAGTCGAACGGACTTTTGACGAGATACCGTAATCGGAATAACCATCCCTGGAAATAGGACGATGTTGCGAATCGGAAGGATAGGCAATTGGTCTGACAAAACGCCCATTTTGTCATCGTTGTCCATGCCTTCGGAGCCGATGGGAATCAATTCTATATTTTCAAAATCAGACATATCTGAAAGTTTCAAATGCTTAAAAAGGTCATTTGGATTATTCATACCACATTTTTAAATTCTGCTCCTAGATGAGCGAACGATATTAATCAAATTTTATGCCAAAAGACAAGTTGGCAGTATGATTATCTTGATAATTGTTGAATCTCCTGCGTTTTTCGAAAAAGATAAGACTTTTTTTGGCCGGCTGAAGCCCACTGAACGAGGTTCGTTTGGTCTTCAAACTCCTCTAAAAAAATGGAATTTTCCAGATAAGATCCGGCTAAATCAGACGTGGTCGGAATTTCCAGATAGACCCAAATCGCCTCTTGCTGCTGCTCCGTTCCTAACCAGCGATAAGGTGTGGTTATTTGCTTTCCGGCATGAAACCTGAAATGCTTCCGAAGGTAGGTGTCTAACACTTTTTCAGCGGATTCATCACCCGGAATCATTCGGAATTTCTTCCCAGTGGATGAGCTGAGCGTTTGCTCTAAATCATCCTGAAATAAACGAACGCTAATTTCCCAGCTTTGGTCCTTCACATTATAGCTCATCTCCGTCACCGAACTATGAAAAGGGTGCAGATCAGGTAAAAATAGACCTAAAAACAGAGCCAGCAGTTTCAATTAGAAGAAAGCTTTAAAGATATCATTTCCAAACGTATAGGCCATCAAAGCTAACAAGATAATCATACCCACTTGTTGCGCTTTTTCCAACACCTTTTCAGACGCCGGTTTGCCCGTTATCATCTCATAAATCAAGAAGATCGCGTGCCCCCCATCCAATGCAGGAATAGGTAAGATATTCATGAAGGCCAAAGCCATCGACAACAAGCCTGTCAACATCCAGAAACGATTCCAATCCCATACGCCACCGAACATTTGGGCGATACCGATCGGGCCGCTCAAGGCCTTCGATGCCGAAACATCGCCTGAAGCAATTTTCTTGAACCCTTTGATATTATCCGAAATCACAGAGAAAGCACGACCTGTTCCGATGCTCGCCGCTTGCGCAAACGAATAATCTTCGTGTGAAACTGAAATCAACATTTCCGGAATAAATCCGATTTGACCAGAAGAAGCTACTTGCATTTCTAGGGTATCCGCCACGCCTCCGCGTTGAATTCCTAGACGAATCTGCTTACCAGCACGCTTTGATAGCAATTCTTTTACCTCATGGTAAAAATGAACCGGCGTCGAATCTACCGAAGTGATTACGTCCCCTTTCTTCAAACCAGCGGCATAAGCTGGAAGTAATTCTTGATATCGCTTCGATGCTGAGAACTTATCGAAGAACCCTGGCTCTTCTGGCGCAGCAACTTCTGCTACTTTGAATGCCGCCATCGGCTCGATGAAAGCCGCTTTTTTATCGCTTAATTTTTCAATGAAATTCGATGGGATTTTAATCTCCAAAGTCTGATCGCCACGTTGCACCGTATAAGAAGAATTCTCGCCTAATAACACATCTGATGCACGTAGATCAGATAATTGCTTGTAATCCGCTCCATTCACACGAATGATTTTGTCGCCCGTTTTTAGACCAATTTGCTGACCTAAATCCATCGCAACGATACCGTTCTTGTTTAATTCTTCTTTGGAAATGAAGTTGTTCCCGTTCGAATAAGTCAAGCAAACGAAGATCACCACACCGGTAATCACATTCACGATTACACCCCCTAACATCACGATTAAACGCTGCCAAGCGGGTTTCGCACGGAATTCCCAAGGTTCTGGGTCTTTCGCTAAGGTCGCCGCATCTTGCGTTTCGTCAATCATACCGGCGATGGAAACGTAGCCTCCTAGCGGGAACCAGCCTAAACCGTATTCGGTGTCGCCTACTTTTTTCTTAAATAAAGCGAAGTTTAATAGCGTGGGAATAGGAAACATAAAGTCGAAGAAAAGATAGAACTTCTCGACTCTCATTTTAAACCATTTGGCCGTAATAAAATGACCAAACTCGTGCAATGTTACTAAAATCGACAACCCCAAAATCAGTTGCCCTGCCATCACTAAACCTTCCATAATTCGCTATTTTCTATTTTTATCCACCCAATCCTGGGCCATTTTTCTACTTAATTTATCACTCTCCATGTAATCCTCTAATGTCGGATTCGCGATAAAAGTTCCCTGATTCATCACATATTCGTTCAAATCAGACATCGCTAAAAATCCAATCTGATCCTCTAAAAAGGCCGCTACCGCCACCTCATTCGCGGCATTCAACAAACAAGCCTTGTTTCCTCCCTGCTCCAGCGCCTGAAAAGCCAATCCTAAATTGCGGAACGTCTTCGTATCGGCCTGCTCGAATGTCAAGGACGGATATAATTTAAAATCAAAACGAGGGAAACTCGCCTTCATGCGATTCGGATAACCTAAGGCAAACTGAATCGGCAATTTCATATCCGGCAAGCCTAATTGCGCCTTAATCGAACCATCCTCAAACTGGACTAAGGAGTGCACAATCGACTGCGGATGCACCACCACTTCGATTTCTGACGGTTTCACGTCAAATAACCAAGCGGCTTCGATTACCTCCAAACCCTTGTTCATCAAACTGGCAGAGTCGATCGTAATCTTCGCTCCCATCGACCAATTCGGGTGTTTCAAGGCTTGCGCCCGGGTTACTTGAGCTAATTGCTCTCGGCTAAATCCTCTAAAAGGACCACCTGAAGCGGTTAATATCACTTTTTCAATCGGATTATGGGACTCACCCATCAAACACTGAAAGATGGCCGAATGCTCTGAATCAACAGGCAAAATAGGTACACCCATCTCCCGAGCTAAGGGCATAATCAGGGCTCCCGCCACCACTAAGGTTTCCTTGTTCGCTAAGGCAATCGGTTTGCCTGCTTTAATGGCTTTCACCGTAGGCAACAAGCCCGCATAGCCCACTAAGGCCGTTAATACAATATCGACAGAATCCAACGTCACCACTTCTTCCAGGGCCTGAGCTCCTGCGTGAACCTGAATTCCTGTTCCAGCTAAAGCTTCTTTTACCTGCGCGTATTTAGCCTCATTCCCGATCACCACATGTGCCGGTTTCCAGGCTAAGGCTTGGGTAATGAGGAGGTCGGCTTGGTTTTGGGCGGTTAAGACCTCTACCGAAAATTCAGCAGGATGCTCCGCAATCACCTCCAAGGCCTGCGTTCCGATAGAACCCGTACTTCCTAAAATCGCTATTCTTTTCATCGAAGCATCGCCGTTATTTGTTCCACAAAACTAATCCACACCTGCGGATACAAAAGGGTCATCGCCACTAAACCGAATAAAGCACCATATAAATGCGCGCTGTGATTAATGAAATCACGGCTGCGCTTATCCATCTCCACCGAATACCAGGTAAATAATCCCGCATAGATGAAACCTGGAATTCCGAAGAATCCGAAAAGGTAAATTTTCTCAGTCGGGAAAAACAAGATTCCGGCGAAAATAACCGCAGAAACCGCTCCTGAAGCTCCTAATGAATTATAATTGGGATTATTTTTCTGCTTAAAGTAGGTCGGCAAATCAGCGACTAAAATCGCTAACAAATAGAAAATCAGGTATAATTCGGACGCCACCGATGGAAATAATTGATTAAAAATCCGCTCTAATTGTACCCCAAAAAAGAAGAACGAGAACAGATTAAAAAACAAGTGTGTGAAATCCGCATGAATGAATCCCGAACTGATAAATCGCCAGTATTCATTTCTGTGTTGAATCCGGTAGGGATTCATCAGCATCTTTCCCATCCAGTCGGGCTTTTGCCAAGCGGCTAGGGAAATAATAATCGTCACAACAATCAGTAAAATCGAGACCATAGGTAAACAAAACTACGTTAAACTTCTCGATCAACCAACCCGCTCATGAATTTTACCAAGGCTGATTTTTGCTCGTGGGAAATAGCTAAGGCTTGGATTTCGTCGAAAGCCGAATCAAAATACGAAGCGATGACCGCTTCTGTTTCTGCCTTCAAACCTAATGAATCGTAGATGGCCGTTACCGCTTGAACTTTTTCTGCCGCCACATAGTCCGTAGCTGCCACCCATTCTTCCAATGAAGCAAGCGTAGATCCCGTCGCTTTCTCAAATGCTTTTATCAGTAAATAGGTTTTTTTATTGGCTAAAATATCACCGCCTGGCTGCTTCCCGAATTTCTCCGGATCACCATATACGTCTAATAAATCGTCTTTTAATTGAAATCCTAAACCGATCGTTTCTCCGATGCGGTACAAGGAATCGCTCACTGAAGCAGGAACGGAGGCTAGCAAACCGCCCATTTCCATCGAAAAACCGATCAAAACAGAGGTCTTCAAGCGAATCATCTCCATGTATTCCTCTACTTTCACATCGTCACGGCTCTCAAAATTCATATCGAATTGCTGTCCCTCACACACTTCCGCTGCGATGCGCGAAAGGCGTCCTAACAAGTGTTGGAACGCCTCCAGGCTCAACCCTTGTACCTTATTCAGGTATTGGTAGGCATTCACTAGCATCACATCTCCGGAAAGAATGGCGATATTGTCGCTCCACTTTTCGTGCACCGTTTGCTTGCCACGACGTAAGGGAGCTTTGTCCATGATGTCGTCGTGCATCAAGGTGAAATTATGGAAGATTTCTACCGATAGAGCCGCTGGAACCTGTTTTTCCCAGTCCGACTTGAAGAGGGAATAGGTTAATAAACAAAGAACTGGACGTATCCGTTTGCCGCCTAAACTCAGGAGGTAATGGATGGGGTCGTAGAGCTCGCTAGGATTTTGGCCTATATCTAAACGACTAATTTCCTCTTCGAGGGCTGCTAAAAATGCTTTGTTCATCTTATCTATCTACTTCGCCCATCACTAAATCCAAGGATCCGATGATGGCTACTAAATCTGCTAAATAGGTTCCTTTCGCCAAATAAGGCAACACCGAAAGGTGGTGGAAAGAGCAGGCTCGCACTTTCAAGCGTTGTGGAATGTCTGATCGCCCGTCCGTACGAATGTAAAAACCAAGTTCTCCTTTCGGATTTTCTGCCCTCACATAGGTATCCATCGCTTTAGGACGAATCTTTTTAGGGACCAAAGCCTGAGGATCAAACTCCCTCGTCCGCTTCTCATCTCCCAGTAAATGCACTAAACACTGCTCCATGATTCGAATCGACTCCTCACATTCTCGAATACGGACGTGGTTTCGATCCCAGCAATCCCCTACCGATCCCATCGCACCTTCACCCACAGGAATATCAAATTCTAATTCTGGATAAACCGAATAAGCATCGATGCGACGCAGGTCAAAAGGCAAGCCCGAACCCCGTAAAACTGGACCCGTACATCCATAATTAATCGCCGCATTCAGGGGTAAAACACCCACTCCTGCCGTGCGTTTGATGAATATACTATTATCCTCTACTAATTGTCTTACCTCTTTAATCGTATTTTTAATCACCGGAATCAACTCCTGCAATTTCTCCTCAAAACCGATGGGCAAATCATAAAAAAGACCTCCTACCCACACATAATTATACAACATCCTCGCTCCAGATAGCCATTCCAACATCCGTTGAATGTCCTCTCTGTCGCGCATTAGCCATAAAAAGGGAGTGTAAGCCCCGATATCTAAGCCATACGTACCTATCGCTACGAAGTGCGACGCAATTCGATTTAACTCCGCCACGAGGACCCGAATGTATTCGATACGCTTAGGTAGTTTACCTGTCAGATCCAGCATCTTTTCCACAGCCATCACGTAGGCATGCTCTGAATTCATTGCAGCCATATAGTCCAAACGATCCACGTAGGGGATGATTTGGTTAAACGGCAGTGCTTCGGCATGCTTTTCAAAACAACGGTGTAGATAACCTAAATGGGGTACGACTTCCTTGATCCACTCGCCATCTGAAATGACCTCTAAACGGAGAACTCCGTGTGTCGACGGGTGTTGAGGCCCCAGCGAAATGATCATCTCCTCCGATTTTAAATCCTCTACCCGAAATTTATTCGGATCAGAATGCTCAAAATTTTCGGGAAGAAATTGATACTGGATGGGATTCATTAAACAAAAATGGGAAATCTAACGGGTAAAAATAAATTTTTCCATCTATTTTTAGCAAAGGCTTTGGGAAAAAAAGAAATTCTTCTACCTTTGCATTCCGTTTCGAGCAGAGGCGGATAAAAGATTTATCTATTATGGCAAAGAAAGGAAATCGCATTCAAGTAATCTTAGAATGCACTGAGCACAAAGAAACTGGTTTACCAGGCATGTCTCGCTACATCACTACGAAAAATCGTAAAAACACAACAGCACGTATTGAGTTAAGAAAATACAATCCTGTTTTGAAAAAAGTTACTTTACATAAAGAAATTAAATAGGTTGACCCATGGCTAAGAAAGTAGTTGCAACTCTGAAGAAAGAAGGCGGCGTTAAGTACGCTAAGATCATTAAGGCGGTTAAGAATCCTACAACAGGAGCTTATACCTTCAAAGAAGAAATCATCCTTCAAGATGAAGTTAACGCAGCGTTGAAAAACTAATTTTTCAATACCCGTTACCCTATCTTAAAAAAATTGAAGTCCCTTCTTGAAGGGACTTTTTTTATTTTGATTACCTTCGCATTGTATTTTAAATCACCTCATGGGATTATTCGATTTTTTCAAAAAGAAACCTGAACCTCAACAGCAGGAAGAGATCCAAGCTTTAGAGCAAGGCTTAGAAAAGACATCCACTGGATTGTTCTCTAAGATCGGTCGTGCCGTGGTAGGGAAATCGAAGGTAGATGAGGAAGTTCTCGATGAATTAGAGGAGATTTTATTGACTTCCGATGTAGGTGTAGCCACCACATTAAAAATTATCGAACGCATCGAGCGCCGCGTAGAACGCGATAAATACGTATCCACAGAAGAATTTGATAAAGTATTACGCGAAGAAGTTGCGGCCCTTTTAGAAGAAAATCAATCCTCTTCTTTAGAGAATGCCTTCGCTGAACCTACTCAAAAACCTTACGTCATCATGGTCGTAGGCGTGAATGGCGTAGGTAAAACCACCACGATCGGAAAACTAGCATCCCAATTCCACCAAAATGGATTGAAAGTAGTGTTAGGTGCGGCAGATACTTTCCGTGCGGCTGCAGTCGATCAATTGAAGTTGTGGGGAGAACGTGTGGGAATTCCCGTAATCGATCACGGAATGAATACGGATCCAGCAGCAGTAGCATATGACGCCGTGAAGCAAGCAGTAGACATGAACGCAGATATTGTGATCATCGATACAGCGGGACGTCTACATACGAAGGTGAATTTGATGACGGAGCTAGGCAAAATCAAGCGCGTGATTCAGAAGTTTATTCCAGAGGCACCACATGAGGTGATGCTGGTTTTAGATGGATCTACAGGCCAAAACGCCTTCATCCAAGCCCAAGAGTTCACGAAAGTAACTGAGATTACCTCACTAGCGATTACAAAGCTAGACGGTACGGCAAAAGGTGGGGTGGTGATTGGCATTTCGGATCAGTTCAAGATCCCAGTCAAATACATTGGAGTGGGAGAAAAAATCTCCGATCTCCAAGTATTCAACAAGACCACTTTCGTGGATTCGCTTTTCGCGAAAAAATAATTACTTCGCCTTTTCTTTAGCCCAGGTATCTTTCAACGTCACTGTACGGTTGAAAACTAATTTATCTGAGCTGGAATCAGGATCCACACTGTAATATCCTTTACGGATAAACTGCAATGGCTGGCCTACCGCAGCAGATTTCAAACCTGGTTCCACATATACCTTTGGAATAATTTGCAATGATTCTGGATTGATGAACTTCAAGAAGTCATCCCCTAATTCTGAAGCATCCTCCACGATCAACAAGCGATCAAAGTTACGTACCTCAGCCTCCACCGCATGAGCAACAGAAACCCAATGAATCGTACCTTTAACGTTAATACCGCTCGTATCTTGACCTGACTTACTTTCTGGGATGTATTCCGCGTACACTTCTGTCACATTACCTTCCGCATCTGTTTTGAAATCCGTACACGTCACGATATAAGCCCCTTTCAAACGCACCTGCAAGCCCACGCCTAGACGAAAGAACTTCTTAGGTGGATCGATCATAAAGTCTTCGCGCTCGATGTATAATTCGTTCGAGAAAGGAACAGAACGCTTCGTGATTACCTCTGCCTCTGGATTATTTTCAATCTGTAAATCCTCCGTTTGAGCGGCTGGATAATTCGTAATCACTAATTTAATGGGATCTAAAACAGCCATCACACGATCAGCTGACTTGTTTAAGTCTTCGCGGATACAGAATTCCAAAAGACTCAAATCGATCAAATTATCCCGTTTCGCCACCCCAATACGCTCGCAGAAGTTACGAATCGATGCCGGAGTGAATCCGCGTCTACGTAAACCAGAAATTGTAGGCATGCGGGGATCATCCCAACCGTTCACTACTTTCTCGTTCACTAATTGTAGCAATTTACGCTTGCTCATCACCGTGTGGGATAAGTTCAAACGCGCAAATTCATATTGATGTGAAGGGAAAATCCCTAATTTATCTAGGAACCAATCGTATAATGGACGGTGAACGTCAAATTCTAACGTACAGATCGAGTGGGTGATTTCTTCGATGGAATCACTTTGACCATGCGCGAAATCGTACATCGGGTAAATGCACCATTTGTCGCCTGAACGGTGGTGTTTCACGTGGCGAATACGGTACATCAAGGGATCACGCATGTGCATGTTCGGATGCGCCATATCGATTTTAGCCCGTAATACCTTCTCTCCATCCGCATATTTTCCGGCACGCATGTCACGGAATAGCGCTAAATTCTCTTCTACGCTGCGATTTCTGAAAGGACTGTGCGTTCCAGGAGTCGTGGGTGTTCCTTTTTGAGCTGCAATTTCTGCCGCCGAGGAATCGTCCACGTAGGCATGCGAAAGCGTGATTAACTTCTCTGCAAACTGGTATAAATCTTCAAAATAGTCCGAAGTATATAATTCCTCTGCCCAAGAAAAGCCTAACCAAGAGACATCCTTTTTAATCGACTCCACGTATTCTGTTTCCTCCGTTACCGGATTCGTATCATCAAAACGCAAATTAGTTGCCCCGCCGAAACGCTGCGCTAGCCCAAAGTTCAAGCAAATACTCTTTGCGTGACCGATGTGCAGGTAACCGTTTGGCTCCGGTGGAAAACGAGTCAAAATACCATTCGGGTATTTGCCTGACGCGATGTCCTCAGAAACGATTTCTTCTAAGAAATTCAGGGATTTGGGTTTTAATTCTTCCATGTATTATTTTTCGTGTTCCTTTTCGTGTCGACGAATAAAATTTAAGCTATAAGGTTCAAAAATAAACATTATTTGCCAAAATCCGTAATTTGCAGCGCTTTATCGATATGAGAAAAAACAGCCTATTACTCGCCTTATTTATTTGTGGATTTTTCCAAGGCTTCGCCCAATGGACTCCCATCACCCTAGAAACGAAAGCCTCGTTCCGGGCGATTCGCTCCCACGGGAAGCATATCTGGATCGGTGGAACGCGAGGAACGGTGATACATTCGAGCGACGGAGGCACTCATTTCAATGTCAGCAACGTACCCGGAGCGGATTCTTTGGACTTCCGCGACCTTGCTATCCTAGACGACAAAACCATCCTGCTGATGAGTGCTGGTCCGGCTGAGAATGGAGCAGCGAAGATTTTCCGCACAGAAAATGCGGGTGTAAGCTGGGAACTAGCCTATCAAATCAAAGAGAAAGGCTATTTCTTCGATGCTATTCTTTGGGAAGGGAAACAGGGATTGATCTTATCTGACCCGGCGGGTCCATTTTATGGCTTGATTCGAATAAGCAATAAGGGCCGCGACTTTTCTTTACTGAATCCGGCGAGTCATCCCGAACTACAAAAAGGTGAAGCTGCGTTCGCAGCGAGTGGATCTAGTTTACAGAAAACGAAACAGGGTTATTATATCGTGACGGGCGGCGGCTCTAAGGCCAGAGTGCTGTACGGCAAGGACGCACTGAACTGGGAAAGCATTTACGCGGAAATTCCGGGTGGTGAAGGAACTGGATTCTTTAGCCTAGGTGTTCGCGACGCTCAGCAGTTATGGATTGCCGGTGGAAATTATTCCCGGATTAAGGAAGGACCCGTGCCAGTTTTAGAAAGTGTGGATGCCGGAAAGACGTGGTCTCCGCTGGTGAATGCACCAGGGTATTATATGGAGAAAATTCTGTGGGCAGATCCGTATTGGATTCTATCGGGACCGGCGGAAAGTTCGGCTTTTGACCCAGTGAAAAAACGCTGGATTAGCTTAGGAAAAAGTCCTTATCACAATTTGTGTCGCGTAGGTGATCGCCTGTATGGTGTAGGTGGAAGAGGCCAAATCGGTTACATCAGCCTCCCCCAAATACAGCAACTATTTCTTTCTAAAGAAGAGTGAAATAGGCGTTCCTGATAAATCAAAGGCTTTACGCATCTGATTCTCGAGGTAACGCTCGTAACTTTCCTTAATGTACTGAGGTAAATTACAGAAGAAAATAAACGTCGGATACGGTGTCGACACCTGCGTACAATATTTAATCTTGATGTATTTTCCTTTCCAGGCTGGTGGCGGATAACTTTGGATCACATCCAGCATCACATCGTTTAATTTCGACGTAGTAATCTTCTGCGTACGGTTTTCATACACCTTTAGCATTAATTCCAAAGCTTGGAAAATACGTTTCTTCTCCATCACCGATGTAAAGATCACCGGCATATAATTCAAAGGCGCCATACGCTCCTTAATCGCTTTCTCTAATTGAATCGCGGTATTCGTGTCTTTCGCCACTAAATCCCACTTATTAACCATCAATACGATACCTTTCTTCGCCTTGTCCGCCATGCTGACGATGTTCATATCTTGCGCCTCTAGACCCGTTAATGGATCAATCGTCGTCGCATCGATAATAATAATCGCCACATCACATTCTTCCAAAGCCTTCATCGAACGCAATACCGAATAGTATTCGATATTGTCGTCAATTCTTGCTTTTCGGCGAATACCAGCGGTATCCGTAATGATGAAATCTTTCCCAAACATCGTGTAGTGATTTTGAATCGCATCTCGCGTCGTACCCGCTTCATCGGTCACGATCGAACGATCTTTTCCTAAGATCGCATTCAAGAAAGAAGATTTTCCAACGTTTGGACGACCTAAGATCGCCACGCGTGGAATCCCTAATTCTGGATTTTCGATTCCTTCATCCTTAAAATGAGAAACCATCACATCGAGCATATCACCTGTACCACTTCCGCTTTCAGCGGCAATCGGGAATGGATCGCCTAAGCCTAATTCGTAAAATTCAGCAGCAGCATAAGCCTTCTCGTGTGTATCGGCTTTATTCGCGATCAAGATAACCGGCTTCTTCGAACGACGTAAAACGTTCGCAAAGTCCTTATCTAAATCTGTTAAACCCGTAGAGCAATCTACGACAAACAATAAAACCGCCGCTTCTTCAATGGCTAATTCTACCTGCTCACGTATCGCTCCTTCAAACTTATCTTCTGAACCATGTACGTAACCTCCCGTGTCAATCACGGTAAAGAAACGTCCTGTCCATTGACCGTAACCATAATGGCGGTCGCGCGTCACCCCGGACAAGTTGTCCATGATAGCTTTCTTTTGTTCGATCAAGCGATTGAACAAAGTAGATTTCCCTACATTGGGACGCCCCACAATTGCAATAATATTTGACATTCGTTGTTAAATTAATCGAGTGAATACCCGAATGAACGCAGCTTGTCGGTCTTCGCACGCCAATCAGGCTCCACTTTGACAAACTGCTCTAAAAATACTTTTTTACCAAAAAACTTCTCTAAATCCTCTCTTGCCTGAATTCCCACTTTCTTGATATTCTCCCCTTTGTGCCCGATGATAATCGCACGTTGCGATACTCGCTCCACATAAATCTCCGTAGCGATACGTAAAATGGTAGGCTCCTCCTTAAAGGACGTCACCACTACCTCACATGAATAAGGAATTTCTTTTTTATAGTTCAAGAAAATCTTCTCTCTCACAATCTCCGAGGCAAAGAACTTTTCTGGCTTATCTGTCAATTCCTCCTTATCAAAAAAGGGCGGATGAACTGGCAAATGTTCCATGAGGTGGCTAAAGATTTGGTCCAAATGAACCGATTCCAAAGCCGAAATAGGGATAATCGGTTTGCCCGGGAAAATTCCCTGCCAATACGCGACTTTCTCCTCTAACTTCTCCATGCTCACTAAATCGATTTTGTTTAACAAAACAAGAATAGGCGTCTCTGTGAAATCTTTCCAATTGGTCAAAAAGTCCAAATCTTCGAATTCATCAAATACATCCGTCACATACAATACCACATCCGCATCCTCCAAAGAGCTTTTCACGAACTGCATCATGGATTTATGCAACTCGTATTTAGGCAATAAAACACCAGGCGTATCTGAGTAAACGATCTGGTATTCAGTTCCTTTGTGCTCTCCATTCAACATCCCCAAAATTCGGTGACGCGTCGTCTGCGCTTTCGAGCTCACAATCGAAAGTCTCTCCCCCACGAGTGCATTCATCAGCGTGCTCTTCCCCACATTGGGTTTGCCAATAATACTGATAAAGCCTGCCTTGTGTTCTGGGGTCATAGAAATGAAATGTAAAATCTGCCTTAAAAAGGATAGGCAAGAATAATTTCTACAAAGATACTTGTTTTTTCTGAAAGAAACGTGCATCTTTGCACTCCCAATTATATCGCGGGGTGGAGCAGTTGGTAGCTCGTTGGGCTCATAACCCAAAGGTCGTCAGTTCGAGTCTGGCCCCCGCTACATCGAAAGAGGTCTTGCAAAAGACCTCTTTTTTTATGCCCTCCAGTAATCACAAAGCGACCGCTAAATAAATAGATAGACCGCTTAATAATTCTTTCAGAAAAGCTATGTTCAAAAAGTTTAGGTTTGTTTTAGAATCTAGCCAAAGAACATGAGAAAAACTTTAAAAATCCCTGGAATCGATCAATGCCCAGTAGACGACATCGTCAGCATTGAAGGGAAAGGAAACTATACGACCATCTTCTTAAAAAACGGCCAAACGATACTAATGGCTAAAACGCTAAAGAAGTTTGAATCTCAGTTACGCCTAGGCACCTTCCTCCGCATACACAAGTCCTATCTGGTGAATACGGTGAACGTGCTAAGCCATGACTTAAACGAGACCAAGACTGTCAAAACCATCTTACAACAATCGCTTCCCATCTCCCGCAGAAAACTAGATTTAGTGAGAGAAAAGTTAGCCTAATTCTATCCCATAAAAAAAGGGCCTCGGTTTTCTTCGAGGCCCTTTTCATTTTTTCCTTAGTGTTTATTTCGCTTGTGGCGCCATTAAGCTAAAGAACTGATCTAACTTAGGAGTAACAATAATCTCCGTACGGCGATTTTGCTTACGACCCTTCGAAGTCTTGTTTGCTGATGCTGGCTCATATTCGCCACGTCCACCCGCTGTTAAGCGCTCTGGATCCACATCAAATTTCGTTTGTAACACACGTACCACTGAGGTTGCACGCTTAGCTGAAAGATCCCAGTTATCTTGGATACACTCAGTAGAAATAGGCACCGTATCTGTATGGCCTTCAACTAATACATCTAACTCTTTGTGGTCGTTTAACACTTTCGCCACTTTAGCTAACACAGCCACCGCTTTCGCGTTAACTACCGCGCTACCTGAAGCAAACATCAAGTTATCCGAGATAGAGATATAAACTACCCCTTTCTTCACTTCCACTGTTACATCCTCATCATTTACATCAGCTAATGAACGCTTCAAGTTCATTACTAATGATAAATTTAATGAATCCTTACGTTGAATTGATGAATTCAAATCTTTGATGTATTTACCTTGCTCATTTAAGGCATCTAAAGATTTACGAATACTTTCTGCACCCGATTTATTGATTACTGAAAGATCAGATAAACGATCTAACAAGTTAGTATTTGTTTTCTTGAAGTAATCTAATTGCTCTTGTAAAGCTTTCAATTGACTATTCTTCGCTTCTAAATCAGTATCTCTCTTTTTCAACTCCCCTTGAAGGCTAGCTGTCAATGATTGGCAATCTGATAAATCTGCTTTTGCTTTTGATAAAGCGGAGCTGCTAGAGGCTTGTAATTGAGTTAATTGTGATTCCAAATCAGCTAATTTCTTCTTTCCTACGCAAGAGGTAAATAAGAATGGCATCATTGCGAATACTAAAAGTAGTTTTTTCATAACGCAGTGTTTGTTTAATTATCGAGCAAAAATAAGGATCTCTCGTAATATCCGTATCCCGAAATACGTTTTTTTCTAGATTGTTTTTAAAATTTCTCCGGCATCTTCTTCTAAAACCTGATTTACGGTAGCCATAACATCAAAAAATACCTTCAATTTTTCCGGCTCCACGCGATCATAAATTAACTTATTGAAAGCAATGACACCCTTGCGGGCTTGGTCCCGTTTCTTCTTACCTATTTCCGTTAGAAAAATCTTAACCACTCGCTTATCCTCATAATTCGCCGAACGCTCAATCCACTTCTTATCCTCTAATGTTTTTAACATACGGGTCAAAGATCTCGCTTCTAAACCGAGCGCTGGCGCAATTTTTGTGGCAGGGGTTCCATCCTTATCTATGTGCAACAAGACATACCCAATAGCCATCGTCATATCAAACGGAGCGGAATAGGTATTGTACATTCGGCTGATGGCGTACCACCCAGTCTTTATGTGAAAATCAATGGTTTCTTCTGCTTTCATAGGGATCTTGCTTGATGTTCGAAAATTTTGCGAACAGGTATGCTGACATACCTTCGGACAAAAATGAGCTAAAAAAAAATAGGATGCAAGCATCCTATTTTCAATTTACCTTAAAAACAATCTCTTATTGAACTCGATTGCCCTTCATTCGCTTAGAATTGACCTTCAATCCATTCAATGATGATTTCATAATCATCAAACGAACACGGGGCGTTTTCGTCACCGACTTTGTCAATCCTTCGTATTTCTCATTGTAGACTAAGTATTTACTCCCCTCAAAATTCAGGCGAGAGATAGATGAATTTCCTGTTTCGTCTACTAATTGATAGAAATACTCTCCACGCTCACCTAAAACAGGCGCAAAAATCAAACTATTCGATTCTTTTGCTGGATTATCAAATGACACATACAGCTTGTCGCCTTCTTCTTTTAGTAAAGCACCCGGTGTTTGCTTTTCTAAACTTACTCGGTTGATGGACTTTCCGTTTTTGAAAACTAATGCCCCTGCTTTCACATTTGCATCAGTCGAGCTCATCTCTCTTTCTAAAATCAAACCATTATCATTATAGAACTGAATCTTTTGCAAAGGAATATTACTTTCCTTCACCGTAGCTAAAATAGATCCCGTTAAGAAGGCCTTTTCTGAGCAAGAGCTAAAAAGGACCGTTGCAAATAATAAAATGGCAAGTTTTTTCATGAGAATGTTAGTTAACGCCTTCGGCTAAAACAAGTACTCGATTATTCAAAACTTCAACAACTCCTCCTTCGATTTGAAAGACCTCTTTATCTGCTGACAATTCTCCTTTAGCTAAAGTAGAAACGATCGCTGCGTGGTCATTTAAAATTTGGAAGGAACCATTAACGCCAGGCAAAGTCACCACAGATGCTTCTGCAGAGAAAACTTTACGATCCGGTGTAATAATTTCTACAAACATAATTTTATTTATTTAGCAGCCTCAGCTAATAATTTCTCTCCTTTCACTACCGCATCCTCAATAGTACCTACTAAGTTAAAAGCAGCTTCTGGTAAGTGATCGTATTCTCCATCGATGATCGCGTTGAAACCTTTGATCGTATCGTTGATGTCTACTAGAACGCCTTTTAAGCCTGTAAATTGTTCTGCCACGAAGAAAGGTTGTGACAAGAAACGTTGTACACGACGAGCGCGAGAAACGACTAATTTATCTTCTTCAGATAATTCATCTAGACCTAAGATCGCGATGATATCTTGTAATTCTTTGTAACGTTGTAAAATCTCCTTCACACGTTGCGCAGTATCATAGTGAGAATCACCTAATACTTCTGCAGACAAGATACGAGATGATGAATCTAATGGATCCACCGCTGGGTAAATACCTAATTCAGCAATCTTACGAGACAATACGGTTGTAGCATCTAAGTGGGCAAACGTTGTTGCTGGCGCTGGATCCGTTAAGTCATCGGCAGGTACGTAAACCGCTTGTACCGATGTAATTGAACCACGCTTCGTCGACGTGATACGCTCTTGCATCGCACCCATTTCTGTTGCTAAGGTTGGTTGGTAACCTACCGCAGATGGCATACGACCTAAAAGGGCAGACACCTCAGAACCCGCTTGTGTAAAACGGAAGATGTTATCGATAAAGAATAAGATATCACGACCTTGACCTTCGCCATCACCATCACGGAAGTGTTCCGCTACTGTTAATCCTGATAAAGCTACACGAGCACGTGCTCCAGGAGGCTCGTTCATTTGACCGAACACTAGGGTAGCTTGAGATTTCGCTAGTTCTGTGTTATCTACTTTCGAAAGATCCCACTCACCCGCTTCCATCGCGTGCTTAAATTCCTCACCATACTTGATAACGCCTGATTCAATCATCTCACGTAATAAGTCGTTACCCTCACGAGTACGCTCACCTACACCTGCGAATACGGAAAGACCTTCGTATGCTTTGGCAATATTATTAATCAACTCCATGATCAATACGGTTTTACCTACACCGGCACCACCGAATAAACCAATCTTACCACCCTTTACATAAGGGGCTAATAAGTCGATTACTTTAATTCCTGTGAATAAAACTTCAGTTGTTGTTGCTAATTCATCAAATTTAGGCGCAGCACGGTGAATAGGCAGACCTTTATCAGAGGTAGGCTGAGCGATACCATCGATGGCATCTCCTACTACGTTAAACAAACGTCCTTTAATACCATCCCCTGTAGGCATAGTCATCGGAGTTCCTTTATCGATTACCTCTTGTCCACGTTGAAGACCTTCCGTTCCTTCCATCGCAATCGTTCTTACGCGATCCTCTCCTAAGTGTTGTTGCACCTCAAGAACAAGCGTTTGACCATTTGATTTCGTTACTGAAAGAGCATTCAAGATCGCTGGTAAATGTGATCCTTCACCTTCGAAGCTCACATCGACAACGGGTCCAATTACTTGCGCAACTTTTCCTTTGTTAACTGCGTTTGCCATTTGAATTTTAATTTGTTAGCTAAAAAACTACGTTTTTGTATTTATTCGCGAATGCAAAAACATTCGGACTGCAAAATTAGCCCCTAAATTCGAAATTACCAAAATAGAAATTAGTATTTTTCAACTATTTTTTGCCAAAATCGGGCAATTTCTTTGAATGAATCGTAGTTTGTGTGAAATTTAGGAATTCATTTTTTGAACCAAAATATGCGCTTGACTCACCTGTCATTTTCTCAACCCATTTTTTACTTGTGCCTAATCCTATTATTAATAGCTGGAGGCTTATGGATTCAGGGGGGGGCGCCTATTTTTTCTTGGGTGGAAGTATCTGAAATGATGCCCTTTCAAAAGGTGGTAGATGTCCAGGCGGGACAGGAACTTCATTCTACCGTCTATTTTATTCGCCAAAACTTCCAGATTCAAGCGCTACCACTAAATGCAACTCCAGAGATTATCGGATTTTCACTAGCGCTAGTGGGCTTATCGGTGCTACTTTTATCGTTTTTACCTCTTTGGCAGGCGGCACTAGGGGCCATTCTGTGGATAGGAATTGTGGTTTTTTCACTTTCAAATGCCTCTTTTCAGGCAGTAGTCCAAATTGTAAGCGGTCAAATTTTCAGCCTTAGCCTCCTCGCTTATGCTGGTCTTTCGGTACTTGGTTCCGCCGCGATTCCTTCCTTTTTATTGGGACTGGCACAGGGTCGAGATCAAGCTACTTCGAAAAAGAACCGGTTGATTTTGGGTTTAGTATGGGGAATAAATCTGCTCTTGACTTTCAGTAATCAACGATTTGACCTGGGAGTTCGTACGGCGATTCCTGCCTTTGTCTGGGTTTTGATGAGTGTAGGATTGTACTTATACCAAAACAAAGACCATAAAAATCTTTTAGGCCTAGGTCTACTCTCCATTTCAGCCCTCATTCCTTTGTTATGGCATGCGAATACGCCCGGAGTTCAAGCCATCGAAAGTTGGAATATGATCAACCAAGTGATTATGGCTTTGCTCTTTCCTTTGTTTATCATTCGGAATTTTGGCCCGCTGATGGCCCAAAATCTCCCTATTCATAAAGTTGTTCACAAAGCAGCTTTAGTCCCGCTGCACCTCATCCAAATAGGCGTTCTCATCCTCAGTGTGGGCGCTGTGTTTGCGTTTAATTCAGGCGCTTACCACCTGGGAATGGCGGCCAAAGAGAATTATGCCGGAGATGTTTCGGCCCTTTTAGGGGATTCCCAAATGGCCGAAATACAGTATAAAAACGCCACTTTACATAGTCGTTTGAATACGAAAAGCAATCTCAGCTTAGCTGCGCTTGCTCAGCAAGCGGGTGACACAGAGACCTTCGCTTACTATGTGGCAGCGAGCCAAAGCCTTGCCCCCCAACCGGCCCTTTCTGTGGCGCTATCCAATGTCTTTGCAGCGGAGAATCACCCGTTCGACGCCCTATTTACCTTGCAGAAAAGCGATGTGTCAGACCCGCGAATCTTAACCCAATTAGCACTCCAATATGAAAGACTAGCTTCACCAGATTCCGCCGCCTATTTTTATGATCAGGCCTTGAGTTTGGAACCTGAAAATCCTTTGTACCAGGCTAATAAAATCTATGCCGACGTCCTTTATCGAAAACTAAAGCCTGAATTCGATGCCGCGGAGGACCTTGCCATCCAAGCGAATTTATTGGCGGCGGGCATACCTACGGCACCGATGAATCCTGCCTTTGTCCCTACGAACGATTTGCGCGATCTAGTGTATCTATATAATGGAATGATGTTTTGGAAAGGGAAAGCCCCGCGATTCCCCGTAGCAGACTGGCAGAAAACGGTGGGCGACTTGTTTCCCGAACTAGAACTTCTAAAATCGTGGCAGGAATTTTATCACGCTAAACCTGTTTTAGCCTTGAACCAATTGAATTTGTCGATTGCGGCAGATACGACGCAAAGTACAGGAATGACGGGTATTTTGGCTTTTTGGAAATATGCGACGGCATTTCCTGCGAAAACACCTCCGGTAACCCAAGCGAATGCTTTACAAATGATAGAAAAATACCCTTTCCAATTAGCCGTTTTAAAACAAGCCCTGCCGCTGATTCCTGCTAAAAGGGGTTATGAAGCTGCGCTTGCCGCCTTGCAATGGAATGAACAAAACCCGGAGTACTACCCAATCTATGCGATACAAGCATTAAAAATGGGAGAAGTCCTATATGCGGACGAGGCCATGGCAAAATTACGATCAATCGGTCCGGCTACGTACCAAGGCGCCTTGGCGAGCTATTTAACTGAGAAACAGCGTGCTCTACAAAAAACAAAATTCTAGGGTTTGGAAAATTAATAAGCATTCTGTACTTTTGCAGTCCTAATTAATTTAAGTAGCGGAGTAAATGGTTCTTTCGCTGCTTAATCATTTAAAGAACCATCTTATATGAATCAAAAAATTCGCATTAAGCTGAAGTCATTTGACCACTCATTGGTAGACAAATCAGCAGAGAAAATCGTTAAAGCGGTAAAAGCTACAGGAGCAGTTGTTTCTGGCCCAATCCCTCTTCCTACAAAAATTGAGAAATTCACTGTTTTACGTTCACCACACGTTAACAAGAAAGCACGTGAGCAATTCCAATTATGTACTTACAAGCGTCTAATCGACATCTTCTCTTCTTCTGCAAAAACAGTAGATGCCTTGATGAAGTTAGAATTGCCTTCAGGAGTAGACGTAGAAATCAAGGTTTAAGGACCTGTCAAGCAAAGGCCTAAACGCCGGCAGCTTAACAAATAAATATTTTGTTTTACCTTTGCAAGCCCCAATCGACATGATGGGCTGCTTTAACAAATAAAGAAATGAAAAGAACTTTTCAACCCTCTGTACGTAAGAGAAAAAACAAACACGGATTCCGTGAGCGTATGTCTACGGCAAACGGTCGTCGCGTGTTGACAAACCGTCGTGCTAAAGGACGTCACAAGTTGACTGTTTCAGACGAAAAAAGAGGCAAATAAGCCATAGATCTTAGAAAAGAAGATTTCTGGTTTGCTATTGTTGTACACTTAGTATTCCTGCTTTGAAATTTACATTTTCTAAATCGGAGCGTCTAACGCACATAAAGATTATAGATTCCTTGTTCGAGAAGGATAGTCGAATCGTTGAAGAGCGATTTGTCTATCCTTTTCGTGTTTTATACATCCGAGAGAATACGTTCGAGCCTAATCTCGAACAACCACAGATTTTGATTTCGGTTCCTAAACGTCGTTTCAACAAAGCCGTGGACCGTAATACCCTCAAGCGTCGCATCCGCGAGGCCTACCGCCTGAACAAGCCTCATTTTCAAGTAGAGGGCAAGTTGAAACTTCCAGATGTGTTGGCTTTTGTCTATATTGGTTCCACCATCGAACCTTCTGACAAAATCCACAAGAAAATGGCCGCCATCCTTGATAAATTCACCCAGCCGAATGAAGCAGCTAATTAAATTAAGCCTTTTCGTGGTTTTGGGTATAGGCTTGTGGGCCTTTAGTTCAGCGGACCGCCTGTTCGATCTGGCGAAAAACCTCGATATCTACGCCAGCGTCATCAAAGAATTAAATCAGTTCTATGTAGACCCAATCGACCCGAATAAAGTGGTCAAAAACTCCATCGATGGCATGTTAGACCAGTTAGATCCATACACGGTCTATTATCCAGAAGAAGATTTGGACGAATTCACCACGTTGACCACGGGCAAATACGAGGGAATCGGAATAAGAGCATCCTGGGTGGACAAAGAATATTTCATTACCTATGTGGATGAAAATAGCCCCGCCTTGCAAGCTGGCCTACAAATAGGCGATCAATTGATATCTATCAATGGAGTGAAAATTACGGAGGATTCAGATCCAGGAGAGTTAATCAAGGGACCCAAAGACAGTAAATTAGCCGCCGAAATCAAACGAGGGGAAAACGTGCTAAATTTGACTATTAACCGATCCACCGTCCAAATCAAAAACGTCAGTTATGCCGGCATCATTCGCCCCGGAATAGGCTATATCGAACTAGAAGAATTCAATCAATCCGCCACAAAGGAGATGAAAGCAGCCCTCCTTCAATTAAAAAAGGACGGGATGAAGAAATTAATTTTAGACCTACGAAATAACCCGGGCGGTTTATTAACCCAAGCGGTAGATATCTGCAATCTATTTTTAGAAAAAGAGACGCCTATCGTCAGCACGAGAGGTAAATTACAAGAATGGAATGCGACCTACAAGGCGCTAAATCCGAGCTGGGACAGCTCTCTTCCGATAGTCGTTTTAATCAATCAAAACTCGGCTTCTGCCGCCGAAATTGTGGCGGGTGTTTTACAGGATTATGACCGGGCGACGATTGTAGGTCAACGGAGTTTTGGGAAAGGACTCGTACAAGTGACACGCGATCTGCCTTATCGAGCGAAGATCAAAATCACGACCGCGAAATACTATATTCCGAGTGGACGCTGTATTCAAGCGATCGATTATTCAGAAAACAAGGATACGACGAAGCGGGAATTTAAAACTAGAAATGGGAGAAAAGTGAATGCGGGTGGAGGAATCGAGCCCGATGTGGTGGTGGGTAGACCGCAAGCAACAAGTCTAACGCAACAGTTGTTGAAAGATCGCATCTTCTTTCAATATGCACGACTGTATAAATTGAAAAATCCACATATCTCGGTAGCGGCTAATTTCCATTTAAATGAGACGGAATACGATGCCTTTATTCAATGGGTAAAGGCAAGCAAGTTCCGCTATGAAAGTCCCTTAGAAAAACAGATGAGGGAGGTCTTGAAAGAGACGCAGAAGGATGTTTTGTATGCGAATTTGACCAAAGAATTAGACCGATTAAAACCCGAGTGGGATTCGTCCGTTTCACGGGAATTAATGGGCAATAAAAAGGTCATCGCTGCCTTATTAGAACAAGAAATCGTACATCATTATTACCTGAAAAAGGGGATCAATGAATGGTCATTTGAACACGATCCTACCCTATTAAAAGGACTGGAATTAATTACATCTACTAAATGAGTCTCATCCTAAGTTTAGATACGTCGACCCAAAATTGTTCCGTTGCCCTGCATGATAACGGGTTATTGATCAGTCAGGAATTGGTTGCTGAAGAAGGGTCTCACTCTAAAGCGCTCACAATTTTGATCGAAAAGGTGATGAAGACCGCGGGGCGCACACTTTCTGAAATAGCCGCGGTTGCCGTATCCAATGGACCTGGCTCCTACACCGGATTACGCATTGGGTTGGCGACCGCTAAGGGAATTTGTTTTGCTTTAGATAAACCCTTGATTTGCTTACCTACGTTGCAAATTTTGGCCGCAGCAGTAAATGCCCCAGCAGGTTCGCTCCTGTTACCCATGTTAGATGCTAGAAGAATGGAAGTTTATGCCGCTATTTATTCATCAGAACTAGAAGAGGTATCGCCGCAAATGGCACATATTTTAAGCCCTGAGTCATTTGCCGGTTTTGCATCAGTGGTGACTTTTGGGAACGGATCCGCAAAGTGGCAAGAAAGCTGCACGCATCCTTCGATTACCTTTGTAGATGGACCTTTATTACCCGAGGCTCAATACATGGGGAAATTAGCTTATGAGGCCTTTTTGAACCAACGATTCGAAAATCTCGTTACGAAAGAGCCGGACTACCTAAAAGAGTACATGGGCACAAAACCGACATTAAAATCGCTGTAAGATGGCAGAAGAAATCATTAATCGAGTGAATCAAAGTGGTCTAACACAAATCGATTTAGAAGAGGTGCGTGTACCGGGGGAACGTGTTTTTATCGACATAAAAGATCAATTATTTCAAGGAATTGCCTTAAGAGAGAAAGACTTTCGGGAATTTATCGCGGGACATGATTGGTCGAACTACGCTGGGAAACACGTCGCAGTGGGATGTAGCGAAGACGCGATCATTCCTACCTGGGCTTACATGTTATTAGGTGTCCAGTTGACTCCCTTTGTTCGTACGTTAGTGTTCGGGGATTTAACAGACTTAGAAAAAGTGTTGTTCTCCCAGGCACTAGCTAAAATCAATCCTGCAGATTTTCAGGATGCCAAAATCGTCATTAAAGGTTGTTCTAAAGAATCTGTACCTACAGATGCCTATTTGAAAATTACGCAGTTGTTGCAGCCGGTGGCGAAGAGCTTGTTTTTTGGAGAACCTTGCAGCACGGTTCCGCTTTACAAAAGAAAATAGTAATTTTGACCTATGTCTACGGAAACGCAAGCCCAATACCAATTTATTGATAAGATTATCCAACATCATTTAGGTGAAAACACCGAAGTGAAGGACCTAGAATTTTTCTATGGGGGTAATTTCAATTTAGCGGTGCGTGTTCAATTGCAAAATGGGGACGAATATTTCATTAAATGGAATCAAGGAGACCACCAAGGGCTTTTCGAAGCAGAAGCTAGAAACTTGGATTTAGTCGGAAAAACCGGTACAATCTCCTTCCCTAGCGTTATCGGCGTGGGTTCAATAGAGGAAAAAGAATACCTGATGATGGAATGTATTCCATCAGGGGAAAAAGCGGCCAATTACTGGGTAGATTTTGGGGAGAAATTAGCCCGTTTACATAAAAATACCAACCCAAAAGGTCATGGACTCGATTACACTAACTATTTAGGGGCAGCGCCACAGATTAACACGTGGAACACGGATGGAGTTGCTTTCTTCACCGAAAATCGACTTCGTAAACAGGTAGACCAAGCTGTGTATGATCGCAAAATTGACTCGGCTTTAGAAGGGAAATTAGCCACATTATTTGAGAAACTACCTTCCCTGCTGCCTAACGAAACGTCATCCTTAATTCACGGGGATCTTTGGTCTGGCAATGCCATGACCAATCCGGACGGTTTAATTACCCTAGTGGATCCGGCTTGTTATTATGGTTTGAGAGAGGCTGAAATAGCTTTCACTACCATGTTTGGAGGATTCGATGAGGCATTCTATGAGGCCTATAACGCTAATTTCCCCATTCAAAAAGGATTCCATGAACGAATTCCCTTGTACAACTTGTATCCCTTGTTAGTACACGTAAATCTGTTTGGAGAAGGCTATCTGCCCGCCATTAAGAAGATTGTAGAATCGTATTAACGACCTTATCCACGTCTTTTGCGCCTGGGAAAAAGGACACTAATTTTCGCAAGATTTCTTCCATTACTGCATCAGGACAAGAGGCGCCGCAGGTTAATAACACCCGTGTTTTGTCTTTAATTGGAATAAAAGTAGTCGTTTTACGTTCCTCTTTGGCCGCATTGTCAAAATGCAAAACCTCTTCCGCTGAAATCAATTTCTCCGCATTTTTTATGAAATACGTAGGCAATTTTTCCACACAAAGGTCGACTAAATGAGCCGTGTTCGACGAATTATAGCCGCCAGCCACGATAGCAAAATCAGCCTCCTCGGCTAGTAGCCCATAGGTAGCACTTTGATTATCATTGGTGGCATAGCAAAGCGTATCGCGCGTATCTGCAAAATAATCCTTGATGTTTTCTGGATCGACTTGGAAGTGCATCCGAATGATCTGGCGCAAATAATCCACAATTTCCTGCGTATCCGTCGCGAGCATGGTCGTTTGATTCACGACACCAATGCGTTTCAAATCTTTCGCCGGATCAAAACCAGCTGAATATTGCCCAGCAAATTCCGCATGAAATTCCTCCGATGATTTTTCTTGCTTGATATAGCCCCCCAAAGCAATGGCTTGCTTCATATCTTTCACAATTAACGTCGGTGTCACCGATTGCGAATGCGAAAAAGTGGCCTTCGTTTCCTCGTGACTAGGCTTTCCGTGCACAATTACCGTATAATCCTTCTTCCCAATTGCATCCGCTCTGTTCCACACCTTCTCCACAAATGGACAGGTCGTATCATAAGCATAGGGGTCAATTCCGCGAGATTGCAAGATGGCTTGCGTTTCTAAAGTGGTCCCAAAAGCCGGAACAATCACAATGTCATTCGAACTTAATTCCTCCCAGGGCACTAACTGATTTCCGGATGTATCTTGAATAAAACGAACTCCACGGTCTAATAAATCCGCATTTACTGCTGGATTATGAATCATTTCTGACAATAAAAAGATGCGGCGATCCGGGTTTTGATCAATAATATGATATGCCGTTTCAACCGCGTTTTCTACGCCATAGCAAAAACCAAAATGCCTCGAAAGCAAGACCTCCACTGGGCCAAAATCCAGATGAGTAGGCGTAAAATCTTTTTTTAATTTATCCTGAACCCTACGTGATTCCTTGATTTGACCTATCACGTTACTCTTAAATAAAGAGGGAATGGAGAAGGATTTCATTTTTTTAAAGGTTCGTTTCGGATTTTTGTGTGTCTGATGTAGTCGTGGTTCTGCAAGCAAATGCATTTTGTAAACTAATTTTTTGGTTATTGGTTTCCAAAATTACGACATCTACCGCAAATAATCATTTTTTGTCCCTAATTTGCACCTCATTTAATTCACACCCTCTATGGAATTTGAGCCCGCACTAGTTATTGAAGAATGGGAGATGATTCTCGATTTTTTCGAAAACTCGTTTGGCAAGCGACCATCCGAAATGGAGCCCATCTTATTAATGATAGGCGTTCAGGAATTAGGGCAAGGTCACGCGCATTTTACCAAAGAACAAAAGCAGGATCTCCTGCATATCGCCACCTGTAAGGTGCTGAGCTACAGTGATTTTTACGAACTCGAAGGACTAGACGAAGAAGGTTGGCCGCATTGGAAAAACATCCAAGTCATTCCATCGCTTCCCTTAAAGGAGCAAGAATTATTATTGAAAGCACACGTCATTCATTATTTCAAAACCGAGGTATTCCCGAATGAAGATCATTAGTTATAACGTCAACGGCATCCGAGCCGCCATCACGAAAGGTTTTACCACTTGGCTGCAAGAGGAAAATCCAGACATCCTGTGTATTCAAGAATTGAAGGCCGAAGTCGAGCAAGTGGATCTGTCTGAAATCTTTGCTTTGGGCTACGAAGTCTACTGGCATTCCGCTCAGAAAAAGGGTTATTCTGGCGTGGCTATCTTCAGTAAAATCAGGCCAAACAACGTATCCGTAGGTTGCGGTATCGACAAATACGATGCAGAAGGTCGCGTTTTGCGTGCTGATTATGACGGATTTTCCGTGATGTCTGTCTACATGCCATCGGGTTCTAGCGGTGATGAACGCCAAGCCTTCAAAATGGACTGGTTAGGCGATTTTCAAAACTATATCAACGCCCTGAAGCTTGAATTCCCCCATTTAATCATCGCTGGCGATTACAATATTTGCCACAAAGCCATCGATATTCACAACCCGAAAGGCAACGCGAACAGCTCTGGTTTCTTACCCGAGGAGCGCGAGTGGATGGACGGATTTGTGAGCCGCGGATTCGTGGATTCTTTTAGAGCGGTGAATGAAGAACCTCACCACTACAGCTGGTGGTCCTACCGCGCCGGGGCAAGAGGTAAAAACTTGGGCTGGCGAATTGATTACCAAATGGTGTCTGAGCCTTTGGCCTCTAAAATTCAACATGCCTCCATCCTGCCAGATGTGAAGCATTCGGACCATTGTCCTATTGTATTACTTTTAAATAGCTAAAACTATGCACTTCGAAAAACACGTATTTATCTGCGCTAACGACAAAGATGCCCCTAAAAAATGCTGTGGTTCAGCTCACGGAATGGAATTAGTCGATGCTTTCCGTGCGAGCTATGCCGCGCAAGGAGGAACCGCTAAAATCCGCGTCCAAAAATCAGGGTGCCTTGATTTCTGTGGAAAAGGCCCTACGATGGTCGTTTATCCAGAAGGCGTTTTCTATGGCAACGTACAAGTGAAAGATGTGGCAGAGATCACAAAATCGCATTTAATCGAAGATGAAATTGTGACTCGCCTTCAAATTCAATAAATTGCAGCATGATTTATCGCTTATATCCCACGCTTTTAAATTCCTTTAATCTCTATGCGAATCAATCCCGCGATTCGAATGGCAAGATTATTGTGGATGAGATCGAGTTAATTGACCGCATTAACCGGGTCAAAAAACCGACGACGAATGCGCAGCAAAAGGGGATCGATTTTGAGCGAGCGGTGACTCTGGGTGAAAATGAAGAGGCTTTCGCAGAGGGAATCATTGACCAAGCCCGTGAATTATTACCGGCTAAATACAAGACCCAATTTTACGTCGAGGCCCGCTACAAGAATGCTCAGATTTATGGCTACGTAGATGGCGTAGGCGACACGGTGGCTTTTGACTTAAAAAGCACGGCCTATTATGAGCCCAATCGCTTTTTGACAAACCACCAAAATCTCTACCTCCTAGGTCTTCAAAAATACGGAATTCAGCGCCTAGACTACGTTATTACGGACTTTAAGCAGGTTTATGTAGAATCCTACGACGTGAATAACATCGATTTTAGTGTACAATACGCGCAAATCGAGCAGTTTATTTTGTTCCTCGAAGAGAACAAAAAATTCATCCGGGATAAAAAGATTTTTGATCGCAAATCGAGCGATAACCAATTATCGATTTTTGAGTAAAGCCCTCAGCTCATCTAAGTGCTGTATTTCATGAGGCAAATCCGTCTCTAGCGAAAAGGGATTGTAGTGAATCGCTGGAATCCCCACCTGCAAAGCTCCGCGCACATCCGCCTCCACGTGATCCCCTATCATCAAGGCCTCCTCGGCTTGAACTCCAGCTCGGGATAAGGCATAGTGGAAGAATTGAGGATTCGGTTTCTTCGTCCCCACTTGCTGCGACGTGATTATTTCTTTAAAAAATGAACGCATACCGGCTCCTTCAATCTTCACGTATTGAATATCATCGAAGCCATTCGTTAAGATATAGAGGGGAAAATGCTGGGCTAAATCTTGAATAAGCTCAAAAGCCCCCGGCATCAAATTCGTCTTCCGTGGAGCGCGTTCGAGGTATTTATCCCCAAATTCCTGGGCAGGCCCCTGGACCCCAATTTCCTCAAAAAAGCGAACAAAGCGAATCTCGCGCAATTCAGCCTGTGAAATCTCGCCTGCTGCATATTGGTCCCACAAACCGTTATTGATTTTTTCGAAGGTCCCCCAATAGCTTTCAGGCTCGACGTCGAGCTCATATTCAACCGCTAAATCCAGTAAAACTTCTTTGGCATTTAAGTCATGATCCCACAGGGTGTGATCCCAGTCAAAAAAAAGCGCTTTCGGTTGAAAATTCATTTAACAAAGGTAATAATAAGTTATCTTTGCTTTGGCCCATTTTAAAAAATCCCATGGAACATCAATTACAACTTAAGCGTCCTCTAGCATTTTTCGATTTAGAGACGACCGGCATTCAGATTAACCGCGATCGCATTGTGGAAATATCCATTGCTAAAGCGAATCTAGAAGGGACCGTGGAGGTAAAAACGCGTCGTGTAAACCCGGGTATCCCGATTCCACTGGAGGCTTCTTTAGTACATGGCATTTATGATGAAGATGTAAAGGATGAGCCTACTTTTCGAATGGTGGCTAAATCGCTTGCCGCATTCTTAGATGGTTGCGATCTAGCTGGATTTAATTCCAATCGTTTTGATGTACCCATGTTAGTGGAAGAAATGCTTCGCGCTGAGGTGGATTTCGACATGAAAAACAGAAAATTAGTGGATGCCCAGCGCATTTTCCACTTAATGGAGCCTCGAAATTTAACAGCTGCCTACCAATTTTATTGTGGCAAAGAATTGGTTGGAGCCCACGGAGCTGAGGCGGATGTATTAGCAACGCTTGAGGTATTAAATGCGCAAGTAAAACACTATGCGAATAAGTCGATTAAGGATGCGGATGGCAAGGAAGTATTCCCAATTCAAAACGACATGGATAAACTTCATGAACTAAGCGCCTCTAATTCAATCGACTACGCAAATAGAATGGTCTATAACAAAGACCGGGTGGCTTGCTTTAATTTTGGCAAACACATAGGTAAACCAGTGCTTGAGGTTTTAAAGTCTGACCCGTCTTATTACGACTGGATGATGAAGGGTGATTTCCCAATGGACACCAAGCGCAAACTGACCGAAATTAAATTGCAAGGTTTTCAGCGTTAAGGCATTTTTCATGTCGAGGCTATCAGAAATTTTCGTATTTTTGCCTCGCATAAATGCATTTTTTGGACAGGCTTTTGCCTGAAGCCTTTGTTATTATTTAAGACTATGCAATCAATACCTGAAATTATTCGTACGATTCCATTAACACATTACATTATTTTAAGCTCTGCTTTGTTTTGTATCGGTATTTTGGGCGTATTAACTCGCAGAAATGCAATCATCGTATTCATGGCGATCGAATTGATGTTAAATGCCGTTAACTTGTTATTAGCCGCATTTTCTTCTTACTATTCGGATCCAGCGGGACAAATATTCGTGTTCTTCATCATGGCCGTGGCCGCAGCAGAAGTAGCTGTTGGTTTAGCTATCATCGTGATGATTTACCGCAACATTCAAAGCATCGACATCGGTGTTCTTAATAAGTTAAAAAACTAATTCAGCGAACCTATTCCGCCAAATTAATATGTCTTTACTATTCCTTATTCCACTATTACCCTTACTAGGATTTGCTATTAATGGTTTAGCGTACCCGAAATTACCGAAGCAAATCGCGGGCATCATTGGAACGATTCCTCCCTTGGTTGCTTTCACCTTATCACTTCACTTATTCTTGAATTTCGATGGCCAGGCGCAAATTTTGCCCATTGCTGATTGGATTAATGTGGGTGATTTAAAGATCCCATTTGCCTTCCAAATCGACCAATTATCGATTCTGATGCTCCTCGTAATTACAGGGGTTGGAACTTTAATTCATATCTATTCAATCGGTTATATGTCGCATGATGCGGGTTTTGGCAAGTTTTTTGCCTTCTTGAACCTGTTCGTGTTCTTCATGTTAATCTTGGTTTTAGGGGCCAACTTCACCGTACTATTCATCGGTTGGGAAGGCGTAGGTTTGTGTTCATATTTATTGATTGGTTTCTGGAACCAAAAGAATTCCTACGGAGATGCGGCTCGCAAAGCCTTCATCATGAACCGTATTGGTGACTTAGGTTTCTTAGTGGGCATTTTCTTGTTGATTCAGGATTTTGGCACAACTGATTATCAAACGATTTTCACGGCTGTTCAAAGCGGTGATTATACCACAGACTTAAGCATCATCGCTTTCTGTTTATTCATCGGTGCGATGGGTAAATCAGCTCAAATTCCATTATTTACTTGGCTTCCAGACGCAATGGCAGGTCCTACTCCGGTATCTGCTTTAATCCACGCAGCGACGATGGTGACAGCTGGTATTTACATGGTCATTCGTGCTAATGCCTTGTTCGAATTAAGCCCACAAGTATTGCACTTCGTAGGTTGGATCGGTTTAGCGACTGCTTTATTGGGCGCTGCGATCGGTTTATTCCAAAACGACATCAAGAAAGTCCTTGCCTATTCTACGGTATCCCAATTAGGTTACATGTTCATGGGTTTAGGCGCATCTGCATACACCGCTTCTTTCTTCCACGTAATGACACACGCCTTCTTTAAGGCCTTGTTATTCTTAGGCGCTGGATCTGTGATTCACGCGATGTCTGACGAACAAGATATTCGCCGCATGGGTGGATTGAAATCGAAGATGCCTATCACGTTCATCACCTTTATGTTAGGTACGATCGCGATTGCAGGTATTCCTCCATTTGCCGGTTTCTTCTCGAAAGACGAAATTTTAGCGAGCCTATACCACCACGATCCGATCATGTGGAGTTTAGCGATTTTAGGTTCTGCCTTAACTTCGTTCTACATGTTCCGTGTGTTTATCTTAACTTTCTACGGAGAATTCAGAGGAACGGAAAAACAAGCACATCACTTACACGAGTCACCTATCACGATGACTTTGCCTTTGATTATTTTAGCCGTATTCTCCGTGGGTGGCGGTTTAATAAACCTGCCACATTTCGCAGGAGGTAATGAATTCCTAGCCCATTGGTTAGCCCCATTATTGCCAGAAGTCGGCGAAGCAGGCGAAGTAAACTTCTTGAGTTTAGAAGGTGGGGCTCCCTTGTTAGCGGCTTTCTTGCCGGCGTTCTTAGCCATCTATGTATTCGGGATGCAGAAATCGGTTCCTTCAGAGGATGCAGAAGTATCTGGTATCCAAAAAGTGATTTATAACAAGTTCTATATTGACGAATTGTATGACACGGTTTTTGTAAAGCCTATCTCGTTCTTATCTAACTTCTTCTTCCAAGTAATCGACTTTTTAGTGATTGACTTGTTCGTAGAGGGTTTAGGTCGTTTCGTGAAATATGCTTCCACGGAATTCCGCAGAGCCCAAACCGGTAACGTAGGCATCTACTTATTCTGCATGGTTGCGGCCATCGTTGTTATCTTATTTGTTAGTTTAAAAAGTACGATCCTTCATTAATCCTTCGATCGCCACATAGCTATGTATCTACTATTTATACTTTTATTTCCGCTTTTGATTGGATCAGCCTTATTGATCTTCAAGCCAAAAAATGCGTTTGTCATTTCCTTAGCGGCCTCCCTCATTGAATTAGCTGCAACTGCTTTCGTATTACAAGAAGCAAGCTTAAGCCCTGTTTCATTCTCTACTCCTTGGGTAGCAGAAGCAGGTTTATCGTTCTCTTTATATGTAGACGGAATCAGTGGTGTGCTTATCGGACTTTGTGCTTTATTAGTTCCCTTCATTGTGGCGACTACAGCAAACACGGAACGTGCTAACAATTCACAATTCCAAGGCTTAATGCTTGCAATGCAAACAGCCCTAATGGGTGCCTTTTTAGCGAAAGATGCCTTCTTGTTTTACTTCTTCTTCGAGGCGTCTTTATTGCCGATTTACTTTTTAGCAGCTATTTATGGCGGCGAGAACAAAAATGCGATCACGTTTAAGTTCTTTGTTTATACCTTATTCGGGTCTTTATTCTTCTTAATTGCTTTAGTATTTGTGTACTTACAAACGCCAGGTGAATTCCATTCAGCAGATATCGAGGTATTGTACCAAACAGCAAAAGGACTTAGCGCTAATCAACAAGGCTATTTATTCGCCGCGTTCTTCTTGGCATTCGCCATCAAGATGCCGGTTTTCCCATTCCATACTTGGCAACCGGATACCTATACCGTTGCTCCTGCACAAGGAACGATGTTATTATCAGGTATCATGTTAAAGATGGGTACTTATGGAGTGATTCGTTTAGTGTTACCGATGTTCCCTGTAGGAGTAGCGACTTGGGGACTGACAGCTTCTGTCCTTTCTGTAATCGGAGTAATCTATGGATCGATTATCGCGATTCAGCAAAAAGATGCAAAACGCTTATTAGCCTATTCTTCATTCGCTCACGTAGGTTTGATGTCAGCGGGTATTTTATCCGGTAGTATCGAGGGTATTCAAGGTGCCTTGTACCAAATGTTATCACATGGTATCAACATCGTCGGTTTATTCTTCGTGATCGAGATCATTGAACGCAGAACGAAATCGAGAGAAATCGCCCAACTAGGGGGTATTACTCAATTCTCTTATCCATTAACAGTGACTTTCGTGATCTTGAGTTTAGGTTCCGTAGCCTTGCCGCTGACGAACGGATTCATTGGGGAATTCTTGTTATTAAAGAGTGTATTCGACCAAAACCTAACACTAGGTATCATCGCTGGTATCACCATCATCTTAGGAGCAGTTTATACATTGCGTTTGATTCAAAAATCCATGTTCGGGAATGTATCGCGTATTACGGCTGACTTTGCAGATTTAAGTTTTGCAGAGAAGGCGGTATTAGTTCCCTTAAGTGTATTGGTTATTTTAGGTGGAGTTTTCCCATCGACAGTTTTAGGTTTTAGTGAGCCAGCGGTTCAGCAATTAATCCAATGGTTCAAATAAAATAATAGTAAAAAGCATTATGACGGCTATCATTGCATTATCACTTCTAGGTATTTTAAATTTATTCTTGGGCTTTTGGCTTTCGAGAAAGACCATCCAGGCTGCGACACTCTTGTTTTTAGCAGGCAGTATGGCTTTAACGGCTTTGGACTGGAATCACGAAATATTATGGTACGGACACATGTTCCACACCACGAATACCTCGATTAGTTTCAGCTTAATCATTCAATTAGCTGCCTTTATGGTCGTTGCTTTTTCTAAAGGCTTTGGCATCGACGAAGAGCACACGCATCCGGCAGAATATTATGCTATCCTATTATTCTCTGTCGTAGGAGCCATTTTAATGGTTTCATTTGATCATTTAATTATGTTCTTCGTAGGCTTAGAAATCCTTTCTGTCGCGATGTATGTATTAACGGGATCGGACAAACGTAATTTACGTTCGAACGAAGCAGCCTTGAAATACTTCTTGATGGGTTCATTCGCGACGGGTATTTTGCTTTTCGGAATCACTTTAGTGTATGGTGCAACTCGTTCTTTCTATTTAGCTAACATTGCCTTAGCGATTGCCAATACGCCACCAGAATCAACTCCTATCTTCCTTTCGATCGGGGTATTATTGATGCTAGTAGGATTCCTATTTAAAATCTCTTCTGCACCATTCCATTTCTGGACACCGGACGTGTATGAAGGAGCGCCTACCATCTTTACGATGTTTATGTCTACTGTGGTTAAGGCAGCTAGCTTTGCAGCCTTATTCCAGTTATTATCGGGCCCGTTTGGAACGATGTATGGAACCTGGGTTTACCCTATTTACTACATTAGCATGTTAACGCTTTTAGTGGGTAATATCACAGCGGTTTATCAACAGTCGATGAAGCGCATGCTAGCCTATTCGAGTATATCGCACGCGGGTTATATGTTGTTAACGGTGAGCGCAAACCAAGCAACTACCACTTCTACTATTTTATATTACTCCTTATCTTATACGTTAGCGACGGTGGTTGCTTTTGGGGTAGTAATGTTAGTAGCGGAGTACCAAACAGGACGTACAGAGAAACCTGAGAACATCAGCTCTTTCGAAGGTTTAGCCAAGCAAAACCCTGGCTTAGCATTCTGCTTTACGATTTCTATGTTGTCATTAGCGGGAATTCCATTAACGGCTGGTTTTTGGGGTAAATTCTTCGTCTTCTCTGACATCTTTAATCGCCACGTCTACTATCCTGTGATTTTAGCGATTATTATGTCTGCCATTGGGGTTTACTACTATTTCAAAGGAATCATCGCGATCTACTTCAAAGAAGGAGATATCGAACGCATTGAATTACCTGGCTTAGTGAAGTTTGCGATGTGGGCTTGTACCCTAGGTACTTTGTTATTAGGCGTATATCCAAGTATCGTAAAAAACCTTTTTTAACCTAGGCCTTTGAGCGACAAGAAACCAGCCCTCTTTAATCAAAAAGACTTATTCGCTTACTTTATTGTGGCAGGATTAGGGGCTTGTGTTCAGCTGTTAGCAGGAGGTTTAATCAAGGATTGGTTTCGAGTAACTTACGAAGATTCCATACTTCCTGCCTATTTCATCGCTTTAGTCGTGGGTTTTTTCCTGACAAAACTCTTTGCCTTTAATGCCCGCCAAAGCAAACAAACAAGACGCGAAATGGCGAAATACGTCCTGGTTGCTAGCTTCTCAGGCATCATCACCTGGTTATTCAGCACCATTCCCTATGAGTTTATTCACGCGCGCTACCCAGATTTCTTTTTTCACATACCCTATTCCGTAAAAAAGATCAATATCACCCAAATCGGAACCACTATTCATGGGATGGGTTATAGTTTCATTTCGAACTACATCTTGCATAAGACTTTTACCTTCAAGTCGAGTGGCTTTTACGACCGCTTTAAGGATCTAATAAAATAGGACTAATCTAATTTAGCCTTTTTGAATACCTCAACTTCTTAAGACTTCTTAAGTCAAATATGCTCCATTTGGGCACATTTTTCAAAATTATTGCCCATTCCTTAAAAAATTCTTAAAAATTTATTTGCATTTATTTGTACTTATAAAATAATGCCGTAGATTTGTGACTCAAACCTTAAACAAAATAAGAAATGAAAAAAGTATTCGCTCTAGCTTTCGTTGCTGCAATGGTAACTTTAGCATCTTGTGGTGAGAAAAAAGCAGAAGCTACTGCTGATTCTGCAACTGTTGATTCTGCTGCTGCTGCTGCTCCAGCTGATTCTGCTGCTGCTGACACTGCTGCTGCTGACACTGCTGCTGCTAAATAATTTTAGCACAACGATCAGAAAAAAGTCCTTCGCATGCGAAGGACTTTTTTTATGCTTAAAATCTGGATGAAGAATAAAAAGATTGATTCCTTTTTTGACCACTTCCCTCCCAAAGTAGCGGAATACTGCTTTCAACTTTGGCATGATTATTCTTTTGACTTTATCGTGAGTAAATCACGGGATTCTAAATTAGGTGATTACCGCTTTAGTCCTACAAAAGGCCACCAAGTTACCGTCAATCACAACCTCAACCCCTACGCGTTTTTAGTCACCTATATACACGAAGTGGCCCATCTTACCACTTACTTAGCGCATAAGAACAAAGTCCTTCCCCACGGACAGGAATGGAAAAACGAATTCTACCAATTATTCGAGCCCATTTTAGACGAAGAACTATTGCCTGCAGAGCTCGTTAAGGTCTTAAGAGCCTATTTGAAAAATCCAGCAGCCTCTTCTACGGGTTACCAGCCCTTAGTCGACATCTTAAAATCATTCGATGCCGAGCCACCTGCCGGAACCCCTGTTCATGAATTAGCGGAGGGATCTGCCTTTCGATTAAAAAACCTTTCCTTTATCAAAGGGAAACTTCGGCGAACACGTTACATTTGCAAAGAAATAAATTCCGGCAGGAACTACTTAGTAGCGAAGAATGCATACGTGTTTCCGATTGAAATTTCTTAACCTTTACTTCTTTCTGCTTTTGGCGGGTTTTGCGGGGCGTGCTCAAAATTCCGTTCTGTCCACTGGTCGTTGGATTAAAGTGGGAGTTACGCAGACAGGTATCTATCAAATTACGCCTGCTTGGCTTTCTAAATACAATCAAAAGGCCAGCCAAATCGGAGTGTATGGCCATGAAATAGGCGAATTGCCTCAAGCAAATTCGGCGGCAAGGCCTATCGATTTGCAAGCCATTCCTATGCTGAAGCAAGGCGAAAACATCCTTTTTTGGGGAGAAAAATACCAGCACCACTACAGCGACACGACGTTTTATTTCATCCGTCTGGATGATCCTGCACCTAAAACTATAACGGAGATGTCACCTAGCACGAATGGAACAGGACCATTTCTGGATTATGGCCTGAGTCGGTTTCATTTTGAACCTGAAACGTATAACCTTTTACAGTCGGGTCGCGAATGGCTGGGGGATGGTTTTTTTGGCACGGTTACCCGCAACATTCAATACCCCATAGCCGATTATAAAACAGGTGTACCAAGTCAACTCAAGGGTCGATTAGCCTCCTCTTCGATTGCCCCTGGCACCTTTACCTTCAGCATTCCCGGAAATACACTTGCTCCTTTGACATTCCCTGCCACGACGGGAGGAAGATATGACCAAAAAGCCTATCTACGAGACTTTTCTGCCACTGTATATCCGGATATAAAAGACCAAAGCTGGAGCTGGAACTTAAGCTATGCGAATACCACAGGTTCTGGATATATTGACTTTATCGACTTAGAATACCCCCGCAAATTCAATGCCCTGAACGAAAACCCGCATTACATTCTCCCTAACAAAACCGATTCCACCTTTCAGATTTCCATCCAAAATTTGCAAGCAAATCACCAGGTCTGGCTGAAACCAGCGAGCAAAACCTGGCAGAAAACGAGCGCACTTAGCTTTTCGAAAGTCGCTCCAGGTACTGAATTGTTGATCTTCGATCCCACCAAAGCAGCGGATCCCGTATCCCTCGAAATCATCCAGAACCAAAACATCCGAGCAGAGGCAGCCGTGGATTTTCTCCTCCTTTCCAGTTCATCTATTCTTCCGGCGGCTAAACTACTGGCTAGCTACAAGAATTCGAAAGGATTAACTTCGAAAGCGTATTCTACGAAGGAAATATATGCGGAATTTTCAGCGGGCAAGCCTGATGTGACGGCCATTCGGGATTTCGTGCGTTTGAAAAAGCCGCGCTATTTACTCTTGTTTGGAGATGCCTCTGTTGATTATAAAGGGATAAATAAAGTAGCGACGGCCACTGAGCGACTAAATTATGTGCCTAGTTATGAGAGTCGGGAGTCACTTCAACCATTGCAGACCTATGTGTCGGATGACTATTTCGGTCTAATAGCAGCTGACCAAGGAGACTGGTTAGAAGGAAATGAGGCGTCGAATGAACCACTAGCTGTAGGAATTGGTAGAATACCTGCCAAATCCTTTGAGGAAGCCTCTACCCTCGTCAACAAACTCATCAGCTATGAGACCCAGACTTTAAAACAACCTTTTCGTTTCTCTTGGCTAGCAGATGACGGGGATGCTAACATACATGTGCAGGATGCAGAAGATTTTGCGGCCATGATTCCAGCTGATTTTCAAATCCAAAAAACCTATATCGATCAATTTCCACAGGAAGTAACGAATGGATTTTATACTTCAGCGGCTGGAAAAAAAGCAAGCATTGCCCTATTTAATCAGGAAGCTGATTTTATTCATTTCCTAGGCCATGGTTCAGAATCTGCCTGGACGGATGAAAAAGTCATCACGAATAATGAATTGCAAACCCTTAAAAACAGCCGACATCTGCCCCTATTGCTCACGGCTACCTGCCAGTTTGGTCGATTTGATGATCCCAATCAGCTCTCTGGAGCAGAGGTTAGCCTTTTATCCAACCAAGGGGGTGCTATTGGATTAATTTCCACCACGAGACCTGTTTTTCAGAGTAGCAATTACTTGTTTGGACAAGCTTTTTATAGACAATTAACTAAACATCTAAATGATGAAAATTACCGACTAGGTGATTTGTTCAAAGACGGCAAAAATGAGAGTCAATCTGGAGTGATTAATCGCAACATCACGCTCTTAGGTGACCCTACCCTCCCTCTACCCTGGAATCATCAAGCCCTTAATCTTCGCATCGATACCTTAGCGAACGGGACTATCCAAGGCCAAACATCGCCCAACATCGATGGAGAAATCCAGGTCTATTATTATGGAGAGGACAAGCAGATGCAGACTTTGGGAACGAAAACAGACAAATTCAGCTACCTGATTCCGGGAAATTTAGCCGGAATAAGTTCTGCTACCCTACAAAAAGGAAAATTCACCCTAGCTAACATCCCTGCCTCGAAGGTAAAATGGCGCGCTAAGGCGAGTGACGGAACGGTATATGGCGGCGGAATGCAGAGCGTGTTAAAAACCAGCGCAGAGCCTAAAGAAACCTCAGCTCCGGTACTTGAGGCCCGATTAGTAAATGAAACAAACACAAAAGCCTGTTCACCTAATCCCCTCTTACGCGTCGATATATCCGATGCAAGTTCGTTAAAATTCACAGGCTCAAAAGGGGAACTGGCCTATTTCACGGTAAATGACACCCTACAAATTCCGGTGGCGAATCTATTCACACCTACCTTGAATTCGAGTAAACAGGGTTCCATCGTATTCCCGTTCGAATCACTAGCGCCAGGAAATTATAAAATCACCGTCAATTGCTTTGACGTACATACGAATCAAGGAAATGTAACGTTAGAGTTCACGGTTTCGGCTAATCAAAAAGAAAACGGCTCGCTTCGAATTTATCCTAATCCGATGACCGAGCGGAGTACTTTCTCCTTTTTACAAGAGAAACGCTGGACGAGCTACGCCTACAAACTAAAAATTTATAGTATCTTAGGGCAACAAATTCTAGAGAGAAGAGGAACAATCCCTGGAAGCGATTCAGTGACTCAAACTTTCTCGATTGATTGGAGTGCCGAGGAGAAAAATCAATTAGATTTTATAAACTACTATCAATTAGAAATGACCTACGACAATGGAGCCCCTTTTGCCAGCTTTAGTGGACGAATCGGAAATATAAAATAACCCATGAAGCAATTACTAACCCTACTAATTATCTCAATCGGTTTTACCGCAAGTGCTCAAACCACCTTAGTTTCCGGCCAAATTAATGCCGGCCGTATTCCCACACCTACCTTATTATTTCTGAATGTAGCTCCTGATGCGCGTTCTGCAGCCATGGGCGATGCAGGTGTAGCTCTTTCTGTGGATGCGAATGCGGTGCACTGGAATACCGCAAAATTAGCGACGACGGATAAAAAAATGGGATTTTCTTTATCCTATACGCCTTGGTTGCGCAACCTGGTCAATGACATGGCACTTTATAACGTAGCAGGTTATACGGTGACTAAAAAGAATTTAGTTTTCGGTTTTGCGATCGACTATTTTGACCAAGGCATGTTCCAAGCGACTTTAGATAACGGGACGAGCGCTGGAAATTTCAATTCGAAAGAATTTGCCCTAGGTATTTCCCATGCTAGAAAATTATCTCCAGCACTTTCCTTAGGTATGAATTTGAAATATATCAATTCGAATCTATTAGGCAACTACCAAGGTTCTGGAGGAGTGAGCAACGCATTAAAACCAGCAGAAACAGTAGCGGCTGACATTTCGGTTTTCTATTCAAAACCTACCGTGGCGCCTTGGAAATACAGCTATGCACTAACGCTTTCGAATATTTCCGGTAAGGTTACTTACGGGGGAACGGAGAAGAATTTTATTCCGACGAATTTACGAGTGGGAATGGCTGCCACACACGAGATTGACGATTTGAACAAATTGACCTTTACGGTGGACTTCAACAAATTAATGGTTCCTACCCCTCCTGCCTATGTAAATGGCAAAATGGTGGGGACGGATCCGGCAACGGTTTCGGCCATTGGCGGGATTTTTGGATCTTTATTCGATGCGCCAGATGGGATAAGCGAGGAGTTGAAAGAGGTGACAACGTCCGTAGGAGCGGAATATCTTTTCAACAATGCTTTTGCGCTAAGAACTGGTTATTTTCATGAGAGTGAAATGAAGGGGAATCGCAAGTATTTTACGTTTGGATTAGGGTTTAAAATGGACCAAAAATACGGCTTGGATTTTGCCTACCTCGTTCCGAGCGGACAAGGAAGTCCACTAGCGAATACCTTACGCTTAACGCTCATTGCGGGCATTAATCAGCCTGTCAAATAATATGTTAGATCGTCGTATTGCACCTCCTGCCTACCCGGTAGAAAAAGTATCATTTCCTACACCTAGCCAATTCACGCTAGCAAATGGCATCGAAGTCTGGGTGGTTTCTGCGGGAGAACAGGACGTTTTCAAGTTTGAATTAAGCACGAAAGCAGGCGCTATCCATAGTCCATTAGCGGGAGTAGCCGGAATGACCGCATCGCTGATGAAGCGAGGCACCTCCGGACATACGGCTCAGGAGCTCCATCAAGATTTTGATTTTTTCGGGGCCTTTTGGGATGTTCAAGCTAGCCTTGACCACGGGACCTTCACGGTATATGGTTTAACCAAGCATTTTAATTCCTTGCTTCCACTTGTAGCCGAAATGCTACAGGAAGCGACTTTCCCTGCGGAGGAAGTCGAGAAGGAGATCGAAATCGAGCGCCAAAAAACGAAATTAAACTGGGAGAAAACCTCTTATGCGGCAAGCCAGAAATTTAGAGCCCAAATTTTCCCAAACGATGCCTACGGACGTTTTACGTTGCCGGAATCATTTGATGAATTAAATCAACAGGTACTTATCCAGCAATTTGAAAAAACCTGGAAGTCACAGAAACCTGTCATCTTTCTCTCCGGCAAGATTACAGAACAGCAGATACGCACTTTAGATCAGACGCTAGGACAAATTCATTTTAGTAGCCCAATCCTTTCCATCCCATCACTTCAGGCTTCGTCAGTGCCCACCAAAGTACGGGAAGAAAAAGAGGGATCCGTTCAGAGTTCCATTCGTTTTGGGCTTCCAGCTATTTCTAGAGCTCACCCGGATTATTTTAACTTTAGCCTAATGAACACCGTTTTAGGGGGTTATTTTGGATCGCGCCTGCAGAAAAATATTCGCGAAGACAAAGGATTTACCTATGGAATTTCTTCTAGCCTTGCCCCTTATCCGCGGGGAGGCTACTGGGTCGTGGGAACGGATGTGAATGGGGAGAATGTAGACGCGACTTTGGCAGAAATCAAGAAAGAGATTACGATTCTCCAAAATGATTTAGTACCCCTGGAAGAAGTAGAAATCGTTAAAAATTATCTATTAGGAAGCTTCACGGGCGAACTAACCCAAGCGTTTGATATTGCTGAAAAAGTGCGAGTGATCCAATTAGATGGACTAGCTCCTGATTTTTATGACCAGTTCCAAGATCATATACAAAATATCCAGGCCCAGGATATTAGAGACATGGCTGCTAAATACCTGAACCTGGATCAAATGCACGAGGTGATCGTGGGATAAGAATTAGAACGAAGCTAACTCTCTAAATTCATTCACACGGCTGGCTAAATCCGCTTCTGTAATTTCAAATAAACGCTCTGTTCCGAATTTCTCTACACAGAAGGACGCCATCGCTGATCCGTGAACAATCGCACGACGCATGTTCTCGAAAGAGATATCATCCGTTTTCGCTAGGTATCCAATGAATCCACCTACAAACGTATCTCCAGCTCCAGTTGGATCAAAAACATCTTCTAAAGGAAGCGCTGGGCAATAGAACATGCGATCTCCTTGGAATAACAAGGCACCGTGCTCCCCTTTCTTGATGATTAAGGTCTTAGGTCCCATCGCCATGATCATTTTAGCGGCAGTGCGTAAAGAATATTGCTCAGAAAGTTGACGCGCCTCCTCGTCATTGATGCAAAGTACATCGACCATCGTTAACACACGCTTCAAATCGTCCATCGCCACGTCCATCCAGAAATTCATCGTGTCCATTACGACTAATTTTGGGCGCTTAGCTAGACCTTGAATCGCTTCGATTTGCACTTGTGGTGTTAGATTACCTAACATCAAATAATCACAATCTTGGTAAGATGCAGGAATAACCGGTTTGAAATCCGCTAACACGTTCAATTCCGTCACTAAAGTGTCACGCGAATTCATGTTATTGTGGTATTTCCCTGCCCAGAAAAACGATTTCTCTCCCTTCTTGATCTGTAAACCATCTAGGTTGATGCCACGAGACGTCAACGTGTCCATGTATTCTTGTGGAAAATCATCTCCTACTACAGCCACTACGTTTACCTTGGGCAAAAAGAAGGCCGCTGATAAAGCGATGTAGGTACAAGATCCACCGATGATTTTATCGGTCTTTCCGTAAGGAGTTTCTAAAGCGTCGAACGCAACGGTTCCAATGGATAATAAGCTCATAATAAATTAATTAACCTACTTTAGGACAACGACTAAAGGGTTGGTTTGGATTGAAAAAATGGCGGTAAGTAATAAATGTTTTATCGTTCGTGGCTCCTAGTTGGGAGACAAATCGAAGCATTTTAGGATTAAAATCACCCACCCAATTCATGTCCATTGTGGAATAAGGATAGAAAGGGTTTGTGCGGGCCACCTCGCGGAAACGAAGTGCAATGGCTGACTCGACGCCTTTGCCTTGGTGATCTGGAGTTACCCCAAAAATCACTCCACAGGTACGCGTCAAAGTTCCTTTTAATTTTAATAATAAGAACTTAACCATGCCCCACCAATTCAGTTTCCCGTTTAGGTGTTTCACGATTTGATTTAAATCTGGGATCACGATAAAGAAAGCCACAGGCGTTCCATCTGTGGTATAAGCAAACCACAATAATTGCTCATCGATGATGGGCTTCATGGTTTTCACCAGTTTTTGGGCAGATTCAGAGCTCATCTCCTTCACCCCTGGGAATTTAGCCCAAGCGGCATTGAAAATGAAACGGAAATCTTCCGCGTATTTTGAAAGATTGCTCTTTTCAATATGTTGAAAAACATAATCCGGATTATTGAAAATACGTTGCGCCTTCTCTTCAATTCCTTGGGTCACATTAGCGCCCGCGATAGGCGATACGAATACGTATTGTTGAAAATAATCTTGGAAACCGTAGTTTTCGAAAAAAGAAATATAATAAGGCTTCGTCCAAGGCATTTTATAGGTGGGTTCAAACTCCCAACCTTTGACCATCAAACCCCAGAAACTATCACGCTCCCCAAAATTAATGGGTCCATCCATCCCCTCCATTCCACGCTCAGACAACCAATTTTTACTGGCATCAAACAAGACAAATGCTGCCTTTTCGTCCTCGATACATTCAAAGAAGCCCATTCCGCCCACGGGAACTTCGCCTTCTTTCGTATTTCGCTCATAAAAGGCCGCAACCCGACCGATGGCCTCGCCTGCTTCCGAATATAAAATCCATCGAATCGCTTCGCCCTGCTTGAAATGCGGATTTTTACGTGGATCAAATATCGACTCCACATCGTTATCTAGCGGACGAATCCAATTCGAATCAGATGCGTACAGCTGAACCGGCAATTCCAAGAAGGTCTTCTTTAATCGTGCGTCGTCTCCTACTTCTCTCAAAAACATACCAAAAGCGATTTAATGCAAAAAACATACAAAGGTAATGAATTGCGTTTGGGTTTGGTGAATTAAAAGAATCCAATTAATTTTAATTCCTTTTTAACCCCTTTCGATCAGAAAAGATCCGGTTTACATGCAGCCCTTAAAAATATACAATACCCTGAGTCGTGAAAAAGAACTTTTCACCCCGATACACGAAAATCACGTAGGCCTTTATGTCTGCGGACCCACGGTATACAATTATGTTCACTTAGGAAATCTGCGCACATTTACGTCTTTTGACATCTTAAACCGCTATTTATTACATATCGGATACAAAGTGCGTTACGTGCGTAACATTACGGACGTGGGCCACTTAGTGGGTGATGGAGACGAGGGCGAGGATAAAATAGGGAAGATGGCCAAACTGGAGAAATTAGAGCCGATGGAGATCGTTCATCGCTTTACCCAGGATTTCCATCAAGTATTAGAAAAATTCAATGTTTTGCCTCCTAGCATTGAGCCTACGGCGACAGGACATATTGTGGAACAAATCGAGACGACGAAGGCTTTAATTGAAAAAGGTTTAGCCTACGAATCGAATGGTTCTGTATATTTTGACATTGAGACGTATAACAAGAATGGGGGCAATTATGGCCACCTTTCTGGCCGGGTTATTGAGGATTTATTAACCGAAACGCGCGATTTAGATGGTGTGGGGGAGAAGCGGAATCCGCTGGATTTTGCGCTTTGGAAAAAAGCCGCACCAGAACACATCATGCGCTGGCCATCCCCTTGGGGAGACGGTTTTCCAGGCTGGCACCTAGAGTGTACTTGCATGAGCCACAAATACTTAGGCGATACATTCGATATTCACGGCGGTGGAATGGACTTGAAATTCCCACACCACGAATGTGAGATTGCGCAAGCAAAAGCGGCCTACGACCGGGCTCCGGTACGTTATTGGATGCACACGAATATGCTGACGGTGAATGGCCAAAAAATGAGTAAATCCCTAGGAAACTCCTTCTTGCCTTCCGAATTATTCGCTGGTAACCACCCACTATTAGAGCAGGCCTACAGCCCGATGACGGTTCGCTTCTTTATGTTGCAATCGCAGTACCGCAGCACATTGGACTTCTCGAATGAGGCTCTAAAAGCGGCGCAAAAAGGATACAAAAAAATCGCCAATGGTTTGCGCATCATTAAAAAGCTGGAATATCCGACGGGAATAGCAGCGAACCCCGATGCGGTACAGGAAAAAGAGATTAATGACGCGATTCAAGGCTGCTACGATGGCATGAACGATGATTTAAACACGGCTGTGGCGATTGCCCATTTGTTTAGCTTGTTGAAAAAAATCAATTCAATTTACACGGGTGCTTTATCATTTGAGTCCCTTTCTGCTGAAACATTTTCGAATTTAAAACGTTCATATATCAGCGTTTTAGAGGATGTGCTAGGTATTAAAGAAGAGGTTCCAGCCGAAATGAATGGCCTAACCGATGAACTTCTTCAGCTTTACAAGGGTTTCAAGGAAAGTAGACAATACGATAAGGTAGATGAAATCCGTGGCGCCTTTAAGTCTGCTGGACTATTGATTAAGGATATGAAAAACTCCATTGATTGGGGTTACGAAGAATAAGATACGAAGAAAACTATGCTCAGAAATTTAACCCCAACGGTACGGAATTTAATTTTCGCGAATGTGGCCATCTTCTTAGGTTCCGCCTTTTTACCAGATGATTTATTCGCTTTGTATTTTTTCCAATCGAGTAAATTCCACTATTTCCAAATCATCAGCTACATGTTCGTCCATGCGAATTTTATGCATTTGTTGATGAATATGTTTGGGCTTTACATGTTCGGTTCGATTTTAGAACGGATATGGGGAGGACAGCGATTTTTGTTTTTCTACCTTTTCTGTGGAGTGGGTGCCGGATTATTGCATGAAGCGATTCAATATTTCCACGATTATGCGAGCATCCGGAAAGCACTAGAATTAGCGCTTTCTAATCCCAATTCTGATTTCTTGATGGATTATTTCAATCGTTTTGACGGGAGTACATCGATCAATGAGGGCCGTTTAAATGCCTTAGGAGCCATCGATCATTACAAAGAATACACGACTCAAAACCCAGTTGTGGGCGCCTCAGGTGGGGTTTTTGGAATCTTGATGGCCTATGGTTATCTATTCCCTAATTCTGAAATGTTTGTTTTCCCTATACCCATTCCTGTAAAAGCAAAGTACTTAGTGATGGGCTTTGCCTTCTATGAATTGTATGCGGGTAAGGCTGCGGCGGAGGGAGATAATGTGGCCCATTTTGCACATTTAGGTGGGATGCTTTTTGCGGTGATTTTGTTGTTGATTTGGAGACAAAAACGCGACACTTTTTATTGAGATGCGTAGCATTCTGACCGATATAAAAAACATCATTCAACAGCCTGGACAAGGGTTGATGAAGATCATTATAGCTAACGGGGCCATCTTTGTTGCTTTGATGGTGGCTCGCGTGGGTCTGTTAATTGCGGGAGAATCGGGTCTTTTTGATGCCTTTTTTACGCAGGTATCCCTTCCTTCCTCCCTGGACTTGATCATTCAGCGTCCGTGGAGTTTTATTACCTATTTTTTCTTGCACATCGAGATCTTCCATTTGATCTTTAATATGATGTTCCTGTATTGGTTTGGGACAATTATTCAGGATTTTATCGGAAATAAGCGACTGGTCCAACTCTTCTTTTATGGAGGTTTAGCGGGGGCCGCCGCCTTTCTTTTGGTGATGAATACCGTCAGTTTTTTCATTGCCAAAGGCCCCAATTTCTTGAACGGGGCTTCTGCCGGTGTTTTTGCGGTAGTCGTGGCAGCTGCTACGATACGTCCAAACTACCAGGTGCATCTGCTTTTATTCGGTCAGGTTCGCATTAAATACATCGCCGCTTTTTACGTCTTGTGGTCCTTTATTGAAACAACAGGTTCGAACGCAGGTGGAAACATTGCCCACTTAGGTGGGGCGATTTTAGGATTCATTTTTGCCAAAAACTTCTTAGCAGCGTCTAAACCTCAAGCCATCTTTGAAATAAAAATCAAAGAATTTGCTCAGGTGGTTAACCAACAATTCCAATCGAAGAAAGAACCCGAAACAGTACCCGAGGACGAACTGAATGCCATTCTGGATAAAATATCTCAATCGGGCTACGATAGTTTATCTGACTACGAACAAAAAAGATTATTCAAAGCGAGTCAAAAAAATGACTAAGGCTTAAAAACATTTTTACCTTTGTAAGGTTAATCTTTCACTATCATCATTAGCGTCTATGCAATTTGAAGCCGGTCCATTACTTAGCAAAATATCCACTCCGGAGGATTTGCGTAAGTTGCCGAAATCAGACTTACCCCAAGTTTGTGAAGAATTGCGCCAATTTATCATTGATAACGTTTCTGTGAATGGAGGCCACTTTGGTGCTTCTTTAGGGGTTACAGAACTGACCGTTGCCTTACATTATGTGTTTAATACCCCAGACGACCAATTGGTTTGGGATGTAGGCCACCAGGCTTATGGGCACAAAATTCTAACAGGTAGACGCGAAAATTTTCATACGAATCGATTAATGGGCGGTATTTCGGGTTTTCCGAAACGCTCAGAAAGCACATACGACACCTTCGGTGTAGGGCACTCCTCTACTTCCATCTCTGCAGCTTTAGGTATGGCCGTAGGATCTAGGTATAAAAAAGAATCCCATAGACAGCATATTGCCGTTATCGGGGATGGATCCATGACGGCGGGAATGGCCTTCGAAGCCATGAACCACGCTGGTGATATCCCGAACAACATGTTGATTATCTTGAACGATAACTGCATGGCGATCGACCCGAACGTGGGTGCTCTGAAAGAATATCTAACGGATATCACGACGTCCCATACTTATAACAAGGTAAAGGATGATGTGTGGAATCTGTTAGGTAAGATGTCCAAATTCGGTAAGACAGCACAAGAGATTGTATCGAAGATCGAGAATGGCCTAAAAGCCACGTTATTAAAACAGAGTAACCTATTTGAATCGCTGAATCTGCGCTATTTTGGCCCGATCGACGGACATGATATCGACAATTTAACCACGGTCTTGAACGACCTGAAAGATATTCCTGGTCCTAAAATACTACATTGTATTACGACGAAGGGTAAAGGATACTCTTTGGCAGAAAAAGACCAAACCTTGTGGCATGCACCGGGTAAGTTTGATAAACTAACCGGAGAAATTCACAAGAATACCTACGATGATCCGCAGCCCCCTAAATACCAAGAGGTCTTCGGCCACACTTTGCTAGAATTAGCTGAAAAGAATCCGAAAATCATGGGAATTACCCCAGCGATGCCTTCAGGATCTTCCTTGAATATCATGATGCGGGCGATGCCTGATCGCGCTTTTGACGTGGGAATTGCAGAGCAACATGCGGTGACTTTCTCCGCGGGATTAGCGACACAGGGCTTAACCGTCTTTTGTAATATCTATAGCTCCTTCATGCAACGTGGTTACGACCAAGTCGTGCACGATGTCTGCTTACAAAAACTACCCGTTATTTTCTGCCTAGACCGTGCTGGTTTAGCAGGGGCTGACGGTCCTACCCACCACGGATTGCTGGATTTAGCCTTCATGCGTTGTGTGCCTAACATGATCGTAGCCGCTCCTCGGAACGAGCAAGAATTGCGTAATATCATGTATACGGCCTCATTAGACTCTTTTAAGTCCCACGAAAAAGCGATCACGATTCGCTACCCCCGGGGAGAGGGTGTGATGCCGGCTTGGAGAACCAGCTTAGAAGAAATTGAAATCGGGAAGGGTGTTCAGGTTATCGAGGGCGAAGAAATAGCCATCTTATCGATTGGACATATTGGAAATGAAGCCATCGCTGCTTGTGAAAAAGCACGTGAAATGGGTTTGAAACCTGCCTTATTCGATATGCGTTTCGTAAAACCATTGGACGAGGAATTATTGCACCGCGTATTCAAGCAATTCAAAACTGTTATTACGGTAGAAGATGCCGCTATTCAAGGTGGCTTTGGTTCCGCTATTGCTGAATTCATGGTGGACCACCACTATAGCTCTAAAATAATTCGACTCGGAATTGCAGACGAAATCGTGGAGCACGGAGAGCAAAAAGAACTCTATGCCCTCTGCGGAATCGACGCAAACGGCATTTTAGCAAAAATCCAAGCAAACACCACTCCGGTTTCTGCGAAAAATAATCCGAAAGCATTGGTTTCTTAAAGTGCAATTAGTACTTTTCAAAGAAATTATCCCTACCTTTGCACCTTGAATTTCCCAATTAAAGGATTTTCGTTTCATTCAACGAATACATTTTTATGCAAAGCATTCGCAACATTGCCATTATTGCCCACGTTGACCACGGTAAAACGACCCTAGTTGACAAAATCATTCATGCATCCAAGATTTTTAGAGAAAATCAAGAATTTGGAGATTTGATCCTTGATAATAACGACTTAGAAAGAGAAAGAGGGATTACGATTACGTCTAAAAACGTATCTGTTCGTTACAATGGTGTAAAAATCAACATTATCGATACACCTGGTCACGCCGACTTTGGCGGTGAGGTAGAACGCGTTCTACGTATGGCGGATGGTGTTATTTTGTTAGTGGATGCTTTTGAAGGCCCAATGCCTCAAACCCGTTTCGTATTATCAAAAGCAATCGCTTTAGGCTTAAAACCTATCGTTATTGTTAACAAAGTAGATAAAGAAAACTGTCGCCCAGATGAGGTACACGAAAGTGTATTTGACTTAATGTTTAACCTGGATGCAACAGAAGATCAATTAGACTTCCCTTGTATCTACGGTTCTTCTAAGCAAGGCTGGATGAGTACGGATTGGAAAAAACCAACAGACAATATCATCCCTTTATTAGATGCCATCATCGAGCACATCCCAGCTTCTAAAGTACAAGAAGGTACTCCTCAAATGCAGATAACGTCATTAGACTACTCTTCATTCGTAGGTCGTATCGCGATCGGTCGTTTAGAGCGTGGAACGCTAACAGAAGGAATGCAAATTTCCCTTTGCAAAGCAGACGGCACGACGAAGAAAATGCGTATCAAAGAACTTCAAGTTTTTGAAGGTTTAGGAAAAGTGAAAGTAGACAAAGTAGAGTGCGGAGAGATTTGCGCGATTACAGGTATCGAAGATTTCGAAATTGGTGACACGGTTGCTGATGCAGAAAATCCAGAGGCTTTAGCGCGTATCGCGATCGATGAGCCTACGATGAACATGTTGTTCACGATTAATAACTCTCCATTCTTTGGTAAAGAAGGTAAATTAGTAACGTCTCGTCACTTACGTGATCGTCTTTTCAAAGAGACAGAGAAAAACTTAGCCTTGAAAGTAGTTACAACGGAAAGCGAAGATAAGTTCTTAGTTTTTGGCCGCGGTATCCTTCACTTGTCTGTATTAATCGAAACGATGCGTCGTGAAGGTTATGAATTACAAGTAGGTCAGCCTCAGGTTATCTTCAAAGAAGGAGAAAACGGCGAACGTTTAGAACCAGTAGAATCATTAGTAGTAGACGTACCAGCAGAAGTAGCAGGTAAAGTAATCGAATTAGCGACTCAAGGTAAAGGTGAGTTGTTGATTATGGAACCTAAAGGTGACTTACAACACTTAGAATTCAACATTCCATCTCGTGGTTTGATTGGTTTACGTTCTAAAGTATTGACGGCGACTTTTGGAGAGGCGATTATGGCTCACCGTTTCATCGCTTACGAACCATTCAAAGGAGCGATTCCAGGCCGTATCAACGGATCATTGATCTCGATGAACACAGGTCCTGCAATTCCTTACGCGATTGATAAATTACAAGACAGAGGGGTGTTCTTCATCGATCCAGGTGAAGAAGTTTACACGGGGATGGTAGTAGGTGAGCACAATCGCCAAAACGACATCGAAGTGAACCTGCAAGCTGCGAAGCAATTAACGAACATGCGTGCGTCTGGTACGGACTCTAACACTAAAATTGCTCCTAAATTAAACTTCTCATTAGAAGAGTGTATGGAGTTTATCCAAAAGGATGAATACTTAGAAATCACTCCTAAGTCTTTACGTATGCGTAAAATTTGGTTAGACCCGAACGAGCGTAAGCGTAACGAAAAGAAGCCAAGCTAATATTTCAAAGGCTGCCCTCACCGGCAGCCTTTTTTTATAGCCTAATGGCAGGCCTCTCCTCCAGAAAATAATATTTCTCAGGCAAATAAGGTTTCAAGGCTCCCAACCAATAGGGCGAAGGCTTTTTCAAGAAGTACCAGGTCGCGCCGCTCCAGCTTTTCAACCAATCTGAATCGCGGAACTTAATTTCCTTCCCTAAAATTAAATGCTGTTGTCCACTTGCCTCCGTAGGTTCTCGGACATAAGCAAAGGTATCCCCTGCATAAGTCCAGGTAGTATTACCTTTTTCCGGCCAGCGCCTCGTCAATGTATCCTTCACGCCCACATTCGCCCACAGGGGACTTATATGCGCTTGAATCCAGGCTGGATCAATCGCTCTAGGGAGATATGCCGTAGATTGCTTTCCTGCATATACTACCCAAACAGCCTCTCCCTTAAAAGCACTCAGATAGGACGCAGAAGTAGCGTCCTCCTTAGGCCAAAAATAAAGCAGAATCCACACGAACGCTACCGATTTAACACGCCTAGGCGCCCAAACCACCACGGCAATCGCCACGAAATAGAGGATCATTTCAAAAATTGATATATGCAGAAATGGGATGACCGACGTTACCCGCTCCACCCACCCGAACATCAACCCATGCAACAATCGAAAACTCCCCGATACTACATAAGCGAAAGGCGAAAAAGCCCATTCCGGCAAAAATGCCCCTATCCCTAAAAAGAGGAATCCTAAAAAAAGGGCAATAGAAGAAAGTAAAATCAGAAAAGGATTTAGTATAAAGAAGGAAAGCGGATGTGGTAATTGGTGAAAATAATAGACTATGAGTGGCCAAGTGAGCACTTGAGCGGCTAGTGCGACACAAGTCAGCTCCCAGGTTTGGGTTAAAGGCCAACGCAAGCAGCCTTTAAATTTTAATAACTGCGCCCAGCGCTGCTGGAAAGCAATCAACCCCCAGACCGCTAAATAAGAAAGCTGAAATCCCGGATCATAAATGGAGGCCGGATGAATAAAAAGCAACACAAAAGCACTGAAAGCTAAGGTATTCAAACTTTGCTGCCGCTTGAGAAATGTTTTTGCAAACAAGATCACCGAGAACATCCAAGCGGACCTCAGCACCGGCAAAGAAAACCCACTAATCCCCGCATAGCTCCAAAGTAAAGCCATCATCAACACAAAAAAAACATAGGGTCCCACCGGCCTACGTCTCCATAAAAAACCGAGTAAAAAACCTAAGCCCATATAGAGCAAGCCCACATGCAGGCCCGAGACGGACAAAATATGAATCGCCCCTAGTGCAGAATAAGTTGATAAAGTCTCAAAATCAATCTTCGTCTTCACCCCTAACAACATCGCCTCCGCCACATCCCGATCGCGACCCGGCAAAAAGGCCCGTTCGAGTAATCGCACAAAAAACGATTGCGCTTTTTCAAAAAAAGATTCTACCTCGGTCCCTTTGTGCACTATTCGAATTCGATCCGCTGAAATGTAAGCAGTCCCACCTATTCCTTTATCCGCAAAATACGCCCGCCAATCTTTTTCAAACGGAAAAAGGGGGGGAACAAAGGGCTTCACTACTTGTTTGACTACGTAGACATCTCCAAGGTGAGGTTTCTTCAACTCCTTTGCGAGGTATAGTCGATACAAGTCCGAGTGAGAAAGCCAAGTAACATTCTTTGAATGAACACCTAAACAACGGACTAAAACAGACCAAGTCTTCGGCTTTGATTCGACTGCCCCGGTAACCCTAAACACAAATCCATCCGTGGGAAGCGACTTCGTAGCTGGCTTCAAAAAGGATGTCCAGGTCATCGCGAACAGGATCAGCAGGGCAGAAATTCCGATGCTTCGTAAAAGTCGAGAAGGAAAAAATAAGCAGGGCAAGACCAGCAATGGCCAATAGAAACCGCCGGAAAGCAGAATTCCGAACATCCAAAACAGGCAAATTCGGACAAAGGGGAAACGCGAAAAATAGGAAATCATCGATTAGGCGGAAAGGCCTAAAGGTAGAATTTTTTAGCAGCGATTAAGGCTTCCACCTCATCAGGAACTAGATATTTAATCGACTGTCCCTGTTGAATACAAGAACGAATATAGGTGGCTGAAATATGTAAAACAGGCGCCTCAATGCGCTGAACATTCTTATGCTCCCATAAATCAGAGGTTGGCTCTTCTCCACGTGGATACACGTATAGACCGTAATAATCAAGTAGTTGGTTGTAGTTTTTCCAGCTCTTGAACTGTTTCAGGTTATCGCCGCCTATGATTAACTTGAACTCCGTGGTAGGATGACGTTCGGCTAAATGCACCAGCGTATCAATCGTATAGGAAGGACGCGGCAATTTAAATTCGATATCTGAGGATTTGAAGCCGTAATTATCTGAAATGGCACGTTCTACCAGGTCGAGGCGATCAAATTCGTGCAATAAGGATTTACTCTTCTTGTGGGGATTTTGAGGGGAAACGACGAACCAAATTTGGTCCACTTCTGTCTGATTCAATACCGCCTGCGCAATGATCAAATGACCCTGGTGAATCGGGTTAAACGAACCAAAAAACAGGCCTACTTTCATGATTGCTTCAGTTTGTCAAATAAACCCTGAGCCTCTGCAATCGCGTCCTCTAACTGATCATTCACTAGAATTACATCAAATTGCTCCTGGAAAGACCACTCAAATTTCATCTTGAAAATACGCTTCGATAAAGCCTCTTCATCCTCTGTGCCTCTTGAACGCAAGCGCTGCTCCAGCATTTCGAGGGTGGGAACTTTGACAAAAACAGCTAAAGCACGATCACCATAATACTTCTTTAAAGCCAAACCTCCACGTACATCCACATCGAAAATCACATGCTTCCCGGATGCCCAGATTCTTTCAATCTCTGACTTCAAGGTTCCGTAATAAGCACCCGCATACACTTCCTCCCACTCGACAAATTCATCGTTTGCAATTTTCGCTCTGAAATCATCTGGTGTTAAAAAGTAATAATCCTTCCCGTGCTCTTCATGACGCCCCCGCTTATCGCGCGTGCAGGCAGAAATGGAAAATCCTAGATCAGTATTACGCGCTAATAATTCTTTAACAATAGTTGTTTTACCTGAGCCTGAAGGGGCTGAAAATATGATGAGTTTGCCTTCCAAAAATTCTGATGATTAAATGAACCAACAAAATAAGGGAATTAAGAGCAATATAAGGAGTAGAATCGATGATATTTTTGAACGAATGCTATCTAGTAACGAGGACGGGCATTTCGAATGGCAAGAAGATTTCAAGGCTTTTCGTAACGCGACTTCTAACTCATGTCCTTCTTTACAAGGTAGGCAGTGGTCTTTGTTCGCTAAAAAACGGGCTTCCTCCTCAGCTGTCGCTTCCTTATCTAGGATGCGTGTGATCAGCTTCATGCATTCAGATTGATGGGAACAATTCGTCTTCATATGATTTATTAACAGAGCGTCTAAAAAATAAGTTCCTGACTAGGCTGACAACATGTCAGTTTTGTAGCCTTTTTTCGAAGCATAGGAAGCTAAGGTTTCCTTCAACATCGTACGTGCTCGGTGTAAGCGAGAGCGAACGGTTCCAATGGGAATATTCAGGATTTTGGCCATTTCTTCGTAGCTAAATTCCTCTAAATCACATAAAATAATAATCATTCTGAAATCCACGGGCAATGCCTGGATGGCAGAAGTGATTTCATCCCCCAACATCTCGTTTACCGTTTCTGCTTGCAAATCAGCCTGAAAAGCGGGCTCGGGATCATCGTCACCGGCGAAGGATTGCTCGACCCATTCAAATTCAACTTTGGATGGACCGCGGGATTTCTTGCGGTAATCATTGATGAAATTATTCTTAAGAATGCGAAATAACCAGGCTTTCGCATAGGTTCCTGGTTCAAAAGAACCCATAAAACGAAAGGCTCTCATGCAAGTGTCCTGCACTAAATCGTGCGCATCATCCTCGTCATTCGTTAGGCGAAGGGCAAAATTATACATCGCATCCAGGTGAGGCACAAACTCCTTTTCGAAGAGGGCTCTGGCTTGCGATTCTGTCAGCGCTGGGGCTGCACTTGTTTCTGTACTCATGGCGGTTTATCTAAAAGATATACACCTGTCTACAATTTAAACGCCAAAAAGAAAAGATGACAAAAAGACCTATTTGGCCTTATTAAATAATTCTAATAAGGTAAACACGGCAAGCCCGAGAAGGGTACTTAAAAAGGCCTTCAAGAGACTCAGACCCAATAAACTAGCGTCGCTCGCTTCTAATAAAAACAAAACCACGTGATGAGTAAACAACATGAGCGCCACGTAGGGAAAAAACCACAACCACTTCATCTCTGCCAAACTGATCGATGATCGCTCATCATAGCCATTCGCGGGAGTTAATATTTTAAAGAAGCTAGGGCGCAACCAAGCCACCAAAACCGTCGAGAAAGCATGCATCCCGTGGGTATTATAAAAGGTATCTAATAACCAGCCCAGCACAAAACCTCCCAAAATCAAATAAACCGGTGGTGTCTCGATGGGCGCTTTGATAATGGCCCACAAATAAATAAAACAGAATCCATAATAGAACAAGGCTAAATCCCGCAAGAACAGTAATTGCACGACGATCGATAAAACCACCGCAATCAACCACTTGTATTGAAAATTAGCGCTCATCTTAGTCGATTTTAGGTTTAGTTTGATCTAACTTAGCCTGCTGTCCGGCAAATTTATTCTCAATCACATAGACATATCGAAGCGTAGAGAAATGAGTCAATAACATCACTTTGATGTCGTGAAAAGTACCATCATCTTTCAAACCGACCTTCGCCACAATTCCAATAGGAATATTAGGAGGATAAACCGCGTTATAATCAGAGGTAACAATCGTATCGCCTTTAACTACTTTCTTGTATTTCGAAACGTCCATTAATTCCGCCACTTCCGGCTGATAGCCCGGCCATTTGATGTAACCTAACTCACCAGATGATTTAATTTTCGCGGAGACCGTATTGCTCGTGTGTAAAACAGAGACGATTAAGGCCAAATTCTCCGTACACGAAATCACCTTGCCTACGACACCAGTGGAGGAAATAACGGCCATCCCTGGCTTAATACCATCCTGTGAGCCTTTTTCAATTGTTAAATAATTTTGGGAATTGCGGGTGCTTTGGTCGATTACTTTACAAGCGATAGGCTTGTAACGATCCATAGCGGCCTTGCTAAAAAAGACCGGAAGTTCCGCTTTCTGCTGCACTTGTGCCTGTAATTGAAAGATTTGCTGGTGGAGCTTTTGGTTCTCCAGGGCAAGTTCCCCATTAATATCCCGTAATTGATGATAGGAAGCAACCTCCTGACGTGTAGATAAAATGGACGCCGCCCACGCATTTGTGGTATTAAAATACAATGTATGTTGGTAATTATTGTAGGTAAACACAGACCAAAGGCTGATCACCTGCAGCAAAATAAACAGAAGCAGATTTCGCTGACGCAATAAAAACTCAAACAGTTGATTCATCCCCTACTAGGTAATCAATACCGGACGGTATTTCTCTAAGTTTTTCAAGATTTCACCCGTACCACGAATAACGGCCTTCAATGGATCGTCAGCCACGTGCACTTTTAATTGAGTCTTTTTCTCAATACGCTTATCTAAACCGTGTAACATCGCACCACCACCCGCTAAGTGAATACCGTTGTGGAAAATATCACCGGATAATTCAGCTGGAGCTCGTTGTAAAGTCTCCATGATCGCTACTTCAATTTTCGTGATTGAGCTATCTAGTGCGTAAGCGATCTCTGAATAATTGATCAAAATTTCTTTAGGGATACCTGTCATTTGATCACGACCACGGATTTCGAAATCCGCTGGTGGATTCTCTAGTTCTGGAAGCGCAGATCCTACTTGAATCTTAATTTGCTCAGCAGAACGCTCCCCGATTACTAACTTGTGCTCACGCAACAAGTAGTCTTTAATATCACGCGTAAATTCATCTCCTGCCACACGAATCGAGTTTTCTACTACGATTCCACTCAAGGAAATGATCGCTACTTCTGTCGTACCTCCTCCGATATCCACTACAAGGGATCCATTCGGTTGTTCAATATCAATTCCGATACCAATTGCCGCAGCGATCGGTTCGTGTACCATATATACTTCTCGTGCTCCAGCATGTTCTGCGGAGTCTTTTACGGCTCTTTTTTCTACCTCGGTAATACCTGAGGGGATACAAATCACCATTCTTAAAGCGGGAGAAAAGAAGGAATTTCCTTTGTCCATCATCTTGATTAAACCACGCATCATTAATTCTGCAGCGGTAAAATCAGCAATCACACCATCTTTCAGCGGACGTATCGTCTTGATATTATCGTTCGTTTTCTCGTGCATCATCATCGCCTGACGACCTACCGCTAATACCTTGTTCGTATTACGGTCTAAGGCAATGATAGAAGGTTCGTCTACGACTACTTGGTCTTTGTGGATAATCAAGGTATTTGCCGTACCTAAGTCCATGGCAATATCCTTCGAAAGAAAATTAAATAAGCCCATCTGATTTTGTGATAGTAAAAAACAAAATTACATAAAAATTGCCCTAAAATTTGAAAAAAAATGATTTTTCCATTTTCCCCGAAATAATTATAAAATAGGCCAAAGCAGATGCTCCGAATTACTTCCTTCAAAGAATCCCCTTCTTATTAATATATTACAAATAAATACCCGAAAAAAAATAGCGTAAATGAGCCAAATTAATCGACAAAATAATTTGGAATTATTATCTGATTTATTAGTTTTGTCCAAGTTTATTCAAAAAATCGTATTCATTACTCCGTTTGGTGATAAATTATGGAAGATTATAACAAGATCATCGAGTCCTTAGGTGTTAAATTCATCAAAGCGAGAAACATTAGAATATTACAACCTATTCGTATCAAGAATTTCTATGACGTAGAAAATTCGCTCTTGATATTGTACAAAGGTGAGGTGTCTTTTGGTGAGGAGGAGACTCCAGTGGAAGAAGGCGACATGCTTTTCATCCCAGGTGGAAAAATGATTAGCGTAACCTACGGAAACGCAGAAAAACCGAAAGCGGTGAACAACGAAGAGTTCATGACACACCGCGAATTGTATTTTGATCAAAACACGGACGCTTCCCTAATCGGAACACAACCGAATTCATTCGGGATGGTGGCCTTCGAAGCAAAAGTTTTTGACTCGGTTAACTTCTTTACTTCCCTAGATATTCCTCCGTTCTTAATCAAGCGTGACGATAAACTAGCGGCAACCATCCGCGAAATCCTAGAAGAAGATTTATCAGATGCGATCGGTAAAGGACGTATCATCAAAATAAAGACGGAAGAGATCGTTATCGAAGTCATTCGTTACATCATCGAAAACCGTTTGTTCGTAGAGCAATTAGCGACGAACTCCACTTACTTTAAAGACCCACGCTTAATCGATATCTTCGCTTACATCAAAGATCATTTGGGTGGTGATTTATCAAATAAAGTCTTAGCAAACGTAGCCAACGTTTCTGAAGACTATGTAGGTCAATATTTCAAGATGTTAACGGGTATCAACCCACAAGATTATATCGAATACCAACGTATGGAAGCGGCAGTAGGTTTACTTCGCACGACGAAGAAATCCATCCGCGCGATCGGTTCCGAGGTTGGCTACAAGGACACGGCTTATTTCTGCCGTCGTTTCAAAATGATGTTCGGCATTCCAGCTGGAAAGATGAGAAGACGAGAGTCGTTGATGAATATTTAACAAAAAAGCCGTTGAATTTCTTCAACGGCTTTTTTGTTAGTCGTAAGTGGACAGTTGTCAGTGGTCAGTCAACAGTAACTGGCTACTGCCCACTGATCACTGGCTACTGTAGTCGCAGCTTCGCGGCGACTACAACAAATACTTCAACTTCACTAACTCTCTCTCCGTCAAGAATCTCCAGCTACCGCGTGGAAGGTCTTTCTTCGTTAAGCCAGCGAAAGTCGTACGGTCTAGTTTTGTTACTTCGTATCCAAGGTGTTCGAAAATACGACGAACGATGCGGTTTTTACCAGAGTGGATTTTAACGCCGATGACGTAGCCGTCTGGAGTGACTTTGGCTAAATCATCTACTTTAATTTCACCATCCTCTAAGGTTAAACCTTCCTTGATTTTCTCGAAATCTTCGTCTGTCAAAGGCTTGTCTAATTCTGCCTGGTAAATCTTTTCGATCTCGTTCGACGGGTGCGTTAACTTATCCGCTAATTCACCGTCGTTCGTCAATAACAATAAACCTGTTGTGTTTCTATCCAAACGTCCCACCGGGTAAATGCGCGATTCAGTCGCGTTCTTTACGAGCTCCATTACGGTCTTGCGATCGTTCGGGTCTTCGGTAGTGGTTAAGAAGTCTTTTGGCTTATTTAATAATAAGTAAACTGGTTTTTCACGATTCAACTTGCGGTTACCGTATTTCACGATGTCCGTCGGCTTCACCTGGTAGCCCATTTCTGTGATCACCTTGTTGTTTACTTTGATTTCACCCGCTTCGATTAATTTATCGGCATCGCGACGAGAACAAATTCCCGCGTTCGCGATGTAGCGATTTAAGCGAATTTCGTCTGAACGACGATCGGTTTGGGCGATTTTCTTTTGAATCTTCGAGGGAGCACGCTCCTTGTAGCGATCTAATTTGTATTGTGGTTCGTAGGCAGGACCTGCATCGAAACGCGAACGGCTTTTAAACGTCTCCCGATCTGAATAACGTGGATTGCGACTTCCTTCCGGACGTTCGCCACGCTCTGCTGAACGCTCGGTACGAGCCTCGTAACGACGCTCAATACGTGCCGTTGGATTCTCATCACGCGGCGTTGTCGACTCTTCTGAACCTTCTGCCTTAGGGGCCGCATTGCGATCCCAGCGGTTATCGCCTTTATATGGTGTACGTGTGGGATTTTCAGTTCTGCCAAAAGGCTTGCGCTCGCCACCTTCGCGATTGTCGCGGTTAAACGGTTTACGCTCGCCATCAAATGGCTTGCGGTCTCCGAATGAACGACGTTCTCCACCTTCGCGATTGAAAGGCTTACGATCTCCTCCCTGATATGGTTTACGCTCGCCACCATCTGAATTGTATGGCTTGCGCTCTCCGAATGAACGACGCTCTCCACCTTCACGGTTATCGCGATTGAATGGTTTACGATCTCCACCTTGGTACGGCTTACGCTCGCCATCAAATGGTTTGCGCTCTCCTGAAAAACGATTGCTTGATTCTGTTCTAGGTGCTCGAGGTCCACGTGGGGCTCCTGAGTCACTGCGGGGTCCGTTAAAATCACGGCCTCCTGAAGATCTTCCTTCTGATCTTCCAGTAGATTTACCTTCAGATCTTCCTGTGGATGCACGACCTTCTGATGGTCGGCTGTCACGACGGTTATCGTCGTTTGAAATTCTTTTTCTCATAATTTGTGCAACATCACTGCTGGAATAAAAGATGACGAACGTTTGTCATCTTGCTTTCGATTGTCGAAATTTAGGCAAAGGTACAGAAAATAATCGGGTTTGTGTTTATTTTTACGTTACATTAGTCTTCTATGAAAATCGTAAAGCCATTTAATTCAAGCGTTTACCTCTTAATACTAGCGAGCATCTTCTTGCTTAGCGGATGTAACTATGACGCCCGATTGTTCAAAAAGGCGAAGCAAAATTTCGAGCTAGGCGAATATGAGTGGACGATTCGAGAGGTGAAACCTTTAGCTCAACGGTATTATCGCGCTGCAGAAACGAATTATTACGTAGCGGAATCTTATCGACTTTCTAACCGCATTCAATATGCAACCCCTTTCTATTTAATTGCCAAAGAAAAGGGCTACGAAGACAAAAACATCAATCTGCATTTAGCCTATGCCGCAAAAGCGAACGGGAAATATGCCGATGCCAGAAAATACCTGAAGGAATTTATTGATTCGAAACCCTCCCGCGAATTAGTCGTAAAAGCAGAAATTGAATTAGAAAATTTGCCTGCAGTAGAGGAATACAGCAAAAAGCCGAGTCCGGTGAAGATTCAGGGATTAGTGGGGAATACGAATCAAGCGGAGTTTGGCCCTATTAAAATAGGGGACGACCTGATTTTAACGAGCTCTAAAAAGCCGCTGATTTATAAAAATAATGGTCTACCCTTTTTAGGCTTATATAAAGCGCATTTGAAAACTCCGGGCGAAATCGAAAAGCTCGAGTTATTCAGTGCTAATTTATTGGATGCGAATGCAAACGAGGGAACTCCGGCCTTTTCGAAAGATGGGAATGTGATGGTTTTTGCCCGTGGAAATGCAGGAAAAAGTAAAGACCCTTCACCTGATGTGGATTTGTATATTTCGACCAAAAGAGATGGAAACTGGTCTACTCCTGAACGTTTAGCGATTTCAGATTCCATCGGATGGGATGGAAGTCCCGCCTTTTCGCGAGATGGGAAGACGCTTTATTTTGCTTCGAATAGACGAGGGGGAAAAGGAGGATTAGATCTTTACAGAGCACCCATGGATAATTCGGGGCGTTTTGGCAGACCAATCAACCTGGGTTCTACCATTAACACGAGAGGAAATGAGCTCTTCCCTTATGTTTCAGAGGATGGGAAACTTTATTTCTCCTCTGATGGACATCCTAGCTTAGGAGGTTTAGACATTTTTGTGGCGAGTCGCAGTGGAGATGAAATCCAAATCGAGCATCTCGGCATACCGATTAATTCGGTGGGTGATGATTTTGGGCTCTTCTTATCCGACGTTACACAGGGCTACTTTAGCTCGAATCGAGTGGGAGGCAAAGGGGACGACGACATCTATTATTTTGAATCTACGGGCTCAGAAGATCGTTGGTGGTCCAATGAAATCACGATTTCAGAAAGTAATGAGCCTGCAAAAGTGGCCCTTTATCACCTGAGTACTCAGATCTTAAATTCCCGCAACAAACCGATCGCGAATGCGAAGGTGGGAATTAAACGCAATGGTGAAATTCAACCGGTGATGTATACCGATGCGAAAGGTTATTTAGACACCATTGATCTGAATCCAGCCGACCAAATCAGCTTCAATGCCAGCAAAGAAAAGTTCTTAACGAAGCGTAGCGAATTCTTAATGGATGGCCGTGAGATACCGAAACAACTATTGAAGAAGGAATTAACTGACACGACTTTTGAACATAAAATCATCTTAGGCTTAGCCGAAGTGGGCGAAGAATTAGGGGCTTTATTTGATGTAAATCCGATCTATTACGATTTAGATAAATCGAATATCCGTCCAGATGCCGCGGTGGAATTAGATAAAATTGTTCAGGTTCTAAAAGACAATCCGAGCATTTCCATCGAATTAGGCTCTCACACAGATGCGCGCGCTAGTGCGAGCTATAACTTGAAACTTTCCCAAAGACGCGCAGATTCTGCCGTGAAATACATCATCGAACACGGAATTGAAGCCGCAAGAATCAAAGCTAAAGGCTACGGTGAAACGCAACTCATCAATGGTTGTTCTGATGGCGTAGATTGTAGCGAAGAAGCCCACCAAGAAAACCGCCGAACCGAATTTAAAATTACAGACCTGAATGACTAATTACGTTTTAAAAAATGCTTCCATCGTAAACGAGGGAAAAATCACTGTTTCTGACATCCGAATTTCGGAGGGCCGCATCACAAAAATTGCCTCAGACATCACGCCTAGCGCTGGCGATGTGATCATGGACCTGAGTGGAAAACACGTTTTCCCAGGCATGATCGACGATCAGGTGCATTTTAGAGAACCAGGTTTAACTCATAAAGCGACCATCGCCAGTGAAGCACGTGCCGCTGTGGCAGGCGGTGTGACCAGTTTTATGGAGATGCCGAACACGGTGCCGAATGCATTAACACAGGAATTATTAGCCGATAAATACACGATAGCGGCGGCTGGGTCTTTGGCCAACTACTCCTTCTTCATGGGAGCCGGAAACGACAACTTAGAGGAAGTTTTAAAAACGAATTCGCGTGACGTGTGCGGAATCAAAATCTTTATGGGTTCCTCGACCGGTAACATGCTGGTAGACAATGCCCAAACACTAGAAAAATTATTCTCTAGCTGCGAAATGTTGATCGCCACCCACTGCGAAGATGAGCCTACGGTGCGAGCTAGAACTGCCCTTTTCAAAGAAAAATACCCGGAAAATGCGCCCGCTTACATCCATCCTTTAGTCAGAAACGAGGAGGCTTGCTACCTCTCCTCTTCGATGGCGGTGGATTTAGCGAAGAAAAACAATACGCGTTTGCACATCTTGCACATCTCGACGGAAGAGGAATTAGCCTTGTTCGAGACTGGGAAAGCGGTAAAGGATAAGAAAATTACCGCCGAAGTTTGTGTCCATCACCTGTGGTTCGATGCGGCACAATACGATACATTAGGCAACCAAATCAAGTGCAATCCAGCCATCAAAGATGCGCGCCACAAGACGGCTCTTCGGAAGGCTCTGGTCTCTGGAGAATTGGATATTATTGCCACAGATCACGCGCCACATACCTGGGAGGAGAAATCGCAGGAGTTTTGGAAGGCACCTTCTGGATTGCCTTTAGTGCAACACCCCATGTTATTGATGATTGATTTAGCCAAAGAAGGTCACATCAGTCTTGAACTCATCGCCGAAAAAACCGCGCATGCAGTAGCTGATTGTTTCGCCATTGAAGAGCGTGGCTACATTCGCGAGGGCTATTGGGCCGATTTAGCGATTGTAGATTTGAACAAATCGACCACCGTTGCTAAAGATAACATTCTTTATCAATGCGGCTGGTCACCTTTAGAGGGACACACCTTGTCTGCCTCTATAGAACATACGTTTGTATCTGGGCACCTAGCCTACTCACAAGGTAAATTCAACGATTCTATCAAAGGGAAACGATTGTTATTTAACCGCTAGTATGGCTTCGCTCCTTCCCTTTTATTCGCCTATCGGATTAGAAGCCGGCTTGGATGAAGCAGGAAGAGGTTGTTTAGCTGGTCCGGTGGTAGCTGCGGCGGTGATTTTACCTCAGGATTTTCACCATCCGTATTTAACTGATTCGAAACAGATGACCTTGAAACAGCGCAATGAATTAAAGCGCCTAGTTAAGGAGTATGCGATTGACTATGCGATTGCGGAAGTGGACGCGGCGAAAATAGACGAAATTAATATCCTAAAAGCCAGTATTTTGGCGATGCACCTCGCGGTGGATCAACTGAAGGAGCGTCCGGAGCACCTGTTGGTCGACGGAAATCGTTTTTACAGCTACCCATTAATCCCGCATACCTGTGTAGTTAAAGGGGATTCAAAATATTTTTCGATAGCCGCTGCCTCTATTTTAGCCAAAACACATCGAGATGAACTCATGGAAAAAGCCGCTCAAGAGCACCCAGGCTATGGTTGGGAGCGAAATGCGGGCTATCCCACCTTACAACATCGCAAAGCGATTTTAGAAAAAGGCCTAACAATACTGCACCGAAAAACGTTTAAGGTAGAGATTAAATAATTGCGTAAATTGAGCCCATCATGAAGTTAAGAATCCTGCTTCTTTTTTTGATTAGTTTCTCCGCTGTAGCACAAGATGCTTTTCGGAAAGAACGGGCATTGCGTTTCGGAATGCAGCAAGATTCGATCTATAGAAGTGCGCAGGCTTTAGCTAAAAAACGAGGAATTCCCCTTCAACAGAACGTAGGAAAAGGCAGGACGCTCACTTTCCAGGGATTCTCTGAAATAGGAGAAGCGCTTTATTTACGTCCTGAATCGAATGCCCAAGCGGCAAAAATGACCAAGACTAATTTGCTTTATCCAGGAGGCTCACTTAACATCGGCATCACGGGAAAATCTGATACGGTCAAAGGTAAACTAGGCATGTGGGACGGTGGCGGCGTATTGACGACCCACCAAGAATTTGGCGGAAGAGTTGTAGCGCAGCAAACCATTACAGGGACAAATGAGCACTCCACACACGTAGCAGGTATTTTAGTAGCTGGAGGTGTAAGTCCTTCAGCGAAAGGAATGGCCTATGAAGCGGACCTGAAAGTTTGGGATTATTCAAATGACAATTCAGAAATATCCACCGCATCCACCTCTTTATTAATCAGTAACCACTCCTATGGATACCAGGCCGGATGGGTGTACGATGATACCAAAAAGAAATGGCAATGGTGGGGAAATGATGCAGTAAGTACATTGGAGGATTATAAGTTTGGACTTTACGATGCAAATACCCAGACCTGGGACCGTATTGCCTATAATGCCCCTAATTACCTGATTGTCAAATCCGCAGGAAACAATCGCAATGAGAATGGGCCGGCCGCAGGTGAATACTATTACCTAAAAACTTCAACCGATTCCTCTAACAAAGTACGTTCGAAGAATGATGGTTACGATATCATTTCTACCTCCGGAACAGCTAAAAACATTTTAACGGTAGGTGCCGCATCGATCAGCTCATTAATTCCTACAAAAGGATCAGATGTGACCATGTCCTCCTTTACGAGCTGGGGCCCTACGGATGACGGCCGTGTTAAGCCCGACGTGATGGCGATAGGGACAAGTATGTTTTCGACGAGTAATTCAGGAGATAAGGGATATACGACCCTGAGTGGAACCTCGATGTCCTCCCCGCAAGCGGCAGGATCTTTCTTTTTGATTCAACAATTATACAATCGTCTAAATAATAATCGATTCATGCTGGCCTCTACCTTAAAGGCGGTAGCCATTCATACCGCATTAGATATGGAGGCGGTAGGGCCAGATTATAAAACAGGTTTTGGGCTTATTCAATTAGATAAAGCGGCTGCACTCGTTAAAAACGAAGGCAATGCCCACTTATTGACTGAATTTAAATTAAATCAAGGCCAAACGAAAACCTACACATTCACCGCTTCGGGGAATGGCCCAGTCAAAGCTACCATCGCATGGACGGATCCAGAGGGCACTACCTCCTCTGCTTTGAACGACCGCACTCCAAGACTCGTAAATGACCTGGATATTCGCATTTCGAGTGGATCATCCACTTTCTTACCTTATACCTTAGACCCGGCAAGCCCAGATGCATTAGCGGTACCAGGTGACAATATTCGAGATAATGTAGAGCAAATTGTTATTAATAATGCTTTACCTGGACAAACTTATACGCTGACGGTAAGTCATAAGGGGATATTGAAAAATAGCCTACAGGATTATGGTTTAGCCGTTTCAGGTATTGGAGGAGCAGCCTATTGTGCCATAACGCCAACAACAACTAGCACGAACTTCCAAACTTTTACTTTAGGTAGCACGAAGGATTCGACTGGATTAAGTCCGGCATTCAAGGCTGAACTAGGTGCAAGTGTCCCTGTCAATTTCGGATTTACGGGAACCGGCACAAAACAAGTTCGCTTATACGCTGACTGGAACCAAGATGGGGATTTCATCGATTCAGGCGAAGAATTGTATACTTCTGCATCGACTGCCACCACCATTTCCATTCCGAGCAATTTAAAGCAAGACAATTACTACCGCATGCGCTGGGTTATGGAAAATGGGACAGGTTCTGCTCCCTCTTGCGGCAGTATTACGTCAGGAGAATCGAGGGATTATGCCCTACAAATCTTACAAGCTTCTAAAGATTTTACAGCTATTTCAGTCTATCAGCCAACGGCTGGGGTTTGCGCCAGCAATGGGGTGACCAGCTTTGTCGCTAGAATAAAAAATGCAGGTTCACTCACACAAACGAATGTTCCTGTTTTGTTAGAAATAAAATCCGGATCCACTCTGGTAGGAACAGCTACCGGGACGATCACCACCCTAGCTTCAGGCAAAGAAATAGATCTTAGTTTATCTGGCAATGTCAATATTACAGCAGGTTCTAGCTACACTTTCTTATTAAAACCACAATTAACAGGGGACCAAAACAGCGCAAACGATTTACTCTCAGTCAGCAAAACGGTCGAAAACCCAGCTGCCCCGGTTGTCAGCGGAACTGTTTGCAGCGGAGCTACCGAGTTAAATTTATCCGCAAGCAATGGAAGTCCTCTTTGGTACAATGGAACTACGTTTTTAGGAGCTGGCGCCACCTTAAAAACACCTGCGACGGGAACCTTCTATGCAACTTTTGATAATTTGAATAGTACGATGGGACCTGCTACAAAGAAAGTGTTTGGTGGAGGAACCTATTATGGCAATTTTGGACCTGAACCTATTTTTATCGTAACACAGCCGACCATTTTAGAGTCTGCGACGGTGTATATTGGCACTTCCGGTACCGTTACTTTTGGTATTTTTGATAAGGACACGGGCGAATTAATTGCTTCTGTAAGTAAGGATTTGACCGCCACTCGAACCTCTGCTAACTCGACGACGGTGAGCAGTCAATTAATTGATGACAAAAACGATCCAGGCCAAAAGGTTACCTTAAACTTGCCTTTCCCTAAGGCTGGAAATTACATTTTATCGCATGTCTGCTCGAATGGTGCATCCATTTACCGAAGCAATCGAACAGCCGCTGATACGGTGAATGCCCCCACGAATATCGGTTATCCGTATGAGATTCCAGGCGTGATTAAATTAACGGGCGCATTGTACAATGGGGCAGAAATCCAATCCGGTTATTATTACCTGTATGGTATGAAATTTAAATCCTATGCCTGCCCAAGTCCGACGGTTCAGGTGAATGTGACTACGGGCCAAAGTCCAGTTGTTGCGGTCAACCCTACCGGTAATTCAACGATCTGTGTGGGCGACAAAATAACGCTAACAGGTACTCCTGCTTCTGGCACGCCTACTTATCAATGGTACAAGAATGGAACGGCCATCGCCGGAGCAACCACCAATAAACTGGATGTGACAGCCACAGGAGCCTATACCTTAAATTCCAGTTTCAATGGTGTTTGCCCCGTGGTCTCTGCCGCTTCCAATGTGACAGCAAAAACGCCTTTAGACCCTCTTATCACTTTTAATCAAGGCGTATTAACTACCTCGGCGGGTACAGAAATCCAGTGGTACCTGAACGAAGTGGCCATTCCTGGAGCCACCTCCACCTCCTACAAACCTACTGCGAATGGAACCTACAAGGTCAAACTACGCGATGTCAATGGGTGCCTAGCTTCTGCTACTTATGGGATTACGATTTTAGCCGTGACGGCAGATAATCCATTTGCCACACTTTATGCGTTCCCAAATCCAGCCAAAAATGAATTAAACATCGGAATCCCGGATGCTATTTCGGCCTCGAACATGCGCGTTCGAATCTCTGATATGCAGGGCAAAGAGATAAGAGATTATAGAGTAGAGAGTAGAGATAATCGATTGACGTTAGATATCTCTTTTCTTCCGGCAGGAAATTACGTGATTAGCTTCCCTGAACTAGATGGAGAGGCTTCGATTAAGTTCCAGAAGAATTAATTATTTTTTAGCCCAGACAAAAATCATGCGAGGCGAACTTGCCTCGTCAAAAGCAGTCAATTGATAGTCTCCTTTTAAGTCTACTAAACTTAGTCCAGCCTGGGCGGCATAGGCGATAAAGTCGTTCTTTGCTACAAGTTCTACCTTCTCTACGAAGGAGAAGTCCTTGCCTTGATCGCTAAAATCAATGGATTTGTAAAGGTAACCTGCCGCTGACCAACGTTTAATTTGAAAGGATATCCCTTCGCGTTCCACTGTTTCAGATGGAACTAAATTCGCTAATACATAAGTAGGATTAAAGAAATCCAAGACTAACAATCCGTTCTCTTTTAAACCGCCGGCGAAAGTGTCGAAGGCTTTTTGGTTGTCTTTTTGATCGTCAAAATAGCCAAAACTCGTAAAGAAGTTAAAGATGGCATCATAGCTATTTTGCAAAGGCAAACGCTCCCGCAAGTCATGAACAAAAAACAGCAAATCCTTATTTTCAAAAGCTTGTGCCGCTTCGATATTAGCAGGAGATAAGTCGAAAGCATCGACCGAAAAGCCTAAATGTTGCAGAGTGATGGCGTGACGTCCTTTCCCACAGGCAGCGTCTAAAACACGAGATCCAGGAGCTAAATGAAGCTTTTGCTGCAACGAGGCGATAAAGGCTGCTGCCTCATTTTCGTCCCGCTTCGCATAGAGAATGTGGTAATAAGGGGAATCAAACCAGGTACTAAACCACTCTTTCGATTCCATTATTTGCGAATACTTACATTCGTTAAGAAATCTTGGTAGGCTAGTGCGATCCCGTCTTTCAATTCGATTTTATGTTTCCAGCCTAAAGAATGTAATTTAGATACATCCATTAACTTCCGAGGTGTTCCATCTGGACGTGTGGTATCCCAGTTGATTTCTCCTTCAAAACCGACAATTTGTTTGACGGTTTCTGCGAGTTCTTTAATGGTAACGTCGATTCCCGTACCAATATTGACTAATTCTGAGTCGCTGTAGGATTCCATTAAATAGACACAAGCCTCAGCTAAGTCATCTGCATGTAGAAATTCCCGCATAGGAGATCCTGTTCCCCAAAGCGTCATAGAAGCACCCCCCCGTTCTTTGGCCTCATGAAACTTGCGAATCATGGCAGGTAACACGTGTGAATTCTCTAAATCGTAGTTGTCGTTAGGCCCATACAAATTCGTAGGCATCACGGAGATGAAATCACAGCCATATTGTGCGCGGTACGCCTCACACATTTTGATGCCCGCAATCTTAGCGATCGCATATGGTTCGTTCGTCTCTTCTAAATACCCACTTAAAAGATACGACTCTTTTAATGGCTGAGGAGCTAATTTAGGGTAGATGCAAGAGGAGCCTAGAAATTGTAATTTCTTAACTTTATTGACAAAAGAAGCGTGAATGATGTTGTTTTGGATGGCCAAATTCTCATATAAAAAATCCGCCCGGTAAGTATTATTCGCGACAATTCCACCTACTTTAGCCGCTGCTAAAAAAACGTATTCTGGTTTTTCAGCCGCAAAGAAAGCGTCCACTTTCACTTGATCACGCAAGTCTAATTCTGCCGAAGTCTTCAACACTAAATTCGTGTAGCCTAAACCCTGTAATTTTCGAACAATAGCAGACCCCACCATACCCCGGTGTCCAGCTACATATATTTTTGCTTCTTTTTCCAATGAATTAATACAATTAGATCGCTATAATCACTGCAAAAATACACAAAGTCCGTCAGGTAATAAGTTTAATTCGTAGTTTTGGGAAATATTTTTAGGATTCTCCTATGTTTGTTCGCGTCCTCATTTGCTGTTTTTTAATCGGTTTGAACTTAAACGTTCAGGCTCAGAATCGCGTTATTTCAACGTACAAACCACTCATAGACACCAGCGTTCACGAAAAAGGTTTATTTGGCGGTCGATTCTCTTCAGGCCTGGAAGGAAAAGCGGAAGAGGCGAAGAAATTCAAAGAAGATAGCAAGGCATTTATTGAGAGTCTAGGTGTAAAAGATTTAGGTAAAAAAATCGGTAAGACCGCTAAGAAAAAACTACAACCACGTGACGAATATGCCGGCATTAAAATCGAACATAAACTAGGCAATTATGGGAGCGGTGTCAGGATGACAGTAGAAGAGGTGAATGTGGTCAAATATGTGGAAGACGAGAAGATGAGTCCATATATTCAAGATATTTTCATCTTTGACCCATCTCAATCCAGGGTCGTTCCCATCCCATTAAGAGATGCGAAAAACGCCCAAATCTGCCACGGTCCCTTCAAGAAATATGTTAATCAAAAACTGGTGGAAGAAGGATTCTATTACATGGGAGTGAAAGACGGGCGCTGGGAAAATTATGGACCCGATAATGAACTAGAAAACAAAGTCTATTATGAAAAAGGCTTCACTTCTGGCTCTATTGTCCACTATTATGATGCGGCGCAAAAGAAAATCCAAGAAGTCATACCCCGTTTATATGGGAAAGTGCGTGGCACCTATTTTGCCTTTTACCCGAGTGGGAGTTTAAAGGAGGATGGTCGCCTGGACGATAGTGTGAAAGTGGGGCGATGGAGAGAATACCATGAATTTGGAAGTGCTGGACGTTTAAAAAAAGAGTGGAAATATGGGAAGGATAAATTTGACACTTCAGAGCCCGTATTAATTCAGGAACGTGATCAACAATCCAAGATTATTTTTCAGGCCAAAGAAAATTAAATCAAGCTAGCTACAACAAAAGAGGGGGGCCGCTGCGCGGCCCCCCTCTTTCCTTATATGTTCAAAAACTAGACAGTCGTCTTGATTTTCAATTCATCTAACTGCGCTTGCGCCAGTGGAGATGGAGAATCAATCATCACATCACGTCCCGCATTGTTCTTAGGGAAAGCAATGTAATCGCGAATCGAATCTGTTCCTCCGAATAAGGAGCAAAGACGGTCAAATCCAAAGGCCAACCCACCGTGTGGCGGCGCGCCATATTCAAAGGCATCTAATAAGAAACCGAATTGGGCTTGTGCCTCCTCTGGAGTGAACCCAAGGACTTCGAACATTTTCGATTGTAGGTCTTTTTGGAAGATACGAATCGAACCTCCTCCTACTTCCACCCCATTCACAACTAAATCGTAAGCGTTCGCGCGAACTTTGCCAAATTCCCCCGCTAACATCAACGGAATATCCTCTGGCTTAGGGCTAGTGAATGGATGGTGCATCGCAAACCAGCGATCTTCCTCCTCACCGTATTCTAATAATGGAAAATCCACTACCCAGTGTACTTTATAATTGTTCGGATCACGTAATCCCATGCGTGTTCCCATCTCTAAACGCAATTCATTCAATTGCTTGCGCACCTTGTCTCCGTCACCAGAAAGCACAAGAATCAAGTCACCTGGCTCTGCATTAAAAGCGGCAGCCCATTTCGCTAAATCATCTTCTGAATAGAATTTATCCACCGATGATTTAACCACGCCATCCGCTTGAACGCGAGCATAGATCAAGCCTTTCGCACCGATTTGTGGACGGCGAACGAAGTCTGTTAATTCATCGATTTGCTTGCGCGTATATTCTGCAGCACCTTTCACGCAGATTCCTACCACCGTATTCGCCGCATCAAAAACTTGGAAATCTTTTCCAGAAGTCAAGTCCACACCTTCGCCTTTCAATTCCACGAATTTCATGTCAAAACGAATGTCTGGCTTATCTGACCCGTAGTATTTCATCGCATCCGCGTAGGTCATGCGAGGCACTTCGCCGATGTCGAGTCCTTTCACGTTTTGGAACAAATGACGAATCAATCCTTCAAACATGTTCAGAATATCTTCCTGTTCTACAAAGGACATTTCGCAGTCAATTTGCGTAAATTCTGGCTGGCGATCAGCACGCAAATCTTCGTCACGGAAACACTTCACAATTTGGTAGTAACGGTCAAAACCGGATACCATTAATAATTGCTTAAAAGTTTGTGGAGATTGCGGTAAGGCATAAAATTCGCCTGGATTCATTCGAGAAGGTACCACGAAATCGCGCGCTCCCTCTGGCGTTGATTTGATTAATACGGGCGTTTCCACCTCGATAAAATCTTGCTTATCTAAGTAGTTACGCACTTCACGACCAACGTGGTGACGCAACTGCAAACTCTCGCGAATCGGGTTACGACGCAAGTCTAAATAGCGGTATTTCATGCGGATATCATCGCCGCCATCCGTCTCATCTTCGATTAAGAAAGGAGGCAATTTCGCGGGATTCAATACGCGTAATTCCTTCACTTTGATTTCAATATCGCCGGTAGGCATCTTGTCATTTTTAGACAAACGCTCTACGACTGTACCTTTTGCTTCTACGACGAATTCACGACCTAATCCGCGGGCTAATGTTAAAGCCTCCGCAGACGATTTCCCTTCCTCTAACATCAATTGAGTGACACCATAACGATCCCGAAGATCCACCCAAATCATCCCTCCTTTATCACGTGAACGCTGAACCCAGCCACAAAGTGTTACCTCAGTGCCTGCATGTTCGATGCGCAATTCGCCATTTGTATGTGTACGTAGCATAGTAAATATTAAAATTCGTGCAAAATTACAGAAAAGGTCAGGGAGTGAAAAACATTTACCCTTTTATTCTTTTTTTGGTAAATTTGAAGATGAGCAAAATCGGAATAGTTGGTTCGGGAATGGGGGGCTTAGGTCTAGCGATTCGCAGCGCGGTGGCGGGCCACGAAGTGACGGTATTTGAGTCAAATCCCTACGTGGGCGGCAAGCTTGCTCAGATTGAAAAGGATGGATTCCGTTTTGATGCAGGTCCTTCCCTCTTCACCATGCCTAATTTAGTAGATGAACTCTTCGCGCTAGCAGGCAAAAATCCACGTGACTATTTCTCTTATGAACGTTTGCCGGAGATTTGCCGCTACTTTTGGGAGGATGGCACCCGATTGCAGACAAACGCGGAACCCGCAGAAACGGCCGCAGCTATCGCCACTGAATTAGGTGAATCCGCAGAAAACGTGTCCGCCTTTTTGCGTGGGATCGGCGAAAATTACCAAATCATCAGCGAACTATTTATAGACAACTCGTTGCACTCCTTGTCCACCTGGACGGGGTCAAAAGCATTGAAAGGCTATGCGAATCTGCACCGTTTGGGCCTATTCAGCACGATGCACCGCTCCCACGAAAAGCGTTTTAACAATCCGAAAACGGTTCAATTGTTCGACCGTTATGCGACCTACAACGGCTCTGATCCTTACCAAACGCCCGCGACTTTATCGATCATTCCTCATTTAGAATACAACATCGGGGCCTTTTTCCCGAAAGGCGGCATCATTAGCATTCCGCATGCCCTGCACAAACTAGCGACGGAATTAGGCGTGAAGTTTCAGTTAGAGGAAAAGGTATCTCAAATCACCACATCGAATAATACTGCCACCGGTCTTGTGACCGATAAAGGCTCGTATGCCTTCGATTATATCGCGAGCAACGCGGATATTCGTCCGAGTTATGAGAAATTACTAACCCAAGAACTGGCGCCGAAGAAGCTATTAAACCAGCCCAAATCCAGCTCCGGCATCATCTTCTATTGGGGAATGAACCGCAGCTTTGACGAATTAGGAGTGCACAATATCTTCTTTTCGGACGATTACCAAGACGAGTTCAAGGCCATCTTCGAAGATAAAACCATCAACGATGATCCGACTATTTACCTGCATATCTCCTCGAAAGTGGAAAAAGGTGACGCGCCGAAAGGCGGCGAAAACTGGTTTATTCTCATGAACGTGCCTGCGAATGAGGGGCAGGATTGGGATGCCTTGGTGGCTAAAATGCGCAAGAATGTGATTTCAAAATTATCGCGCAACTTAGGGGTAGACATCGAGAAACACATTGTCGCAGAAGATTATTTAGACCCGCGACGCATCGAAGAAAGAACCTCTTCTTCTGGTGGAGCTTTGTACGGAAATGCGTCGAATAATCGCTTCGCGGCTTTTTTACGCCACCCAAATTACCGCAAAGCCATCAAAAACCTCTACTGGGTAGGCGGCAGCGTTCATCCCGGCGGCGGAATTCCACTTTGTTTATCGTCGGCAAAAATTGCGGCGAAGCTTTTTGCAGAAAATGCGTAATTTCGCGCAATCAATTGATAAAAATTATGATTCAAAGACCACAATCCCTTTTCTTAGCTTTAGTGATTTTAGCGAATAGTATCGCAACATCGGGCATTTCTATTTGGCAAAAAATAGGCACATCTGGCCAAAAAGCAGAGCTTTTCTCGAACCAATGGCTATTATTCCAAAACGGCAAAGAAGTGGCAACACACAGTACGATTGCCATCGCTCTACTAGTGACACTTTCAACCATTATCACGTTAGTGACTATTTTCTCCTTCAAGAACCGTATCCGTCAAATGATGTTAGGCCTGATCAATTCCCTGGTATTAGCGGGAGCGATGGGCTATGCTTTTTGGGTGATTTTCAAGGAGGCGGTGCCTTCTTTTGAGCCGGAAACGCAAGGCAAATATGGCTACGGATTCTACGCGTTAGTGGTTTCCCTTTTAGCGAATATGATTGCGAACCGTTTGATCCGCAAGGATGAGATGTTAGTGCAATCGTCGAATAGAATGCGTTAATTTTTAGACGATACCCTCTTTCAACAGGTCGTGGAGATGTACAAATCCCACGGCCTTTTTATTTGCCGTCACGACCAGTTGTGTGATATTTTTACTTTGCATAATCGCCAAAGCCTCGGTAGCAAATGCCTCCGCCTCAATAGTCTTGGGCGTCTTGTTCATCATCTGATCCAGCGAAATCGCAGACCAATCTGTCGAATTCTCCAAGGTACGGCGTACGTCACCGTCGGTAATGATTCCCACTAAATCTCCTTTCGAATCCAATACGGCCGTCGCGCCTAAACGCTTTGATGAAATCTCGTGAATGGCTTCTTGAATAGAGGCATTTTCAGAAATGGCTGGAAACTCATGTGTCGGATATAAATCCGCTACTTTCAAATAAAGGCGTTTGCCGAGGGCGCCACCTGGATGGTATTTGGCAAAATCCTGCGCCGTAAATCCTTTACACTCTAATAAACAAACCGCTAAAGCATCCCCTAAAGCGAGCGCCACGGTCGTAGAGGTGGTAGGTGCCAAATTCATCAAATCCGCTTCCTGCTCTGCCAACGCATGTAATATATAATCCGATTGCTGGCCTAAATACGAATTCGTATTCGATACCATCGCAATCAATTTCACTTTCAATCGTTTGATCAAAGGCACTAAGACCTTGATTTCCGGTGTATCCCCTGACTTCGAAATACAAACTACCGCATCTCCCTCCTGAATCATGCCTAAATCCCCATGAATCGCATCTGCCGCGTGCATGAAAAGGGCAGGTGTCCCCGTCGAATTCATGGTTGCCACAATTTTCTGCGCAATAATCGCTGATTTTCCAATCCCCGTGAAGACGATACGTCCCGGAATGCTCAACAAATGTTCCACACATGCCTCAAAATCCGAATTAATTCTGGCGCTCACCTGAAGAATTGCCTCTGCTTCCTGTGTTAAAACTTTTTTTGCTGTGGATTGGATATTTTTGCTTAATTTCAATGTTAGAAGAATTTGTAGGGCAAAGATAAGTAGAAGCCCGCAGAATCTTATCATCGCCGAAACAACCCATTAATCAAATTATGCCCCATCCAATAACCATCGATAGCTTAAAGGAACAGCTGAAAAAGACCTTTGGATTTAGCCAATTTCGGGGTGAACAAGAAGCCATTATCCTCAACACTATTCAAGGTAAGAACAGTTTTGTTTTAATGCCGACTGGCGCAGGCAAGTCACTTTGTTACCAATTACCTGCGATTGTGATGGACGGAACGGCGATTGTCATCTCGCCATTAATTGCCTTGATGAAGAATCAGGTAGACCAAATGGTGGCTTTTGGCATTAATGCCCAATTCTTAAATTCCTCACTAACCCGCGCCGAGATCAATCGTGTGAAAGCAGAGGTCATCTCTGGAGCCGTGAAACTATTGTACATCGCCCCAGAATCCTTAAATAAACAAGAGAACCTGAACTTTTTAAAGCAGGCAAAAATATCTTTCGTGGCCATCGATGAGGCACACTGTATCTCCGAATGGGGCCACGACTTTAGACCTGAATACCGCAAAATCCGCACCATCATCGAGAGTATCGATGAAAAAATGCCCATTATCGCCTTAACAGCTACGGCCACTCCTAAGGTGCAAATCGACATCCAAAAGACGCTAAATCTGGAAGATGCCACGGTTTTCAAATCCTCTTTCAATCGCAAGAACCTCTATTATGAGATTCGTTCGAAGAAAGATATCGACAAACAATTAATCCGTTTCATTAAGTCGCACAATGGTAAGGCGGGCATTATTTATTGCCTTTCTAGAAAGCGGGTGGAGGAAATTGCGGAATTATTGCACGTGAATAGCGTGAAAGCCCTTCCTTACCACGCTGGTTTAGAACCGCAGGTGCGTATGGCGAACCAGGAAGCTTTCTTGAATGAGGAAGTGGATGTGATGGTGGCGACGATTGCCTTCGGAATGGGTATCGACAAACCGGATGTACGTTTTGTCATCCACTATGATGCCCCTAAGTCACTCGAGGGTTATTACCAGGAGACGGGGCGCGCGGGTCGCGATGGCTTGGATGGAACGTGTATTTTGTTCTATACCTATGATGACATCCTGAAACTAGACAAGTTTAATAAAGATAAGGCTGTTACGGAGAAGGAGAATGCGAAAATCCTCTTATCTGAAATGGTGTATTACACGAATATAGGTGTTTGTCGCCGCAAGCAATTGCTTCATTATTTTGGGGAACACATGGCTGAAAACTGTGGATTCTGCGACAATTGTATGCATCCTACGCCTACTTTCAAGGCCGAAGACGAAGTGAGTTTAGTCTTGAAAGCCGTGCAGCAAACCGGCGAGCAGTTCGAAGCGGAGCACATTGCCGACTTCTTGGAAGGCAAATCGAATTCCTTCATCCAGAGCCACGAGCAGGAGAAATTAGCTTTGTTCGGTGCGGGGAAAACGGTTTCTTGGATCGCCCCAGAAGTCGATGAGGAGGATGAGGAAGATGACGAGGAGGAATCAGATGAGGATACGCCTAAGAAATCTAAAATTCGCAAAACGGCTTCGAAACCGGTGCCCATTGAGGATGAAAAATCGCCTTGGATCTCGTTCATTAAGCAGATGGCGATTTTTGGGTTATTAGAAAAAGACATCGAGAATTACGGCGTACTGCATTTAAGTGAGGCGGGGAAAGCCTTCTTGAAGGAATCCTACCCTATCACTTTCTATAAAGATCACGATTACGAGAAAGAAGCGGAACCTGCTGAAAGCGATGATGAAGGAGCTGCTTTAGGGGCCAAAGCCTACGATGATGCCCTCTTCGACATTCTCAAAACCCTGCGCAAGAAAATCGCTAAGGAGAAAAATTTGCCACCGTATGTGATTTTCCAAGATCCTTCTTTGGAAGAAATGGCCACCACTTATCCGACTACTCAGGATGAAATGGCCCAAATCAACGGCGTGGGAATGGGTAAAGTCGTGAAATTCGGTAAGCCATTCCTCGATGTGATTAACCGCTACGTAGAAGAAAATGAGATCGAAACGGCGAAAGAAGTAGTCGTTAAATCGACCGTGAATAAGTCTAAAATCAAGATATATATCATCCAACAAGTCGATCGTAAAATCGATTTAGACCTGATTGCTGAACAAAAAGAGGTCAGCATGGCGGAATTAATTGAAGAGATTGAGACGATCTGCTTCTCGGGAACTAAGTTGAATTTAGATTATTATATCAATCAAGTCATTGAACCCGATAAACAGGAGGAGATTTACGAATATTTCATGTCTGCAGATTCAGATGACATCGCGGAAGCCTTAGAAACCTGTGATATTGAAGACGTGAGCGAGGAAGAACTTCGTTTAATGCGTATTAAATTTTTGAGTGAATTAGCCAATTAATCAACATATGAACGTTTTAATTTTAGGTGCTGGAGGCCGCGAACATGCATTTTCTTGGAAGATTAGCCAAAGCCCTATCCTAGGTAACTTATACATTGCCCCTGGTAATCCAGGTACCGCACAATGCGGCACCAATTTAGCGATCGGAGTAACCGATTTTGAAGGAATTGTCGCGGCAATCCGCACACACGATATCGGTCTGGTAGTCGTAGGTCCAGAAGAACCCTTAGTGAAAGGCGTTCGTGATTTTATCGAATCACAAGAAGACCTGAAACACGTAGGAATCGTAGGACCTGGCGCAGATGGAGCCCAAATCGAAGGCAGCAAAGACTTCTCGAAGAACTTTATGCACAAATACGGCATCCCTACCGCAGCCTCTCAAACTTTCACAAAAGATACGATTGCTGATGGTTTAGCCTATTTGCAAACTCAATCTTTACCTATCGTTTTAAAAGCAGATGGTTTAGCTGCTGGTAAAGGTGTGATTATCGCCTTGACATTAGAGGAAGCAGAAAAAGCGTTGAATGAGATGTTGCTTGATGCGAAATTTGGCGATGCGAGTTCCAAAGTCGTGATTGAACAATTCCTTCGCGGCATCGAACTATCCGTTTTCGTACTTTCTGACGGAGAAAATTATGTTGTGCTTCCAGAGGCAAAAGATTACAAGCGCATAGGGGAAAATGACGAGGGTTTAAACACGGGAGGCATGGGAGCCGTTTCACCAGTTCCTTTTGCGAATGCAAAGTTCATGGAGGCGGTTCGCACAAAGGTGATTGAACCTACCGTGAAAGGATTAAAAGCAGAAAACATAGACTATAAAGGATTCATCTTCATTGGTTTAATGAACCACGAGGGAGAGCCCTATGTCATCGAATATAACGCAAGAATGGGCGATCCGGAAACGGAGGTCGTGTTACCTAGAATCGAATCAGATTTCCTATCTTTGTTGATTGCAGCCTCGAATGGCACACTGAGCGAACAAAAAATTGCTATTTTGGATCAATACGCTGTCACTACGATGTTAGTGGCGGGTGGATATCCAGAGGAATACCGCAAAGGTGATGTTTTAACAGGCGTAGAAAAAGTGGAAGACGCTATCGTATTCCACGCAGGAACGTCATCAAAAGATGGCAATATTTTAACTAGCGGTGGCCGCGTTATGGCCCTGACTGGTACTTCGAATACCTTGGAAAAAGCGATCCAAAAATCACAAAAGGCCGCTCAAACCATTCAATTCGAAGGCAAAAACTTTAGAAGAGACATCGGATTAGATGTATTAAGATATGGCATGTAAATCGTGTTCCAGTGGGTCATGTGGCTCTACCAGCACTAGCGGAGAGGTAAAGGGCTGCCAAAGCAATGGCGGCTGTGGCTCAGGTGGTTGCAATAAAATGAACGTCTTCGACTGGTTATCCGACCTAGACGTACCCTCTTTTCAGCGCTACCACATCGTGGAAGTGAAGTTCAAAGGAGGCAGAAAAGAATATTTCAAAAACGCAGATCAACTCGAATTACATACGGGCGATTCTGTGATGGTGGATTCCAGCAGTGGAACCCAATTAGGCGTTGTTTCTCTTCAGGGAGAATTAGTTCGACTTCAATTATTGAAGAAGAACATCAAAGACGACGATAAAATCAAAAACATCTTCCGGTTAGCCACAGATAAAGATATTGAGAAGCACGAGCAAGCCATGGCGCGCGATCTGCCCACCATGTACCGTGGACGTCAAATCATCAGCGATTTGAAGCTAAACATGAAGTTATCGGATGTGGAATTCCAGTCAGATGGTTCTAAAGCCATCTTCTATTATTCTTCAGAAGACCGTGTCGATTTCCGTGAACTGATCAAATTACTCGCGACCGAATTCAAGATTCGCGTAGAAATGAAGCAGATTTCTCTTCGCCAAGAAGCCGGGAGATTAGGAGGAATCGGGGTTTGTGGCCGCGAATTGTGCTGCTCTACCTGGTTATCAGATTTCAAAAACGTTACCACCTCAGCAGCTCGTTACCAAAACTTATCCCTGAATCCTGTCAAATTAAGCGGACAATGTGGCCGTTTGAAATGCTGTTTGAACTACGAATTAGAGACCTATATGGATGCTTTGAAAAGCATTCCTACGATAGAAGGTCGTCTTAAAACGAAGCGTGGAGATGCGATCTTGCAGAAGACTGATATTTTCAAGCGGATGATGTGGTTTGGGATTGTGGGAGAGGAAGCGATCTGGATTCCCGTGAGCTGTGATCGCGTAGCAGAGATTATTGAATTAAATAAAAAAGGAATTATTCCGGAGTCGTTTGAAGACTTGAATCCGGATGCCCCAGCGGTGGAAAAACCTACTTTATCCGAACTCAACTCTGATTTAGAGCGGATGGATAAGAAATACGGCGGCTCTGCAAAATCAGGAAATCGCAATAACAGAAATAACAGAGGAAATCGTGACGGTGGAAATCGCGGCCCGCGTCCAGAAGGACAAGACCGAGGTCCTAGACCTCCGCGTCCAGAAGGACAAGATCGTGGACCTAGACCTCCGCGTCCAGAGGGTGAAAATAGAGGCCCGAGACCGGAACGCGGACCAAGACCGGAAGGTCAAAATCGTGGACCGCGCCCTCCACGCCCGGAAGGTGAAAACCGTCCACCACGTCCAGAAGGAACATCCACTCCGGCTGCAGATGGAACGGCAACACCTAAACCTTACAAGAAGAAAAAGAAGTTTAAACCAAGACCTCCGAGAGATGGTGCAGCGCCTACCCCTGAAGCTTAGTATTGGATTAATCTTCCTTCTAGAACTACTATTTTTTGCTTGTGGTAATACAGGAGTAGCTTTAGATGAGACAAAAAACTTCGAGGAATCTGGTTGGATTCAAAAACAGCCAATTCAGTTTGAGGTAAATGTCGCTGATTCTTTAGCGGGGTATCGGATGTTTGTGGTGGTACGCCAAAACAATGCTTACCCCTTTTATAATTTATATTTCAGCCCAAGCATTCTAGATGCGAGTGGCAAAACCATTCAACGCGGGTTAGCTGAGGCCATATTGTATGATCCGAAGACAGGAAAGCCGAAAGGTGATGGTTTTGGCGATATATACGAGAAAAAATTCCTCGTTTATGCTGATTTAAAATTTCCTAGAAATGGGAAATACCGAATCCAAATGGCACAATCCATGCGGGTAGATACCCTAGCCGGCCTTGTTTCTATGGGACTTTTGTTAGAAAAAAAATAGCATGGCAAAAATAGATGACATCGATAAAAAGATCCTCGCATTTCTGCATGAAGATGCTTTTCTTTCCAATAAAGAAATGGCACAGCGCCTAGGAATGAGTGCTACTCCTATCCATGAACGCATTAAGCGCATGGAAAAAGAGGGTGTCATTACCGGATATCGAGCGATGATTAATCCTGCGAAACTAGGTAAAACCTTAACCGTCTTTTGCGATATTTCGTTAAAAGAACATGCGGCGGAATATTTGAATCAATTCGAAAAGGATGTCATGAATTTAGCGGAGGTCGCAGAATGCTATTGCGTTTCGGGACACAGCGATTTCTTGCTCAAAATCGTCGTGGCGGATATGGACGAATACCGAGAATTTATTCTACACAAACTAGCTAGTATAAAAAATATTGGCAATGCTCAGAGTCATTTCGTGATGAACGAAGTTGAAAATGAACACTTTATGCCTTGGATTTCGAATTCTTTAACCAATTAAGCCTATAATGTAGGGTAATCCTTTCGAGAGATTTGATTACTTTAGTATTAAACCTATTACCATGAATAAAATAACGAAGACATTTTTGTCCCTTTTGACCATTGCCTTAATCCTAGGATTGGCTTTTTATCCTAAAATTAAGAAGACTTTTTTCTCGCCTGAGACGAAAGAAAAAGGAAAAGAAAAAGGTGGACCTGGAGGAAAAGGAGGTAAAACTGCTGTGATAGTTACGGTAGTTAAATCGACTCGCTTAGATGACATGATCAGTTCTACGGGGTCTATTTTGCCCAATGAAGAAGTTGAGATTCGCTCAGAAATCGCTGGCCGTATCATCTTATTGAATATTAAGGAAGGGGATGTCGTAGCGAAAGGCACCGTTTTACTTCGTATTAACGACGATGATTTGCAAGCACGCCTTCGCAAACTAGGCTACAATAAGAAACTGGCTGAAGATAACGAGGCTCGTCAAAAAGTATTATTACAAAAAGAGGCCATCTCTCAGCGCGAGTATGATATTGCGGTCAACTCCGTTAATACGATCTCCGCAGACATTGAAGATTTAAAAGCCCAAATCCTTAAAACTACCTTGCGCGCGCCTTTCGCAGGCAGAATTGGTTTCCGTTATGTCAGTTTAGGAAGTTATATCTCTCCTAGCACGCAGATTGCTACCTTGACAAATACGAACCCTGCTAAAATTGAGTTCTCTATTCCAGCGAAATATGCGACTCAAGTGAAGAATGGAGGTACAATCGAATTCTCTACAGAAAATGAGGAAAAAGAGTACAAAGGTCGCGTGTATGCGATTGACCCTAAAATCGATCCTCAAACCAGAACCCTGCAAATTAGAGCTCAAGCACCTAATCCAGGTAATGAGTTAGTGCCTGGGGCTTTTGCAAAGGTAAATTTGATCCTAAAAACGAAAGGTTCAGCGATTCTCATTCCAACCGAAGCCGTTATTCCGGAAGCGAGAGGAAATAAAGTGTATGTCGTGAAAAACGGCAAATCTGTTTCGACTAAGGTGACTTTAGGAACCCGTGGCGATAAGACAGTAGAAATTTTAGATGGTTTAGCGATTGGAGATACGTTAATTACGAACGGTATCATTCAAGTGAAACCGGATGGCGATGTAGAAATTAAAGAAGTCGTAAAATAACCTAGCTATGGCATCTTTCTCAGAGATTAGTATAAAAAGACCGGTACTTTCGATTGTGATGTCCATCACTATCATTGTATTTGGGATCATCGGTTACACCTATTTAGGTGTTCGGGAATATCCTTCGGTGGATCCTCCGGTGGTGAACGTTCAAACTTCCTATACGGGAGCGAATGCAGACATTATTGAATCCCAAATTACGGAGCCACTAGAGGAATCAATTAACGGTATCGCAGGTATTCGGACGCTATCTAGCTCTAGCCGCGATGGTCGTTCAAGTATCACCGTGGAGTTTGACCTTTCAGTGAATATAGAAGATGCCGCGAACGACGTACGTGACCGAGTTTCTCGCGCCATGGGCCAGTTGCCTAAAGACGTAGATCCGCCAATCGTAGCAAAAGCGGATGCGGATGCGAACCCAATATACAATATCAACGTATTTTCCGCAACACGTAATCTGTTGTCTTTAAATGAGTTAGCCACCCGAAACATCAAGGAGAAATTCCAAACAATTCCGGGGGTGAGTTCTGTCCAATTATGGGGCGAGCAGAAATATGCGATGCGTTTGCACATCGATCCAGAGCGTTTAGCATCCTTCCGATTAACGGCACCGGACATTGTTTCAGCTTTAGCTAAGCAAAATATTGAATTGCCTTCCGGAAGTATCGAAGGGGCGACGACGGAATTAACCGTAAGAACGCAAGGTCGTTTAACGACGGAGGAAGATTTCAATAATTTGATCATCAAAGAAGAAGGAGATCGTTCAGTAAAGTTTTCCGACGTGGGTAAGGCGGAACTTTCGCCAGAAAATAACAAAACGTTCTTTAAGCGGGATTTGAAGCCGATGATTTCCATCGCGGTTATTCCTCAACCGGGATCGAATCAAATCCAAATCGTAGATGCTATCCACAAAAAAGTAGAACAAATTCGCTTGACTTTGCCGGATGACGTGGAGATGAAAGAGGGCTTCGACAATACCCGTTATGTGCGTAAATCGATCGAAGAAGTAGAGGAAACTATCTTCACTGCCATTTTATTAGTAACAATTATCATCTTCTTGTTCCTGCGCGACTGGAGGTCGACGATTATTCCTTTGACGGCCATTCCGGTCAGCTTAATCGGGGTATTCTTCTTTATGTATTTAGCCGGGTTCTCGATTAACGTGTTGACGCTGTTAGGAATCGTACTTTCGATCGGTCTTGTGGTAGATGATGCCATTGTGGTTTTAGAGAATATTTACACCAAAATCGAGGAAGGATTAACACCCTGGGAAGCCGCGGTGGAAGGTTCTAAAGAGATTTATTTTGCTGTAATTTCCACGACGGTTACGCTGGCTGCGGTATTCTTACCTGTTATTTTCTTGCAAGGGATTACGGGACGTCTATTCCGGGAGTTTGGTATTGTGGTAGCGGGATCCGTGATTATTTCGGCCTTTGTTTCCTTGACCTTAACGCCTATGTTGAGTTCCCGACTATTAAAGGGAAGCCACACAAAGCCTTGGTTTTATACGGTGACAGAGCCCTTCTTTGTGGCTTTAACAAAAGCCTATGAAGACTCCTTAGCGAGCTTTATCAAAATCCGTTGGATGGCTTGGGTATTAATGATCACCTTGTTTGGCATTATTTATGCCCTGTTTAAATTCGAGGCCATTCCATCCGAATTAGCTCCTTTAGAGGATAGAGGGGGTCTTCGTGTGAATGCAACGGCTCCAGAAGGTGCGACTTTTGAGTACATGTTGAATTATACGGATCAGATGGCTAAATTCTTGATGACGGATATTCCTGCTAAAGAACGCTATGCGGTTTACTCGATTACCTCGCCTCCTTTTGGGAATGGTGGATCGAATACGGGTAGTATGCGGGTGATTTTATCAGATCCGGAAGGCCGTAGAACGCAGCAGCAAATTGCGGATGAAATTCAACCCAAGATTAAGAAATTTACTGGAGCGCGTGCGACTTTGATTCAAGAACCGACTTTGTCTACTGGACAACGCGGTGGTGGAGGTTTACCGGTGGCTTTCGTAATTCAGGCATCGACTTTCGAGAGTTTGAAGAAGAATATTCCGTTGTTTATGGCCAAAGTTCGGGAGAGTTCGAAATTCGAGATGGCAGACGTGAACTTGAAGTTCACTAAACCGGAATTACGTTTAGAAATCAACCGTGATAAAGCCCAAAACCTGGGTGTATCCATCCAAGACGTGGCTACCACCTTGCAATTAGGTTTATCAGGTAGACGTTTTGGCTATTTCGTGATGGATGGGAAACAATACCAAATCATAGGTCAAATCGATCGCCCTATGCGTAACGATGTGTCTGACTTGAAATCCCTTTATGTGAAAAACAACCGAGGTGATTTGATTCAGTTAGACAACCTCGTAAAGATCACTGAACAGAGTACACCTCCACAACTATTCCGCTATAACCGCTATGTAGCTGCGACAGTAACGGCACAGATGGCGAAAGGGGTTACGTTAGGTGAAGCATTGAATGAGATGGATAAACTGGCGAAAGAGACCTTCGACGTTTCGTTCTCTACTGCCTATGATGGACAGAGTAAGGAATTTAAAGAGTCCAGTTCTTCCCTTTTATTCGCCTTTGCTTTAGCCATTTTATTGATCTACTTGATCCTTTCTGCTCAATTTGAAAGCTTCATCGATCCATTTATCATCTTATTTACCGTTCCATTAGCGGTAGCCGGTGCCCTTTTAACCTTGTGGGACTTCAGCCAAACCCTGAATATCTTCTCCCAAATTGGTATCATCGTCCTCATCGGTCTCGTTACGAAGAATGGTATCTTAATCGTGGAATTTGCGAATCAACGTAAAGACTCCGGTTCAGAGAAAATCAAAGCCGTTCAAGAAGCGGCAGTGGCTCGTTTCCGCCCAATTGTGATGACTTCTCTTTGTACGATACTCGGTATTTTACCGATTGCCTTAGCCTTAGGTTCTGGTTCACAAAGTAGGGTTTCGATGGGTATCGCTGTGGTAGGGGGTATGTTATTCTCCACTACCTTGACTCTTTATATCATTCCAGCGATTTACAGTTATTTATCGAGTAACCGCAAACCCGTACATGCCGAATAAAGAAATTTGGATGCAACGCGCCTTCGACCTAGCCTTGTTAGGCTCAGGGCGCGTTGCCCCTAATCCTTTAGTAGGTTGTGTGCTTGTAAATAATGACCGTATCATCAGCGAAGGCTACCACAGACAATACGGGGGGCCACATGCAGAAGTTAATGCCATTCTTTCTTGTGCAGAATCAGTTGCTGGCGCGACAGCCTTTGTGACCTTAGAGCCATGTTCTCATTTTGGCAAAACTCCTCCCTGTGCTGATCTATTGATCGAATCTGGAATTAAAGAAGTCTTTGTGGCTAATTTAGACCCAAACCCACTGGTAGCGGGAAAAGGAATCGCGAAGCTAGAAGCCGCTGGAATTACCTGCCACGTAGGATTGCTGGCAGATAAGGGGGAATGGATTAATCGACATTTCTTCACTTTCCACCGTCTGCATAGGCCTTATATAACTTTCAAATATGCCAGTTCTGCAGATGGATTCATCGCCGGACCTGCTGGAAAGCCGGTTCAAATCTCTTCTGAACTATCCGCCATTCGAGTGCATCAAATGCGAGCGGAACATCAAGGAATCTTAGTAGGCGTCCAAACCATCATCAATGACAACCCTTCACTTACCACACGTTTAGTCCCAGGCACAAATCCCTTGCGGATAGTCCTAGACCCTCAGGGAAGAATTCCAGCTGATGCAAAAGTGCTGACAGATGGAGGCGAAACACGTGTTTTAAAATCCACAGCAGAAATTCTACAATTAGAAATTCAATCCATCCTCGTCGAAGGCGGAGCTAACACAATGGAGCGATTACTGGAGGAGGATTTAGTGGATGAGATTTGGAAAATACGATCCCCCAAAAACTTACAAGAGGGTATTTCTGAACCGAATCTAGCGGTAAAATGGAGAGCCATCGACTACCTAGGCGACGATACCTGGTTTAAAGGAATCCTAAAACCTGAGCGAGCAGGTACATATTCAAACCTAAAATAATCGCCGTAATCACCCAAACGATTCCTTGTAACAGGTTCGAATTAGCAAATTTACCCATCTTCTGTTTGTCCCCTGTGAAAAGCACCAGCGGAATCACCGCGAAGCTTAATTGCATCGATAAGACTACTTGAGAGAAGACTAATAACTCCCCTATCTTCGATTCACCATAGATCCAGGTAATAAAAAAGGCAGGGATAATGGCGATTAAACGCGTGATTAACCGTCTTAACCATGGAGCGATTCTCAGATCGAGGAATCCTTCCATGACGATTTGGCCAGCTAGGGTTCCCGTTAAAGTGGCATTTTGGCCCGAGGCTAAAAGTGCAACCGCGAATAAAATACTCGCTAACTTACTCCCCAAAACCGGGTCTAATAATTGATACGCATCCCGAATATCAGCTACATATTTTAGGTTATTTCCATGGAAAGCAGCAGCCGCTAAAATCAAAATGCCGGCGTTGATAAAGAAGGCGAAGCTTAAGGAAATCGTCGAATCCCAAGTGGCATATTTAATCGCTTTTTCTTTATCCTCATCGCTGTCTTTGATGGCACGCGTTTGGACAATACTCGAGTGTAAATACAAGTTATGCGGCATCACTGTAGCACCTAGGATTCCGATGGCCACATACAATTGACCCGGATTCATGACCACAGAGGATTGTGGAATTAAGCCAGCCGCAATTCCGGCTACCGATGGCTGAGAAATGAATAGCTCGTAGGCAAAGCAGCAAACAATGACGATGAGTAAGGATAAAACGATGGATTCGATGACTTTGAAGCCCTTGTTTTGGAAATACAAAATCAGAAACACATCCAGAATCGTAATTACAATACCTGCTAAAATGGGAATTCCAAAAATCAATTGCAAAGCCAAAGCTGAACCAATCACCTCTGCTAAATCGCAAGCCGCAATAGCAACCTCACAGATGAGCCAAAGGAAAATAGCTACCGGTTTAGAAAAGGCATCCCCACAAGCTTGAGCTAAATCCCGCCCAGATGCCACCCCTAATTTCAAGGCTAAATGCTGTAAAATGATGGCAAAAATACTAGAGATGAGAATGACGGATAACAAGGTATACCCAAAAGAGGCGCCACCTGCTAAATCCGTTGCCCAGTTACCGGGATCCATATAGCCCACAGCTACTAAAAAACCCGGGCCCATAAATGCGCGTAAATTCTGCCAAAAACCTTTCCCTACCGGTACGGGAATCGTACCGAACACTTCGGATAAGGATTTCATTTTAGGACTAGAACGCCAAGGGCTCGACATGCACAACAGAATTTTGTACAATTTAAAAATAATTTTTAGATTAACCTAAAAATTTAATTTGCTATCTTTACTGCATGGCCATTTCATTTACAGAAGAAAACTACTTAAAGGTTATCCATCGCTTATCAGAGGCGACTTCGGAGGATATTTCCACGAATGCCGTGGCTGAGTTAATGCAAACTAAAGCGGCTTCGGTGACCGACATGTTACGCAAGCTGGCGGACAAGGGTTGGGTGAATTATCAAAAATACCAGGGAGTTCGCCTTAGCGCCACAGGCGAAAAAATTGCGCTATCGATTGTGCGGAAGCATCGACTTTGGGAAGTATTCTTAGTTGACAAAATGGGATTCAATTGGGATGAAGTCCACGAAATAGCGGAACAATTAGAGCACATCGAATCCGATGATTTAGTCAATAAATTAGACGCCTACCTCGGTTTCCCTAAGACCGACCCTCACGGCGACCCTATTCCCAATAAAGAAGGTGTACTACCGGAATTAGCTTATTTACACCTGTCAGATATAAAGGCAGGTAAAAACTGCAAATTAATGGGTGTGGCGCAGGATTCTGCGGTCTTTTTGCAATTATTAACGAAACTAAATCTCAATTTAGGTGCGGCATTAGCTATCATTGAAGTCAACGAATTTGACCGATCGGTTTTCGTTTCCATCAATGATGCGGCACCCATCTTCATTAGTCATGAAGTGGCTAAAAACATCCTCGTTAAAATTTTAGCTTAATAAATCGAGCACCTCATCCTCACTCAAGGCGCGTAAGATGCTTTCATCTGAAGTGACAAGCTCGGAGGCTAAATCCTTCTTGCGTTGCTGCAAGGCCAGGATTTTCTCTTCCACCGTTTCTTTCGAAATAAACTTGTAAGTGAATACCGTTTTCTTTTGCCCGATCCGGTGTGCGCGGTCGATAGCCTGAGCCTCCGCCGCTGGATTCCACCAAGGGTCTAAAAGGAATACATAATCCGCCGCCGTTAAGTTTAAACCTACCCCACCCGCTTTCAGGGAGATTAAGAAAACAGATTGTCCGTCGTCTTTTTGGAAACTTTCTACTTGTCCTTTCCGGTCTAAGGTACTACCATCTAAGTACGCATACGGGATATTGCGTTCTTCTAATGCCGTTTTAATCAAGTTCAAATGCTGAACAAATTGACTGAATATCAACACCTTATGGTGTTGTTCGAGTACCGTTTCCAATTTCTCTAGAACGGCCTCCATTTTACCCGAATCTCCGGCATACCCTTCCTCGCAAAGCGATGGATGGTTCGCCAGCTGACGTAATTTCGTTAAACCCTGCAAGACAGAGAAACGTGATTTCTGTAAACCCTCGTCCTTGATCTGCTTCAAAAGCACATCGCGGTAGAACGATTTCGTTTTATCATATAAGCGCTCCTGCTCTTCTGTCATCGAGCAATAGGTCACTGATTCCATTTTTTCTGGCAAATCCGCGGCTACTTGACGCTTTTCGCGACGTAATAGATACGGCTTGATTAAGAAATAGAGCCGCTTTTTCTTTTCCATATCCGCCTTCTTCTCGATCGGTAGTTGGAAATGATCTTTAAAATAACGTTGCGTACCTAATAGGCCCGTGTTGACAAAGTTCATTTGAGACCAAAGATCCATCGTCGAATTCTCTAGCGGAGTTCCCGTCATCACAAGACGGAATTTCGCATTGAGTTTCTGAACGGCTTTGGTAATATTCGCTAACGGATTCTTAATCGCCTGCGACTCATCTAAAATCACATACGAGAAGGCTTGCTTCTCGAACCAGTCGATGTCCGAACGCACCATCCCAAAAGAGCATAAGATTAAATCAACCTTGCCGATTTGCGCTTGCAACTTTTCTCTTTGGGGCCCGCTGTAAACTAATACACGCAATTGCGGTGTAAATTTCTTCGCCTCCATCTCCCAGTTATACAACAGGGACGTAGGCATTACTAGCAAAGTAGGCAAGGTCTCGCCCTGCTCCTTCAAACTCTGTAACAAACATAGCGTCTGCACCGTTTTACCTAGACCCATGTCATCTGCTAAACAAGCGCCCAGACCTGCGGCCTGACGCGTGCGCATCCACCGGTAACCTTCTAATTGATAAGGACGTAAGGTACCTTTGAAGTTCTTAGGAACGGGGTATTCTTTCGCTTCGAGGGCAAGGTCGTTTACGGTCTTGGCGCGTAACGCAGTTTTTACTAAATCTTGGTTCTCCCACTCCTGCACTAATTGGTAATGCTGACGGCGTAAGAAAACGCCCTCCTCACCGGGACGTGTTTCAGAGAAATAGAATAAATCTTGGTAATCGTGGAACCAGTTATCCGGTATCATCGCGATAGAACCATCCGGCAAATGAAACTCTTTCTTCTTCTGCAGGATGAGCTGACGTATTTTCAAAAACGGTATTTGGAATTCGCCAAATGAAATCACCGCCTGTATATCGAACCAATCCAGTTTTTCACCTATGCGAATCTTAATCTCCGGCTTACCTAAGAAATAACGCGGAGCTTGTCCGTCGCCTTTAAACTGAACCACAAATCCGGCCTGATCTAATGCCTCTTTACTCGCTGTTAGCCACTGAACTGCCTCTCCCCGTTGCATAAAGGCACGGCCATCGTTCTCCATCTTCAGACCTAAGGTCTTCAGTTGTTGGAAAGCACGCTTTTCTTTGACGTGGGAACGCATGATTTTTTGGAAGGCATAACTATCGCCTTTCTTTTCGAAAAGCACATTCGCCTCAGACGACAATCCATCCCAAGGGAAGCGGTTATTGCCGTATTGGAAGGATAGAACAAAGTTCCAACGATCCGCTGCCTCTAATGCAGCCTTCTTTTTTAGCGTCTCTTCTTCCTCTATTTTAGGCGCTGTAGGACCATAAGAAAGCAGGAATTGAACCGGCTTCTCGGTATTCGTAATCTCGAAACCTTTTGCATGAACAGGATAGCGAGCCACCATCGCCTTCACGAATTTGCGGAAGTAATCTTCCTCCATATTCTTCGGGATCGCGACAAATTTTTTATTCAAGAAGGGGCGCAATTTCTTGCCCTCGAGCTCCGGATTGAAATGATATAGTTTTTGGTTCATCAGCATCCAAGCCGGCTCATCGCATAAAACGATCGCATCTTTGTACTGGAACTCTAACTTATTGCCTTTGTATTTTAGCGTAGGAAAATAATGCGTATTCTCCTCATTTCGCATGAAATGGAATAAGACATCCACTGCCTCCGCTTCGATTTGAACCGCTTGACGCATGGGATTTCCATCGTTACCCATGATGAAAAGTGTCTTATCTGGACAAATTAAACCAAATATTTGGCCCCGCTTTTTCTCGATCACGGACATCACGGCCTCCTGAATTTCCTTCTCCCCTTTCTCCGCATCCCAGGTCTTCAAATAGAATTCCTCCATCGTCTTCCGTTTCGAGGTATTGAACTTCTCAAAAACGGCAACGGGCTTCATACTCTCGATCAAACCCACCGCTGTGCGGTCGCGCTCATCTAAGGCATGCTCGAATTCGTGGAAATTACGGGAGGTGAGTGTTTGGTACTCCCAAGTCAAGGCTCCTTTGTCATTTAATTGCACTACGAAAACATCGAATAGATACCCGAGGCATTCGTGAGACAATAAAGAATAAACAACCTGGAAAGGTTTGTTAGGAGCGATTTTCATTTTTTAAACACCCGATTTCTCGGATTACAAGAGTCAAACCTTTAAAATTAAGGTTTTTTTCTCAATTGCAAGCAAGCCCAGTTGTTTTTTGATGCTTGAGCAATAAAATTAAGTTGCTGCTTTTCAGCGGATTCCAATAAAAGTGGGATGTCCTCCGTGTAGAAACCACTCAAAAACAGTAGTCCTCCCGGCTTGATGCGCGCCGCATAATCAGCCATTTCAGCAAGCAGAATATTGCGATTGATATTAGCTAATAAAACGTCATACGCCGTTTCGTCCTCGTCAGCAATGGTGCCTAAACCAAAAGGAATTTCTGCGCAATCATTCAAAGCTGCATTTTCGATCGAATTCTCCACCGACCATTCGTCGATATCAAAACCTCTCACAAAACCCGCGCCTCTTTTCTTAGCAACGAATGCCAGAAGACCCGTACCCGTTCCCGCATCCAAGACACTTTTCCCTGTCAAATCCACATCAAACAAAGCCTTCGTCATCAAAGAAGTCGTTTCGTGGTGGCCAGTACCAAAAGACATTTTGGGATTAATCACCACTTCCATCTGAAAACCTGGCTCAGACGGATGGAAACTCGCGCGAATCAACACTAAAGCATCGATGCGAATGGGATCATAATTACTTTCCCACACCTCATTCCAGTTTTGTTTTTCGATGCGATTCGTCTCGAAGGTCGTTAAACCATAGCGAGACATGATTTCCGCCAAAGCCTCCTCTGAGAAATCCACTTCCGGACAATAGGCGATCACGCCCGTGTCAGCATCCTCAAAAATATCGAATTGAATTTCGCCTAGCTCAGCGACTAAAATATCAGACAGCTCAGGACTGGCTGTAATTTTCACTTGAATCGTAGACATAAAATTAATTAGATGGAGGTGTGTTCTTCTTTCCAAACACCGAAATGCCAATGTAGCGTTTTGGCTGTAATCTAAAATCAAGCAATAACTTGTCTAGATCAATCAACGTTTTATTTAAACCTAGGTAAAGGCTATCATTCTTGATCAATTTACCGGCTGAACCTTCGCCACGTTCTATCCCTTGTACAATCTTCTTCAGTGAAACCACCGTAGCATCCACTTCCTTCAAAGTCTTTCCTAGCTTAAGTGCATTCAATGAATCAGCCACCGTATTGAATTTTGTCAATAAGGGGCGCAATTGTTTTTCTGTTTCAATTAAGTCAGAGGACAAGGTCTTCATGTTCGAGGAAATCTGCGCAATGTTCGCACGGTTATCCGCCACCACACCGTTCACGGAACCATTGATATTCGACACCGTCTCATTCGAAGTTTTCAATAAGGTGTTCAAATAGGTGCCCGTATGATCGAATTTAGTGGAGATTTGGCGGAAAGAGACAAGAAGCGAATCTGCGTTTGCGATGACAGGAATCGCGCGCTCTTTTAATAAAGCTGTTACACCTACTTCAGTCTCGCCTTTTAAGAACGAATCCTCCGCTAAGTTTCCTTTACCCTCTAAGCGCAAACGGATAATTTTCCCCCCTAATAAAGCCCCGTCTGAAAGTACGGCCACGGTTTTATCCGGAATGACGATATCCTGACTTAAACGAAGTGTGACTAAAATTTTATTGGCTTTAGACGGCTGTATCTCTACTTTCTTCACCTTTCCCACCTCAATACCGTTAACCATTACCTGGTTAGAGACCATTAATCCGTCTACGTTTTCGTATTCTACGTAATAGATACGAGCGGAGGAAAACACGTCGTTCCCTTTCAGAAAATTAAATCCGAAATACAGGATTAAAAAGGCTAATAACGCCAAAAACCCTACTTTCAATTCATTGCTTTTGAACATCGTATCTATTTTTCGATTTCTTCTTTATAGTGCTTAAAGGCCGTCGCAATGGCTGTAGCCACCTCCGTTTGCCCTTTCTCAGAAGCTAAATAATTCTCTTCTTCTGGGTTCGTTAAAAATCCCGTTTCCACGAGCACACTCGGCATGGCCGTCCGCCAAATCACTAAAAATCCAGCCTGCTTCACACCAAAACTTTTTCTTTGATATGTTTTCGTAAACTGCTCTTCCACTTTAGACGCGAATTTCACCGAGCTAGCCATAAAAGCGCTTTGGTAATTCGCCATCATAATGTGGGCGAGCGGAGAATTCGGATCAAAACCATCATAGGTCTTTTGGTAATCCTTCTCTTGCAAGATAACCGAGTTTTCTCGCTTCGCTACATTTAGATTTCCGTCTGTTTTATGCAAACCCATAGTATAGGTTTCCGTCCCGTAGGCATTTTTATTCACTGCCGCATTGCAATGCACGGAGATAAACAGGTCCGCCTTATTGCGATTCGCAATATTTGCGCGCTCATTTAATTCAATAAAGGTGTCTGTATCGCGGGTATACACAATCTTCAATTCCGGGTGAGCCTCTTTTAGTTTCTTCCCTAATTCTTGAATGATGCGCAACGTCACAATCCCTTCATGCGAACCTTTAGGCCCAGAACATCCAGGATCTTTCCCTCCATGACCCGCATCTAGGCAAACTACTTTGATTTTATTTTTAATGTCTACTTTCTGAAAACCGCTAGGTGTCCAAGCTGTCAGCAATAAAACCAGCGAGAAAAATAAACCGATAGATTTTATCTGATTCAACATTATTTTCTAATTGTACACGTTGATAACAAGCAAAGATGTAATTTTGTAGGCTTGTATTTATTTTACAAAGATAATTTTTAAATTCCATTTGGTAAAGAAATCCACATATTACCTTTTTATTACCCTGCTCGTCCTTTTTGCTTCCATTTTTGAAGCAAAAGCACAGCGTGTAATCTCGACGGATACTTTACAGAAATCGATCCCGAAAGACACGGCTGCTGACTTGCAAACCACGGTTTTCTACTCCGCCGTAGACTCGACGATTTTAGATGCAGACAAGCAGGTCGTGAATTTGTATGGGGGTGCCAAAGTCAAGTATGGAGAAATCTCCCTCGAGGCGAATTATATCCGTTTAGACTGGGCAAAAAATGAGGTCTACGCCATAGGGACTAAAGACACGCTCACCCAGAAGATGGTGGGCCTCCCTGTTTTCTTACAGGGCAGCGACAAGTACGATTCCGACGAAATACGCTATAATTTCAAGACCAAACGAGCCATCATTAAAGGCATTGTGACCCAACAAGGCGAAGGTTTTGTGCAAGGTAAAAATGTCAAAAAAGACGAAGAGGAGAATCTCTACATCCGAAACGCCATTTATACGACCTGTAATCTCACCCACCCGCACTTTCACATTAAAGCGAATAAGATTAAAGTCGTGGGCAAAAAAGAGATTATCTCCGGGCCCTTTCACTTTGAATTGAATGATATACCGCTACCCATTGGTTTGCCCTTTGGTTTTTTCCCCTATTCGCAACCAAAAGAAGCCGGAAAATCAGGCATCATCATGCCCACTTATGGCGAAGAGCCTAATGGACGGGGTTTTTATTTGCGCGAGGGCGGTTACTATTGGGCTGCTAGTGAAAATATCGGGATCCGTTTTACTGGCCAAATTTACTCCAAAGGGGGCTGGGGTTTAGGAGCAAATTCCCAATACAACAAGCGCTATCGCTACGCAGGTAGCTTCAATTTAGCCTTTAATCGTAATAGCAACGGGGATGAATTCGCCCCTACGAAACGAACGGATTTTGCCTTGCAATGGTCACACACCCCCCGTAGTTCTGGTAACTCCAGTTTCTCCGCATCGGTGAATATTGCGTCCAATTCCTACAACCAATACAATTCCTTCAATACGCAACAATACTTGTCTAATACCATTGGATCATCGGTTCAGTATTCCCGTAATTTTGGCCAAACTGTCCGAACCAGTATCAACTTACGTATTAACCAAAACACCAGTACGCGCGTGTTTGACGCGGGAACGGACTTTAACTTTGGCCTAAACCAAATCCAACCTTTCAAGAAGAAAAACTCTCTAGGTGATCGTTTCATCGATCAATTCCGCATCGGCTTGGACTTCTCTGGGGGGATTTCGATGACGAACCAGGTAGGCGATCCATATACCCGTTACGAATTCGATGTGTACCCGCGCTCCTCTAATTCCTTGCGTGGAACGATTCAGAAGCCCTTTATTCCCACGGGTGCTGACGATGTGCCGGCTGGGGTAATTCCCGTGGATGCCAGCACGCTTCCTATCCTGTGGGAAAAGGCCCAAACGAAATTCAATTATAGCATCCCATTATCCTTGCCTAACCTCAAGTTAACGAAGCACATTAACCTGACGCCAGGTGTTTCTTGGTCCGGCAATATGTACACGCGTTCCTACAAGTACACGTACGTAGCGGCGGATTCTACCGTGCGAATTGATACGGTGGGTGGTTTGCCTAAGTTCAATTCACAGATCTCCTTTTCAGCCAGCATGAACACGCGGTTATTTGGGACATTGCGTTTCAATAAAGGGAGATTAGAGGCGATACGCCACACATTAGTTCCATCGATAAGCTTAAGTTATACCCCTGATTATTCGGATCCGAGTTTTGGGTATTACCAAGATGTGCGGATTAATAACCGGAAATTCATTAACTCAGAAGGCAAAGAGCAAATAGGTGATATACGCCGCATCAGCACGTTTGATCCACGAACCATGAGTTATGGCGGTGCATCTGGAGCGATTTCTTTTGGATTTCAAAATACCCTCGAAGCCAAACTGAAAACAAAGTCCGATACGGCAAGCGTGTTGACCGAGAAAGTCCGCATTTTAGATAACTTCGGCTTGAATGGAAGTTATAATTTACTGGCAAAGGAATACGCGCTATCGAACATCGGATTCAATCTCGCATCTCGGGTAAAAGATTTTGACATCAATATGGGCGGTAGTTTTGACCCCTACCTGTATGTGGCTGATCCCTTGTTTTTTGATATCGGTCGTAGAACTCCTGATTTTATGTTTAGTCAGGGGGCTGGCTTAGCTCGCTTGCAAGGATTTAACTTCTCCATTGGACGTCGTTTCTCTGCGAGTAAACCAAAACCGAAAGAGAACAAGAACGCCAGTGAGGCACAAATGAATCAAATTAACCGAAACCTAGACGACTATGTCGACTGGAATGTGCCATGGAACTTCTCTTTTTCGTACCAATACAGTATGAATAAGACCGGTTTAGCCTCTCCCCAAAACATCAGTGGCCTTAGCTTCCAAGGAGATGTCAGTTTATCCGAAAAATGGAAGTTCTCCGTGACGTCTGGCTTTGACTTTAAGTACAAAGGCCTGACCTACACGAACATGTCCGTGCACCGCGATCTACATTGCTGGGAAATGAACTTTAACTGGACCCCTATCGCGAGTCCATTCTACGGACGTGCGAGTAATTATTCCTTCGATCTTCGGGTGAAATCGACGCTGCTACAGGACTTGAAATTATCCCGTAGACGCAGCTTTTATGACAAAGGAGGATTCTAGTTTAGCTTGGACTTAAAGGCCTTTAAGAACTTATCCATTTTAGGTTTGATGACGATTTGGCAATAAGGCTCCGTTCCATTCTCATTGAAATAATTCTGGTGGTAATCTTCTGCCACATAAAACTCGGAAGCCGGCGTAATTTCGGTCACAATCGGGTTCGGAAATACATGTGAGTCATTTAACTTTTTCTTCCAAGCCTCCGCCTCATTTTGCTGCTCCGCTGTATGGAAAAATACGGCACTACGATACTGAGTCCCGGTATCTGCCCCTTGTCTATTCAAAGTCGTTGGATCATGTGTTTGCCAAAAAATCTCCAACAACGTCGCCACACTCACTTCAGTCGGGTCATAACTCAACTGACATACCTCCGCATGACCCGTTAAACCTGAGCAAACTTCGCGGTAGGTTGGATTCTTAATCTTCCCACCCATATAGCCTGAAGTCACCGCCTTCACACCTTTCACACGTTGAAATACGGCCTCCACACACCAAAAACACCCTGCTCCAAACGTAATTTTCTCCAATTTCTGATCCATTTTAGTTATCTGTTTAGTTTTTTCTGTCGCGCTACCGCAGGAAAAATGAAAAGCGCTCGTGATGATGCTCAACACTATTACCGTAATTTTCGAGATCTTTTTCATCTTATTTTATTTTTTAGCACTAATTTCGCTTCCCAAATTACCTAATTTTCGTCCAAACTTGAAACAATCCTGGAAAGCCGCCTTTACTGATCGAACCTTTGCCCTATCCTTTATAGGTGCCTTGGCTGTGTTCTCCATTTTCCCTTTTAAGGCTGATGATTATTTTCAATGGATCCAACTTCGCGAGGGTGTCCAATGGAACGATCCACTACTTAACGCGATTCCGGCCCTAAATGTTTCCTATCCGATTTTTGGCATTATCTATTTGTCCGTTATCTACTTGTTATATCGACTGCTGCAAGACCCCAAACGCTTCCTGTGGTTTGCATGGGCCTTTAACCTAGAAACCGCCTTCCGATTTGCTACGATCTATTTTGTCGCCTTAAATCCTCCTGCTGGATTAGTGGATTTACACGATCCATTGGCTGAAATATTTATCTATGGAGAGAATATGGCGATCACCAAAGACCTGTTTTTTTCTGGCCACACCGCCACCATGGTCTTCGTGTGTTACTTCTTGCCTACTATGCCAGAAAGACGAATCGCGCTAGGCCTCAGCCTTATACTTGCGAGCTTGCTGCTCGTTCAACATGTGCATTATAGCTTAGACGTACTCGCTGCTCCGTTATTTACGTTAACGGCTATTGGGATCGTAAAAAGAACAGGAATTTTTTAAGATGATTTCTTGTCTAGCGTCTCAAACACCGAATTGTTTGATTTGTATTCTGGAATAATCTCCTTGATTTTAGCCACGATGGAATTGTTATTCCCACTCGATAACAACTGATTCAAATCATTCGTAGCTACCTCCATATACGCATAAGAAGGGGTATTCACTTCCGCAATCAAGATCTTAGGATGGTGCGTAGGAAGCGTATTTTCATCGTTATTCAATAACTCTTCATATAGTTTTTCACCAGGACGTAATCCGGTGTAGCGAATCTCGATATCTTTATCAACGCGCAACCCACTTAGCGTAATCATCTTCTTCGCTAAGTCAATAATCTTCACTGACTCACCCATATCAAAGACAAAAACTTCACCTCCTTGACCCATCGTTGCTGCCTCTAATACGAGTTCGCAAGCTTCTGGAATCGTCATGAAATAACGTGTGATTTCAGGATGCGTTACCGTCACAGGTCCTCCACGCTCAATTTGCTTCTTAAACAAAGGAATCACGGAACCATTTGACCCTAATACATTCCCAAAACGCGTCGCAATAAACTTCGTTTTCACTCCATCGATTTGGTTCATCGACTGCGTATACATCTCTGCTAATCGCTTCGTTGCCCCCATCACATTCGTCGGATTCACGGCTTTGTCCGTAGACACCATTACAAATTTATCCACACCTACCTCCGAAGCTAACTCAGAAAGAATTCGCGTACCTATCACATTCGTCTTAATCGCTTCGTACGGATTGTTCTCCATCAAAGGCACGTGCTTATAAGCGGCAGCATGGAAAACAATATTGGGCTGGTGACTCTTGAAAATTTTGCTCACTCGTCTTGTATCTGACACATCAGCCACGTTAACGATTAATTGCACATTAGCTGGCACTTTACCTGCTAATTCATATTCTAAATCATACAAAGCTGATTCCGCCTGATCCACTAAAACTAGTTTCGCCGGGAAATAAGCAATCAATTGACGTACAATTTCACTACCAATGGATCCGGCTGCACCCGTCACTAAAATGACTTTCCCCGAAATCTCCTCCCCAATTCGTTTGTTATTCATTTGAATCACCTCACGACCAAGCAGGTCTTCGATTTTCACATTGTGAATTTGATTCATTGCGAACTCACCTTCAACCCATTTGTCCACAGGTGGCAGGGCTTTCACGACTACGCCACGATCTAAGAATATATCGGAGATTTTTCGCTTCGATTTGGCAGACATATTATTGATAGCCATAATCACCTCAAGCCCATCATTAGACCCCACAAACTTATCCAATACCTCTGGCAAACTATACACCTTAATACCTTCGATGGTTTTACCAATCTTAGATTCATTATCATCTATAAAGCCTAAAATCTTATAGTTCGTGCTGCGGTCTGTTTGGAATACGTTCTTTGTCAACATCCCCGTATAGCCCGCTCCATAAATCAAAACTCCGATCGTAGGCTTGAACTGATTAACAAAGGACTCATAGAAACTCTTCACAAAAAAACGAAGAATGACCATCCAGAAAAGACAAATAAAGAAGTCAATAATAAGGATGGAGGCAGATAAATTAAAGACGTGTTCGAACCCTAAGGTATTTCGGATAACTCCAGAAACCGCAACGGCTCCCAATGAACCCGTGAAAACCGCCTTCAGGATCAGAATGGCGTCCTCAATACTCGTATGTCGAATGATTCCAGCATAGGACTGAAAATATAAAAAAGCTAATAGACGTAAACCCAGGATAAAAATAAGCTGGGAAAAGAAAATGTTGAAATCAATTTCCGTCACCTGGAAATTCATGCGCAAAAGTGTCGCAATGGAAAAGGAGAAAACAACGATAAGTGAGTCAAATGCCAAGACCAACCACCTTGAAAGAAAGCGATTAGAGTATTTCCGGATGAAGGAAGACTTTGTCATAAGTTAGGATCTTCTATAAAACGGGGTAGAATTCCATACAAAAATACCCATTTTAATCCGATTCTAATCCTAAATTTATCAAACGGCAAATTTTGTCGACGAATGGTCTAGGCTTTCCCGAAGCCTGGAGCCGTTAAATCGACAATTGCGTCTGATTTCATCACCATTACTCGTTCATTACTGACATTTGTCATGTATCCGATAGCGGTCACGTCTGCGATCTTTTCTACTTTGGGAAAATCCTCCTGAGAAACGGTGAACAACAACTCATAATCCTCCCCGCCATTTAAAGCAGCAGTTAAAGGACTTAAACTAAATTCCGTCGCAGCTAAATAGGTCTCGTCATCAATCGGAATATTCTTCTCAAAAATTCGCGCGCCTAAACCAGATGCGTTGCACAGGTGGATGATCTCAGAGGCCAAACCGTCCGAACAATCAATCATCGAGGTAGGAACCACGCCTAATTCGCGTAATTCGTGTATAATGTCAAAGCGAGCCATCGGTTTTAACTGACGTAACACCACATAACTCTTCCCCTCTAATTCCGGTTGCATATCTGGATTCGCCAAAAAGACCTGCTTTTCTCTTTCTAATGAATGCAAGCCCATCAACGCTGCTCCTAAATCACCCGAAACACATAACACGTCATTTGGCTTAGCAGTACCTCGTTGTACTAGTTTGTCTGTTTCTACCACGCCTGTCGCCGTCATAGAAAGAATCAAACCCTGTGGGCTGGACGTTGTATCTCCTCCCACTAAATCTACTTTGTACTCTTCACAGGCTAATCGAATCCCCTCGTATAGGGCATCTACAGACTCTACCGAGAAACGATTCGATAAACCTAATCCTACCATGATTTGAGTAGGAATGGCATTCATAGCAGCGATATCGGATAAAACCACCGAAACGGCTTTGAAACCCAAATGTTGTAATGGAGTATAGGCTAGATCAAAATGAACGCCTTCGATTAGCAATTCAGTCGTCGTAACGACCTTATTCCCTTTCGGATCTAATACGGCCGTGTCATCCCCTATGCCTAGTTCAGTCCATTCTTGCTTCTCCGTTAATTGAGCCGCTAAATGTTTAATCAAACCAAACTCTCCAATCTCACCGATTTCTGTTCTCTTTTCCATATAACAAAAAAGCCGCCACGAGGACGGCTTTATTTTTTTAAAAATCTAATTAAGGATTCACTAAAGCCAACTTCACAATTGCGCTGCTTGCTTTTACATAGGCTGTTGTTTGCTGTAAGCTTAATGAAGTCGCTGTAGGTGTCACTAAGATGGAATAGGAAATCGTTCCTCCTGTGCCTGTAGGAGCCCCATCAGCACTTGTTAACCCATTTAAAGTTAGGCTAAGACCATCTGTCGCAACAGAATACGTACCTGTAAAAATCTTTCCGTCAAATTCCGTAAGGGTTACAGAGCCTGCCGTAGATAAATCTAATTTGTATTGAGAATAGCCCTGAACAACGTTAGAAGAGCTCGTTTTATCGTATTTCGTTACGCCATCCCATTGAGCGGTATTAACCGTCCACACTTTCTTCACTAAAGTCGCCACACTCACGGTAGGTGTAGGAGGCGTAGGGGTAGGTGCTGGATCTCCTCCACCACTACAAGCCATCATAATGACAGCAAATAACAAGACAAGGAATTGTTTCATAGGATTTTATATTACGATGTAAAATTAAAAATCTTTCTGAAAAAAATGGTGTTTGGCCCTTTTTATTTAGCTTCGTATTAAATATGAAGACGTATACACGCGGACAACTCGCCCTACGAAATGGGCAAGATAAGCCAGAGATTTGGGTGGCCTTTCAAGGGCTCATTTATGATATGACTACTTCCAAAATGTGGAAAAATGGCAAGCATTATGAGCATTGGGCGGGTCAAGATCTGACTCCAGAGCTAGCAGATGCGCCACACTCGGAAAAAGTTTTTGAAAAATTTACGCCCATTGGGATCCTAGTTTAATATGATATTAATCGTTGAAAGTGGTTCGACTAAAACAGCTTGGAGACTTATAAAAGACCCCTCAGCGCCGTATGAAAGTTTCACAAGCGCGGGAATTAATCCGTACTATCAGTCGACCGCTGAAATAGTAGCGGCACAAGAAAAGGTTTTAGCGGGTTTTGAAGGCATGCCCATTCAAGCCATCTATTATTATGGCACTGGAGTAACTGGAGATGCGCAATGCGAGGTAATTGCGGCTGCCTTTCGCCCCTATTTCCCCCCAACATGTTCACTTGAAATTCAAAACGACCTCATCGCTGCAGCTAGATCACTTTGTGGAAAAGAGGCCGGAATCGCCTGCATTTTAGGAACAGGGTCTAATTCAGGTTATTGGGATGGATCACGTATTTCTGCCCAAATTCCGCCTTTAGGATTTTGGTTAGGGGATGAGGGAAGTGGCGGTCATTTAGGTAAGAGTTTAGTTTTAAGTTATCTGCATGATCAAATGCCGTCGGAAATACGATCGGTGTTTGAGAAGCGGTTTGGGGTTTTAGATCGTTTGACGATTTTGGATAAGGCCTACAAGCAAGCCTTTCCAAATCGCTGGTTTGCCAGTTTTTCGAAGTTCTTGTTTGACCACCGAAAAGAGACATTTTGCTATGCCTTGATTGAACAATCTTTTCAGTCCTTTATTAACCTATATTTAAAGCGTTATCAAGAAGGACCTATTTTTCACTTTACCGGTTCTGTCGCCTTTTATTATTCCGATATTTTAAAACAAGTGATGAAAAGAAATGGTTTAAACGTGGGACATATAAGCGAAGGACCCATGGCTGGACTTTGCTTGTATCATAAAGGGGAATTTTGGCCATAATTTCGTAAATTGCATTATTCGGTTAACAACCGCCTAAGACAACAAACAAAAACATTACCTATGACCTCACACATTAAATCCATAGGGACTAAACAAAAAGCACTTCAAATCAACCTGGATCGTAGTATCTACGGCTCCTTCGCGGAGATCGGGGCGGGTCAAGATGTCGCAGCTAATTTCTTTAAGGCAGGTGGCGCATCGGGTACGATCGCTAAAACGATTTCTGCCTATGACATGGCCTTTTCGGATGCCATTTATGGGGAGGAAGCATCGGGAAAATATGTTTGCGAGCCACGTTTGATGAAAATGTTAAATCGCGAATTCAAATTATTGAATGTCCGTTTAACAGAATCCGCCTCAGAAAAACGCTTCTTTGCATTCGCTGACACCGTTTCAGCTTTGAATTTCCAAAAAACAAATGACGCTCACGGCTGGATTGGACTCCGTTTTCAATTAACGCCAAACGGCGGCTTTAATGATGTGGTTATCCACGTCAATATGCTGGATAACGACAACATTTTACAACAGCAAGCGCTGGGTGTGATTGGGGTGAATCTCTTGTATGGTTGCTACCACTACTATGAGGATCCGGAGAAGTTGTTATTATCGCTATTAGATGATTTGAATAAGGACCGCATCGAGATCGACATGATCCGTTTTGAGGGGCCGGATTTCAAAGAGGTAGACAATCGCTTGATGTCCCTTTATTTAGTGAAGCATGGCTATACGCAAGCCGCGGTTTTCGGACCTGATGGCAAGGTGATGCAGCCGTATGATGCGTTAGCAAAAAAACACATCGTAGCCGTTCGTGGTCGTTTCCGTCCAGTGACGAATATCTTCTCTGATATGTTAAAGAAGGGCGTCGCGCAGTTCGAGCAAGAGCCGGATGTAGATGATGATAAAATCTGTGTGCTTTCTGAGCTAACGCTGAAAAGTTTAGAAAACGAGAAGCATAAGATCGATGAGAAGGATTTCCTAGATCGAGTAGATATTCTCTGTTCTTTAGGCCAAACGGTATTGATTTCTAACTTCCACGAATACTTCAAATTAGTGGATTTCTTAAGCCAGTTCTCTAAGCTAAAGATGGCACTGGTAATGGGTATGCCTAACTTGGAATATATCTTTGAGGAGAAGCATTATAAAGATGTTCCAGGTGGAATTATGAGCGCTTTTGGCAGTTTATTTGGCCAAAATATCAAACTCTACTTATATCCTACCGTTTCTGAAAATGGAGAAATCATTCAACTGAAAAATTTCGCACCGGACGCTCATTTAAAAGGCTTATTCCAATACTTAATCGACAACGAAAAGCTAGCGGAGATTCAGAACTACGACGAGAAGCTCATGAATGTACGCACGGATCAGGTGTTAGAAATGATCCAAAACAGTGGTGAAGAGTGGGTGCAATATGTTCCTAAATCAGTGGCGAAGCTGATCAAAGAAAATTCGCTTTTTGGTTACAAAGCCTCCTAAAAAAAAGCCCTGATTTCTCAGGGCTTTTTTTTATTTCATTAGATCGATAAACTGATCAAATAAGTAACGAGAATCATGTGGTCCCGGGCTAGCTTCTGGGTGATGCTGCACTGAAAAGGCCTTGCGACCTTTTACGCGTAAACCTTCCACCGTTTGGTCGTTCAAGTTTATGTGCGTCAATTCCGCTTTGTCTGAAGCTTTTAACTCATCCATCTTCACAGCAAAACCATGATTTTGGGAAGTGATTTCAGATAAACCTGTCACTAAATTCTTCACCGGGTGATTTAAACCCCGGTGACCGTTGTGCATTTTGTAAGTGCTTAAACCCACTACTTGTGCTAGGATTTGGTGACCTAAACAGATACCGAAAACGGGTTTATCGCTATTTAAAAATTGTGTTACCGTTTCAATCGCATAGGACATTACTGCAGGATCACCCGGGCCATTCGAAACGAAATAGCCATCTGGATTCCAGGCTGCAATTTCTGCAAAAGAAGTCTTCGCTGGAAATACTTTTAAATAACATCCACGCTCTGTGATGTTCGACAAAATGCTTCTCTTAACCCCTAAATCTAATACCGCCACTTTACGCTCAGCCGACTCATCTCCTAAGAAATAAGCCTCTTGAGTACATACTTGAGAAGATAATTCTAAACCCTCCATCGATGGAATTTTATCCAAAGCCGCCTTTAATGCAGCCTCATCAAAAATCTCTGAAGAGATTAAACAGTTCATTACCCCTTTCGTACGGATGTGACGAACTAATGCACGCGTATCAATACCTGAAATACCTACGATACCGGCGTTAGCCAAATAATCTTGTAAGGACCCATCTGCTGTTTCACGTGAGTGAACACTTGCAAATTCATTACAGACCATGCCAGCGATTTGGACCCTATTCGATTCCGCCTCTTTCTCTTGCATCACACCATAATTTCCGATGTGCGCTGTTGTATTGATAATCACTTGACCCGCATAAGACGGATCCGTATAAATTTCTTGATAACCCGTCATACCGGTGTTAAAACAGATCTCACCTCCGTGAGTACCTATTTTCCCTAGTGCTTTCCCGTGGAAGATAGTTCCATCTTGTAATAATAAAACCGCTGGTGTGGACTCGGTAAATCTCATAAAATGCTGTTATAAAATAGGGGTCTAAACTTCATTACCTAAAAAAAGGGCTTCAACGGAAAGTTGAAGCCCTTTAAAAAATAGAAAGAGAAAGATTAAGCGTCTTCTCCTTTTTCTTCTGTGGACTCCTCAGTTGCTGGTGCTTCTGGAGCAGCTTCTTCAGCTACCTCTGGTGCAGCCTCTTCAGCTACAACCTCAGCTGCTGGAGCTTCTTCAACAACTTCTGCAGATGGTGCTTCTTCAGTCGCTACTGGAGCCGCAGCTTCAGTTGCTTTTGCAGCGCCACCACGACGGCTACGACGAGTTTTACCCGCTTTCTCCGCTGATGCAGCTAACATTGTTTCGTTGAAGTCAACTAATTCAATGAAGCAGATTTCCGCGTTATCACCTAAACGATTACCTAACTTGATAATACGTGTATATCCACCTGGACGATTCGCCACTTTCTCAGAAACGATAGAGAACAATTCTTTGATCGCATCCTTATTTTGTAAATAAGAGAATACCACACGACGATTGTTAGTGCTATCAGTTTTAGACTTTGTGATCATTGGCTCTACGTATTTACGTAATTCCTTTGCCTTAGCTACAGTCGTTTGGATACGCTTGTGTAAGATCAAAGATGAAGCCATGTTTGATAACAACGCTGCTCTGTGAGAGGCTGTTCTTCCTAGGTGATTAAATTTTTTACCGTGTCTCATTGTGTTATTTCGTAAGTTAAAAGCTCTTGCGAGCTGCGGTTAGTTTACCTCGCGGCAAACCACCTATTACTTTGTTTAAATTATTAATTAATCTTCGTCTAAACGATATTTAGAAACATCCATTCCAAAGGTCAACCCTTTTTCCTCAATCAATTGCTCTAATTCAGTTAATGATTTCTTTCCGAAGTTACGGAACTTCATCATATCAGAGATTTCTAATTTCGCTAATTCACCTAAAGTGCGAACGTCAGCTGATTTTAAGCAGTTGTAAGCACGTACAGATAAATCTAAGTCAGCTAATGAAGTCTTCAATAACTTGCGCATGTGAAGTAATTCCTCATCTACTACATTATCTTCTTCTGCTTTAGGAGTTTCAAATGTCATTGTTTGATCAGAGAACAACATAAAGTGTTGGATCAAGATATACGCTGCACCTTTCAATGCATCTTCTGGGTGGATAGAACCATCCGTCTCGATATCAAGAACTAATTTCTCATAATCCGTTTTTTGCTCCACACGTGTATTCTCAATGCTAAACTTAACATTTTTGATAGGCGTGTAAATAGCATCGATAGCGATGTGACCGAATGGCAACTCGTTTGCACGAGGCTCATCAGCTGGTACATAACCACGACCTTTTTCGATTACTAAATCAATTTCAACTTCTTTCGATGAATCTAAATTGCAAATAACCAATTCAGGGTTTAATATTTGAAAGTAAGGAGTAAACTTAGCGATATCACCTGCAGTGATAGCCGTTTGTCCTTTAATTTTCATAGAAACTTTGTTATCCAAAATTTCTTGTGTCTTCTTGAAACGAATTTTTTTCAAGTTCAAGATGATCTCAGATACATCTTCGTGAACGCCTTCAATGGCAGAAAATTCGTGTAACACACCAGAAATCTTAACGCTTGTGATAGCATATCCTTCTAATGAAGAAAGTAAGATTCTACGAAGTGCGTTACCAATGGTAACACCGTAACCTTTTTCGAGTGGCTTGAACTCAAATAACCCGTGGAAGTCTGTGGCTTTTTCCATCACAACTTTTTCGGGCATTTGGAATGCTAATATTGACATATTTCGTAGCTTAAAATGATACTGAAAAAACGTTATTGGTACTCTTAATAAACTCGAGTAATCTCATTAAGAGATTACTTAGAGTATAATTCGACAATTGCTTGTTCGTTGAAGTTTTCAGGAATCTGATCTCTCTCTGGCATAGCAACAAATTTACCTACCAATTCAACACCATCCCACTCTAACCAGTTGAAGTTCTTAGGAGAACGAGCAGCTAGTGAGTTAGATACTACTTCTAGAGATTTTGATTTTGCACGAACACCTACTAATTGACCTGGACGTAGAGAGTAAGATGGCACATTTACTACTTCGCCGTCTACAATGATGTGTTTGTGAATAACTAATTGACGCGCTGCACGACGTGTAGGAGCAATACCTAAACGATAAACCGTGTTATCTAAACGAGCTTCACATAATTTGATCAAGTTTTCACCTGTGATCCCTGCCTTCACAGCAGCCTTGTGGAACAAGTTTTCGAATTGGCGTTCTAAAATACCGTATGTGTATTTTACTTTTTGCTTTTCTTTCAATTGCACTGCGTATTCAGAAACCTTTGAACGCTTTCCTTTACCGTGCATACCTGGTGCATAGTTTTTACGAGCTAATGCTTTGCTCGGACCTAGAATTGCTTCACCGAAACGACGTGCAATCTTGGATTTGGGACCTGTGTATCTAGCCATTTTTCTTAAAAGTCATTGGACCTCTTATGCCCAATGAAGTAATTAAATTGTGAATAAAAGCGGGAGAAAATAATTACTAATTACTCCTGCATAAAAAATTATTAAACGCGACGACGTTTTGGAGGACGACATCCATTGTGAGGCATTGGAGTAATATCTTTGATGATAGAAACTTCAATTCCTGAGTTCTGGATAGTACGGATAGCAGACTCACGTCCAGCTCCTGGTCCTTTTACGAAAACCTCCGCTTTCTTCATTCCTGCTTCAACAGCTACTGCTGCACAGTTAGATGCTGCCATCTGAGCTGCGTAAGGAGTGTTTTTCTTAGAACCACGGAAACCCATCTTTCCTGCTGATGCCCAAGAGATCACTTGACCTGCTGAGTTAGTAATGGAGATAATAATGTTGTTAAAGGAAGCTTTGATGTGTACTTGTCCGTTTTGTTCCACGACAACTACTCTCTTCTTCGCTTTATCTTTTCTTTTTGCTTGTGCCATAATTTGAAATGAAATACGAAGAGGTGTTACCCTCTAGTTATTATTTAGTTACTTTTTTCTTGTTAGCAACTGTTTTTCTACGACCCTTACGAGTACGTGAGTTGTTCTTAGTGCGTTGACCACGTAATGGAAGACCTTTACGGTGACGTAATCCACGGTAGCAACCGATGTCCATCAAACGCTTGATGTTCAATTGAACCTCAGATTTCAACTGACCTTCCGTTTTGAATTCAGCAGCGATGATCGCACGGATAGCGCTAGCCTCCGTATCGTTCCACTCACCAGCTTTCTTGTCAAACGAAACCGCAGCTTTCGTTAAAATTTTTTGAGCAGTGCTACGACCAATACCGAAAATATAAGTCAACGCAATTTCTCCTCTTTTTTTGTCGGGAATATCAACCCCTGCAATACGAGCCATATAGGTAATTAATTGTTGTTATTAATCAATTTAAAATTCTGTCGAATTATCCTTGTCTTTGTTTGAACTTAGGATTCTTCTTGTTGATTACGTAAAGCTTTCCGTGACGACGGATTACTTTGCAATCTGCACTACGTTTCTTGATAGATGCTTTAACTTTCATATTAACTGTATTTATAAAATCAAACCTTAAATTACTTGTATCTGTAAACAATTCTTGCCTTACTTAAATCATAAGGAGACATCTCTAACTTCACCTTATCACCTGGTAAAATCTTGATGTAGTGCATCCGCATCTTGCCCGAAATGTGTGCAATGACTTGGTGCGTATTTTCCAATTCTACCCGAAACATGGCGTTCGAAAGAGCTTCCAAAATAATTCCGTCTACTTCTATCGAGGACTGTTTGGCCATAATTATTAATTTATATATTCAACAATACTGTTGATGTTTTAATCACTTCTTCAATCGGAGCAAAGGTCGTCAAAATGATCGGGCCTTCTTTCCCTACCGCCACCGTGTGTTCAAAGTGAGCACTTGGTTTGCGATCTTGTGTGCGGATAGTCCAGCCATCCTTATCTACTGAGATTTGACGCTTACCTAAGTTAATCATCGGTTCGATCGCAATGACCATTCCTTCTTTCAACTTAGCTCCTTCCCCGCGGCGACCATAATTAGGTACCTCTGGGCTTTCGTGAAGCTTCTTGCCTACTCCGTGACCAACTAGCTCTCTCACTACTCCGTAACCAAATGATTCCGTGTACGATTGAACAGCGAAACCAATGTCGCCAACTCGTTTGCCTGGTGCGGCCTGATTCAAACCTAAATACAAGGACTCTTTCGTCCGTTGTAATAATTGAACTACGTCTTCAGACACATTTCCGATACCATAGGTATAAGCACTGTCAGCGTGGTAGCCATTTTTATAAACTCCTCCGTCTATCGAGATAATATCACCTTCTTTCAGGATCAACTCTCCAGGTAAACCATGAACCACCACATCATTCACCGAAATACACAAAGAATAAGCATATTTCTGGCTTCCTACTTGGTAGTTCAAAAAGGATGGATGCGCTCCATTATCTTTAATGAACTCGTAAGCGATTTTATCTAAGGCCAAAGTACTCACTCCCGGCTGTATCGCCTTTGCTACTTCAGCATGACATTTTCCAAGGATTTCGCCATTCTGTTGAATGAAAGCTAACTCCGCGGGTGTCTTTAAATAAATCATCTTAACGGTTAATCAGTTCTGAGCGACCTTTCACTCTCCCTGATTGCATTAAACCTTCGTACTTACGCATCAACAAATAACTTTCTATTTGTTGCAATGTATCTAATACAACACCTACCAAGATAAGAAGTGATGTACCTCCAAAGAAGGAAGCAAAACCTCTCGTCACGCCAAACAAGTTAGCGATGGCAGGAAGAATCGCGATTAACGATAACATCACTGCACCTGGTAAAGTAATACGATCTAAAATCGTTGCAATAAAACCTGCTGTCTCTTCACCTGGCTTAACACCTGGTACGAAACCTCCACCGCGTTTCATATCATCAGAGATTTGAGTCGGGTTAATCGAGATCGCTGTGTAGAAGAAGGTAAACACAATGATTAAGAAAGCAAATAATAAATTGTATTGCCAAGTCGTGAAATCACCGAATGCAGATGCTACCGAAGAAGCAAACTCTGATTTCTCAGCAAACGACTGAGCCACTAAGCCTGGGATAAACATCAAAGCCTGGGCGAAGATGATAGGCATTACACCGGAAGCGTTTAACTTCAAAGGAATGTATTGACGCTCACCACCTACCGCAGTAGCCTTGCTACCCACTACTTGTTTTGCATATTGAACTGGGATACGACGAACTGCTTGAGTCACCATAATAGCTCCCATAACAACAAAGAATAAAGCGATAATCTCAATGATAAACATTAAAGCACCTGACATTCCGCGAGATCCTGCTTCTTGTAAAATAGACGCTGGGAAACGAGAAACGATACCAATCATGATCAACATAGAAATACCGTTACCGATACCTTTGTCTGTAATCTTCTCTCCTAACCACATACACAACATCGTCCCACCAATTAAGATAGCTACGCCATATAAACGGAAGAACCAAGGATCTACCATGATAGCTTCAGACGGAATCGTTACTTGTAAATAAGTAAACGCTTGCGCAGCTGTTACGAAAATGGTTAAGATACGTGTGATTTGGTTTAGCTTTTTACGACCTGACTCACCGTCTTTCTGCATTTTTTGGAAATACGGAAGCGCAATGGTCAATAACTGGATCGCGATAGAAGCCGAGATGTAAGGCATGATACCTAAAGCAAATACCGAAGCATTACTTAGCGCACCGCCTGAAAAGATATTTAATAAACCGAAAAGTCCACCTTCACCTGCTTGAGTTAATTTAGTCGCGTCTACACCTGGTAAAGCGACATAAGAACCTAAACGGAAGAATGCAATGAAAAGAAGCGTATTAATAATACGGCTTCTTAACTCCTCAATTGAGAAAATATGCTTGAAAGTTGTTATTAACTTGTTCATTCGATTAGAATAGAGGATTAACCAACAATTGCTTTACCACCTGCTGCTTCAATCGCAGCTTTAGCAGCACCTGAGAAACCTTTTACAGTAACCTCTAACGCAGTTGTTACAGATCCACGTGATAAAATCTTCACTAAGTCAGACTTAGAAACAAGACCATTTGTGTAAAGTGTTTCAAATGTAATCACCTTAGTTCCGATTGAATCAGCTAATGCTTGTAACGTATCTAAGTTGATTGCTTTGTATTCTACACGGTTGTGGTTCTTGAAACCAAACTTAGGAACACGACGTTGTAATGGCATCTGACCACCTTCAAATCCTCTCTTACGAGAATAACCTGAACGAGATTGAGCACCTTTGTGACCACGAGCAGAAGTTCCACCTAATCCAGAACCTTGACCACGACCCACTCTTTTTCTAACTTTTACTGAGCCTTCAGCAGGCTTTAACGATGATAATTTCATTCTAATTGGGGCTTAGCGCTGCTGTTTCCAGCAACTCGCATGTTAATTAAATATTTTCAACTACAATTAAGTGGTTAACGGCACGAATCATACCAGCGATCGCTGGATTTAATTCCACCTCAACACTTTTACGGATTTTACCTAATCCCAAAGCTTGGATTGTACGTTTTTGTACTTCCGGGCGCTTAATTGCACTTTTAACTTGAGTAATTTTAACTTTAGACATTGTATGTTCTATTAGAGAGGCTTTCGCACTCTGATTATCCATTAAATACTTTAGCAACAGAGATTCCACGTTGGAAAGCTACCGTATGTGGAGCTCTCATCTTCACTAATGCATCGATGGTTGCCTTCACTACGTTGTGTGGGTTAGATGATCCTTTAGATTTCGCTAAGACATCATGCACACCTACTGATTCTAACACAGCACGCATCGCACCACCGGCGATCAATCCTGTACCTGGAGCAGCTGGCTTAATTAAAACGAAACCACCTGAGAATTTTCCTAATTGCTCGTGAGGAACTGTGTTCTTCAACAAAGGAATTTGGAATAAATTTTTCTTAGCGTCTTCGATACCTTTTGTGATAGCGTCAGTTACTTCGTTCGCTTTTCCTAAACCGTATCCTACGATACCAGCACCGTCACCTACGACAACGATTGCTGAGAAACTAAAACGACGACCACCTTTAACTACTTTTGCAACACGGTTGATGGCTACTACTTTCTCCTTCAACTCACCTTCGTTAACCTTTATTGGTTTTGCTTGTAAATGCGACATATCTATTTCTTAAAATTGTAAGCCACCCTCGCGAGCACCTTCAGCTAATGATTTAATTCTTCCGTGATACAAATAACCGTTACGGTCAAAAACTACTTTCTCAATTCCAGCCGCCTTCGCTTTTGCAGCGATAGCTAAACCTACTGACTTCGCAGCTTCAATATTGTTATTCACTTTATCTTTTGTGTAAGAAGTAGCTGACATGATAGTCTTACCAGCTAAATCATCTACTAATTGTGCATACAATGCAGAATTAGAACGATATACAGTTAAACGCGGACGCTCCGCTGTTCCTGCAATCTTAGCGCGAATCGCACGTTTAATGCGGGTTCTGCGTAAATTTTTGGTTGTTGCCATTTGTTAACTTGTTTGTGTGGATTTCCGGCCCACGCTTATAATTTATTTTTTACCGCCCGCTTTACCAGCTTTACGACGTACTTGCTCTCCTAAGAAACGAACACCTTTACCTTTGTATGGTTCAACTGGACGTAGAGACTTGATTTTCGCAGCTACTTGTCCGATCAATTGTTTGTCAATTGAATTTAAAGTAACCATTGGATTCTTACCTTTCTCCATGGCAGTTGCGATAGATACTTCAGCAGGAATCGACATGAAAATCGCGTGAGAGTAACCCAAGCTTAATTCTAAAATATTTCCTTGATTTGCGGCCTTGTAACCAACCCCGATGATTTCCAAAACTTTTTGGTAACCTTCACTCACACCCACGACCATGTTATTAATCAATGAACGATATAAACCGTGCATCGCTTTGTGACGTTTTTGTTCTGTAGGACGAGCCACAGTTAAAACACCCTCTTCGATAGTAATGATCATATCTTGATCAACTTGCTGTGACAAAGTTCCTTTAGGACCTTTCACTGTCACTAAATTACCAGCGCTCACATCTACAGTTACTCCTGCAGGGATGTTGATAATCTTCTTTCCAATTCTTGACATTAGACTTTAATTATAGCTTAAATTTCGGGATCGCTCCCCTTTCAGCGTGAAACAATTTATTAATATACGTAACAAAGTACTTCTCCACCTACGTGTAAAGTACGAGCTTCTTTATCTGTAATTACTCCCTTAGAAGTAGATAAGATAGCGATACCTAATCCGTTTAATACACGTGGTAACTCTTCAGCACCATTGTATTTACGAAGACCTGGCTTAGAAATACGAGTCAAGTTAACGATAGCTGGTTGCTTCGTAACTGAGTTGTATTTCAACGCAATTTTGATGGTTCCCTGTACGGATGAATCATCGAATTTATAGTTTGAAATGTATCCTTTATCAAAAAGTACTTTCGTAATTTCCTTTTTAATGTTGGAAGCAGGAATTTCAACTACCCTATGGCGTGCCTTCAAGGCATTTCTCAATCGGGTTAAATAATCTGCTATTGGATCTGTCATTGTTTTTAAATTTGCCGCAGGTCTTTTAAAATGGGCCTGCAAAATTACAAAAATGAATTTAATTAATCAAATAATATTACCAGCTTGATTTAGTTACACCTGGAATCAAACCATTGGATGCCATTTCACGGAACGTAACACGGCTGATACCGAACTTACGCATATATCCACGAGGACGTCCTGTTAATTTACAACGGTTGTGTAAACGTACAGGAGATGCATTTTTTGGAAGTTTATCCAATCCAATGTAATCTCCAGCTGCTTTTAAAGCTGCGCGCTTCACTGCATATTTTGCAACTGCTGCTTCGCGTTTTCTTTCTCTTGCTTTTACTGACTCTTTAGCCATTTTGTAAAAATTTAAAGGTTTTTATGAAAGCCTAAAGGGCTATTTATTTTTTTTGATTTGCAAAAGGCATTCCAACCGCTGCTAATAAAGCGAAAGCTTCTTCATCCGTTGTAGCTGTTGTCACAAACGTGATATCCATACCAGAGATTTTGCTTACTTTATCGATTGAAATTTCAGGGAAAATGATTTGCTCTTTAACCCCTAATGTATAGTTTCCACGACCATCAAATCCTTTTTCAGAAATTCCTTTAAAGTCACGAACACGTGCTAAAGAAACTGTTGTCAAACGATCTAAGAATTCGTACATACGATCTCCACGTAAAGTTACTTTCACACCGATAGGCATGTCTTCACGTAACTTAAAGTTCGAGATAGCTTTCTTAGAAATCGTTGCTACCGCTTTTTGACCAGCGATTTGCGTGATTTCTTCGATAGCGATATCGATTAATTTCTTATCCGACACTGCGGCTCCAACACCCTTGTTGATTACGATTTTAGTAATCTTAGGCACTTGCATGATAGACTTGTACTGAAACTTTTCTTTCAAGCTTGGTACAACCTCCTTAACAAAACGTTCTTTTAATCTAGGTACTGCCATTGTAGTATATTTTGTGGATTTCCGACCCACGGTTAAGTTCTAATTATGCGATAAATTTACCAGTCGCTTTAGAATAGCGTTGTAATTTACCCTTCTCGTTCAATTTACGACCTGTACGTACAGGCTTTCCATTTTCTACAACCATTAGGTTAGAGATGTGGATTGAACCTTCACGCTTTTCGATTCCTCCTTGAGGATTAGCTGCAGATGGCTTAACGTGCTTAGTTTGCAAGTTAGCTCCTTCTACGATTGCACGAGATTTTTCAACGATCACTTGTTTGATCACACCTGTCTTGCCTTTCGCGTTTCCTGCGATCACTTGAACAGTATCTCCTTTTTTAACGTGCAATTTTGCTGGTTTACTTGTATTTTTTTCCATTGTATGATTATTAAATTGGGTTCACCCAATATCTCATCTAATTATAAAACTTCAGGGGCTAGTGAAACAATTTTCATGAATCCTGCATCACGCAACTCACGCGCAACTGGCCCGAAAATACGAGTTCCTCTCGGCTCATCATTTGCGTTTAATAAAACGGCTGCGTTATCTTCGAAACGAATATATGAACCATCTTTACGACGAATTTCTTTCTTCACACGAACAACTACTGCTCTTGAAACGGTTCCCTTCTTCATGTTAGATGAAGAAAGCGCTGACTTCACAGAAACGACAATTTTATCTCCAATAGAAGCGTATCTTTTGCCAGTACCGCCTAAAACGCGAATGACTAAAACTTCTTTTGCTCCAGAATTATCCGCTACACCCAATCTTGATTCTTGCTGTAACATTATATTTGATCTTTAAATTTTAAATTTTGTATAACAATATAGAATTACTTCGCTTTAGCGACTACTTCTATTAATCTCCAACACTTGTTCTTAGAAAGAGGACGAGTTTCCATCACTTTCACTGTGTCACCGATTCCGCACTCGTTGTTCTCATCGTGTGCCATCAATTTTGTTGTTTTCTGTACGAACTTTCCGTACAATGGGTGCTTAACCTTACGGTCAACGGTAATGGTGATAGACTTATCCATCTTGTTACTCACCACTTTCCCAATTCTTACTTTTCTCAGGTTTCTTTCTTCCATGGTTGTTGGATTACTGTTAAACAATTGGCCGATAGCGTATTTGAACCGGCCTATTAAAAATTAATAATTAATTAAGCTTTTGTTGCCGCGCTTAGAGCAGTTTCTAACTTCGCGATCAATTTACGGTTTTGACGAATGCGCATTGGATTTTCAATCGGTGAAATAGCGTGAGCTAATTTCAAACGAGAGATATTCTCTTGCTCAGCAGCGATCTGCTTCTTCAATTCTTCAACTCCTAATTTTTGTATTTCTGCGTTTTTCATAACAATGTTATTTGGATGTATTAAACTATGGGTCTAATATCCTATTCTGAATAATCTCTACGAACAACAAACTTCGTACGCATTGGCAACTTTTGTGCTGCTAAACGTAAAGCCTCTTGAGCAACCGCCAAAGGTACACCTGACGATTCAAACAAGATAGTTCCTGGGCGAACATTAGCTACCCAATACTCAGGAGCACCCTTACCCTTACCCATACGAACCTCTGCAGGCTTCTTAGTGATAGGTTTGTCAGGGAAAACACGGATCCAAACTTGTCCTTCACGTTTCATAGCACGAGTTACCGAGATACGAGCTGCTTCAATTTGACGAGCTGTGATACGACCTGGCTCTAAAGATTTAATAGCGAATGATCCAAAATCAATCTCGTGGCCACGGGTTGCAACACCTCTTACGCGACCTTTTTGTTGCTTACGAAATTTCGTTCTTTTTGGTTGTAACATCTTCTTATAAGTCTAATATCTAATTCAAATATATTTTATCGCTTTCCACCACGGCCACGGTTCGCACCTCCAGCACCTGGTTTGTTACGGTCACCACCTTGATCTGCTCCTTCTGGACGACGGCCACGACCACGGTCATCACCACGTCCACGAGGTCCACGATCACCGCCGCGAGAATCCGCTGCAGTTGATTGTAATCCCATGTTTGCATTAGGAGATAAATCTGGCTTGCCGAAAACTTCTCCACGGAATACCCATACTTTGATACCGATCTTTCCGTAAACAGTTAAAGCTTCAGAGATAGCGTAATCAACATCCGCACGAAGCGTATGAAGAGGAATACGTCCTTCTTTGTATCCTTCAGAACGTGCCATTTCAGCACCACCTAAACGACCTGATAATTTTAATTTAATTCCTTGAGCACCCACACGCATCGCTGACGCGATTGCTTGCTTCATTGCACGACGGAATGAAATACGAGCTTGTAATTGTTGAGCAATTGCCTCACCGATTAATTTCGCATCGATTTCTGGACGCTTAATCTCAAAGATGTTGATTTGAACATCTTTACCAGTGATTTTCTTTAACTCTTCTTTTACTTTGTCTACCTCAGCACCTTGCTTACCGATAACCACACCAGCACGAGCTGTGTTGATTGTCAAAGTAATGCGCTTTAAGGTACGCTCAATAATAACTTTTGAGATAGATCCTTTTGGAATACGAGCGGCAACGTACTTTCTGATTTTCTCGTCTTCAACAAGCTTATCTGCGAAAGTCTTTCCTCCGTACCAATTAGAATCCCAACCTCTTACGATACCTAATCTTAATCCAACGGGGTTAATTTTTTGTCCCATTTCTTGTTTTATCTAATAGTTAATTATTCTGCTGAACTTGTTTCTAAAGCAGGAGCTTCTGAAGAAGCCACTACTAAAGTGATGTGATTTGAACGCTTCAAGATGCGGTGACCTCTTCCTTGCGGAGCAGGACGTAAACGCTTGATCGAAGCACCTCCATCAACGAAGATAGTCTTGATGAACAAGTCCGCTTCCTCAATTTTAGCATCGACATGCTTGTTTTGCCAGTTAGAAACCGCAGAGAGTAATAATTTCTCTATCGATTTAGCACCAACTTTGGGCTCAAATTTTAAGATACCCAATGCTTTGGATACTTTCTGTCCACGTACCATGTCTGCGACAATACGCATCTTCTGCGGCGACGTAGGAACATTTCTTAATTTAGCAATTGCTTCCATTTTCAATATTGATTAAGACCCGAGAGTCTATCTATTTACCTTTTACCTTTGTCTTTTTTCGCCACGTGACCACGGAAGTTACGTGTTGGAGAGAACTCACCTAATTTGTGACCTACCATATTTTCAGTTGCAAAAACAGGGATAAATTTATTCCCGTTGTGAACTGCGAATGTGTGACCTACGAAATCTGGAGAGATCATTGAACGTCTAGACCATGTTTTAATCACGGATTTCTTTCCGGATTCGTTCATAGCCTGAACCTTGTTGTCAAGGCGGTAATCAATGTAAGGACCTTTTTTTAGTGAACGTGCCATCTAACTATTTTTTTCTTCTACTGATGATAAGACGATTAGTGTGTTTCTTTGGATTACGAGTTTTCTTACCCTTAGCCAATAAACCGGTACGAGAACGTGGGTGACCTCCTGAAGAGCGACCCTCACCACCACCCATTGGGTGATCAACTGGGTTCATTACAACACCACGAACACGTGGACGACGACCTAACCAACGGTGACGTCCTGCTTTACCTAAGTTCACGTTCATGTGATCTGAGTTAGATACCGTACCGATTGTCGCAAGACAACGAGCTAATACCATACGCATCTCACCTGAAGGCAATTTCAAGGTTGCATATTTTCCATCACGTGCTAACAATTGAGCGTACGTACCAGCAGAACGAGCCATCTCAGCTCCTTTACCAGGTTGTAATTCGATTGCGTGCACTAATGTACCTAATGGGATGTTTGCCAAAGGCAATGCATTACCCACCTCTGGAGCTACTTTCTCTCCTGAGATAACTGTTTGGCCCACTTGGATACCCGCAGGTGCCAAAATATATGTTTTCTGACCGTCAGCATACTCAATAAGAGCAATACGTGAAGTACGGTTAGGATCATACTCAACTGTTAATACCGTTGCTGGAACATCAAATTTCAAACGAGCGAAATCAATCACACGGTAACGACGCTTGTGACCACCACCAATGTAACGCATTGAGCGACGACCATCTGCATTTCTACCACCGGTTCTTTTGATCGGTTCTAGTAATGGTTTGTACGGTTTGTCCGTAGTAATCTCCTCGAACGTAGGCGCGATGCGCTGACGTTGTCCTGGAGTTGTTGGTTTAATTTTTTTAATTGCTGCCATTTAATTAGTTCAATTTATCGGGATGAACCCCCTTAGTTTTTTTAATTAGATTCCTTGGTAGAAGTCAATTACTTCACCTGGAGCTACTGTTACAATTGCTTTCTTGATCGTAGAAGTACGTCCAGAAGTGACTTTCGTACGTGTAGACTTGGATTTTACTTTTCCAATCTGACGCATTGTTCTCACATCTTGAACATCAACACCGTACATCTTCTTCACCTCTTTGGCAATCTCAATCTTGTTTGCTGTCAACTCAACAACAAACGTGTATTGGCCTTTCTCTTGCATGGCTTGCGACTTTTCAGTCAAGGCCGGACGTTTAATAATGCCCATTTTTATTTTCGTTTATAACAGAAAATCTTCTGTCAATTAGTTACTGAATGATGACTCAATTTTTTCAATCGCTGCAGTTGTGATTAACAACTTACCTGCGTTCACTAAATCGTATGTGTTCACATCTCCTGCGGTTGTCACCTTAGTCTTAGGAACATTACGACCAGATAATACGACATTCTTGTCTACTTCTGGAGTGATCAATAATGTCTTTGTGTTATCTAATTGAAGCGCTTTCAACATCGCTAAATACGCTTTTGTTTGTGGCGTTGCGAATGAAACTGAATCCAAGATCGCGATATCACCCGATTGAGCCTTAGCAGCTAAAGCTGATTGGCGAGCCAATGCTTTCACTTTCTTGTTCAATTTGAAGTGGTAATCACGTGGGCGTGGTCCGAAGATACGTCCACCACCTTTCATCAAAGGAGATTTCATTGAACCTGCACGTGCACCACCCGTACCTTTTTGTTTCTTAATCTTGCGAGTCGAGCGAGAAACTTCTGCGCGCTCTTTCGCTTTGTGAGTTCCTTGACGTTGGTTAGCTAAATATTGCTTCACATCTAAGTAAACCACATGCTCGTTAGGAACGATACCAAAGATTTCGTCAGAAAGAGTAATTTTCTTTCCGGTATCTTTTCCTGCTATGTTATATACTGATAATTCCATGTTTCAGAATGTCTATTGTTTAGGCTAGGCCCAATTTTTAATTTTCAATGATTACGTATGAGTTCTTAGCTCCAGGTACTGATCCAGAAACTACTAATAAGTTTTTCTCTGGATAGATTCTCAAAACTTGAAGGTTTTGAACCTTAACACGATTACCACCTGTACGACCCGCCATGCGTAAGCCTTTAAATACACGAGATGGGAATGAACACGCACCAATTGAACCCGGGTGACGACCGCGGTTATGCTGACCGTGAGTTTGACCACCCACACCGGCAAATCCGTGACGCTTAACAACACCCTGGAAACCTTTACCTTTAGATGTTCCGACAACGTCTACGAACGTATCTAATTGTAACATTTCAACAGTTAAAACATCCCCTAAAGCTAGCGGCTGCTCAAACGTGCGAAATTCTACCAATTTTTTCTTGGGAGTAGTATTTGCTTTCTTGAAATGACCCAACAAAGATTTTGTTGTGTGCTTTTCTTTTTTCTCACCGTAGCCAATTTGAACAGCGTTATAGCCTTCTTTCTCTACAGTTTTCACTTGTGTAACCACACAAGGACCGGCTTCAATTAGCGTACATGGAACAGCTTTACCGTCTTCCATGTATAGGCTAGTCATTCCGACTTTTTTACCAATAATTCCTGACATAATATGTTAATATTTAAAATATAAATATGCTTACAAGGCTACCGTGGCTTGTTGTAAGACTTTTATTCAAAATCATCGTTCAACTGAACGTGATATAGGAATCTAAACAATAAAAAAAAGCAGAATTGGTATAAGGCGACAAGATGGACCCCTGTGGATAACAGGGAGAAAACACCTTGTGTAGCTTAATATTTAATTAATGGGCTGGGCATTCAACGGTCATCAATCAATACCAGTTCTAACACAAAAATCAAGCTTTCCTCGATTTAAGACCTGTTTGACATGCATTTTATGTGTTTTAAATAAATTCGGGAAGTTCTGCCAACCTCTCTCTGAATAAAAAACTGCGTTTGTCGAACGGGAGTGCAAAGGTAGGAAAAAAAATAATACAAACAAGAGGTGTGTTAAAAATATTTTGAAAATCAAGCAATTAGTACACAGTAGCCAGTGGGCAGTGGACAGTAGTCAGGGGGGGGATGGTGAATGATAAATGATAGATGGTGAGTGATTAAACAATCACCGACTACCGGATACTGACTACCGACCACTGGATACCGACTACCGACTACCGGATACCGGCTCAAATTTATCACTCCCATAATATACCTTACCCCTACCTTTTCTACCTTAGGGCAAACATTTCCTTACCATGAAAAAAATCCGCTTACTAATTATCCTATCCTTCATTGCTGTAAAAGCAAATGCTCAACAAATACTAGAAGTGCCTGGACTAAACGAGTTTGCCAAAATCGATACAAATGGACGGTCCGTTTTACCCAGCGGGCGCTACGTGACGCCTGCGGGCAAGACGATTCGAATTACGGATGATCCTTTTGGACTATCGATTAGTCCTGATAAAAAATGGGCGGTAACCATTCATAATGCCGCGTTTACGCGAGTAGACTTACAATCGAACACGTCTAAACGTTTTCCAGAATATGGGACTCCTGATAAAATCTCTCCATACGGAAAGAGTTCATTTTTAGGAATTGTGTTTGCTCCGGATAGCAAAAGCTTTTATTTGAGTGGCGGAGATGCGGGAAATGTACACCAAGTGGATATTCAATCTGGGGCTGTACTACGCACCCTTTCTTTAGATGGCCCAATAGGCGAGAAAACGTATAAAGATAGTTTTGCTTCCGATATGGTGTTGATGCCGGAAACAAATGAATTATTCGTATTAGACCAAGCAAATTATCGAATGGTACGCATTGATCTAGGCACGGGAGGATTGAAATCGAGTACGGGAACTGGCCGTTTGCCTTTTGGCATTACACTTAGCCCAGATCATCAATTTGCCTTTATAGCTAATGTGGGAATGTACGCCTACCCTATCGTGGAAGGAACGACACCAGAAAATTTGCAGAAACAATACATTCCGTACCATCCTTTTGGAAATGATACCAAAGAATCACGAGAAGGAATCACGATTGATGGAAAAAAGATTCCAGGTTTAGGGGATCCGCGCGCAGATGAAGCCATGAGTGTCTTTCAAATTGATTTAAAAACGAACAAGACTTTAAAAGTATACAAACCTGGTTTTCAGTTAGGGGAAATGGTGGAGGAGATGGAAGTGGTGGGAGGTTCTAGTCCTAATTCCTTAGCAGTGGGATCTCAATATGTCTATGTCAGCAATGCGACAAACGATAATATTGCCGTGATTGATTATAAGACCAAGCAGATAAAGACTCACATCCCGATTCAATTTTCGAGTTTATTAGATAAACGCAGGGGGTATTTACCGTTCGGTTTGACCTTAAGCAAGGATGAGAAAAGGTTATATGTGACACTTTTAGGTTTGAATGCAGTGGCTGTGATCGATGTGACCTCGAAAAAGACGCTAGGGTTTATTCCAACAGGTTGGGGGCCTACACGCGTAAAACTTTCAGAAGATGAAAAAACTTTGTACGTGACTTCTTGCCGTGGATATGGTGCAGGGCCAAATGGTGGAGCAGGCTATAAAGCACCTAAACAAGGAACCTACATCGGGGATGTGCAGTTAGGCACTTTCCAAGCAATCCCAATGCCTACCTCAGCAGAATTAGCTAGCCATACGCAACTAGTTAAAAACAACACGTTCGTGGTGAAAGATGCCGTAAACAGAGGAAATAAAACCTTTTCACTGACTAAGCCGGGACAATCCCCCATCAAACACATCGTCTATATAACGAAGGAAAATAGAACTTATGACGAGTTTTTTGGCCAATTTAAAGGGGCAAATGGCGATTCTACCATTGCCCGTTATGGTTTAAATCGTACGGTGTATGAGAAAAATAAAACGTTCAGAAACGTAGATGTAGCGCCTAATCACCACCAGATCGCGAAAGCCTTCTCCATGAGTGATAACTTCTATTGCGATTCAGATGCGTCTATTCATGGCCACCACTGGATGATGGGTGTAATTCCGAATGAATGGGTAGAGACGAATTCCAGCGTCAGCAAAACGGCGAAAATATTTTCTGAGGCGCCAGGACGTCGTTTTCCAGGTTCAACGGGAAGTATGGACCCAGAGGATTATGCCGAAATTGGTGGAATTTGGGAGGCGTTAGAACGGAAAAATATTCCTTTCTACAACTTCGGAGAAGCAAATGAAACGGGGCACGTTCGCGAAGACTGGACTGATACTTTAACGGGAGCGGGGCACATCGTGATGGTTCCTATGCAAAAGGCATTATACAAAAATACAAGCCACAATTATGCCGGATTTAATACCAGTATTCCGGATCAATTCCGCGTGCATCAATTCGAGACGGAATTCACAGAGAAGTGGTTGCGTGGCAAGGAAAAAATGCCCGCTTTGGTGACCATTCAGCTGCCTAACGACCACGGTGGCGATATAGATTCCACGGCTGGATTCCCCTACCGATCGTCATTTATGGCGGATAATGATTTAGCCTTAGGTCGCATGTTGCAGTTTTTATCGCACACCTCCTATTGGAAAAACATGCTCGTGATTGTTACTGAGGATGATCCCCAAGGGGGAATTGACCACATTGATGCGCACCGCAGTATCTTGATGATGGCTGGACCTTATGTGAAAAGAGATTATGTGTCGCATCGCCATGCGAATTTTGGGTCGATATTGCGCGTAATATATACCTTATTAGGCGTTCCTGCAGTGAATCATTATGATCAAACGGCGAGCATCTTAGATGACTTCTTTACGGAAAAACCTAATTTCAAGCCTTACCAGTTTAGCTTCCCAGATAAACGTATTTTCGATGCGGACAAGACGATGATTCGCTACAATCGCACGATCGATTGGCGCAAAATCAAGAAGACGGTAGAGATGGATGATGAGGAAGATCAGCGGAAGAACCACTAATTACCAGCTGTATCCGACTTGCAAATGAAGGCTGCGGCCCATGCCGTCGATTCCTGATCCATGCATTCGATAAGGCACATCGCCCAAATTTACGCCCTGCATTCCTAGTTGAATGTGGGGCGTTAATTTATACGATGCTTGTAATTGAAGAATGCCCCAATCGGCTGTTCCACCTGGATTCATCCGATTATCAGATTTGTCACCAGCGCTAAGTCGGTCTTGGCGATCTGCAAAAAGCCAAAGCAATGTAATGTTTCCTTTATCGAGTTGGTAATTTAAAGACAGATTTCCATTGAAGGGTGGAATGCGGCGCATGGGTTCGTTTTGAGTTTGGTTTTGGCCCAAAACATAGGAAATCGAATTCCCTACGCTAAACCGTTCCCCTAGCGCTAGCGTTTGAGTCCACTCAAAACCATAGAGGTAGGCCTGATCGACGTTTTCTTTACGATACACCGGATATCCTTGAATGATTTCTGCGGTTTTAATACGCGTAATTAAATTCGTCAGAGAAGTATGAAAAGCGGACCATTCTGCTCTATAGCGGCGATTTTGGACCCGAAACCCAATATTTTTCGTCAATGAATATTCCGGCTTTAACTGGTAGGCGGGCAGCTCATACCGAAAATCAACGATTCCTAAACTACCTAAATCATCTAAATTAGGCGCACGAAAACCCGATGCAACGGAAGCAAAAACCGTGAATGACGGACTAAACGCATAAGATACACCCCCATCATACACGAGAGCCCCCACAGAAATCGTGGAATTTCCCACAGTCGTGTCAGGCAAAAGTGCCGAAGTTTGTTGAAAGCGGAATCCGGCATGTACTTGCCACGAGCGGTAAGCTAATTCATGTAAAGAAAAGGCAGAAAACGTGCTGTATTGCGAATTATCAGGATACAAGGCACGTAAGGCAGTCGTTTTCGTGCTCACATCTTGGCGACTACTTCTAACCCCATCCGCATAATATTCAAGGCCTGTCGATGAATGTAGACCGGGGATAAACTCACTTTTCAGGGAGGCAATAATTCCTGCTGTTCTCACTTGATCCTCTTCTTTACGCAATGTCGCACTCCCCTTTTTCTGTAAAGCTCTTTGCTCAATACTTTCTTGAAGGGACGCCGTTATTTCTGCGGTTTGCAACCAATTATGCTGACCCTGGTAAATTAGGCGTGAATATCCCCTGCGATACGACTGCAAAGTCATTTCGTTCAAGGCAAAATTTTCTAATTGAATTTTATGGTAGACGGGGACGTGATCTTGCGTGTTTTGTTGAATCAGGTTCTCGAGGGTAAAATGTTCCCCTAGTTTTGCGTGGTATTGCACTTGTAGATTTTGTTCTTCATAACCTGTGGGACGCTGAAAAGACCCATCTCCACCTCGAGTTATATCTCCAAATGATTTTTTGCCTGCCAAAATGGAAATCGAATTCCGTTCTGATTGAAATTGTAATCGAGCTAAGCCACTCAGCTCCATTCCTTGGCTAATTCCTCTTCCTACAATTTGTCCTGACCAGGCTTTCGCTCCAAAAGCCGGTTTTTTAGAGATCAAATGTACCGCACCTGTCAAGGCGTCCGATCCGTATTGAACCGAGCCTGAACCTCGAACTACCTCGATTTGGTCGAGTGAAAAAGGATCAATCGTATTCAAATATTGATTAGGTCCGTAACGAAAAGTAGCGTTATTAAAACGGATGCCATCTACTACCAGCAATGTTTGATTACCGGTTAATCCTCTCACAAATGCCGAGCCTCCGCCCTGGTTCGTGCGTTGTAAAAACACGCCCGGAACGCTCGAGAACACTTCCGGTGTATTCATTACTTGCGTGCTTTTCACCTTCGCCGCATATACTGGAATAGCTAAACGTTGACTAGCAACAGGTTGTCTGCTTGCGCTGACTACTACATTAACTAAGGTGTCCGAAAGGCTGGCTAATGCCATTTGAGCACCTACAATGGTGGCAATAAATAAATTCATTTTTAATCTTCCTCTTCCGTTGTTGCTAAAATGGCCGCTCTTCTAGGTGCTGGCATAACGGAGTTTTCTCCTTTTACTGCTTTCCAAATCACTTCACTGAATTCTAAATCTGGAATCGAATCTTCCTTTTTGAAATCGAATTTAGCGCTCTTTTGAGCGCTCGGAGTGTCTCTTACGTTTAACTCAAACAAGTTTGTCCGAGGCAATTCATGAGTAAATGGAGTCAAATTAGGTGTCACAGAGAAGCTGCGGAACATCGGGGTGGCCGCAGCATCGTATTGACTCATTGGAGGCAAGCCTAAGATTAATTCAATGGTGCGTAACATGGACGAAGTCGAATAAGGCGTGTGATCCACGAAACCACGTTTCACAAAACCTCCCGCTACATAAGCCGTGGTACGATGGGCGTCTACGTGGTCTGGGCCGTTTTGGGCATCATCTTCTACAATAAATACCGCTGTTTCTTTCCAAATAGGGGATTTCGACAAGTGTTCAATAAACAAACCGATCGCATAGTCGTTATCTGCCACGTAGGCAAAAGGGGTCTTTTTGCCCAAGCGCTGGCCTTCTGTATGGTCATTTGGGAATTGCATGGAATTAAAGCGAGGCACTTGATCTAACGCAAGAAGGCGATCAAAGTCTCTCTTCCACGCATGAAAACGAGTCGTATCCATTACATCTTGATTAAACGATGAATAGTCCGGACAAAAATGATCTTTAATGGCGGGAATATTGGGCTTGAAACCAGTGGCAAATTCTCCGTAAGTACGGTAAGAAACACCTGCACGCTTGCAATAATCCCAAATAAATCCATTCTTTGGATTTGCTATCGCACGGTTTCCTTCCCCGTCATACTTACCGCCGCGACCACCATAGGATGTAGGCCAGGTTTTCTCTAAATAATCTGTTGCGTGCGCTGAAGTCGACCAGTTGTGGCCATCTGAACTTACTTCGCCATCCACATAGAAATTATCTAATAGCACGAAATCTTTTACGAGTTTGTGCTGATTAGGCGTATACTTTTCGCCAAACAACAACAGCGTCGTATCCCCATTTCCACCCGCCACATCAGATAATACTTGATCGTAGGTACGGTTTTCTTTTAGAATATAATAAACATATTTAATTGGGGATGCCTCTCCCACTTTCATTGGAATGGGATTCCCCTTCTCCCCTGCTGCATTTAACTCGCTTTCCTTCGTATAAGGCGTATTTTTGTAAACAGCCTCGGATAAAATGGCTAGTTCCTTAGTCGTAGGTTCTTTGAAAACAGACATCGTTCCCTTCATTAAACCCCCGATATATTCACTTGGGGCATTCGCCGTATTATCCGATTTCTGGTAGGTAACGGTTTGTTTTTTTGCAATCGGGTTAGGTCCTTTCGGATTAGCGAAAGAAGAAAAACCCTTTCCGTTAGCCACGAATAATTTTCCTTTGACAATTTTCAAAGACGTCGGATACCAACCTACTGGAATGAATCCGAGGGATTTTGACTGCCCTGGTTTTTCCACTTCAAACACCGCTAAACAGTTGTTATCCGCATTTGATACGTATAATCTTTCTTCATCCGCTGATAAGGCCAAACCATTCGTGGAGCTTCCCTCCAACGCATCAGGAACTAAGGCGGCATTTAAAACCTCTATTTCCTTTCCCTTGCGTAAATCCACCACGGAAACAGAATTATCGTTAGCATTCGCCACAAACATCACCTGTCCATTTTTCGTGATTACCATCTCATTCGGATGATCGCCCACTGCGATGGCTGGGAGGAATTTTTTCGTGGAGATTTGGAATGGAAGAATCTGACGTGCTCCCCAAATCGAGATGTACAACAACTCCTTCTTCTTGTCAAGCAAACAAGTAAACGCCTCCCCTGGCAACCCATGCACTGATTCTACTTTTTTAGTGGCTGAATCCACGATGTACAACGAATTATTATCCTTCGTCACTACATACAAAATCCCCGTAGCATCATCATACTCAATACCCGTAGGTGAGATGATTGCTTTCGAATCATTTGTTAAAGCAATTTTTTCTTGCTCCACTAATTTCCCAGCTAAAATATGAAATACCCGAATGCAATTATCATTGCCTCCGGAAACAAATACGGTTTTATTATCCCCTGCCACTTTCAGACCATACCAAGATTTAGGTAATTTTTGAGAGTCCAGCACCTGATTGGTAGCCGCTTTGATTAGCTGAAGGCTTTGGACGCTTTGGCCATTATTCGTAACTAAAAGGTGTTTTTGATCCGGAGAAACGACCACATTTAAAGGCAAATCTCCTAGCGCAATTGAAGAACCGTGGGGAGAAAGTTTCCAACCATTAGGTAGGGTAACACGCTTCGATTGAAGATCGGACTTTAAATCCTTCTGCGCAAAGGCGCCTAACGTAAGGCCTAAAAAGAGGAATGATAGAACGGTAGATTTCATAGAGACTTATTATAAAAAGGAAATATACTGGTATACAGACAAAATGCTATCACGGGATGGTCAGATTTTACAATTTGATAATTACATCAAAATGGTCAAAGGTGGATGGTGAATGGTGAATGAGTCGTCATAACCACTGGCCACTGACAACTGTCCACTGGCCACTCCGCGCTTTTGCGCGTTTCCCCCTCGAAAAATCAATATTTGTTTGTATTTTTGGGCTTTAGTTGCTGAAAATCAGGCAGTTTTTATTTATTTCCCAAGAAAAAAAAGCATTATGTCAAGTTTAACCAATCAAACAGGAGTGTTGCACGGAGATGCGGTTCAAGAGTTATTTGAGATCGCAAAGAAAAATCAATTCGCTTTACCGGCTGTAAACGTTACCGGTACAGATACTGTGAATGCAGTATTAGAAGCAGCGAAAGCCGTGAATTCTCCAGTAATCATTCAATTCTCTAACGGTGGTGGTATTTTCTACGCTGGAAAGACTCTTTCTAACGAGAATCAAGCAGCAGCCATCGCAGGTTCGATTTCAGGTGCTTACCACGTTCACCAAATGGCAAAAGCATACGGTGTTCAAGTAGTATTACACACGGATCACTGTGCGAAAAAATTATTGCCTTGGATCGACGGTTTATTGGATGCTGGTGAGAAGTTCTTCGCTGAGACGGGACAACCTTTGTTCTCTTCTCACATGATTGACTTGTCTGAGGAGCCTTTGGAAGAAAACTTAGAAATCTGCGCTAAATATTTAGAGCGGATGTCTAAAATGGGCATGACGTTAGAAATCGAATTAGGTGTTACAGGTGGTGAAGAAGATGGTGTGGATAACTCTGATGTCGATTCTTCTAAATTATATACACAACCGGAAGAGGTGGCTTATGCTTATGAAGTATTGTCCAAAATCTCTCACCGTTTCACGATCGCTGCGGCATTCGGTAACGTGCACGGCGTTTACAAGCCGGGTAATGTGAAATTACAACCGATCATTTTGAAGAACTCACAAGAATTCATCAAAGAGAAATATAGCTTAACAGCTGAGAAACCAATCAACTTCGTATTCCACGGCGGTTCTGGTTCATCTCGCGAGGAAATCCGTGAGGCATTATCTTATGGTGCGATCAAAATGAACATCGATACAGATACGCAATGGGCTTTCTGGGAAGGTATCTTAGGATTCTACAAAGCAAACGAAGCCTATTTACAAGGCCAAATCGGTAACCCAACAGGTGACGATTCTCCGAACAAGAAATACTATGACCCACGTGTTTGGTTACGTAAAGGCGAAGAGACTTTGGTAGCTCGTTTAAAAACAGCTTTCGAAGACTTGAACGCGACGAACGCGAATCAGTACTTATAGTCGCTGAGCGACTACAGTCGACGGTAGTCAGTGGACAGTAGTCAGTAGTCAGTAAAAGCCGGAACAATGTTCCGGCTTTTTTAGTTTAGAGAGCATAGAGTATAGATAAAAAATCTCGAACTTTGCGACTGACGACTGACGACTGTCCACTGTCCACTGACTACTGAATATGAAAACCGAACTACACCCTGCCTCCTCCCGCGGAACTGCCGATCACGGCTGGTTAAAGACCGCCTTTAGTTTTAGCTTTGCTGGTTATTATAATCCGGCGAGAATTCATTTTGGTGCGTTGCGCGTGCTGAATGATGACTTTATTGCGGCTGGGATGGGTTTTGGTAAACATCCGCATGATAATATGGAGATCGTGACCATTCCGATGAAGGGTGCGGTAGCGCATGAAGATTCGATGGGAACGAGTGGCATTATTAAGGCGGGGGATGTGCAGATTATGTCTGCGGGGTCTGGGATTTATCATTCGGAGTTTAATGCGAGTCAGACGGAGGGTTTGGAATTATTCCAAATCTGGGTCATGCCTAAATTGAAAAATATCACACCACGCTACGATCAGCGTACCTATAATACCGCTGATTTCAAGGGGCAATGGAAGACGGTGGTTTCGCCACTGGGTACGAATATCGATTCGCTTCAAGTAAATCAGGATACCTATTTTAATCTGACGGAATTAAAGGAGGGCGAAAGTCTGAGCTATGCGCTGCATGGAGCACAGCAAGGGGCATTTGTGTTTGTGATTGAGGGTGGCATCGAAGTGGCTGGTGAGAAGCTAGGCAGACGTGATGCGATCGGGATTTCACAGACGGACAATATTGATGTGAAGGCGGCGACAGCGGACACGAAGGTGTTGTTGATCGAGGTGCCGATGGTTTGGTAGATTTAACTTTATCGTAATATCCACTTAATATGTAGTTTATAGTGGTGGTCTATTTTTGGTAAACCAAATAGGTAACCATGGGCCACTCTTCTCAACCCACCTACAAAACGATCGTTATCTCTGACTTGCATTTAGGTAGCAAGGGAGCTAAAGCAGCCGAGGTAAACGAATTCTTAAAGGCGCATTCGTGCCACCAACTCATCTTAAACGGCGATATCATCGACGGCTGGCAGCTAAAAAAGGGCGGCAGCTGGAAAAAGAAGCACACGGGATTTTTCCGTTGTGTTTTGAAAATGATGGACAAATGGGACACGGAAGTGATCTATTTACGCGGAAATCATGACGATTTTTTGGATCAAGTACTTCCATTGAAAATTGGAAAGCAGTTTTCGATCCGCCAGGACTATATGTTGAAGAGTTTTGGCAAAAAATACTTAATCACTCACGGCGATATTTTCGATAGTATCACGAGCCAAATGAAATGGCTTGCCTATTTAGGCGATATCGGCTACACGTTCTTGCTGTGGCTGAATAAATGGTATAATCAATACCGCAGCTGGCAAGGAAAGCCTTATTATTCTTTATCGCAGGTCATTAAGCAAAAGGTGAAGGCGGCGGTGAATTTCATCTCTGATTTTGAGGAGAAATTAGCGGAATTAGCGAAGGCCAAAGGTGCCGATGGCATCATCTGTGGCCATATCCACAAAGCTGAGATCAAAATGATCGACGGAATTGCCTACATGAACTCGGGAGACTGGGTGGAATCATTAACGGCTTTAGTGGAAACACACCAAGGGGAATGGCAAATCATCGAATTCCCACATTACAATTTAAAAGCAGAATTAAACGAAATTTTAGGCGAGGCAATCGCAGTAGAAGCTGTATAAGATGGGCAAATTCATTTTTACCGTACAAGGAGAAGGTCGTGGGCATTTAACCCAAGCGATCTCCTTTACTCAAATCGCTCGCGAGGCGGGTCACGAAGTGATCGGCTACGCCGTGGGTTCATTCCAAGGGCGTAAAATACCGTCGTTCTTCCTGGATTTCATAGGCGATACGCCCATATTACAATACGAGAGCCCTTCCATTATTTTTGGCAACGGAAAATCGGTGCAGCTTTTTAAAACAGCGGCACAGGCGTTTACGAATTTCAAGACTTTTTGGAATAGCGCGACACAACTTGAAGAATTCATTGAAGAGTTACAACCAGATGGAATTGTGAACTTTTATGAGTCCATCACGGGACTTTACAAGTTGAAATCTGGATCGAAGATCCCGACAATGTCCGTGGGTCACCAATACTTATTGTTAAATAAGCATTTCGAGAGCATTGCGGAGAAGAAAATCGATCGTATCCTGTTGAATATGAATACGTTGATCACTTCGATTGGCTCTAAGAAATTACTAGGCTTATCTTTCCGCCCAATCGACAACGACGATAAGATCGAAGTGGTCCCTCCCCTATTGCGTCAACAAGTGAAGAATATCGAGCCGAAAGCAGGGGAACGTTGGCTAGCCTACCTAACCCACTTCCGTTTATCGGAGGATATAATGAATTGGTCGAACGCGAATCCGGAAGTGAAATTGGATTGTTTTTGGGATAATCCAGCACGCAAAGAGACATATCACTATTCTGACTCCTTGACTTTTCATCCGATTGATGCGGAGAATTATTTGGCCAAAATGACCGAATGCGCCGGATTGATTTCTACCGCCGGTTTCGAATCTGTGGCAGAGGCCATGTATTTAGGAAAGCCTGCCATGATGGTTCCGGTGCCTAACCACATCGAACAGATGATCAATGCGCACGATGGTGAACTATCTGGCGCAGGAATTGGCGCTTCTTCGTTTGACTTAAGTATCTTTAAAAACTACTTGCCTTCACACGTTTCCGTGAAAGACCAATACCAAGAGTGGGTTTCGCAATCACAACGATTGATGGCAGGTCACCTATCTGATTTAATTGCGCAGCCAGTCTATGTGGCAAACTTCCGCGAGAACCAAGGAACGGGTTTATCGGGCATGTTAGGCAGACGCAGATTCCGCTGGTCGAGATAATCTAAAATACAGCACATAAAAAAAGGCGAATCTTTCGATTCGCCTTTTTTATTTCAACTTGTGAAGATTAGAACGTATAACGCGCTCCTACTTGCATCTGCCATCTAGATCCCATTTGATCTACGGTGTATGGCGTTGCTGGAATAGCAAACTTATACGTAGGATCAGCAGCAGTACCTGAGTTCACACGAGATAAGCCTAAGCTAGCGGTCGAGTTAAAAGTATTAGGAGAGAAGTAGATTCTACCCCAGTTGCTGTTAATTAAGTTCGTTGCGTTCATGATGTCTAGAGAGAACTGTAAATCGTGGCCATTTGACATTTTAATCAAGTGGTTTAATTTCAAGTCTAACGTTGCATTCCATGGTGTACGACCACCGTTACGCTCTGTAAAGTTTCCTTTACGAGTGCTCAAGTATTCATCCGCATTAATGTAATCCATAAATGCTTTTGCTTGAACAGCGGCAGTTCCTAATTTAGCATCGTCTACTAAGTATTTTGTCGCTTCTGCTTCATCTTTGAACACATACGCTAAACCAGCTGATTGTGGTGTATTAGCAATGGTTGAGTTCACAAATCCCCACGTGAATGGAGCTCCTGATTGTGCACTGAATACACCAGAGAAGGTAGTTGCGCTTCCGTTTTTGTACACTTTCGTGTAGCCGAATGAACCGATGATTCTATGACGGATGTCAAAGTTAGAATACGATAACTTAGGATCGTTAGGTGTTAACGATTGGTTTAACTGCCAGTTAGATTCCATTGAGTTACGGATACCATTCGTTAAGTCAAAGCTTTCTCCAAAAGTATACGCTGTCATGAAGTTAAATCCGTTTGCAAAAGTCTTCGAAACTTGAGCTGTTAAGCTGTAACGGTGACCTTCAGACGTATTTGATAATTCGTAAGCGTTCGCGAAGTTCGTGTTTAACTTTTGGCCTGTTGCTCCACCTGATAAATAGATAGGCATTTGCTTTAACACGTCATACGTATAGTATTTTACGGAGTCTTTTAAGTTCACTTGTTGGAACTTCAAGTCGTTGATTGTCTTTGTGTAGATACCTTCCAAAGTAAATTTGTATCCATCTACTGTGTGATCTACCGCTAAGCTTGAACGCAATACCTGAGGCATTTTGAAGTTGTTAGCCATCGCATCTACTTGTGTTAAGCTTTTTTGGCCATTATTGAAGGCAAATGTCTTCGCGCCATCCTTTAAGACATCTCCTACGTTTTTACCCGCTACGTTATTCACGTCAAATGATCCAAAACCAACACCATCATTATAGAACGCATAACCTAACCAAGCGAAAGGAATACGACCCGTGAAGATACCCGAACCACCACGAATAATCGTCGAACGATCGCCATTCACGTCGTAGTTAAATCCTAAACGAGGTGACACTAATACTTGTCCAAAAATCGAGTTAGAAACCTGATTCAATGGAGTAGCGGCTGTATACGTCGTACCCGCATTTGGATCGATTTTAGTGGCTGCTGTTTGAGGGCTTAACGTAGGTTTATCTGTACTAGCTACGTCAAAACGAATACCTGGAGACAATTTCAATTTATCAGTTACTTGAATCTCATCTTGTGCATAGATACTGTAAAGTCCTACGTTAAACGTTGCATAAGGATTATTCAAGATTGTCTCCCGGTCATTGTTAGTGAAGCTATAGGATCCACGAACACGGTTCACATTACCCGCTAAGAAGTCAGCAACACTTTTATATGCGACACGACCATTCCAAGAGTTCACAAAACCATAATTGATATTGTATAACTCATTGTGCGTACCGATTAAGAACGTGTGATTTCCTTTAAACCAAGTAAAGTTATCCGTGATTTCAAACGTCTTTTGCTTCATGTTGAAGATCGTTGCCTCACGCTCATTTCCTAAGAAAATGGTACCACCATTCGCTGCAATCTCCACCTGAGGGAACGAAGGGTTAGCGCTAGATGGCTCACGTGTATCGCGAATATCAGAATAACCTAAGATGAAACTGTTAGATGATGATCCAAAGTGGCTCTTTAATTCTGCCACTGTCGAATTCGTGCGGTTCACTTGTTTGAAGTCCATAGATCCAAAACGGAAGTTAGTCGCATCACGCTCTAAGTTCGTCGCTTCAGAAGCTACGTATGAGTTACGAATCGATAACTGGTGTTTATCAGAGATGTTCCAGTCAAAACGATTGAAGAATTTATTACTAGATGAATTGATTGAATAAGCACCAAAAGCACCTGGATCAAAACCATAATTCGTTTTTAAGAAAGATGTAATTTGGTTCGCTGTCGCTGCATCAATGATCGTTCCTTGATCACCTGCACCGTAGAATAAAGGTTCGTTGCGACGTGTAATTTCTTCGTTTGTGAACCAGAATAATTTATTCTTAATGATAGGTAAACCTACACGGAAACCTGTTTGAATATCTGAATAGTCTGAAGGGATTTTAGAACCATCTCCAGCATTATTAGGACCTGTAATTAAGGAGTTCCGACCGTATGCATAAGCCGAACCTTTTACTTGGTTTGTACCTGTACGCGTTACTGCGTTGATCGAACCACCTGTAAAGTTACCGATCTTCACGTCGTAAGGCGCTACGTAAACTTGCACGTCTTGAATCGCATCTAAGGAGATTGGATTCGTACGTGTAGAAGAACCAGGCATCCCTGATGTACCGCTTTGGCCACCTAAAGAAGGACTGAAACCAATCGCGTCATTATTAATCGTACCATCCACGGTTACGTTATTATAACGGAAGTTTGTACCCGCAAACGAGTTAGATGAACTTCCTTGTGGCGTTAATTTAGTCATATCCGTTAAACTACGAGAAATGGTCGGAACCGTTTTCATCGCCGCTTCATTTAAAGAAGTTACCGATCCAGTTCTGGTACCACCCTTATCCGCTTTCACCACGACCTCTGTTAACGTTGTTGTCTCTTCCGAAATAACAATATTCACAGATGGGTTAGAGCCTAAAGTCAAGTTCAAGTTCTCCGCTTTGAAAGGCTTGAAACCTACGAAAGAGACTGTTAACGTATATGGACCGCCTGGGTTCATATTTGCCAAAACGAAGTTTCCATCGATCTGCGTAGAAACACCATAACGCGTTCCAGTGGGCGTATGGACTAAAATTACACTTGCTCCTGGGATTTCCTCTCCCTTCGCATCTTTTACTTTACCCGCTAAGGTTGAAGTAGTTACTTGCGCATTTGCATTGAAAGCAAATAAAGTGAAAACAAAAATTAGTAGGCCGAATGCCTTCTGACTAAAATTGTACATTTTGAATATATTGGTTGTTTACGCTGCAAAGGTAATACCACCGCTATTGTTCCAATGTTACCAAATTGTTAAGAGAATGTGAAGTAATTGTTATTGATGATAAGATAATGATCTGATGATGATTAGCCAACCTCCTATTCAAGTAATACGGCGAAATTTGACTTGAATTTATTACCCCATTAATGAATAGAAGATCCCTTCTTCAAACACTTGGTTTAGGCCTTGGTTCCTTAAGTTTACCACACATAGGTAAAGCAAATACCGCCTCCACTTCAGAAAAACCGTTTCGAATTGCGCACATAACCGATGTGCATATGATGCCCTTAATTGGTGCCGCTAAAGGCTTTTCTAAATGCCTGGATCACATTCAGTCCCTTCCTCAAAAACCAGATTTAATCATTAACAGTGGGGACGCGATTATGGATGCTCACAGAGGCGGTAGAGCCGTGGCTGAAAAACAATGGCGTTTATGGGCTGAGGTGGTAGAAAAGGAACTTTCCATCCCCATTGTTCAGTCCTTGGGAAATCATGATATATGGGTGAAAAACGAAACCCCACAAAGCATTTTGGATGGGAAAAAATTTGCCTTGGATAAAATACAAGAGTCCAATTTCTACTATTCAAAAGATCTAGGCGCATGGCATTTAATTAGCCTTGATAGCATTAGTCCAAACAACGAAGGCAAATGGTATACAGGAAAAATTGACGAGGCTCAAATGCACTGGCTGAAGAGCGAATTAGCTTCCATTTCCCCATTCAAACCGGTATTAATTGTTTCGCATATCCCTATTTTAGCTGCTTGCATCTTCTTCGATGGCAATCGATTCGAAAACAATCAATGGAATGTGCCTGGAAGATGGATGCATGAAGACGCAAACGATTTAAAAGATCTATTCCTAAAATACCCAAATGTGAAACTTGCCATCTCTGGACACATACATCTACTAGATAGGGTGGAATATAATGGAATTACCTATTGTTGTAACGGCGCAGTAAGTGGTGCCTGGTGGGGCGGTAGCTACCAACAAACAAAACCAGGGTATGCCATCCTTGATTTATATAACGATGGGCGTTTCACCAATACCTATTCTTCCTATGTTTAAGTCTTGGATTTTCCTTTTGATTGCCGCTGGCTTTGAAGCAGCCTGGACCTATTCTCTCAAAAAAGTCAGTTTAAACTCTTTGAAATTTGCCATTAGTGAATATTCGTTTTTTAGCATTCCTGCTGGTAGAGAAATGGCCTATTTGTTAATTTATCTTGGATTAGGCGGCGCTAATATCTATTTCTTGTCACTTTCTCTAAAAAGCATTCCATTAACATTAGCGATTGCAAGTTGGACAGCCATTTCATTAGTTTTCATCAAACTCTTTGATGTATTTGTCTTAAAAACACCTACGAATACATACGAAGTCTTCTTTTTAACCCTAATCATTATCGGAATTGTAGGGCTAAAATTCAGCTCTCCCAGCTAATTCCAATATTAAATTTTTCGATGTTACTAAAATGTTAACACAGATAAATTTTATTTAATGATTTCTTTATATAAGTTTGACCACAACAATAAAAAAAACCATTATGAGTGAGGATAACAAAAAATTGACCGATCAATTAGTGCAAGCAATCTTGCCTAAATTAAAAGGCCTTTCTGAAAAGAACGCAAAAAAGATTTTGCACGAGACAAATAAGTCAATTGCTTCCGTAGCGAAAAAATACAGTAAATTAATCGCAGAGCAAGAAAAAGAAAAGGCAAAAGCAAAAGAGAAAGCAGCGAAGGAAGCTAAGAAAAAATCCGAAAAAGAGGCGAAGAAAAAAGCGAAAGAAGGTAAGAAAATAGCGAAAGCTAAGTTATTAGCCACTTTAATTGCTAAAGAGAAGCCCGTTACACCTGTTGTTGTAGCTGAAAAGCCTAAAGCTAAAGCAAAACCTAGAGCAAGAGCTCCAAGAACTAAAAAATAATTTGAGTGATTAAAAAAAAAGGAGGAACAATGTTCCTCCTTTTTTTTGCACTTCCATCATCGACTATTTATTCAACCACATGATGTCGTTGATATCATCTTTACCTGCATATTGGCTAGTGATTGCTGCTGTATAATTCGTTGCATTAGCCGTTCTTTCTGTAGAAGGATATAACCAACGTAAAGCGATTCGACTTGAGTTACCATTACCCGCACCTGTTGAGAATGCTGGGAATCCTGTTCTTCTCCAGTTGAAATAAGCTTCCATACCTGAGTTCATGAAGAAAGCAGCGTATTTCTGAGAAACAATTTTCTCGATCGCGTTTGTCGCATCATATGCTACAGCTGATTGTGCATAATACGTGTCAAAGTTAAAGTTAACCGTGAACTTCGTTAAATCAGCTGCATCTTTTGTACCTGTTTTAGAATAAGTGAACGTATTAGCACCCTCTACAATTCCGTAGAATGCGTGAGAAGCTTTGATACCTTTCTTATACCAATCTTCCGCTGCAGTAGCGCCAGATGCCCAACCACGTGCATATCCTTCAGCGATGTTGAAACATAATTCAGGATATCCTACGATGAACGTATTTTCACCTACGTAGTTTTGGTAGTAACGTGCACGGTTTTGGAATGAATAGATACCTGGAGCATAACCAGCACCATTCGATAAACCAGCATTCTTCGCCATATCATCTAAGACATCTCCGGAACCAGCACCACGGTAAGCCGTGTAATCTGATGGTAACTTACCTGCTTTTAAATCTGCTCCAGCTGGCTCACAAGTAACCATCACACGAGGATCTTGCACTTTCGTTAACAAACCTACGTAAGTAGATGCCATGTTTTGACGAGTCGCATCGAAACCGAAGTTATCTGGGTTAGATGGATACTTGTTGAACGAATTCCAAACAAATTGTAACGACTCTGCGTTCGATCCTAATAATGGATATTTTGTAGGGTTACCTACCATGTCAGCAAATTTCGTTTTAACAGCTAAATCTGTATCTGCTTCTTTCTTAGACAAAGTGATCAACACACGTAAACGATAAGCATTTACAACTTTTTGCCATTTTTTCAAATCACCAGAGAAATAGAAATCTCCTGAAACTGTTTCACCTCTAGCAATAACTGTAGCTAAATCTGTATTAGCTTCATCTAACCACTTCAAGATTTGAACATAGATTGCTTTTTGAGAATCATAGGCTGGAGCTGTATTCGTGATTCCTTTTAATGCTTCAGTCATAGGTAAATCACCTACACGCTTCGACATTTGATCGAAGAAATACGCACGGAAGAATTTACCCAATGCTGAGTAACCATTCACGTCTGCTAAACCTGCTTTTTTTGCCTCCACTTCCATTTGGATCACGTTTTTTAACGTGGTGTATTGGTTTGGCATTTGGCCTAACGTATATTCATTATTTGCATAATAGTTATAGTTAGAGCAATAGAACTGGTTCCAACGCATCTCCGCAGAGAATGGGCGACCATTATCGTTCATCACATTGTATTCAACAGCCTGCAATACTAAAGAAGCAGGAACCTGTACCGGACGGTTAGAGTCTTTCTCTAACTGATCGAAGGTCTTCTCGCAACTGCTTAAAGCAAGTAAAGAGAAACTCAACAATCCTAAAATGATATTTTTAACTTTCATTGTTTGACTCATTTTTAAGAATGAAAAAATTAGAATGTGAAGTTTAAGTTAACTCCGTAGCTTCTTACTGAAGGTGTTTGAGGGCTTGAAGTGCCATCTGACAAGTACTGAGATAAGTCAGTATCTTTCTTCTCAGCGAAATACAATAAGTTACGTCCTACAAACGATACGTTTGCTCCAGACACCCCTTTACCGAACCATTTCGTAGGAAGCTTAACTCCTAAAACAACTTCTTTCAACATTCCGAATGAACGGCTCATTAAGTTACCTTCGTTTGTATTGTAGTAACGACCCACGTAATCTTGAACATAGGTTTTCACCGTGTTAGGAGTGAATTGTAATTCAGAGAAGTTCGTTACGTTTCCAGCTGCATCATACTTAATCGCTACACCGTTAGAAACCACTACTCCTTGACCTACGAACGCTTTAACACCTAAAGCATCTTGCGGACGTGCTGCAGCGAAGATTCCTTGTGTTGTACCGATTGCACGGCCACCACGATACGCTTGTTGTTGCGTGTAGTTAATGATCACACCACCAATACGTCCATCAAACAAGAAGCTTAAGCTCACATCTTTGTAGGTAAACTTGTTATTGAAACCAAAAACGAAATCAGGGTTAGTATTACCTAAATACTGAGATTGTGTACCTGATAATTTCTCTGGAATACCAGCAGATGTATTAATGATTTGGCCATCTGGAGTATGAACGAAAGCAGAACCGTATAATTTATCTGTACGATCACCTACTTTCAAGAACGTATTTAAGCTGTTGATACCTGGATAGATATCCGTTAAGCGTTGCTCGAAAGTCGAGTAGTTCGCTAATACATCCCAGCTGAAATCTGCTGTTTGGATAGGTGTTCCGGTTACAGAGATTTCAAACCCTTTCTTCTGAGTCTTGATACCATTTACTAATGCAGACGTATATCCTGATGTAGAGGAGATAGGTAATGAGAAGATCGAAGGGCCGTCATTCGAGATGAAATAAGCAGCATCGATTCCGATACGATTTTTGAATAAACGTAAGTCCATACCGAATTCAGTCTGAGAAGTCTCAGATGGATTCAAGTTCGGGTTACTTAACTCATTACCATAGGTAGCACCTGTTTGGTTATTGTAATAGAAACCAGTCGTATAAACTGTATTGTTTTGGTAAGATGGACCATCGTAAGGTGATTGGTAGTTTTCACCTGAATAGGTACCCATACGATTATCAATAGTAGATGTTGTTAAACCATCCTTCACGTTTGCATAAGATCCACGGAATTTCAAGAAAGAAATCGTTTCTGGTAAATTCACATAATCAGACAACACCGTTACCGCACCGAAAGACGGGTAGAAGAAAGTATTTTTCCCTGCTGGCAAAGTGGATAACTTATCCATACGACCTGTTGCGAATACCGTTAAGTATTTCTTATAAGAAAAGTCTGCAGAATAGTAAGCAGAAAGAACTTGCATATCAGAACCAAAGTTCGCCACCTGAACTGGATTAGCTGAGTTAGAGAAGTTGTATAAACCTGGAACGTTTAAGTAGTTCGTTGTAGCGAACATCGACTTGTATTGGAAAATACGTTGAGATGCACCCGCATTAATTTTTGTGTTAAAGCCTGGTAGTAGATCTTTGTCAAACGTTAACAATAATTCCGTGTTGTTCTCGAATAAAGAACGACGATCTTCGCGGTAATCACCACGACGCTCATCACGACCGTAAGTACCCGCTGAATAAGGGAATTTCTCCGTACGTAACATGTCCCAAGTGGTTACTTGCGTACGAGCTAATAAATTCAAGTTCTCGTTAAATGTGTAACGTAATGCCGCTTGACCTACGATGTCTGTCTTGTAGTGACCACGTAACCACTCGTATGACATGAAGTAAGGGTTATTATAACGTTGGTATTCCGCATAGATTTGCTGGATACCTTCCTTACCTTTTTGCCAGTAGTTACGCATGTCATCGATATTCCAGTCAGCACCAGCCCAATAAACGATGTTATAGATGATCGAGTTAGGACCGTAGTTTACGTCTGGAATGTTAGGCGTGTATTGACGGTTATATTGTAAGTTAGACTCAAACTTTAATTTGTTAGAGAACTTATAATCAGCCGTGATATTGAAGTTCGTCATATTCAATTGGGTATTAGGTACAATACCTTTTTGGTAGATATGAGAAGTAGAGAAACGCAAGTTGTATTTCTCACCTGTTGCCGCTACTGAAACGTTATTCGTGGACAAGATACCTGTCTCTAAGAAACGCTTTAAGTTATCCTTACCACGAGCCACCCATGGAGTACCTGAACGAACGCCTGTTACAGGATCCACTGGAGAATCGTATTGTGGAATTAATTGTCCGTTAAAACGAGGACCCCAACCACCATCGTAGTCACCATCGTTTAAACCACCACCTTTACCATCACCAAAGGCATACTGACCGTGATCACCAGGGCCATATTCGTCTTGAACTTCCGGAATCGCATAGAAACCTGATTGCAATTGAGTAGAAGAGTTTACTTCTACAGAGAAACCACGTTTGTCTGATGAACCACGCTTTGTCGTGATTAAGATGGCACCATTTTTACCACGGAAACCATAAAGAGCAGAAGCCGAAGCTCCTTTTAACACGGAGTACGTTTCAATATCATCTGCTGAGATATTCCAAGTATCTGAGTTAATAGGTACACCATCTACTACGTATAAAACAGTAGAACTACCACGTAATGAGATGTTTGGTTTTCTCAAAAGCTCTGGTTGAGCACCGATCGTCAAACCAGCTACGCGACCTGATAATGCATTGATTGCGTTAGGCTCACGTGCTTTGATTGTGCTAGCACCATCCACTGATTGAATAGCCACACCAATTTTACGTACGTCTTTCTTAATACCTAAGGCCGTCACAACCACTTCTTGTAATTGTTTTTGGTCTTGTGTAAGAACGACATTTAATTCAGATACATTTCCTACAGCCACCTCTTTAGGAGCATAGCCAATCATAGAAAATTGTAAAATTTCATTTCCTGAAACAGCGATCGAATATTGACCTTTTGCATCAGTCATTGAACCTTTCGTGCTTCCTTTAACACGGATAGTCACACCAGGAATACCTGACTTCTCTTCTAAAGAAGTTACCGTACCCTTCACACTACGCGATTGACCAAAAGAGGTCATGCTAACCGTAGTAATCAATGCAAAAACAAGCCAAATCAATGATTTAGGGCTCATTTTAGCAAAAACCAGTTGTAAATTGTTTTTCATATGAGTTTGTTTATTTAATATTTGGCACAAAAGTAGAGGCCACATTTAAACGCGATTCGACGAATAAAATAAGAAATCGTTAAGAAAAACAGCCGAGTATTACGCCTGTGTTAAGCCATCGGTTTGAACCAAAATTAGACGCAGAAAATCTTTGAATAATACTATTTGAAAAGCGTAACAATTTCGTTACTTGGGCTTAATACCCTTGTAATCTTGACTTACTAATTTCGTATATGAATCAGATCAAATTAGTCGTTTTAGACATGGCGGGCACAACGGTTCTAGACCAACATGAGGTAGAGCATTGTTTTAAATTAGCCGCACAGAAAAATGGATTGCATTCCAGTGATGAACGCATTTTAGCACTACAAGGATATGCGAAATTGTATGTGTTTACGCTGCTTTGGACAGAACAAATAGGGGAAGGAGATTCTCGCATTCCTGAATTAGCTGCGAAATCATACGCAGATTTTAAGGAGATCTTAGAAAACCATTACCGGACACAACAAGTCTATCCTACCGAAGGTTGCTTGGAATTATTTAAGGCCTTACACGAAAAAGGAATCAAAATTGCGTTAACCACCGGCTTTTACCGTGAAGTGGCAGATATCATTTTAGGTCGTTTAGGCTGGGTTCCATCACTCGATGCAAAGGAAGGCATACATCTTTCAGTTACACCAGATGAGGTGAATGGGGAAGGTCGCCCATCTCCAGCCATGATTCACTATGCGATGGAGAAATTAAGCGTCACGAATCTTTCGGAGGTCTTGAACGTAGGGGATACTCCTGTGGATTTAGCCTTCGGCAAAAATGCTGGCGTAGGCATTGCATTAGGTGTTTGCAATGGCACTCATTCGCGCGAACAATTAGAAGGACATCCAAATGATGGTCTGATAGAGAAAATATCCGATGTTTTAATTTATGTATAAGAATCGAAAGTACGATTTAGTGATCGTGGGTGGTGGTATTATTGGTACCTATTGTGCCTACCATGCGCTTAGAAAAGGAAAAAGTGTTCTATTGTTAGAAAAGGATGTACAACCATACGAAGCTAGTTTTAGGAATTTTGGACAAGCGGTACCTTCAGGGCAACAGCTAGATACCTGGTTCAACTATGGCAGAAAATCCTTAAAGATTTACAAAGACCTACAAGAAGAAACTGATATTTCTGTTGTAAAAAACGGCTCTTGGTATATTGCGTCTGATGATCAGGAATTAACGCTCCTAGAAGAAATGTTTCAATTGTTTAAGGAGCGTGATTATACCTCTCGCTTGTACACTGCATCCGAGACGCTGGAGATTAACCCGCACTTCAAAAAAGACTATGTCAAAGGTGGTTTATTCATACCGGAAGAAGCTTCATTAAATCCGCTCGTAATGGTACATCGCGTTCGTGAATTTATGATCAAGCATTTAGGATTGCATTACCATAATCTTTGCCCGGTTATTTCAGTGGAGAAAAAACGCGGTATTGCGATGATTAGTACGGCGAAAAAACAAACGTTTTGGGGGGATCAAGTAATCCTTGCTAACGGCCGCGATACCCAATTTTTACTTCCTGAACACTATCCAGCAGCTGAATTAAAAATTAGCAAATTGCAGATGATGCGATTAGCTCCGCAGAAGAAGATTTTGAAATCGAATATTTTGACCGGTCTAACGATCCGTCGATATGAAAGTTTCCATTCATGTCCTTCGTTCTCAAAAATTTACACCTCCTCAGAGCAGAAAGTATTACAGGCAAAAGGCATCCATATTTTGTTCAAACAAGCAGATGACGGCTCCATCATCTTAGGGGATTCCCATGAATATGTGCCGGCGAATGAGCAAGCGAATTTTGGATTTGAAGTATCCTCAGAGATCAATGATATGATGCTACATGAGGCAAAGCGAATTACAAACCTAGACAATTGGACCGTGGATTCCACCTGGGCTGGCTTTTATTTACAAGGCACGCAATCAGAGGTCTACACGAAAGTAGTGGATGATGTCATTCACATCATTAACGGCATAGGTGGAAAAGGCATGACGACCTCCCCTGGCTTCACCGCAGAATACATTTCGAAATTATACTCATGAAAAAAATCTTCGCCCTCTGCCTAATCAGTGCCCAATTATTCGCCCAAAAAGCCCCAAAAAATGTCATCTTTCTCATAGGTGACGGCATGGGTGTCAGCCAAATTTATGCTGGACTAACCGCGAATCGTGGACACTTGAACCTGGAAAGAATCAAGGTGATCGGATTTCACAAAAATCAGGCATCTGATAATTATGTAACGGACTCTGCAGCGGGAGCAACTGCCTTCGCTACCGGAAAGCAAACCTATAATGGAGCCATCGGGCTAGATTCATTAAAAATTCCAGCTACCTCCTTACTAGAGATGGCAGAAAACCAAGATCTAGCAACTGGACTGGTCTCTACTTGTGATATCACAGATGCAACGCCATCTTCCTTCATTGCGCATCAATTAAAACGTTCGATGCACGAAGAAATCGCAAATGACTTTTTAAAAACAGATGTTGATGTGGTGATTGGGGGTGGAAGAAAGTATTTTGAGAAGCGTAAAGACGGGAAAAACTTACTTGATACACTACGTAAAAACGGCTATCAAGTACATTCGAGTCTGGATTTAGATGGAGTAAACAAAGGCAAGTTAGTAGCCTTGTACGCAGAGGAAAACCCGATTAAGGTAATGGAAGGCAGAGGAGATGCCCTTTTGTATTCGGCAAAAAAATCCCTGGAGATTTTAAGCCAAAACAAGAAGGGATTTTTCGTTATGATCGAGGGTTCACAAATTGATTGGGGTGGACATGCAAACGATGCTGATTATGCCATCACCGAGATGGTAGATTTTGACAAAAGCATTGGTTATGCCCTGGATTTTGCCGCAAAAAACAAAGAAACCTTAGTTATTATTACGGCTGATCATGAGACAGGCGGAATGGCTTTAATGGGAGGAAATATGAAAACGGGAGAAGTGAAGACTGCTTTCACGACAAAAGGCCATACAGGTCAAATGATTCCTGTTTTTGCTTTTGGCCCCGGCGCTGAGGCCTTTAGTGGTATTTATAACAACTACGATATATTCCGTAAAATAAAGCAGGCCTTAAAATTAGGTCAAAAGTAAATCGTAAACTTTTCATGCGAATTCAGGAAGCCCACGGATTGGTAAAATGCGTGGGCTTCTTTGCGTCTTTTATTCGATGTCACTTCAAGTGATTTAGCGCCTAGGCGTTTCAGCTCCGGCTTTAATACGTCTATCAACTTCTTCCCAATACCCCTACCCTGATGAGTAGCAGTAACGATCAATTCTTGAATCTCAAAAACTAGACCTTCATGGTGTATTAATGGTTGACCTTTACAAGAGATAAATCCGCAAACTCGATTTTCTTCTTCCACTGCCACAAACATGAAGGTGAGTGGATCTTCCAGGTAGGATTTAAAAATGGTAGTAAAAATTTCGCTATCAAAAACGCGATTTTCAAGCTCTTCAATAAGGCCCAAAACTTCCTTTTCATCAGCGAAAGTAGTAGGGCGAATTAGAACTTCATATTTCATGTTACGAAATAATTAATCACGTGTAAAATCTATTTTAAATAGCGTTATGGACCTTTTTTAGGCACATTAATCCGTCTAATTTACAGAATATTTGATAAAAATACGACATGAAAGACCCCGTTTTAAAAATCATCCAACTGTTTAATGAACAAGGCGATTCTGAATATGGCGGAGAGCCCGTAACTCAAGGGGAACATGCGCTACAGTCAGCTCACTTAGCTTTATCTGAAGGCGCGCCAAGCAGTTTAGTGATTGCCTCTCTCTTGCATGATGTGGGGCACTTAATACATGCTCTTCCAGATGATGCGCCTGAACAAGGAATTGATGACTTACATGAAGAACTAGGTTATCGATTTTTACAAAAGTATTTCGTCCCAGCGGTTTCAGAACCCGTGCATTTACATGTGGCAGCTAAGCGCTATTTGTGTGCAGTGGAGGAAGATTATTTTGCCTTGTTAAGTGAGCCTTCGGTTATCAGTTTGGAATTACAAGGTGGACCCATGTCACCCATTGAATGCAAGGCGTTTGAATCGAATCCCTTTTACCGCGATGCCGTTCGTTTGCGACGGTATGATGATATGGCTAAAATTCCCCATATGAAGGTAGAACCTATCGAATTTTATGCCGACCTCCTAAGTGAAAATCTGAAATGATTCATGCTACTCTGAAGAGTTGGCGTTGGCATCCTGCCTGGTCAATGATTGCAGCTTTTGGTTGTTATTTCTGTGTTTATGGATTTCGGAAACCCTTCACCGCCGGGACCTATGAGGAACAGTTTTTCATGGGAATCCATTGGAAATCCATCCTCATCTCTTCCCAAATTGCGGGCTATATGCTTTCAAAATGGTGTGGAATCTTTTTTGTTTCTTCCATCACCTGGGAGAAAAGGGCGAAAGCCATCATAATTAGTATCGTCATAGCGGAACTCGCTTTGTTAGGTTTTGGAATTGTGCCAAAACCATATAATTTGATTTTTCTACTCATTAACGGACTTCCGCTTGGAATGATTTTTGGTTATATCCAAGGATTTCTAGAGGGGAAAAGGAATACGGAATTATTTATTGCTGCGCTGGGAAGTAGCTTCATTTTAGCAGATGGAGTCTCTAAATCAGTAGGTGTTTCACTGCTTAACTGGGGAGTGCTGGAAAAATGGATGCCGTTTTCGGCGGGGTTAATCTATGCCATTCCATTCTTATTTTTTGTCTGGATGCTGACGATGATTCCCCGTCCTACCGCAGAGGAAGTAGCGGATCGAGCAGAGCGACAACCGATGACTCAGAAAGATCGAATTGCTTTAGTAAAACAGTTATGGCCAGGCATTTTTTCCATTGCCTTGCTCTATTTATTTGCGTCTTTGCTAAGAGGTATTCGGTCGGATTTTGCACCGGAAATCTGGCATTATTTGGGGTATGAAGGAGTGCCTTCTATTTATTCCCAAACGGAGATTTGGGTAACGGTGGGAATCTTAGTTATCAATGGAAGTTTAGTCCTTATCAAGCGAAATTATGCGGCCTTTTTTATCAGCTTAGGCGCTATCGCTTTAGGCTATGTTTTATTGGTGATTGCAGGACTTTGGGGCAGGGAAGGCTTGAATAGCTTTTGGCTAATTGTATTAACCGGATTCGGAATTTACTTGCCTTATTTAACGATTACAACGTCTGTTTTCGAACGCATGATTGCGATCACAAGACACAAAGCGAATATTGGTTTCTTGATGTATATCGTAGACTCGATCGGCTACTTAGGCTATAACATTTTATTAATTGCGGCAGGATTTATTTTTCCAAACTGGAACCTGCCGCAACTATTTTTCTCTTGGATCACGATTTTGGGTTTCACGGGACTTGTCCTTTCCGCCAGTTCGTGGTTTTATTTCAAAGGAATCTTATCCCGTAATCCAACGGAAGAATAAGAATAATAGAGCTGATAAAACAATCGTTACTGGCAAAGTTAACACCCATGCAAGCACTATATTCTTCACCGTTCCTCCTTGCAAATTCTTGATACCGCGTTGTGCCACCATCGTTCCAGCGATACCAGAACTTAACACGTGAGTCGTACTTACCGGCCACTTATAAGCAGTAGCTAATCCGATAGTTAATGACGCAATTAATTCAGCAGATGCGCCTTGTGCATAGGTCAAGTGATCTTTTCCAATCTTCTCTCCAATCGTCACTACGATACGCTTCCAGCCAATCATCGTACCTAAACCTAATGAAAGAGCAACCATCCACATCACCCAATTAGGGGCAAAATCAGTAACTCCCGCCATACCGGTACTAGATGAAGCTCCAAAAGTAAAGAAAGGGGCCTTTGTTCCCGCAGTAGCCTTTTTCCAAGCAGACTTATCATTTTCAGAAAGAGCCACCGATTCACTTTCGATTAATTTTTTCGAATGCTTATTAATCGTTAATGCCGCTTTACGAATGGCAAATTTTTGATCCGTTGATAGCGTAGAAGGATTTAAATTTTGCGCTGTGATGACAGACAAATCTGCTGCAGAATGCTTCAAATCTGCTAAGTTTTCACGCTCCTTTTCCGACAAAGGTATAGTATCAATTTTAGCCGTAATCGTCTGTACCGTAGCTAGACTCGACTTCACCATCTGCATGTCTAACGTTGTGTTAATTGCAAAATACCCAGGTAAAAAAGCAATTAAAATAACCATCACTAATCCGATCCCTTTTTGACCATCATTTCTTCCATGGAAGAATGAAACCAAGGTACATGTGGCAATTAAAATCGAACGAATCCAGGCTGGAGGAGGTGATTTTTTCTTAGGCTCTTTAAAAATTTCCTTGTTCGTTACCGTCTTCTTTAAGATATACATTAAGATGATCGCTAGAGCAAAACCGAATAAAGGAGATAATAATAATGCTTGACCAATTTCAATCACTTTGTCCCAATTCAATGCCGCAATCCCCTTATTAGATGCTTCTGGTAACAAGGCGTGTCCTACACCGATACCAATGATGGAACCAATTAAGGTATGGGAACTAGAGGCTGGAATACCGAAGTACCAAGTACCTAGATTCCATAAAATCGCTGAAATTAATAAGGATAGAGCCATGGCCATCGAATGATACACATTGGTATCGACGAGCAACTCCGTGGGGAGCAGGCCAATAATACTCATGGTCACACCTACGCCTCCGGTTAATAGACCCAAGAAATTCATAAATCCAGACCAAACCACCGCCTGAGTAGGACGTAAAGAATGCGTATAAATAACTGTAGCAACGGCGTTTGCTGTGTCGTGAAATCCATTCACAAACTCAAATGCACAAGCGGCCAAAAGACAAAAACACAGCAGGAAAAACAGTGTAGGATCTAATCCGAACATAAAGATTTTTTTTATTAAAAATTCAATTTACTAAGGTAAGTCTCATTTCCAAAACCAATGTTAAGGAATTGTTAAATCCCCTATTTTACTTCACTTTTAAACGAGACACCAATAGCCTTAGCAGCTTTGTGAATTAACTCTTTTTGATATACTAACTCCTTCGATTTAACCTCTCCTAGAGCAGGCACGTTTGCTCCTAACATCGCATACCAAATTTGATAGCAATCCTTTACTTTTTCTCCGTGAGACGTCCATTGCGTTTTAATGGCGTCGCCACGGCCGTGATCTGTGGTAATTAAAAGCGTTGTTTTACCCTTGTAATCTGGATCTGAATTAACAAAATCCCAAATCTCCCCTACCCAGGCATCGAATTGATGTGCCGCATCTAGGTAATGGTTATACGCACCTTCATGAGCAAACTCATCCGTCTCGCCGTAAGAGATGTACAAGGCTTTAGGTTTTTTATTTTTTAAATAATGTAAAGCTTTGTAATGCGTAAATACATCAATGGATTCTGCCATGCCAAAAGGCTTAAAGGTTTCCTTCAACATCTTAGCAAGCATTTTCATCTCTGGATCTTTTTCTAATTCTGGGTACGAATCGAAGGCATTCACCACTGGAAAACCAGCTCTTTTCTCATTCAAAATACGATCAAACGCATCCCAAGCCCCAAACGCCGCTACTTTACCTTTGTAAGCAGGCAACGAATTCAGGTACTCAAAAAAGTTCGTATTGGGATTAGGCTTATAGTCATTCGAGTTAACCGCTGTATCCACTTGGCCTGTCAAAATTTCACTATATCCAGGATAGGAGAACCAATAAGGATTCGCATTATTTACTTGACTACCCTCATTTCTGTTTCCATGCAATTGTCCCGCTGCCGCTAATTTTCCCCAGAAAATAGGCATTAATTTTTCGCGTCTTTCCTTCAGGGTAGGCGCATAATATTGCTGAATTAATCGAGCCGAATCACCATGATGGAAACGCTTGATTTTAACGATCGAGGTATCGATTCCATTGAATACTTCTTGCCAGCGGTATCCATCTGTGGTGATGACAATGATGCGGGAATCTGAATCAGATTGCGCAAATACACCAAGGGATAAAAAGAGTAGTAAAAAGCCGTAAATCTTAGACATGTTTTTGAATATTAGTTTTGAAAGCCAAAGCTAATTTAGGCAAATAAACAGAATATAAACGACCGATAAACTTTAGATTAATTATTCAATGAACCTTGCTTCACCCAAGCCTCTATCAATGCAATTTCGCATTTCAACAGTGGCGCTCCCTTAGGCATGTAAGGAGGATTTCCACTAGGCGGATAGTAAACGGAATTATATAATTCCCCTGATTTACCAGATTCAGAAATCTGAGTGTAGTTCTCGATCACTATACCTCCAAAATGATTTTTTGCATCATGACAGGATAAGCAGGAATTTTTAATGATGGGATAAATATCTCGTGAAAAGGAGACGGTTGATGATGGTGAAGTGGAACAGGTGGAAGGTGCTGAAACTCCTTCTTTGTCCTGTGAGCAGGACCAAAAGAAAAAAACAAGAAATGTCAAGAGGAATCCTCCTGACATTTTCTGTATTACACCAATATATTGTCTTTGAACCATTATAATTTGTGGGTAGGCACCCATCGGTTAATTTCTTGATTGTATTGTAAGCTTGAATCAGGCCAAGCGATGTAATCTTTCATCACTAAATATTCATCTAGCTTCCCATTCTTTTTCAATTCTCGAAATAAAAATGCACCACGCTCTAGTACTTCTGCTTCTTTCAAATGTGGAGTATTTACTACTTCCTTGAATTCATATGGCTTTAAGCTTCCTGGTTTTAATTTAAAGGTGCCAATCACCCCTCTTTGGAATACTTGAAGATTAGCTACGGGTCTAGTCAGGAAATAATACCAGGTACTATCTTCCTTCATTTCTAGTTTTACCAACTTGTAGCTAGGTAAACGCATCCAGTAATAATTGTTGTATTTAGCTTGAAAACGCGTTGTATCGTTTGCAAAGGGCGGGTTCTCCGCCACGAATGTCATTATATTGGTAGTTAATGTATCTTGTTGCGCTTCATTGAAATAATAAGCGACTTCGTCTTTTTTATGGCAAGAGGCCAAAAACAATAGGGCAAAAAGGGCAATGAGTTGTTTCATGGTTTTTGGTGTAAAAAATAAAAAAGGGGACTAACCTCGATTAGCCCCCTCTGAAAAATTACTTAAGGTAAACGACTGCTTGTGGAGCAAACTCAGCCCAACCCGCTGTCCAGTCTGTAGATTTAAATGCACCTACGTAATCTGTAGCTTCGAAGAAAGCAGGAAGACCTGATTTCAAGTTAGCACCGATCAATGACTCAGATGTACCTGTCGTTAATGTAAACGTAGGACGACCTGAAGACCATAAGGTCGTAGATAAACCTGTATTAGCCTGAGTAGCTAAAATTTTGTTACCTGTTAAAGATAAGAACCAATCTTGCGGAACTGCAGTACCAATAGTGAATGCAGTTAAGCCTGTAGAAGCTCCTGTATTCAATGAAGTCATGTTCTCAAAACCTGGAACTGGAACACCCATTGGCTTCACGTTAACAGTCCAGCCTAAACCAAATCCGTTTGTTCCCCAACCATCAACACCAGCTAATACTACGTTACCTAAATCGATATCACCAGCTGCTGCATTTGCTTTAGCGGCACCCTTTTGTGAATCGATGTATACTCCGTAAGGATATCCTGTAATCACAGTATTGTAGATTTTTTGCTTGTTGTTACGACGTAATTGAGCACCATGTTGGAATAATGGGTCAATTGAAGTAGAAGATGCGCCCTTAGCACCAATGATCGACATGTTAGCGAAGATAGCTGAAGTATATGGAGTATTTGTAGATCCAGCAGCATCGTTATCACACTCAAAACCATTTGAACCTGATTGATCCGCAATCGCAGCACCACGAATACCTACACCGAATTGTACATAACCTGAGAATCCGTTGTCTGTATCGAAGTCATCATCTAATCCTTTGTAAGCGATTAAGTGCTTCGCGTTAACTGTACCACCAAACCACTCGAATGAATCATCTAATCCGAAAGAAGCTTGTACATAATCGATTGTAGTTCCAGAACCTACTGAACCCATCGTTAATGAGTTAACCTCTTGGTTCGGGTTGATTGGAATACCAGCGTATTCTAAACGAACATACTTCAATGTACCTGAATTATCAGCTGCATCTGTACCACCGTGGAACGCACCGTAACCACCTTCTAATTCACGAGATGCCTGAGTATCTGGTAAGTTATTTGGAGCCTTTCCACAAATAACTAATCCACCCCAGTCACCAGCTTCACGCGTACCTGGATCTCTTTCTGATGTAAATACGATAGGAGCAGCTGCTGTACCGATTGCATTGATTTTAGAACCACGTTGAACGATTAATGCACCTTTAGTTGCACGCTCACCTACGATTACAGTACCTGGCTCGATGGTTAAGTTACCTACTTTAGTGATTGTACCAAAAGTAGCCTCTTCTCCCACACGCACAAAACCAGACAATTTGTAGATTTTGTTCGCTGTCCAAGTTACGTTTCCTTCGATTACACCAGAAACAGTCACAATTTGCTTAGGAGGAGTAGCCGTAACAGTTACAACTACTGGAACTAAAGCAGAAATTTGGCTCTTGTTATCCGTTGCTTGGATAGTGAAGTTAACTACTGAACCAGCCGTTAATGCTTCGATTACATAAGTAGAAGTATACGTGTAAGATTTCTCTCCAGCTAATACTTTCGTTTCAAAAGGAGCACCATTTTTTAAAACAGTGATAGACTTTAATCCTGCAGGAGCAGAGATAGTAGCGCTCACTGTAACAGAAGCACCCGCAATACCAGACAATGCACCGCTAGACGTTACCGTAGGTAGCGGGAATACTTCATCTTCTTTTTGGCAAGAAGAGAATCCAAGAGAGATCACTGTTAAAACAGCCATCAACTTGATCACTTTGTTTGTAAAAAGTTTCATTTGATTTTGAATTGATTGTTTAGTTTAATTGTAAGATTTATTTATATCCAAAAGGCGTAAAAATTAGCCCTAGAGAGTATACGCGACCAGGAGAATACGATTGAATTACTTGATCTTTCGACGTATCAAAATTGCCGTCTTGGTTACCATCTTGTAAGACAATGTTGTTATTATTTAAGATATCTGACACACCACCTTTGATCTGAATATTCTTGTATACCTTCTTCGAGAAAGTGAAGTCTACCACATTACGAGGCATCTCGTACCAATCTGGATACGCATAACCATAGTTGTTACCTACCGCATAAATACGTTTACCTATTACGTTAAAGGATAGATTTAACTGTAATCCTTTTTGCGTGTCGTTATAGTTATAAGACGCATTGACGATGTAAGGACTTTGACCTTGTAATGGACGATTGTCTGATTGATTCGCACCTGTGGTAGCACCTAGCGTTACTTTACTTGCAATGAAGGCGGCATTAAACACCACACTTGATTTAGCCCAGAAGCCGGTAGGTTGAATGAAGTTCAAATTCTTGCGAATCTCAGCCTCGATACCTGCAGAATAAGCACTAGCCGCATTTTCAAAGCTTAAGTTCGGGTTAGATCCAGACGAGAATACCACCTCAATTGGATTCGTAAACTTCTTGTAGAATAAGGCCAAACTCACTACCTCAGATGGGGTAGGATAAGACTCAAAGCGTAAATCGTAGTTTTGGATTTCAGCATTCTTCAATTTCGAATTACCCGTGATGTTACGGTTGTTTACGAAATCATAGAAAGAGAACGGTGCTACCTCACGGAACTCAGGACGGTTTACGGTTTGGCCATAGGCTAAACGAAGTAAAGATTTCTCCGTGAAGTTATAGGTTAAGTTAACCGATGGTAAGATATTTAAAACCGTATTATCGTACTTTAATGGCTTACCAATTAAGTCATATGAGTCTAATTTTTGGCTATTGCTTTCAGCGCGAACACCCGCTACTACATTTACTTTAGACCCTAGGGCTAAACCTGCCTGCGCATAAGCTGCCATTAATAGGTTAGTAGCTGTGTAAGAGTCATTGGGATTTGTTTGCTCATCGATTTTTACTCCGTTTGTCGGATTAATATTCGATGGGTCAAAGATTTGCTCCACTGGCAAACCACCTAAATTAAATAAACTTGAATTTGAGCGAACAAAGGCTAAGTTTCTCGCATCAAACTGACGCTTCTTCGATTCTCCATATACCCCTGCCTTAAATTCTAATTCTTTACCTTTAGCGCCATCCTTTCCGTTTGCCAGAATGAATTTGTGCGCTAAATTAAGACCTCCTGTCACCGCTTTCTCATTCAAGATGATGTTCGTGCGACCTAAATTAAATGTTTGGGCTGCTCCTTGTGGAACATATAAAATACGGCTATTACCATCAATTAAATAACGGAAACGCTTGTAATCTGGTTGCTCGCGGAAAGAGGAATTATATCCAGCCACCCAGTCTAATTTCGTATTTCCATCATTGAAATCATGCTTTCCAATTAACTGTCCAGTGTAGATACCACGGTATACTTGATCAAATGAACGAATGTTCCAATTAGCTCCGTTATCATCTCCATTACGATCCACAAATTGTGAATTACTCAACTGGTTGAACAAGTTCTTAATTTCAATGCTGTGGTTATTTGATAATTTAAATGCCCAGTTGTGCATAACCCCCACACGAATCGCCGTTGAATATTGTTGATCTGTGAAACTGAAAACGAAGTCTGGTTTACCTGTCGTTAAAATAGAGCTGTAGCCATAATCATTGCGAAGCATATTGAACTTCGTATAAGTACTCGAATAGTTGATCGCTGTTACGTTCCCTACTTTCACATTACCTAGATCAAATTTCAAACCACTAGATAAAGAGAAACGCATATCTGGAAGGGCTGTTGATTGAACAGGTACCCAGTTATTCTTCAAGGATTGACCGATTTGCGCTAATTGCGCTGGAGCTGCATTATTGATCTCTAACTTCGTTGCTGGGAAAGATTTAGGAAGATCGAAGTAACCTGTATTGAATCCAGTCCAGTAATTCGCCCCATGCATAGGTGAATAGAAGTTAGTGTTTGTTGTTCCATCTCTATAAGAAGAACTTGCATCGATCGTTAAGAAATTTTGCTCTGGAATCGTTTTAGTGAAGATCTTCACCACGCCACCCGCAAATTCACCTGGCAATTCTGCCGCTGGTGATTTGAAAACCAAAATACGGTCGATTTGACCTGCTGGAATGATATCAAATGAGAAGGAACGCATATCCGTCTCCATCGAAGGAGCGAATGTGTTATTCAATTGAACCGTATTGTAACGCTCGTTTAGACCACGGATGTTAATGAAACGCTCACCAAAAATGGTTACACCCGGAACACGCTTTACTACCTCTGCCGCTGTACGGTCTAAGGTTTTCGTAATTTGTGCTGCAGAAATACCACTTACGACTAATTGAGAGGCTTTAATTTCTGAGATAACAGAAACTTCGGTATTAGTTAAACGCTGAGCTACGACTTTCACTTCAGCTAGATTAGAACTAGCCTCCTCAATGCTCAAGTTTAAATCCGTTACTTGTCCATTTTCTACTTTAACTCCCTCGTAGATCTTAGACTCGTAGCCTACATAAGAGATCTTTAAAGAATAAGATCCTACTGGAAGCTTAGCGAATGAGAAAAAGCCATTAATATCAGTCGCCGCACCTTTATTAATGCCTTGCACTAAAATGGTTGCTCCGATAATGTCTTCTTTGGTTTTTGCGTCCTTAATGGTTCCGCGTAATGTTCCTGATTCCTGTGCAAATGCCGCTGTAGATAGCGAAAAGAATAGAATGATTAGATTGGTGTACTTGAAAATTGACTTCATAAAAAGAATACTGGTGATTTTGACGACACAAAAGTATTCTCTACTAGGCTGGGCTGAGTTAAGGCTATGTTAGGCTTTTGTTATGCGAATATTAAATACAAGCCCGATTGATTAACAATTCCGTAACACTGATAAATTTCAAAGAAAATTAAACTTTTCTATACTGTTTTATTGTACAATTTAAAGATTTTGCATTTTTTATAGAAGAACTTTCTTGGAAAAGTGAAAATTAACACGGATTTAATTTGCAGGGAAAATCTTAGCCTTAGTTTTGGGTCAACAAACGGAAATAATTCCGCCTAAGTAAATTTTAAATTCAAGCATTATGAAAAAGTACACTTTAGCTGCACTCTTCTTAGTAGCAAGCATGTCTGTCGTTTCTGCCGCAAATGGAGCAGAATTATCTCTTCCCGTGAACATCGAATCAGTAGGTAAATTAAAATATATGGTATCCGTACAGGCGAAAGCTGGGGCTACCGTGATTATCTACGATGCAGAAAATAACGAGATTCACAAAGAGAGCATCGCATCTAAAAAATTGTTCAACTTAGCGGGACTTGCGGACGGTAGCTACCGAATGGAAGTTCTTGATATCAGAAAGAACGTTTTATCTTCTAAATCATTTACGATTAAAACAGAAGTAAAGCGCGATATCATCGCCATGAACTAATTACCTCATCAGCATTACATAGTGAAAGATTAAGGGGTAAAAAGGCGGGCCGTTGGTTCGCCTTTTTCTATTAGGTGAGTTCCTTGCTTTTAATTCGATGTAATAGGAACACCGCCACAAGTATAGGAAGCGAGAAAATCAGGAATCTGCCTGCCACAGACATACCGCTGTCTGTCAGTAGGCCAAAGACCGTGGGGCCCAGTATCGCCCCAAAACGACCCGCCCCCATCGCTAATCCCACACCCGTAGACCGAATCGCAGCCGGATAAATGCGCGTAGCAGCCGGATAGAAACTATTGAAACCGCCTTGTACAAGAAATCCGATGAAGAAAACAAGGCACAGATTCACCACATAATCCAGATTCACATTCCCATAGAAATTCATCAACACAAAAGCGACGATAAAGAACAACGTCATCGTCTTCTTAATGCCAAACTTACTAATGGCTAAACCCATCACAAATACCCCTGAAAAAGCCCCAAAATTAAGCGTCATCCCCACATAGGTAGCTAATTCAAACGGCATGCCGGATTGTTTCGCGAGTGTGGGCACCCAACTAATTAAAGTATATAGCGTAAGGAACCCAAAGAAAATCGCGATCCACAATAAGAGCGTGGATGCTTTAAATTCCGGTGTGAATAATTCGCTAATCTTCGCTTTGTTCTGCTTCGCTTCCTTCACGAATCCCGGGGATTCTGGCAAAAAGAAATAGACTAACAGAAGCAGCGCAAAAGAAAATGCGCTAGCGATTAAAAAGGTCGCACGCCAGCCCAGCAAGGGAAATATCCATGCTACCACAAATCCCGTCAAAATCGCCCCCAAAGGCCACCCACCCTGTACGATGCCGACATTGAAATCCCGCGTTTTGTCCGTCGAAAACTCGGAGGCGACGGTGGCTAGATTGGGTAAAATTCCGCCAATGCCTAGTCCCGTGATAAAGCGAAAAACTAATAGCCAGGTTAATGAGGGGGCAAAGTAAACCAATAACATCCCCACACTGATGAGGAGCAAGCTGGCCAGAAATACCTGGCGTCTGCCCCATTGATCGCCCAGAGGTGCGATCACAAAACAACCCGCCGTCATCCCCGCTAATCCAGCAGAAAACACATAGCCCAGTTCCGTATTATTCAAACCCCATTCCTTCATGATGTGTTCGCCCGCAAAGGAAACGAGCAACACATCGATACCATCGTTAAAATTCAACAAGAAACAGAGGGAAACGACTCCGATTTGGAGCCAGGACATGGAGTTTTTCATGCGATTTGAACGATAATTTTCCCTGGATGTCCCTCCGTGGCCGCTTGAAGACCCGCTTGAACTTCCGCTAAAGGAATGTATTTAGAAATGATTTTATGTGGTTGAATTTTACCTTCCACGATGAGCCTGATGACAGCCTGGAAATCTTCCGGGTGATCATAAATCAGGGAGCCTCGGATCGAAATACCTCTGCGAACGAGGTCTAATGGGGTGAAGCCTGCCTGTTTTTCAGAAAGGCCTAGCAATACGACTTCCGCGCCACGCGGTGACTCCGCAATTAATTGTGTGGTCGCCGCTGCGGAACCGGTGCATTCGAAAATCACGCGCACGTCTGCTGCTTGCCAATCGCCTTTCGCAGCCCCTAGTTCATACGCTTTTTCTTGCAAGATGGGGTTTAGGTCTTTGGCGAAAACCTGCAGGCCTTGTTGCACCGCGAGGTGTGTAATCAACATCCCAATGGCTCCTAGGCCTAGGATGTAGATGGCGTCGCCCTTCGCGAGCGAGACTTTTTTCAAAGCGTTATACGCAACCGCAGTGGGTTCGATGGTGACCGCATCATTCGCAGCGATGGCATCTGGAAGGCGGTGAGCAAAATCTTCGGGAATCAACACATATTCCGCGAAACAACCAGGGGCGTTTAGGCCGATGGTACGCTTGTTAGGGCAAACCGTGGCTTGGCCGCGTTCGCAATACAGGCATTTCCCGCAAGGGGCGTTAGGGTCGACGACCACTCTTTCCCCTAGTTCGCGATGTACTCCTTCACCTATAGCGTCAATATAACCCCATCCTTCGTGACCGATGATAGTAGGTTCTGGTAGTGGGCGATGTCCCCCAAAATAATGCACATCCGAACCGCAAATGCCCACTTCTTGTAACCGAATGCGCAACTGACCTGGTCCCGGAACTGGGATAGGATGTTCTCCTAGTTCGATATGTAAGGGTTTTACAAGTACTGCCGCCTTCATTAGAGTATCTGATTGAATTCGATGATCTCGCCGTTTGGACCTTTGACATTGAAGAAACGGGTACCGTTTTTCCAAAAAGCTAAAAAGGTGGGCTCCTGCTCAATGATATCAAATCCCGCCTTTTTTAGCGCTTCGAAGGCATAATCCACATCTTCCACGTCGATCGCGAAATGGTCGATATGACCCACTTTGCGCTGCTTGATTTCGGCTAATTGCTTCTCCGGCATTTGGTACAATTCGACAATAACGTCATGATTTTTCATCATCACGCAATTGCCAAAACCGCCGTCAAATTCAAAGGGCGACTCCATCACATTCTCGAAGCCGAGGCGTTCGTAAAAAGGGATTGATATCTCCATATTGTGCACCGGAATGCCAATGTGCTGGATTTTATGGATAAAGTTGATTTTCATCGTTTCTTGGTTTTGGTGCAAAATACTAAATTTTGAAAACTTAACACTGTTAAGTATATTTACGCTGTAATTCAAAAACTATGGGTATAGTCGCCAGAAAAGAGAAACAGAAGCAGGAGATTCGATCCTTGATCCTAGAGGCCTCGATGAAATTATTCGTGGAGGAAGGCTTCAGCAAAGTGTCAGTTCGCAAGATCGCAGAACGGATACAATATAGTCCTACTACGCTCTATCTGTATTTTAAGGATAAAAATGAGATCCTTTTTCACTGCTGCGAATCGGGATTTGAGAAGATGTTAGTGCAGAATATCGCGTTAACCTTAATCAGCGATCCCATCGAAAGACTCCACCAGATGGGGGTGAATTACTTGAATTTTGGCCTAGAAAATCCGGAATATTATGACCTAATGTTCATCCAGGATGCGCCTATGTGTGCATTACATGACATGGGAAAAGGCTGGTCGAGTGGTGACCAAGCGCTGGAAGCTTTGAAAATGATTGTTCAGGATGCGATGGACAAAAGATTATTAGTTCCGGCGAAAGTGGAAACGGTGGCGATGGCGGTTTGGAGTATGGTCCACGGTTTAGTTTCCCTCGCCATCAGACAACGCTTAGATAAATTAGTTCCAGCGGATGATATGGAGCAGACGATGCACGATTCGCTGGATTGGTTATTAAAAACGATGAAAAAAGCCTAAGATGAAATATTTATTAGTACTATTTGCATTGCCCGTTTTTGGCCAAAAGTCCGTCCTCGACGAATACGTCGCCACGGCCTTCCAGCAGAACATCACGCTGCAGCAAAAATCGATTCAGGTAGAAAAGGCCATGATCGCCTTGAAAACCGCCCAAAGCCTCTACCAACCCACCGTAGCCTTTCAAGGTGGCTACCAGAGTGGCGAAGGTGGTCGTAGCATCGCTTTCCCCGTGGGAGACCTATTGAATCCCGTTTATTCCACCCTGAACGCGTTAACGAAAAGCGCTGCCTTCCCTCAGATCGCAAACGTGGAAACCAATTTCTTTCCCCGCGATTTCTACGACGTGAAAGTCCAGACTTCGATGCCGCTTTATAACAAGGACATCAGCTACAACAAGCAGATTCAGGAGCAATCTATCAGTCTTCAGCGCGAGGATGTTTCCCTGTACAAGCGAGAGCTAGTGAAGCAGATTAAGACGGCTTACTTCCAGTATTTATTGAGCTTAGGCCTCCAAAAAGTATATGAAAATGCCCTCAATCTAGCGGTAGAAGGCAAAAAGGTGAACGAAAAATTGCTCGCCAATGGCAAAGGACTACCCGCTTATTTATTGCGTTCTGACAGCGAAATCGCGAATATCCAAGCTCAAATGGCTGACGCCGCGAAGCAGAGTCAAGCGGCGCAGATGTACTTTAATTTCTTATTGAACCGCGAATTACGCGCAGAAATCCGCATCGACTTTGAAGTGGAAAAAGCCTTAGCGGCTGTTTACGCCATCACCCCTGGAGCGCGCGAAGAATTGTCCCTACTTTCTAAGTCCATCCAAATCCAGGAGACCGTTTTAAAAATGAACGAATCGTTCTACCTGCCTAAGTTGAATGGGTTTGTGAATTTGGGTTCGCAGTCTACTTTGGGAAACATCACCTCGAAAAGCGGTTATTATTTCTTAGGCCTACAAATGGATATACCTATTTTCTCCGGCAAAAGAAACCTCTACAAAGTGAAGCAAACGCAACTCGATATTGCCTCCGCGAAAAACGCCTACGATCTCAGCTCTAAGCAATTCAATATGGCTGCCGAAATCGCCCAGAAAAATGTACAATCCTCGTTAGTGAGTTTTCAAGCCTCCACGAAATCCTACGAAGCAGCCTCCGCTTACCTTCGTCTGATCGAAAAAGGCTATAAGGAAGGCGTGAGCACCTATTTAGAAACGGTGGATGCCAGAAATCAATGGATGAACGCCACCATCAACTACCAACTAAAACAATTCAACGTATTAATCGCCGCAGCCGCTTACGAGCGTGAAGCCGCTAGCTACCCACTCTAATGAAAAAGATCTGCCTACTATTTTCACTTTTCGCGGTAATTTCCGCTTGCTCTTCTAAGAAGAAAGAAACCGCTGCGGTGACCAGTGACGTCATTCCGGTTTCCGTAATTTCCTTGCAACAGGAATCCATCTCCCGCCCTATCCAGGCCTCTGGCGTTTTTACAACGGAGGACGAGACCTATATGGGTTTCAAAATAGGCGGTGTCATCCAACACGTTTTCGTGAAAGAGGGCGATGCCGTGAAAGCGGGTCAACTCCTAGCGAGCCTGAACCTCACCGAAATCAAGGCGCAGGTACAACAAGCTCAAATCATGCTAGAGAAAGCAAAGCGTGATCATGCGCGAGCGAAGAATTTGTACCGCGACAGCGTGGCGACTTTAGAGCAATACCAAAACGCGAAAACAGGCCTAGAGATCGCACAGGAAGCTTATAATGCCGGGGCTTTTAATCAAAGTTATGCCGAAATCAGAGCCTTAAAATCGGGTTTTGTTTTGAAGAAATTAGCTAACGATGGTCAGGTGGTGGGTCCTGGAACGCCGGTCGTTTTATTGAACGGGGCGAACAAGGGGAATTGGGTATTGAAAGTGGGCTTGAGCGATCGGGATTGGGCGGCGACGCGGGCTGGTGATCCAGCGGAGATAATGATTGATGCCGTTTCCGATAAGTCCTTTAGCGGAACCGTTCTAGCGAAATCTGAGGGAGTGGATCCGGTGACGGGGACGCTTTGGGTGAGCTTGCGAGTGAGTGGTGCGCCGACAGCGAAGCTGGCGGCGGGGCTTTTTGGAAAGGCTAAAATAACCCCTCGTGAAAAGATCAAATCCTGGGTGATTCCCTACGATGCAATTCTAGATGGAAACGCCACGGAAGGCTATGTTTTCGTGACGAAAGACGGGAAAACAGCACAAAAAGTAAAGATTCAGATTTCCAGCATTGACCACGGAAAGGTATTCGTATCTAGCGGCTTAGAGGACGCACAATCCCTAATCACCAGCGGAAACGCCTATTTAGACGCCGGTTCAGCCATTAAAATCGTCCGCTAATTATGAAGATAGCTAACTACGCGGTAAAGAATTACCAGTTTACCCTCATCATGTTCATCATGGTGGTGGTCGTGGGTGTCGTGACCATTATGACGATGCCACGTGCCGAAGATCCGGACATGAATGCCCCGCAATTCCCCATCATCGCCGTTTATCCGGGAACCAGTCCGGAGGATATGGAGGAATTAGTGGTGAAACCGGTCGAAAAGCGACTGTATGAACTGGAGAACGTACGCAAAATCAATACGAGCATTAGTGATGGTTTAGCGGTATTCGCTGTCTATTACAAGTATGGAGTGAACGTGGACGAGAAGTATTCGGAAATCGTTCGAGAGCTAAATAGTATTAAAGGAGAGCTGCCAAAAGAGGTCATCAAATTAGAAGCCCAAAAAGCCACTCCTTCTGGCACGAACGTATTGCAGACGGCGCTGATTTCGAATAATGCGTCTTTGGACGTATTAAAAACCACCGCCGAACGCCTTCAAGAGGATTTAGAAAAGGTGACTTCTCTGAAAAAGGTAACCATTTCAGGCTTACCCGATGCGCAGGTGAAGATCGATTTGAACATCGAAAAAATGGCTCAGATGCAAGTCTCGCCTGACCGCGTGCTTCAAGCCATCCAAAGTGAAATCGCGAACATCCCCGGCGGAAGTATCGTGGAGAATTCGAAATCCTATAACATCATCACGTCCGGTAATTACCAAAACATCGACGAAATCAAGAACACCATCGTGTTCTCCTACCAGGGGAAAAACGTGTTTTTAAGGGATGTGGCGAATGTCTATTTCGATTATGCCCCGGAGAATCACATCACGCGACTAAATCAAAACCGCTGTTTATTCGTCACCGCCGCCCAAAAATCCGGCGAAAACATCGCCAAAACACAGAGTAATTACCTTCCGGTCATCGCGCAATTCAAGAAGACTTTGCCGAAGAACATCGACCTAGTGGTAAATTTTGATCAAGCGGAAAACGTGAATACGCGTCTGAGCGGCTTGATGAAGGACTTTATTATCGCGATTCTATTAGTTGCCTTGACGCTTTTACCACTCGGTTTACGCGCAGCCTCTATCGTGATGATCTCGATCCCGCTTTCTCTTGCCATCGGTATTATTTTACTGAATATCATGGGCTATAGCTTGAACCAGCTGAGTATTGTGGGTTTAGTGGTGGCACTGGGTCTTTTAGTGGACGACAGCATTGTGGTGGTGGAGAACATCGAACGCTGGATGCGGGATGGGTATAGCCGATTAGATGCGACTTTAAAAGCCACAAATCAGATCGGAATGGCCGTTTTAGGTTGCACGGTTACCTTGATTATCGCCTTTATGCCTTTGGTCTTTTTACCGGAAGCCTCTGGGGAATTCATCCGCAGTTTACCGATGGCGGTGATTTTCTGTATCGTTGCTTCCCTCGTCGTTTCGCTGACGGTGGTTCCATTTTTATCCAGCCGCATTTTACAATCGCATCAGGGAAATCCGGAGGGGAATCTGTTTATGCGTTTGTTGAAGAAATTGATTTCGGGTTCGTACACACGTCTATTAGATAAGGCAATTCAATGGCCTAAAACGACTTTGTTGGTCGCGCTGGCCATTTTCGTCGCCTCCTTACAGCTTTTCCCGGTAGTAGGTTTCAGCCTTTTCCCAGCGTCCGAAAAGCCCCAATTTATGGTGAACATTTTCAGCCCATTGCAGTCAAATTTAGCCTACACGGATTCGGTTTCTAAGCTGATTGAAAAAGATTTACGCAGCCTTCCCGAGGTAAAATACGTGTCTGCAAACGTCGGTAAAGGAAATCCGCGGATCTATTATAATGCCATTCCGCTAAACGACAGAACCGATTATGGCAACTTGTTCGTCCAATTGCAGGATGAAACGAGTGCTGATGAGAAAATCAATGTCATCGAAAAACTCCGTACGAAATACACGAATTATCCAGCGGCGATCGTCGAAGTGAAGAATTTCGAACAAGGCCCGCCAGTGGTGGCGCCGGTGGAGGTTCGTATTTTAGGCGACAACATCGACACGCTTCGCCAGATAGCGAGTCGTGTGGAAACGATGTTGAAGGAGACGAAGGGGACGATTTATGTCAAGAACCCCTTGAAAAACCTGAAATCAGACATCAAATTTGACATCAACAAGGAGAAGGCGAGCATGCTAGGAATTCCTACGGTGAGTATTGACCGCATGATTCGCCTAGTGGTAGCAGGATTCGATTTAGGAAAAATGACCGATAAAGAGGGCAAGGAATATGCGATTGTGGTTTCCAAACCACATCCAAAACACCCTAGCCTCGAGGTTTTCGACCAATTATACGTGAACAATGTCCAGGGGACGGCGATTCCATTGAGTCAAGTCGCCTCTTACAGATTGCAAACTTCGCCGGTCAGCATCAGTCACTTGAATAAGAATCGTTCCGTTTCCGTGAGTTCCTTTGTGGAGAAAGGTTACTTAAATAATGAGGTGATTGCAGAGACGGAGAAGAGTCTGGCAAAGATTGCCTTACCAGCCGGATACCATTTCGAGATGGGTGGTGAAGTGGAGAGTAAGAATGAGAGTTTTGGCGGTTTTGGGACGATTATTTTAGTGACCATATTTTTCTTCGTAGCCGTATTAATTCTCGAATTTGGGACCTTTAAAAGTACGCTCATCGTACTTTCGGTTATTCCTTTAGGCATCGTGGGAGCCCTTTTAGCCCTTTGGTTTACGGGGACACCGCTTTCTTTCGTGGCCACGGTAGGTCTGATTGCGCTAGCGGGAATCGAAGTGAAAAATACCATCTTGTTAGTGGACTTTACCAACCAGTTGAGATCGGAAGGAATGCCGATGGAACAGGCGATTAAGGAAGCGGGAGAGGTTCGCTTTTTACCCATTATTTTGACAACTTTGACGGCGATAGGTGGACTCATTCCGATCGCTATTTCTACTAACCCCCTAATTTCACCCCTCGCGATCGTGATGATCGGTGGACTTATCTCGTCTACCCTCTTATCCCGCATCGTGACCCCGGTGGTTTACAAATTAATCCCTCCCAGCATATGACCCTGAGCACGATTTTACTTCTTCCGCAACTGATTATTGGTTCTTATACGTCCAAAGGCAACCCCGGCATCGAGGTCTTCAACTGGGATGCAAAAACCGGTAAGGCGACGAAAAGCTATGCACTTACAACGCCAGGGGCCTCTTATCAGGCGATTTCAGGCAATTACCTGTTTTCTGTTTCGGAAGAAGGCGACGGGAAAGCGGGCGTTTCATCTTTTGAATTAAAGGACGGGAAATACGTACCTATCAACACCGAATTAAGCCGAGGCGATCATCCTTGCTTCGTCTTGTACCGAGAGAAATCGAAGACCGTTTACACGGCAAACTATACGGGAGGTAGTGTAAGCGTATTTCAGACCACAGCAGGTCGTTTGAAACCATTAGCTCAGTATGTTTCCTACCAAGGATCCAGCATCAATAAAGACCGACAAAACAGCGCCCACGCTCACATGGTCGCTCTTTCACCAGATCAAAATACCTTATTCGTGACTGATTTAGGTTCGGATAAGATCTATGCGCACGCCATTTTAGCAAACGGGCTTTTAGACAAAAGTCGTTCAGAAATCGTCCTCACACCCGGCAACGGACCGCGCCACATTCGCTTCAACGCAGAAGGCAATCGCGCTTATTTATTGAATGAATTGAGCTCTGATGTGGATGTGTTTAAAGTCGCTGGCTCGGCACTTGAGAAAATCCAAAGTATCCCGGCAGACACTTCGGCTGCGCGCGTAAAAGGTTCCGCGGACATCCACCTCTCCCCAAATGGGAAATGGCTTTTAGCCTCTAACCGTATTTCGAGCAATCAAGTAGTGGTATTCAAAGTGGGTAAAGACGGGAAGTTAACCCGCGTCTTCCACCAAAACGTAGCCAAAATCCCCCGCAATTTCACCTTTGATCCTTCAGGTAATAGGATTTTAGTGGCTAGTCAGGAAGAGGACCGCGTGCAGGTATTTTCGTTCGATGACGCGACGGGTTCGATGCAGGATTTGCATCAAGACATCGCTGTTAAATCCCCTGTTAGCTTGCTAATTCGCTAATCGCTTTGACTAAAACGTCGAGCTCTTTCAGCGTGGTGAAGACATTAGGCGTGATTCTGCAGCCGTGTACATTTCCTCCATCGATCGCGACGGTATAGATTTTATATTCTTTTAACAAGCGTTCGGCTAAAACCGACGGTTTGATTCCTTCGATTCCCACGTTTGCTATCGCACAAGATTTCGTGGGATCCGCGGGATGGTGCAATCGAACGCGGGGAATGGAGCGAACCTTAGTTGTCCAATAATTTTGTAGGAAACGTAAACGTGCTTCTTTGCGGGCTGGGCCTAGTTTTTCATAAAAATCAATGGCGTCATCGACCGCTAAATCCGTGTGCACGGGGATCGTACCCACATGATTTAAATGCCGAATATCCGTCAAAGGAACACCCTCCTCCGCAATCAGTGGCCAGATTTGGGCAATCTTTTCTTTGCGAACATGCAAGATTCCTACTCCCAAAGGCACAGCCAGCCACTTGTGCAAGCTGGCTCCATAGTAATCGCAATTCAGGTCTGAAATATTGAATTGAATTTGCGCGACTGCATGGGCTCCATCCACCATCACTTCTACCCCGCGGGCATGAGCCATGCCGCAGATTTTGCGGATGGGGTTGATTTGGCCAGTCACGTTGACTAGGTGACAAACCATGATGAGCTTGGTTTTGTCCGTGATGGCTTGGGCATATAAATCCACAATCTCCTCATCTGAGGATGGGTTATTAGGCAGGGATATGATCTTCAAAACGATCCCCTGACGGCGGGCCACCTGCTTGAACATGTCCTGCATGGCCCCATAATCCTGTATCGCAAAGATGGCTTCATCGCCTGCTTTCCACGGAAAACCGCTGATGATGGTGTCTAATGATTCGGTGGTATTTCGGGTCAAAACGAGGGTATCTTCTGGACAACCGACCAAACGAGCAACGCGCGCGGCGATTCGTTTCTTATTTTCAAACTGCACGGTGCGCATATAATAGGCTCCCTGCAAATTTACTTCTCTGATATGCTGAATATACTTTTCCAAAGTGGCCTGCGGCGTGATATTATAATAGCCATTTTCCAGGTTAATAAAGTCAGGCTTCAGGCGATAGCCTCCCCGAATGCCCTCCCAAAAATCTTCGTCTGAAGCGAGTGAGGTGGAGGTTTGGGTTTTGGCATACGAAAACCAAGGAGCCGAAAACCCTAAAAGTGTGCAAGCTTTAAGGAAAGTGCGTTTATTCATGAGAGAAAATTAACAAAAAAATCACATTTTGCCCTTGAATAATGAAGATTGTGTTTAAATTTGTTTCCTGCCTCATTTTAGGCGA